>Ga0184637_10002579_pt1 | contig 11598 bp, 11 predicted proteins | sample PLM3_127_b2_FD_133143 | JGI IMG/M metagenome (GOLD analysis project Ga0184637, IMG submission 133143) | Groundwater sediment microbial communities from an aquifer in East River, Colorado, USA - PLM3_127_b2 | ecosystem: Environmental > Terrestrial > Soil > Riparian zone | place: USA: East River...
CGCCTGGGGAAAACGGTAGCGCCGGCGCCGCGAACCGCTGCCGCTAGCGCCGCTTGAGCGGTTTGCCTGGCGCGCGGGCAGGGTCGCGGGCTGCAGCCCGCGACCCGCCACGTGGAGCCGCGGCTGGTGGGGCCGGGAGGAGCGCCGGCGCACAAACGCGACCCGTAGAGTTTTGGCCGTATCCTCGCCGCTCCCTCCGATAGCTTCAGGAAAGGTGCTTTTCCTGAAGCTATTGGCCTTGCCAGCCTACCGGCGATAACTTAGGATTGTGCTTGACACGGCAGGCCCTGGCACGCCTGCCCGGCATGCTCGTGGTGGCTGGCAGAAGGACCCCGCATGGCGCCCACACTCGTCGCACTTCCACCCGCCCCGGGGGCCTGGCCGGCGGCGGCGATCCTCACCGGGCACCTGGCGCCGGCGTCGCTCGTGAAGTACCACCAGGCCCAGCGCGCCTACCTGGCGTTCTGCGCGACCCCCGCGCAGGCGCTCCAGGCCACCAGCCTAGCCCGCTGGCGCACGCACCTCGCGCAGCATACCACCCTCAGCCCGCACACGATTAATCGCCTCCTGGCGGCCGTCAAACGCCTGGTGAAGGAAGCCGCCGCCCAGGGGTATGTCGATATCGTCACTGCAGCGGCCTTTGCCAGCGTCAGCGGCGTGAAGCCGCAGGCCCTCAAGGATCGGCTGAAAACCACCACGCGGACGCGCATCACGCCTGGGCAGATGCGCCTGTTGTGCGAGGCCCCCGACCCGCAGACGCTGCGCGGCCGCCGCGATCGCGCCCTGCTGGCGACGCTGGCCAGCTCGGGCTGCCGCGTCTCCGAGGTGGTGACGCTGACGGCGGCGCAGATCTCCTCCCGTACTGGCCGCTTTGTGCTCCAGGTCCTGGGCAAGAACCAAACGGCCCCCCGCGAGGCCCCACTGAGCCAAGAGGCCTATATGCTCATCGAGGCCTGGCTGGCCCGGCGCCCGGTGGCCAGCGACTCCCTCTTCACGAGCTTCGCGGGGCGCGGCGCACGCGCGACGGCCAAGCCCATGAGCCCCGCCGCCGTGTGGCAGGCCGTGCAGCAGTACGCCGCTGCAGTGGGCCTGCGGCACGTCAAGCCGCACGACTTCCGGCGCTTTGTCGGCACCGAGCTGGCCAAACGGGACATCCGCCAGGCCCAGAAGGCGCTCGGGCACACCCGCATCGAGACCACGGCCAAGCATTACGTCTTGGATGAACTAGAGCTCGGGCTGACGGATGGCTTGTACTGAGGCGCGCGTGGCCACGCCCCCCACGCGTCAGGGACGCCTACCGGATTAATACCCGGAGGCGCTAGGGCGGCTCCAGGGTGCGTACCAGAGCCTCCAACGGGCGCAGGGAGCGGGCCGTGAACTGTGCTTTGGCCGCGGCGGTGGGGACGGAGACGACGAGCACGTCGTCGAGGATGGCTTCGAGCCGGCAGGCCTGCGGGGGGAGGTACGGCGGTAGGCTTGCAAGTCCTCGGCGGCAATGAGCGGGAGTTGTCGAGGCGGTTCCACACCGGGCCGTTGAAGCTCTCGGTAAGAAGCGGGGCAGAGGACGCCGGCGCGCTGGCCGGCGTCGATCATGAAACAGAATGCTCTAGAGTGTTTCAACGCTCACCTTGTTTTAGATGGGCCGCGCGGGGCTATGGCTGATCTCGTTTACCTCGTCGAGCTTGTCCCCCAGACAATCTGCGCTGTCGTCGTCACAATGTCCATTCGCCAGAAGGTTCTGCAGTAGAATCCGCATATCGTGATAAAACCAGGATTCCTCGTTGTCGATCTCCTGCTCGCTACCGACGAACTCCAACGTTGCTTTGGTCAGGGTCTTGTGTGCGATATCGTGGCACTCCTTTGCTACATCGTTGAACACCTCTCTTATTTGGATGTTCCCCGTCCAACTCTCGCTGTACTTCTTCTTATAGCCATATATCAAGCCTTTTGCTACGAGGGACTCATAGTCTGAGTCCCTTCCGCGATACCCAATCCGAATCAGTTCTGCCAGAAGTGATGCAACCGCGTTTCGTAGCTTTGGCTCGTCAACACGGACCAGGTCTTTGATCCGCGACGTTAACAAACGTCGCTGGCCTGCAGGGAGGTTTATGTAGTTATACGAATCGAGCTGACTTAGGGCTGTTTGTATTTCATGAAGAGCGCCCTGCGAAAGCACAGTTTGAAAATTGCTGCTCGGACGCAGTGCTCGGGCCAAGCGGTCATGGAAATCGGCAGCGGATTGCACGCGAGCGTTCTTGTCCAACAAGCAAGCACGAACAAGTTCATCAATCGTAGGCGGAATCGCCTCGTTGATTTGGTTCAGGGGTTTGTAATCCCCTACCCCAGGCCTTATCCCGCACAGGCACTCGTACAGGACGACCCCAAGCGAAAACACATCGCTTGCTGGAAACAATTCCTCGCCGCTCTCCTGCTCCGGGGACATGTATCCCGGTGTGCCGATAGGCGTTCCGTTGGTGAGTCTGACCAGCTCGGCCTTTGTGATGGAGATTCCGAAATCCACCAAGTAGCACGACATCATGTCCTGTGTAATGATCATATTGCTAGGTTTGACGTCCCGATGGATGATTCCCTCCTCATGAGCGTGGCTCAACGCAGAACACACATTGCCGAACCACCTCCGGACCTCCTCAAGTGACATCACGCCACGTTGCTGTAGTGCGGCATTCACGGTCATCCCCTCGATCCATTCGACAAGCAGGCAGAATTTGTTCTCCTCTTCATTAAAGCGCACATCATAGATCGCAGGGATATTCGGGTGGGAGAGGCGGGCCAGAGTCTTGGCTTCGCGGCGGAAGCGTTCTTTGTCCTCCAATGAAGGTGCGATCTTGAACAGAGGATCGAGCGTCTTTATAGCGACGAAACGATCAAGGTCCTTGTCCTTAGCTTTATCGACGCGTCCGAAGCCTCCACCGCCCACATGCATATCAACGATCTCATATCGGTCGTCCATATTCCCTCCTCGATTCCGTTGTTAGCATGCTCCGTGGCTATATGAATCTGCACGCCGAGTAGTATCCGTGACCAGCGCCTATTGCCGCCACGAGCACGATAGGTACTGCAACACTATCGTCCAGAGTGTTTCAGACTACAAAGAGGTTTGATTGCTCGATTTCGCTTCGGTGCGTGCCAAATCGATCAGTCACAAATGCCTTATACTGAGCCTCTCGGCCAAGTTCTTTTGTAAGAGCCTTCATGTTGAGTCTCTTGAGCAGTTCCACGGTTATAGGTCGCTTATCTGCCCAAAATATCATTGACGATAAAAATTCACGTGCTAGCACCGAGTTGAGCATATCTGCGAGGAACTGAGCTTCTTCCCTAGAATCACAGGGGAGAAAATAAATCGTATCGTCTAGCATAGCCGTACGGCCCTCTACAGGACCAATCACCTTGAAATCTAGTTTCTTATAGAAGCCAGATATTGCGACTTTCCACGGCGCAAACGTGTATTCACCAACCCCAAAAATGGAAAACGGCGGTTTGTTTTTATAAATTATACTAGCCCTTTTATCTAGCAGTGCTTTGTTCTCTTGCAGATATTTCCATGTCGCCGGGGCATTCTGCGCAATATGTTCCGTATCCTCTCCAATCGTCCGTTGAGTAACAAGCACACACTTCCTACATTCGTGAAGACGACCATTACCAATGTCGGAACTTTTATAAAGAGGAAATAGATATGTTTCCTCCAAATCAACTTCACGATCAAAGCCGTTACGGAACCTTTTACCATACCGCTTCAGTTCCATCACCTTTGAGCAGTCATGCTTTAATCCAGACCGCCATACATAAGCAGTTTCAGTTCCTCTTAGATGCTTCCATCGTTTATACGCTGCTACATCAACTACCAATATGTCATCGTGATAGCCAATTGTATAAGATGGGTGCGCGGCCTCGATATGCTCATAAACCTCACAATCCTTTGAGCGTCTTTTTTGTGTGCAATCTACAACGAAGAAACATGCATCAACGGCTGCACCAAAATACTTCAGCGCATCTATTTTATAAATCCGGGCTAGCGCCATCTTCTGACCATGCTTCCAAGCATGTATGAGCACCTTCCGTGCCACCGATGTTTTGCATAGCATGGCCAAAACCCCGTTACGGGTTTGCAGCCACTCCATCTGCTTAAGCAACATCCATTCCGAAATATCAAAGTTGCTCTTACCTGTGAGGGCCTCGATGCCAGAGCGGCCATGGAAATTTGATTTCTCTGGCAGGTTCTGGCTCCCTAGCAGTCCGAGTTCCGAACTCGTCACCCAAGGAGGGTTGCCGATAATCAGGAGCGGCTCTGGAAGCTCTGCTAACACCGATTCCCAACCGAGAGAGAAGAAATCCCCGTGCAGAAGGCGCATGCGGTCCTCATATGAAGTCCCCGCTGTCTGCCTGCGGCAGTAAGCTAGGTGCTCTTTGTTGATCTCGACGCCTACAAAACATTTCGCCTCTGGAAAGCTGGCTGCTGCAGCCAAGAGGAACGCCCCTCGTCCACACGTCGGTTCGAGGATTGACTGTGGCACAAAGCCCAAGTGACTCACTAGGCTAGACGCTGTTTTGGCAAGCGCCAACGGAGTCTGAAAATCACCAAATTCCCAAATCGCTTTCGTCTTTCGTGATGTCATAGCTGCTATCTCACACGCCAGATTCCATCAATCTCCCCTGCTCTTTGGATAACGCGGCCATATTGGAGCCGCCACTGCAAAGCATTGGAGATTGTTAAATACCCTTGCGTAGGAGGATTCCTTAAAATTTCCTCAGCGATATTGCGGGCTTCGATATCGTCAGCTGGTAAATTTCTGTCTTGCATGTATGCAATAAGGTCTTCTGCATTACCGTCATTATTAAGAATGTTGAGTATTCCCCGTGTCATCTGATAGTCGGCAGTCCTGCTTTTATCAACAAAAATAGTATGGCGCATGTTGAGTCTGCCGGTACGGTTTTGATGATCGTCTGTTTTCTCGTAAACGAAAACTATCAGGTTGTAACCAAGACCATAGATTTTTTGACGGGCTGATCTATACGGACATGATGATTGAGGCTGGCGGATACTAGTGACTTTAATATCTACCCCAAGATTTGGGAAGTCTACACCAGAAGCAGAATTTCCGGCCTCATAGAGGTAGGAATTTATAAGGTAAGCCGTAAACTTGTGTTCGAGATAGGTCCCTACCGCTTTTCCATCGGTAACACCATAGAGAGACGGCTCATCATACGAGGTTTCAATTTCAGCGAAACGTGCAGCTTCTTCTATTAGCCGTTCGATAGTTAATTCAGGCTTCATCTGGTGGCTATAACCCTCATCACATTTACGCCGTGGTAGTCATGTGAAATCCGGCCATATGATGCTTAATAGTCCAGATTTTCCGTGTTGTCGGTCCTACTATATCATATCACCTCACGCGTCCACTACCGGCGCGGGGCAGGCCTGCGTGGTGAGGTGACGCGGTAGGCTCCCATGTCCTCGGCGGCAATGAGCGGGAGTTGCTGAGGCGGTCGCGAGGCTTGCTCACGAAAACACGGCGGCAGAGGCCATAGCGCACCGCGTTCTCGTAGTACCGGCCACAGGTGGGACAGCACGCAGGGCTCGCAGGATCGGCAGGTTATCACCAAAGTAGAGCGGGGTTTTCCATCCCTCGACCAGCAACACTCCCTTCACTCCTGACACGCACACCCCGGCGGCCGCGTACACGTCTGTCCCTGTGGGATGCACGTATCACCGCAGGCCTGGCCGCTGCGACAGGTCTTACAGCACTGGGGAGCTGGCGCCGATCGCGGCGAGACAGCCACCGCAGCAGCGCGCGCACCGCGTGGGTGCCGATACTCCCACGGGGGCACGGCATGCGGGTCCTGCCAGAGCCCACGGCGGGCCGCTTTCGCTTCCGCTTCGAGTTGTCCCAGCGCCGTGTCTTTGGGCGCGTACTGCTGATACCACCAGGCCAGCCCAGCGCGTACCAGCTCGTGACTCAGGTTCCGGCCATCGGGCAACAGCACCTCGCCCACCAAACGGCCGTAGCGGTCGGTGGCATGGATCACCACAATGACCTCACGCTGAAAGGCCAGCTCCCCGGTCAACTGCCGGGCCTTGGTGCCAAAGGCCTGCGCCTGCTCCGGAGCGTCGACGCCATACAAGCGCACTTTGACCGCCTTGCCTTCGCGTAACACGCTGATGGTGTCTCCATCACTGATGCCGACAACCTTTCCGGTAAACTGGTCGGCATAGGCCAGCAGTGGGGCTAGCACGAGCCACAGCACCACAGGGACAACGGCAGCACACACCGCCCGCTGGCGCATCCAACAACCGCTTCTCATGGCGCTAGGGCTCCTGTGACAGCAAGGTCGCTAGGTACTGGCGCGCGGTGGTCAGGTTCGCGTGCAGTACATCGAGGGCCTGCTCTAACCTCTGCACTCGCTCAGTCATCGCCGCAGGCCTCGCGCTCAGGTCGGTAACCAGTGCCCGGAGCTGTACCAGCTCGCGCTCAAGGCTCACCTGCTCCTGGGCCTGTGCGGCCAGCAACCGCTCGGCATCGGCCACCAGGGCCTGCAGCCGTAGAGTCTTGTGCTGGAGGGCACCGGGGCGGTGGGGCCTGCCCGCCACCGCAGTCTGGAGACGCTGGAGCATCCCGGCCAGCGTGCGGGCTTGCTGGCGGACGAGGGCACGCCACTCGGGGTCCAGGGCGGCCTCGGGGACGTCAGCGGACAGGCCAAACGTGCGGGGAGTCATGGAATGCATGGCCTCCCGCGCCGCCCGTGGTGCGCTTCATAGACCTCCTGCATAGTGCCGAGCAGCACGCGGTATTCTTCCAGCCAGGCCAGCCACGTCGGCCACGGGGCATACGCGGCACGCGGGCGATACGCGGTCTCCCAGAGCCGGGCATTCTCACCCGCCAGGGCGTCCCACGTCCCAAAGGAGCGCTGGTCGACCCAGCGGCCAAACGTGGACGCATTCCATAGCACGCGATCAATGGAGGGTTGCTGCCACTCCCAGAGCTGGGGAGCAGCGTGGGGACGCACAGGATACACCAGGCGGTAGGCGCGTAGCATCACTCTGGGGCCTCCACAGGGTGAGACAGCGGCACGCGTTGGATCAGCGCGGGCAGTGTAACACAGCAGCGGCGGGAGCGACAGCACCCAGGCCACCGCCAGCGCGGTACACGCGGCCTGGCGCACCAGCACCGGGTAGGCCTCCAGGTCCTCCGCCAGCAAGGCTACGGGCTCGCAGGCACTCCGGGCCAGGGCGATCCGGAGTTGCGCCGGCGTGAGGGGACCGCTCCCTGGGTGGGGCGGCACGCCGGCCGTGGCGGCGATCGGCGCCAGAGGGGCAGTCGGCCTGGTCATGCTGACACCTCGACAGCCGCGGACGCGAGCCGCTTGACCAGCCGCGCCAGCACACACAGGTTGGTCCGCTTGGGCCCATCTTTGGCGGTCCAGGAGGTCCACTTCAGTTTTCCTGCCCCCAGCACGGCCTCGCCGGCGGTCAGCTCCCCGGCCGCTTCGGCTGTTGTGGCGTAGCACTCGCAAGGCACGAACAGCGTGAAGGCTTGGCCTGCAGGGCCGGTTTCGGTGAGACGCAGGGTAAAGCTGACCTGCTGCGTCCCGTGGTCGGCACAGCGGGTGATCGGGTCGCGGGTGAGTTCGCCCGTCAAGGTGACATGGTTCAAATTGGTGTCCATAAGCATCGTTCCTTTGAGCATGGCATGGGGTTTCTCGCTGGTAACAGTTTGCATGGGGTTACCAACAAGGCATGGGGTTACCATGAGGGGTCCGCAGTACCATGAGGGGTCCCCGGCCATGCGTATACCATGAGGTTCTCACCGCTCCATGAGGTTGCCCTGGCCTGGTCAGGGCTGGGCCTCGCCCAGGAGACACACCCAGGCGCGCCGCTCTGCCTCAGCTCCGGGTAAGCGGCCGTCATACTCCATGATCGCCGCACGTTCCTCGAAGGCCTCTAGCAGGTCGAGCACGGCCGCTTTGTGCTCCCGGAGGGCCGCACGGAATGCCGGCGTCAGTGCACCCTGGGGAGCGTCGACATGCAGTCGATCGCCACGGGCGGTAAGGGTGACACCCTTGCCATGGAACAAAGTTACAAGCTCGACAGCGGTCATACGTTGAAACTTCTCCCGCTCTGAAACCCGCGTCACTGTTGGCTCAGTACTCATGGTACCCACCGCTTCCCCGCACCACTGTTGGTCCAGTACCCACAGTACCCTTCAGTACCCTGATTTCGGCATAAACTCCAAAATACGGTTTTCATTATGCATTTTTTTGTCTATGCCATTTTTAGGGTACTGTGGGTACTGATGCGCTAAAAACCGCGTCACTACTCGCTCAAACCCCAGTACCCATGGGTACTGGTCGCTTACACCTCGAACCGCTCTCTCCCCCCCGGTGTGGACTGCTGCTCCGTGTGCTGGAGTGCGATACCAAGCCACCAGTTGATGCCGTTGCTTTTTTTTCGTTCGAATTCCTTCTCGGTCAGCGCGTTGCCGAACGCGCGTTGCCCTTCATCAGACGCGCGGTTTCTCTCGCACCACAGCTTATAGGCGTCATACAGTTCGTCTGCCTTCGCCCGGTAGTTTGAGCCGGTGAAGCAGCATTCAGCGATAAATCCTCCAACAGTGTCCATCTCAGCGCGATAGCCTGCGGTCGCTTGCTGCACCTCGTCAGGCTCCCCGAGTCCGTCTTTTTGCCAGTCGAGACAGCCACGCACCGCCCATGCGAGAATGCCGGACAGCTCGGCTTCGAGCTTGTCTGGCAGGGTGAGATCCTGCTTCTCATCGGGAATGATGACCGTAAATGGTACGAGCCGAATACGCCGCCAGATAGCATGGTCCGTTCCCGTGATGACGGGCTTATGATTCGTACCTAAAAATACTTTGTGTGTCGGCCAGAACTCCCAGAAGTCCTCACGCATTCGGCGGGCACGAATCGGGTCCCCCCCGGTGGCTTCCTTCACAAATACCTCCGCGAGTCTGCGGCCTTTCTCGGTTTCGATGGCAAAGACGAACCGCTTGCCAAAGAGGTCCGCGCGTTCGGTGGGGTGGCGATCATTGGTACTCACGAGGAGCAATTCCCCGGCGGCTTTCATGGCATAGGGGCCAAACATTGCCCGCAGCGTGTTGAGGAACGTGCTTTTGCCGTTGCTCCCCTTGCCCCAGAGAATGGGCAAGACGTGCTCGCGTATCACACCTGTAAGGGCATAACCCACCGCTCGCTGCAGAAAGCCGATGAGGTCTTGATTACCGGCCATGATGTGATCAAGGAAGGCGTTCCAGGTGGGGCACTGAGCGTCAGGGACATAGGCCACAGCAATCCCCTGGGTGAGGAGGTCTCCCCGTTGATGAGAGCGGAGCTCCCCAGTCCGGAGGTCCAAGGTCCCGTTGAGACAATTCAGCAGCCAGGGGTCTCTATCGAGGTCCTGAGGCAGTACGGGAATACTCGGCTCATCCTGGGCTTGCGCGAGCATGGCCTTGAGGCGTCGATCTTGCAGCGTACTCGCGGCATGCTCTAGATACCGTGTTGCAGCCTTCTGCTCCTTTTTGGCGGCTTGGAGGGGAGCTGCGTCTGTCTCTGTCATATTCAGCAGGTCAAGAGGCTCTCCCTCGTTCCCCAGGGCAGCCTGTGCGAGTTTGTGCACCACACGTGTAAGCCATTGCTGCGCGTCTTGGACCATCGCCACGGCCGTAGCCTTGGCGCGCCGCATGCTTTCGCCGGTGTCCTCAGTCTTCCAGTGTGTGCCGGTCCACGTCAGCCACTTCCCCCAGGGATAGCAATAGTGGAGGTCCTTTCCGTGGGCCTGTACCAGACGGCGAGCGTTGTACACATCGCTATAGGGCAGCTTCGTATCGTCTTGGGCTTGGGCCACTTCTGGACTTGCGTCACTGCCATGGCGCCGCTGGTGGGCATCCTTCAGCGGCGTATAGTGTTCCGTCTGCCGCGCCAGGGCCTCCGCCATCGTCCGCTCGCCGTAGGTCTGGGCGCCGCGCTTTGCGTCCCACTTATCCCGCATAAGTCCGGACTGCCGAAACAGCCGGTCAATCTGGGGAGAGTCCTGCGTCCAGAAGGCGAGCCGGATGCACAAGGCTAGATCGGCTTCAGACTGGGAACCGTACTCCGTGAAGTCCCCAGACCACAACGCGGTGAACTTCGCGCCGTTCATGGCAGCACGGGCCTTGTCGAGTAGGATGGTATCGTCGAGCAGTGGTGTACTCGACCCCTGAGGAGTCGGGCCGTGCTGGTGGGTGGGCTGTGGTGCACCGAAGATGGTGCTATGGAAGGCGGTCAGTGCCTCTTGCCGAGCTTCGATATGCCACCCGGTCATGGTGAAGAACCGGGCATAGTCGTACATCTCCACCGCGCCTTTTCTCCGGCCTTTGGGGGGCAAGGCGCCTTGCCCCAGGATATGGACGCCAGTACGGCTCGGGGTCACCTCGGTGTAGCTCGCGAGGGCGTCGATGTGTCCCTGTGCCCAGTCGGCAATCACGCCAGTCTCAGGGTCTCGGCAATGGTCGAGATCGACGCCGGTATACGGGTCATCACTGGTGAACACATAGCCAATGCCACCACCGCGGTAGGCGGTAGGGTCTTCCTGCTCCCACTCTTCGAGGGCCACAGGGAGGGCTACTACACACTGCTGGAAGGTCCTCCAGGTCTCAGGGTCTGTTGTATCAGCGTTGCGGAGCGTCTGCGGGTCGATGGGGATTTTGTTGAGCTTCACTTCTCCGGTTTGCTGGTCGATGCGGTCTGCCCCACGCCATAGTACCCACTGGGGGGGGGCCTTGAGAGCGTCTGGTATGCGGTCGAGGTCCTCAGGAGAGGGACCGGTGTAGAGTGCGTTCATGCGCGCCCCTCCGGGGGCTTCGGCAGCCCCCGCAGGCTGACGCCGCACTGGCCACAGAGGAGCCGCTGGTAGGGTGGGCCTGCGCCTCGGCCGGGGACATGCGGGCCGTCGAAGCCGCAGGAGGGGTATGGCTGGGCGAGCGCGTTGGTGGTGAGGGCACCGTGTTTTGCGGCGTGATTCTTCCCGAGAGATACGGTAGAATGCATCGCGCGATCCTTTCAGCAACGCTGTGTGTAGCAGCGTTGACGCCTTCTGCCCGAGCTCCCAGCTCGGGCGTTGTCGTGTGTGGCCCTGGCGCGTCATGTGTCAGCCTGCCCGGCCACCAGCGCCGCCTCGCTCCCAGCCGCTGCCGCCACTCCGCAAACGCCGCACTGTCCTGCGCTCGAATCGTGCCAGCGGATGCCATCCACAAGGGATTGTCAGGGAAGCGCTCCAGTGTGATGGCTGCAGCGGGCGAGGCGCGGGCCGCGGGCGCGCCGGCGGTGCCCCGCGGCGCTGCGGTACTCGGCGGCTGGCGGCGCGTGTGCCGCTGACGCGCCGGCCGGGTCGGGAGCGGCGGGCCGTCACGGCAAAGGTACGCCTGTCTGCGCAGCCGCCCGCGGACCGGTCACGGCAGCGCTGGTGCAGCGTCGCGCTGACGTGCCCCCGCAGGCCGCTGGGCTGCCAGGCCACTGGTTCCGGCCCCCCGTGGTGGGGACACACGAGCCCGAACGGCAGAGGCTCCTGTGCCCCCACCATCCGCCCCCCAA
>Ga0184637_10002582_pt1 | contig 11590 bp, 13 predicted proteins | sample PLM3_127_b2_FD_133143 | JGI IMG/M metagenome (GOLD analysis project Ga0184637, IMG submission 133143) | Groundwater sediment microbial communities from an aquifer in East River, Colorado, USA - PLM3_127_b2 | ecosystem: Environmental > Terrestrial > Soil > Riparian zone | place: USA: East River...
AAGTCCACGGTCCACCACCAGATCATCCCCACCAAGGACATCTGGCTCTACCCGCTGCACAAAAACTTCGCCAGCGTGCTGTGTCGGTAGCTGGCGGCAATGGGATTACCGAACCTTCACTGATATCGTGATATCGGAACATAGAAAAAGAGAAAAAGGGTTGCGTTCGCACGCAACCCCTTGATTTCATTGGCTCCCCGACCTGGGCTCGAACCAGGGACCTACGGATTAACAGACCCACCACCGAATCGGGCTGCAAGCCGCGCCAGTGCTAGCTTTCCGCACTTTGGCTGTCTGATATTTCCGCCAAGTTTCGCCCCAAATCGCCCAGGTTCTGGCTGGTTTGGGGGTCGAATATCAGACAGTTCACGCGACCACTCTTTGGCTGGTTCGTACGCGGAATATCAGACAGTTCACGAGACCCGTCCGGGGCTGAGATGGCTTCCCAGCGTGGCCACACGCTGCGCTCGGGGAGGGCGCACCCAAGGCCGGAGTGCTACGGCAAACGCCGTCGAGCAGGACGGGCTCAGCGGTCACGCTTGTACCCCGACTCGCGCTGGCTGCGTATCGCCAGAACGAAGACCGTATCGATATCGGCCACATACCGGTACAGCGTCACGTAGCCGCGCGAGGCACGGCCAATGACCAGCTCGCGCTTGCCACCCTTTACCGGCCGCCCGATGAGCGGGCTGGTGGCCAGGATCTGCACGGCTTGCACGATCTCCCCGATACGTTCGGGCGCGGCGTCGACGTCGAACTGGGCCATGTGGTCGAAGAAGCGATCGAAGTCGTCGAAGACCTCCGGCGCGAGCTCGATACGAGCCATGGAAACCGGTCAACGTCGGAGCTTGCGCGCCACCGGCTTGCGCTGGCGCTCCCCGCGCGACCTGGCCTCGAGATACGCTTTCGCCTCGCCCCACGGCACCGTCTTCCCGGTTGCAAGCACCTTCGCCCAGCGCTCATCGGCGACACGGTGGAAGTCATCGTCCAGTTCGACCTGCTCGACGGTCTGTGCGATGGCGTCGAGGATGAAGGCATGAGGGGTCTTCCCGGCACGCTCAGCCGCAGCGGCCACGCGCGCCTTCAGGTTGTCTTCGATTCGGATGGTGGTCGTCGACATGCATGACCCTCAGATTGAATCGAGACTGTAGCACTAAAGTGCTACTTGACAACCGATGTCCGTTGCCGCGTCAGATCGTGGAGCGCGCAGCACCGTTGCCGTCGAGTGCCTGCAGGTGCTTCGCCTGCCCCAAACACCGCCCCTGCGGCTTTGATCAGCTTCTGCACGTTCGGGTCAAGCAGCCAGCAGGCAAGCTGTGCCGTTCTCGCGTCTGGCGTTGTCGTGTCACCCCGAATCCGATTCCCGACGGACATCACTGACGCAAGACACTTTCTGGACGAGAAGGGCGCCATCGCATCTCGCCGAGGCCCGGCCAAGGCCATGGCGGACTTTCATGCAAGCGTGATCGCCTATGCCACCGACTTCGACAGCACAGGCTTCATTGCGCCGGTGAAGTCGTCGAGCTCGCCGGCCGAGCTCCAGTCCGCGTGCTCCGGAGCAAGGCTGCCGTTCTGCAGGACCACCTTTGCGCCAAGGATCCTTGCAAACGCCGACAGCCAGTCCTTCCACAGCAGGCAAGAATGAAGGTGCAGACGTCGTGGGTTCGAGTCCAATCGCGCCTACCAACATCGAAAGCCCGCAAACCCTCGCGCTTGGTTTGCGGGTTTTTTCGTTTGGGCTTGCAGACTTCTCAGATGAGGCCACGGGAAGAGACCGTCGCGCGTTCGGCCTCAAAGGGTGCAACATCAATCGGCAGGCCGATGAGCGTTGCCCGACATCGACCGGAACCAAAGGGAAAACGAGAGGCTTCGCGCTATCGGTCGGGTGCATATGATGCGGCCCGTCGGCTGGAACCCGGAAAGAATGCGCACCCTCATCGCACTCCGGCTGATCGCCACAGCGATCGCCGTAGCGGTCACATCCGCGCAGGCTCACCCACACCTGCGCTTCACCTACCGCATCGCACCGCTGCTCGAGGACGCTCTTCTGACGGGACTTCAGGTGCAGTGGGAACTGGATCCGATCGCATCGATGCTGGTGCGCCGTGGCGCGGACGTGAACGGCAACGGTGAACTCGACGCCGACGAACTCGAGTCTTTCGCGGGCGGCAATCACAGCCTGCTCGCGCCGCGCGGTTATCTGCTTCAGATCATGCGGGAGGGCGACCCGCAGCCGTTTGCCGTGGCACGTGCGCTAAGGGCCCGGGTGCAGGACGGCCGCGTGACGCTCGACTTCGAGGTGCGGCTGCAGTCGCCGGTGAAGCCGCACTCGCTCAGCGTGAGCTTCTTCGACAGCACCTGGTATGTCGCGCTGAACGCCGCCGAGCCGGTGCTCGCCGGCGACACACCCTGCCACGCGCTGCCCCGCCTTGCCCAATGGCCGACCGTGGGTTGGGGCGAGCAGCCGATGAGCGTGGTCGATCTAGCGTGCGCGCCACATGGTCCGGTCCGGCCTGTGGCGATCGCTACCCACTGACTCGGACCGCGCCCAACCAACGGAGACACATCGATGAAGCCGATCAAGATGCTGCTTGCCGCCACCGCCGCGTTGCTGGCCGCCAGCGTGCAGGGCCAGGCGCTGCAGAGTTGCCACAAGTCGAAGTGGGGCCCCGACGACCAGAAGGGCGCGCTCAACAACATCACCGCGGCCAACGTGCTCGAGGCGACCAAGTTGGTCAAGCGCGGCAAGGCAATCCGCATGGGCATCGAGACCAACAGCAAGACGCCGGCATTCCCGCCGCGCACCTTCTCGGTCACCGTGTTGACGCCGGGCCAGGAGTACGGCGGCACGATCGGCGAAACGAAGACGAACTACAACGACGACATCATCATGGGCTGGGTCGGCATCGGCTCGCAGATCGACGGGCTCGGCCACATCGGCATCGACGGCATGTACTACAACTGTCTGAAGGGCAGCGAGATCGTGTCCGCTGCGGGGATGAAGAAACTCGGCATCGAACAGGTGCCGGCAATCGCCACCCGCGGGGTGATCCTCGACATGGTCGGCCTGACCGGGAAGGATCCGGTGCCCGAGGGCACCGCCTTCAACCGCAAGGAGATCGAGGCGGCGCTGAAGCGCCAGAACCTCAAGTCGATCAACAAGGGCGACGTGGTGATCTTCTACACCGGCTGGACCAAGCTGATCGGCAAGGACGACAAGCGCTATGGCTCGGTCGAGCCGGGCCTCGGCGTCGACGGCGCGAACTATCTCGCGTCGCTCGGCGTGGCGATGGTCGGCTCCGACACCTGGGGTCTCGAGGTGTTGCCGTTCGAGGACCCGAAGAAGGTCTTTTACGTGCACCAGATCCTGCTGCCGATGAACGGCGTGTACATCCTCGAGAACGTCAATGCCGAGGAGGCGGTGAAGGATGGCGTCTACGAAGGGCTGTTCACGCTCGGTCCGTCACGCGTCACCGGCGCGGTGCAGGCGATCATCAACCCGATCTTTCTTTACTGAGTTGCAGCGGGGCTCGGCTTGCGCCGACGCCGGGCCATACACATCGAGGAGTAGACGATGACACACAAGGGTTTGAGCAAACTGCTGGGTGCGGTGGCGGCATGCGCCGCGCTGGTCGCGGCGCCAACCGGTGCGCAGGAGATGAAGCCGATCAAGGTCGGCTTCGTCACTTTCCTGTCCGGGCCGCCGGCCGGTGCGTTCGGCGTGCCGGCGCGCAACGGTGCCGAGATCATGATCGAGGCGCTGAATGCCGGCAGCGTGCCGGCGCCGTACGCCACCAAGGGCTTCGGCGGCGCGCCGCTCGAGGTGGTGTTCGTCGACGAGGCCGGCGGCACCACCAAGCAGGTCAGCGAGTACCGCAACCTGGTGCAGCGGCAAGGCGTCGATGTCGTGATCGGCTACATCTCGAGCGGCGACTGCCTCGCGGTCGCGCCGCTCGCCGACGAGTTGAAGAAGCTGACGGTGTTCTTCGATTGCGGCACGCCGCGCATCTTCGAGGATGCGAGCTACAAGCACCTGTTCCGTACCGGCGCCACCGGCACGATGGACAACACCGCCGCGGCGCTCTACGTCGCCGAGATGAAGCCGCAGGCCAAGCGCATCGCCGGCATCAACCAGAACTACGCCTGGGGCCAGGACTCGTGGGCCGACTTCGAAGGGGCGATGAGGGCGCTCAGACCCGGCACCGAAGTCGCCACCTCGCAGTTGCCCAAGCTGTACGCCGGCCAGTTCGGCGCCGAAATCTCGACCTTGCTCGGCGCCAACGCGGACATCGTGCACTCGAGCTTCTGGGGCGCCGACCTCGAAGGCCTGATCCTGCAGGGCGCGCCGCGCGGGCTGTTCCAGAAGAGCCTGGTCGTGCTGTCGGCCGGCGAGCCGGCGATCAACCGGCTGGGCGCCAAGATCCCCGATGGCACGATCATCGGCGCGCGCGGCCCGTACGGTCCCTTCGCGCCCGACACCGCGCTCGCCAAGTGGTTCAAGACCACCTTCGAGGATCGCTACAACGTGGCGCCCAACTACGCCTCGTACAAGGCGGCGCAGGCGCTGCTCGGCGTGAAGGCGGCGTGGGAGAAGGCGCAGGCCGCCGCCGGCGGCAAGGCGCCGACGCAGGACCAGGTCATCGCCGCGTTCGAGGGCCTGGTGTTCGAGGGCCCCGGGGGGCGCGTCGCGATGTCGCTCGGCAAGGGCCACCAGGCGGCGATGGACAACGCCATCGGCACCACGAAAGTGGTGGACGGCAAGCTGACGATGACCAACGTCAAGCGTTACCCGGCGGCGCAGATCAACCCGCCCGACGGCGTGAAGAGCGAGGCCTGGCTGAAGTCCGGCTTCAAGGCGCCCTGAGCGCCTGAGCGGGGCGGCACCGCGCCGCCCCGCGCGCGAACGCACCGATGTCCAGCGTCGCCCCCGTCCTGATCGACGGCGTCATCTACTCGTCGTGGCTGTTCATCATCGCGGTCGGGCTGACGCTGATCTACGGCGTGATGCGCATTCTCAATCTCGCGCATGGCAGCCTGTACGCGCTCGGCGCGTATGCGGCGGCGTCGCTGGTCGGCTTGTGGTTCGCACGCGGCTATGCGCCGTTGGGCAGCTACGCGGCGCTCGCCGTGTCGGGCGTACTGGTCGGCATCACCGTCGGGCCGTTGATCGAGCGAGGCCTGCTGCGCTGGCTTTACGGCAAGGATGAAATCGTGCTCGTGCTCGTGACCTACGCGCTGTTCCTGATTCTCGAAGACCTGATCAAGCTGGTGTGGGGCGTCGAGTCCTACGTCATCTCCGAGCCCTACGGCCTGCTCGGCAGCTTCACGCTCGCCGGTGTGACCTACCCGGTCTACAACGGCGTGCTGGTGATGGTGGCGGTGTTGGTCGCGGTGCTGCTGACCTGGGTGCTCGCGCGCACGCGCTCTGGCAAGCTGCTCGTCGCGGTGATTCACGACCGCGAGACCGCCGCGGCGCTCGGCATCAATGTCTCGCGGGTCTATCTCGTCACCTTCACCGCCGGCACCACGCTGGCGGCGATCGGCGGCGCACTCACCGCGCCGACGGTGTCGGTGCTGCCCGGCATGGGTGTCGAGGTGATCGTGCTCGCGTTCGCGGTGGTCGTGATCGGCGGTCTCGGCAGCCTGCCCGGTGCCGCACTCGGCGCGCTGATCGTCGGGCTGGTGCGCTCGGCGTCAGTGCATTGGGCGCCGCAGTTCGAGCTGTTCGCGATCTACGGCGTGATGGCGCTGGTGCTGCTCGTGCGGCCGAAGGGCCTGTTCGCAGGGATCGAGGCGAGAAAGATATGAGGCTGATCATGATTGTCTGCGCATGAGCCCGTACGTGAGGCGCCATCTGTCGCTGCGCGATCCCACCAGTCGCATGCTGTTCGCATCGCTTGCCGTGCTTCTCGCTGCCGGGCCCTGGCTGCCGAGCTGGGCACTGTCGCTTTCCACCATCGCGTTGGGCAAAGGCCTGGTCGTGCTCGGCCTGCTGCTGCTGATGCGCACCGGCCTGGTGTCGTTCGGGCAGGGCCTGTACTACTGCATCGGGGCCTATGCGGCGGGCGTGCTTGCGCACCAGGTCAAGGTGACCGACGGACTGGTGATGCTCGGCGCCGCGGCGCTCGCTTCCGGCCTCATCGCCTTCGTGCTCGGCGCGCTGCTCGCCGGCTATCGCGCCATCTTCTTCGCGATGCTGAGCTTGGCGTTCTCGATGATCCTGTACGGGCTGCTCGTCAAGTCGTCCGCGCTCGGCTCGACCGACGGCTTCAATGTCGACGCTCGCACGCTCGCCGGGCTGCCGTATTCCGGTGGTGCCAGCTACGCCCTGTTCGCAGTTGCCACCATGGCCGCCTTCATCTCCGGCTGGGGGCTGCACGGCTACAACCATTCGCTGGCCGGTCGTATCGCGCCGGCGATCCGCGACAACGAACTGCGCGTCGAATACCTCGGCAGCTCGGTGCGCGCGGTGGTGCACCTGAACTACGTGCTGGCCGCGGTGATGTCGGGCATCGGCGGCGCGATCGTCGCGCTCGCCGTCGGCCACGTCGACCCCGAGTTCGCGTTCTGGACCACCTCCGGCGAGTTCGTGTTCGTCGCCATCCTCGCCGGCACCGGCAGCGTCGCGGCGCCCTTTCTCGGCTCGATCCTGTTCGAGGCGATCCGCAGCTTCGCTACCCAGTACTCGCCCAACACCTGGCAGATGGTGCTCGGCGTGGCGATGCTCGCGGTGATCATGTTCTTGCCGTCGGGGCTGTGGTCGCTGTTCCAGCGACGCAGCGAGCGGGGTTGACGCAATGGCGATCATCGAGGCGCGCAACCTCGTCAAGCGCTTCGGTGCCGTCGCCGCGGCCGACGACCTGACTGTTGCGATCGGTGCCGACAGCGTGGTCGGCCTGATCGGCGCCAACGGCGCCGGCAAGACGACGTTCATCAACATGATCACGGGCTACCTGAAGCCCGACGCCGGCTCGATCCAGTTCGAAGGCCAGGACGTGACGCGGCTTGCGCCGCGCGCGGTCACGCGGCTCGGCATCTGCCGCTCGTTCCAGATCCCGCAGCTGTTCGTGACACAGACGGTGGCCGACAACCTGCTCGTCGCATCGGGCATCGCGCGGCGCGCCAGTCGCACCGCCGACAGCGCCGAATCGATGGTTGCCGACGCACTCGAACGATTCGGCCTCGGCGCGTGGGCCGACAAGCTCGCCAGCGTCTTGCCCGAAGGCATTCGCAAGCTGCTCGACATCGCGATGGCGCTCGCAGCGCGGCCCAAGGTGCTGTTGCTCGACGAACCGACCAGCGGCGTTTCGGCCGAGGAGAAGTTCGGCGTGATGGACACCGTGATGCAGGCGGTGCGGCCGCAGGGCGTGACGGTGCTGTTCGTCGAGCACGACATGGACATCGTCACCCGCTACAGCGATCGCGTGCTCGCGTTCTACGAGGGCCGCATCATCGCCGACGGTACACCTCAGGCGGTGCTCGCGGACGCCGCGGTGCGCGAGGTCGTGGTCGGCGAACATGGTGCGCCGCGCCGCGTCGAGGAGGCGGTCGATGCTCGACGTTGAAGGGCTCCATGTGTCGATCCAGGGTGCAAGCATCCTGCGCGGCGTCGATCTCAAGGTTGGCGCAGGCCAGTTCGTCGGGCTGATCGGTCGCAACGGCGCAGGCAAGACGACGCTGGTGCGCGCGATCATGGGGATTGCCAGTGCGCAGAGCGGCCACATCCGCTTCGACGGCCAACTGATCGATGCCGCCCCGACCCATACACGCGCGCGCGCGGGCCTCGGCTACATGCCCGAGGACCGCCGCCTCGTGCCGGCGCTCAGCGTCGAGGAGAACGTACTGCTGCCGGCATGGGCGAGCGGCGCGACCGACGCGAAGGCGCGCTTCGAGCGCGTGTGCACGATGATCCCCGAGGTGGCCGCGTTCGCGCAGCGCAAGGCGCTGCAACTGTCGGGCGGGCAGCAGAAGCTGGTGGCACTCGCCCGTGCGCTCGCCAGCAACCCCAAGCTGCTGCTGCTCGACGAGCCGTTCGAAGGTGTTGCGCCGGTGCTCGCGCACCGTCTCGGCGAGGTGATCCGCGGCTTGAAGCAGCAGGGCTTGTCGGTACTGCTGTGCGAGTCGAGCCTGTCGCATGTGCGCGATGCGCTCGATGCGGCCTACACAATCGACCGCGGTGCGGTGCAAGCCGGGTGAGGATGAGCATGGGCTACTGGCTCGATCGCGCGCCACCGACGCAGCTCGAGACCCACTACGGCGACCGCCGCGTGCGCTGCTTTGTCGAGCGGCCGGCGAGCGTGCAGGCGATGCTGGTCGAGGCGGTCGCGCAGGCGCCGCAGCGCGAGGCGCTCGTCTGCGGCGATCGGCGCTTCCGATGGCGCGAAGTGGATCACGAAGTGTCCCGACTCGCGGGCGGCCTGGCGGCCTTGGGCGTGGCCGCCGGCGACCGCGTCGCACTGCTGCTGTCCAATCGCGCCGAGTTCGTGCTGCTGTTGCTTGCCATCGCGCGTCTCGGCGCGATCACGGTGCCGCTCAACATCCGCGAGCAGACGCCCGAACTCGCGTATGGGCTTGCGCAGTGCGGCGCCGTGGCGTTGGTGTTCGATGCCGACCTGGCGGCACGACTGCCCGATGCGAACGACGTGCCGGCTTTGCGGCATCGCATTGCGGTCGGCGGCAGCGCGGCCGGCGCGCTGCGCTACGACGCGCTGCGCGCGAGGCTGGCGCGTCACGACGTTTCGTCGGTGCGCGAAGACGACGTCGCAGTGATCCTCTACACCTCGGGAACGACCGGCCGCCCCAAGGGCGCGATGCTGACCCACCTCGGCATCGTGCATTCGGCACTGCACTACCTTCACGCGATGCGCCTGGTGGAGACCGACCGCTGCATCGCCAGTGTGCCGCTCAGTCATGTGACCGGGCTCGTCGCGATGATCGCCGCGATGCTGGCGTGTCGCGGCACGTTGATCGTGATGAACGCGTTCAAGGCCGCCGACTTCCTGCGTCTGGCTGCGCGCGAGCGCATGACCTGCACGCTCATGGTGCCGGCGATGTACAACCTGTGCCTGCTCGAGTCGGACTTCGACATGCACGACCTATCGTCATGGCGGCTCGGTGGCTATGGAGGCGCGCCGATGCCGCCGCCGACGATCGAACGCCTGGCGCAAAAGCTACCCGCTCTGGCATTGATGAACGCGTACGGTGCCACCGAGACCACCTCGCCGGCGACGTTGATGCCGCCGCACTTGACGCGCGAGCATGGCGACAGCGTCGGCCTGGCAGTTGCCTGCGGCGAAATCCAGGTGGTGGACGACGACGGCGCCGCGGTGGCGCCGGGCGAGAGCGGCGAGGTCTGGATCGGCGGTCCGATGGTCGTGCCCGGCTACTGGCACAACCCCGAGGCGACGGCGCGCGAGTTTTCGCAAGGCTTTTGGCATTCCGGGGATGTCGGCTCGCTCGACGCGAGCGGCTTTCTGCGGGTCTTCGACCGCAAGAAAGACATGATCAATCGTGGCGGCTACAAGGTGTACGGTGCCGAAGTCGAGGCGGTGCTCGCCGCGCACCCGGCGGTGGTCGAGTCCGCGGTGATCGGCACGCCGTGCCCGGTGCTCGGCGAACGCGTGCATGCCTTCGTCACGCTGCGCGAGCCATCCGTGAGCGCCGACGCGCTGCGTGCGTTTTGTGCCGCGCACCTCGCCGACTACAAGGTGCCGGAAAGCTTCACCTTGCAGGACGCGCCACTGCCGCGCAACGCCAACGGCAAGGCGCTCAAGCGAGTGTTGCGCGAGCGGCTAACCGCCGAGCGCCGGTAGGGCCGCTTCGCGAGGCACGTTCATTCGAAGACAACCACCTGTCGAATCGCCTTGCTCGTGCAAGAGGTCAAACCCCCGATTGATCTCATCGAGCGTCAAGCGACCCGTGAGCAGCTTGTTCACCGGCAGGCGGCCTTGCGAATACAACTCCATGTACCGCGGAACGTCGCGCGACGGCACGCAGGTGCCGATGTAGCTGCCTTTCAGGGTGCGTTCTTCCGCGACCAGACTCACCGCCGGCAACGACAGGGTCGCGGTCGAGGGGGGCAGGCCGGCCGTGATGGTCGATCCACCGCGACGCGTGATGCGATAAGCCAACTCCAGTGCGCGGATCGAGCCGGCGAACTCAAACGCGAACTCGACACCGCCGGAACTCAGTGCGCGAATCTGCTCCAGGGCGTCAGCCTGGCCAGCATTGACGGTGTGCGTGGCGCCGAACGCACGCGCCTGTTCAAGCTTCGGCTCGGAGAGATCGACCGCAATGATCTGGCGGGCACCTGCCGCCTGCGCTCCGATCAGCGCTGCCAAGCCGACACCGCCCAAGCCAACGACGGCGACAGACGCGCCCACTCGCACCTGCGCCGTGTTGACGACGGCGCCCACACCCGTGAGCACCGCGCAACCGAACAGCGCCGCTTCGTCCAGGGGCACATTGGGGTCGATCCTGACGACCGAGCGCCGCGACACCGTAGCGTATTCAGCGAACACCGAGCAGCCCAGGTGATGGTTCAGCGCGATGCCGTTGCGGGTGAGCCGCCGGGCGCCCGAGAGCAGCGTGCCGGCGCCGTTCGCCGCAGCGCCTGGCTCGCACAGAGCCGGGCGCCCCTCGGCACACGGCGCGCAGTGACCACAGCTTGGCACGAACACCACGACCACATGGTCGCCAACCTGAAGGTCGGTGACGCCTTCGCCCAGTTCTTGCACGATGCCGGCCGCTTCATGGCCGAGGGCCATCGGCATCGGGCGTGGCCGGTCACCGTTGATCACCGAGAGATCGGAGTGGCACAGACCTGCCGCGGCGACCTTGATCAGCACTTCGCCGTGGCCTGGCGGAGCAAGTTCCACCGAGGTGATGGCAAGGGGCCTAGACGTGGCGTACGGAAGCGCCAAGCCCATCTCGTCGAGCACCGCCGCTCTGATCTTCATTTGAGAACTCCTCGAATGTTGCGCTGCCATGGTGTGTTCAGGCGATGGGCTGCCCGGTGTACTCGTCCGCCGTCTTCAACTTCATTCCGCGCACTCGCCCTACAAGATGAATGAATTGGCGCTGCACGGGTTTCCCAAGGTGGCCTTGAAGACGCTCGCGCGCATGATTACCCGTCGCACCGAACCGCACGTCAAGCTGCATTGCATCGGCGGCGGCATGGGGGTGGCACTCGCCATCGAGCGCTGAGTTCCTGGACAAGACATTGAACCGAAGGAGACGAAGATGACAAAGCAAAGAGTTGTACTGGTGACCGGCGGCATGGGCGGCCTGGGCGAGACGATTTCCACCAAGATGGCGGATGCAGGCTACAAGGTCGTGGTGACCTACTCGCCCGGCAACACCAAGCATGGTGAGTGGGTGGCGGGGATGAAGGCGCGCGGCTACGACATCCTGGCCGTGGGCTGCGACGTGGCCGACATGGACTCATGCACCCAGGCCGTGGCCGAAGTGCAGAGCAAGGTCGGCGCGGTCGACGTGCTGGTCAACAACGCCGGCATCACGCGCGACATGACCTTCAAGAAGATGGACAAGGTCAACTGGGACGCGGTCATGCGCACCAACCTCGACAGCC
>Ga0184637_10002583_pt1 | contig 11586 bp, 11 predicted proteins | sample PLM3_127_b2_FD_133143 | JGI IMG/M metagenome (GOLD analysis project Ga0184637, IMG submission 133143) | Groundwater sediment microbial communities from an aquifer in East River, Colorado, USA - PLM3_127_b2 | ecosystem: Environmental > Terrestrial > Soil > Riparian zone | place: USA: East River...
GCCCGGCGGCCGCGACGACGCGCGCGACGGGCGAGAGCGGCTCTCCGGTGACCGGGAGCCCGCCGATCGCGCGGACCTCCGCGAGCCGCTCCGGCTCCGCCTCGAGCGCGGCGACGAGCGCGTCGGGCTGGGCGTCGCCGCCGAGCGCCGCGACGCGGGCGTAGAGCGCGGCAGCCCGCTCGCGCGCGCTCTCGACGCGGTCGAACGCGCCGCGCAGGACCCGCAGCGCCTCCGCGCGGCGGCCCTGCGCCACGAGCGCGATGGCCTCCTCCTCGAGCACCTCGCCGGCGGCGTCCGGCGCCTTCGCGAGGAGCGCGCGGAAGGACTCGTCCGCCCTGCGCCAGTCGCCGTCCTCGCACCGGACCGCGGTGGCGAGCCGCAGGAGATCGGGGTCGCCGGGGAAGCTCGCGGCGAGCGCGTTCACGGTGCGCGACTGCTCGGCGCCGCGCAGCAGGCGCGCGTGCAGGTACTGCGCGGTCGCGGAGCCCGGCGCGGCCTCGGCGCGGCCGCGGTACTCCGCGAGGACCTCGGCCTCGCGGCCGGCGCGGATGGAGACGGTCTGGTGGATGCGGTGCACGCGTGTATCGTCCGGGCGCGCCTGCCGGACGCGCGCCGTCACGCGCGCGGCGTCCGCCGGGTCGGCCATCGCGAGGCTGTTTAAGAGCTGCGCGGACTCCACGTCGGCCCAGCCGGCGAGCCGCGCGCGCTGCTCGAGGATCGCGATCGCGTCGGCGGGGCGCTTCTTGGACACGAGGAAGCTCGCGCACCCGAGCGCGCCGTCCTCGGTGCCCTCGCGGTCGACGTCGACGTAGCGTCGGACCGCGCGCTTCGTCGACTTCGACATCGACACCTTCTCGGGCGGCGGCTGGAACATGGCGTCGACGCCGTCGACCGTCACGATCCGCTTGCCGCACTCGTACGTCGGCTCCGGCGCCTGGTGGTTAGCGGGTGGCGCGCCGTCGAAGTACTCGACGTCCACGCGGAAGACGGGCGCGGCGCCGGCCACGTTCCAGACGAGGACGTGGCTGCCGGCGGTCACGTCGATCCGCCCCTCGTCGACCGGAGCGCCGGCCGCGGTCGCGCGCGCGTCCCACGTCCCGGCGGGCACGTTCACGACGTGGCGCCCGCGGGCGGGGACCTGGAACTTCGTGTCGCCGATCGCGGCGTCGAGCGGGACGGCGAACCCGTTCACGACGTGCACGTCGTGGTGGCGCGAGACGTGGAACGCGCCCACCGCGCCGGCCGCGATCGCGGCGGCGGCGCCGAGCGCGACGGCCCGGCTCCACAGCCAGGTGCCGGCCGCGAGCGGGACGCGCGCGAAGACGTTCCACGACGTCGAGAGGCCGCTGCGCTCGCCGCCGGCCACGACGTAGGCGCCGAGCGGGAACAGCGGCACGATGAAGAACGCGACGACGTAGTGTGTCGCGATGCGGGTCCCGTCCGGCTCCTTCTCGGCGCCGCCGAGGAGCGTCGCGCCGAAGCCGTTCAGCGTGCCGAGCCACAGCTTCCCCGAGATCGGCCGCGCGAACGCGCGCCGGTTCCGGACGAGCAGGTCGAGCGTCCCCCGGCGCGACGCGAGGCGTCCGGTGAGGCGGGCCCACACGAGCGCGCGGTAGACCTTCAGCGGATCGCCCGTGCCGACCGCGCGGCGGATGCCTGGATCGGCGACGAGGGGCTCGAGCTCGACGATGCGCTGCAGGAGGCCGGCGGGATCCTGGACCATGAAAGACCTGGAAGTAGGAGGCGCTGCGCGACGGCGACCGGGCGGATGCTAGCACGGGCGGTACGCGCGGCGACCGGCGCGCCCGGGCGGCGTGGGCGCACCTCTCGCCACATAAGCGGCGCGGAGGGCTTGCCCGCCGCGGCGAGGACCTTGGCGACCGCCGCTCCGGGGAGCGGCTCGCAGCGGCCGGCCAGGCGCGCGGCGAGGGCGATGCGCGCGACTCGCTCCAGCGTCTCCGTGCGGTCGAACGCCTCCGCGAGCGTGCGCCCCTGCGCGAGCACGCCGTGGCGCTCGAGCAGGAGCACGTCGTGCCCGGCCCAGAGCTGCGCGAGCGAAGCGGGGGCCTCGTCGGTGCCGGGCGTCGCGAACGGCGCGATCGCGATCCGGCCGAGCGTCACGGCAGCCACCGGCACGAGGTCGTTCGGCGGCGGCAGCCCGGCGACGGTGAGCGCGATATGAGACGCCTCAGACGCCCGCGTACCACTCGTAGCCCTGGTCCTCCCAGTAGCCGCCGCTGCGCACGGGCAGGAAGCTCACCTCGGTCAGGTACTTCACCATCTTGTAGCCGAGCTTCACGGCTGCGTAGAGGCGGAGCGGTGCGCCGTGCTCGGGCCCCAGCGGCTCGCCGTTCATCCCGTAGGCGAGGATCGTCTGCGGGTGGAGCGCGCTCTCCAGGTCCCACGAGGACCAGTAGCCCGAGTCGAACGAGCGGAACTCCACGTAGCGCGCCCTCGGATCGGCCCCTGCGAGCCTGGCGATCTCCGCGAGCCTCACGCCGTCCCAGGCGGCCACCGCGGTCCAGCCCTCGACGCAGTGGTGTCGGACGCGGGTGCGCGTCCGCGGGAGCCGCTGCAGGTCCGCGAGCGACAGCGTCAGCGGGCGAGCGACGAGCCCGCCGACCGAGAGCGCCCACCCGGCGGGCGCGAGCGGGAACTGCTTCGAGATCTTGTACGCGGGAAAGTCGGCGAGGTCGGTCTCGGTTCCCTCGGGGAGCTCCGGCGCGAGCCGGTCGGGGTCGAACGTCGCGCGCTCGAACCGCTCGTTGACGCGCTCCATGAGGCCGAGGAAACCCTCGCGCGGGCGGGCACCGTCGCAGGCGAGCCCCCCGAGCGCCACGAGCCCCGCCGAGCGCAGCCCGCCCGCGAGGAAGCGCCGTCGCGTGAGGACGCTCACGCCGCCTCCTCGGGCCGCTCGTCGCGGCCCACGGTCAGGTCGGCGAGGGTCCGGGGGTGGAGCAGCACCTGGACCACGTGGACGACGGTGAAGAGCGCGAGCGCGGCGAGCACGAGCAGGTGGATGGCTCGCGCCGCGTCGTAGCCGCCGAGCAGCGCCGCGAGGCGCGGCAGCTGGACGGGCTTGTACATCGCGAGCCCCGAGAGGACGAGCAGCGGCGCCGTCGCGAGGACCCCGGTGTACGTGAGGCGCTGCATGCCGTTGTACAGGCCGACGGCGGCCGGGGCCTCCTTGCGGAGCCGCAGGTCGTGGAGGAGCGTGCCCCAGGCGTTCCTCGCGTCGCGCCGCGGGGAGAACAGCCGCCGCCGCCACTCGCCGCTCGCGAACAGGTAGACGACGTACACGAGGGCGTTCGCCACGAACAGCCAGGCGAACGCGAAGTGCCAGTGGCGCGCGCCGGCGAGCCACCCGCCGAGCGTCAGCGCCTCGGGCGGCGCGACGCCCTGGAGCGGGTACCACGCGTACAGGTCGCCCCGCGGGCCGAGGTGCGGGTAGGCGACGAGGATCCGCAGCCCGCTCGCCGCCATGATGGTGAACGCGAAGAGGTTCACCCAGTGCGTGATGCGGACGAGCCACGGCTGTGCGGGGCGGGCCATCTCACTCCTGCGGCGCGAGCCTCACGGGTGCGCCTTCGCTTCGCGCGAAGCGGCCTGGAACAGCTTCGCGTACTCGCCATAACCTTCCGCCGCGAGCCGCTCCACCGGGACGAAGCGCAGGGCAGCGGAGTTGATGCAGTAGCGCAGTCCGGTCGGCTCCGGACCGTCGTCGAACACGTGGCCGAGGTGCGAGCCCGCGAGCCTGGAGCGTACCTCGGTCCGCGAGAAGACGAGCCGGCGATCGGTCCGCTTCGTGATCGCGGCGGGATCGAGCGGGCGGGTGAAGCTCGGCCAGCCGGTCCCGGAGTCGAACTTGTCGAGCGAGCTGAAGAGCGGCTCGCCCGAGACGACGTCGACGTAGATCCCTGCGCGGTGCTCGTCCCAGTAGGTGTTGCGGTAGGGCGGCTCCGTGCCCTCGTGCTGCGTCACCTCGTACTGCTCGCGCGTGAGCCGCTTGCGCAGCTCGTCGTCGGGAGGCTTCACGAACATCGCCATTCTCGATGGCTCCCAGGTCTGGGATGGGCGCTGCTCGGGGTCGCCCGCGCCGGCGCCGAGCGGGAGGAGGATCACGGAGGCGAGGGCGAGCGCACGACGCAGGGCTGACGGCGACATGCTCCGGATACGCGCGAGGGGCGGACGCCGTTACTCTCGGCGGGAGGCCCCGTCGGGGCGTGCGCCGCCCCAGTGGGTCGATCCGACGACGCCCTCACCGCTGCGCTCGCCTACGTGGCCGTGCTCGCCGCGCTCCGCCTCGTGAGCGGCGTCTCATTCCACGTGACCCACGCGAGATCGCTCGGGGCGACGCGCGAGGAGATCGCCAGCGCCGTGCTGCTCGGCCTGCCGGCGGCCGGGAACGGCGTCACGCAGGCGCTCCCCGCGGCGCTTGCAGCCTGGGACGCCGCCGGATCGCCCTCTCGGGCGCGGGGGACGTGACCCGCTGGCCCGCCGCCGCGGCACGAGACCGAGCCGAAGCTGCGCCGACACGCTCCGCCGCTTTCGCCGCTGCTCCGCCAGCGCGGCGCGGACGATCGCGCCGGCCCGGGCGCTCGGGTTCGCGCCGAGCTGCGCCCGGTCTCCTCGGTGAGGTGGATCGTGAGCTCCACGGCGGGGCCGTGGGAGCGTTCCTGGAGCGGCATCACGGCGCGCCCGCGCTGGCGTGCCTTGCGATGACCCTCGCACAGCCCCCCGCTCGCGGCGGGGCGCGAACAGGCCCAGGCGGTGCCGGCGTACGTCCCTGGGCGATGCAGGTTGCCTTCGTCGCGGCGCGACGCATCTCGGGAGGATGTCACGCTCGGCACGTGCTGTCATTCGGCGCACTGCCGACCGTGCGCGGGGCTGGCGCGAATGACTCGGATGACTTGCGGAGGACGTTCAGCGCGCTCGCGAGGCGATGAGCTGCCGGCCTCCGCCCGCCGCATCGAACCGGCAGGCCCTATCGAACCTCGACGCGGCGCTCGAGCGGACTCCACTCGTAGTAGCCGAGCGGTGCCCGGCCGCCGTTGTCCCACTCCTCGTTGGCCCGGAAGACGAACTCGACGGCCTGCACCTTTGCCCCGGCCGCGACGGGAATCGCCCCGACCCAGCGTGTCCCCTGGCGGCGCAGCGGCAGCTCGCGGGTCTCGGCCCACGGTCCGCTGCCTTCGCGCCACGTCCCGGCGCGGGCGATCACCTCGTCGTGAGTCGCGAGCGGTCCGTCGTACGCGACCACCAGCTCGGCCGAACCGTCCGGCCTGGGCTTCCACTCGATCCCGACGTTCTGGAAGGAGACGGAAGCAGCTTGCTCGACGACGGGCTCGGTGGATCCCTTCGTCCTCGAACCACGCTTCTTGGCCATGCGTTGGACCTCCGGCGGCCGGTGTAGCACCGGCGCGGAGGAGCGCAAGAAAGCGATATCGCGCCTATCCGACCGGGGCGCGCGCGCTTTTTTTCACTATCACGGCTTCCTTCATTGGCTTCGCCGAGCGCGACCCCCGCGGAGCTGCTCGAGCGGCCCACGTTCCGCCGTCGGGGTCGCCGACCGGCGGGCGTGGTCTCGCTCGAGCGTGAATGGCTTGCTAGATCGACACGCCGAGCCGGAGCGCCGCGCCGAACTGAGAGCCGCCGAGCTCGTAGGTGCCGGTCCCGCTCCCGTCCTGCAGCGTCACCTGGACGTCCTTGCGGGTGAGGTCCCAGCGCGCGAAGCCCCAGAGGCCGAGGAACCAGGGGCTCTCGCCGAGACGGACGGAGAGGCCCGGCCGGAGCCCGGCGTACGCCAGCCAATCCGAGCGGCTGCTGTCGCCGATGACGGCCGGGTTCCGCAGGGCGTTGCCGTAGCGGTGGCCGCCGACCTCGCCGAGGGCCTCGAGCCGCAGCAAGCCTAGGTCGAAGTTGAGGCCGGCCAGCGCGCCGAGCACCGACGTGGTGTTGTCCTTGCCTGGACGGCCCAGCTCGCCGATCACGCCGAGGTCGAGCATCCCCAGGCGACTGATGATGGTGGCGCCCACCGACTGCGAGGCGTCGTCGAGCTGCTGCGAGCTGGTGAAGTCGGTGTCGGAGAGGCCGCTCCGCAGGCCGACCGAGCTGTACTTGTCCACGCCGTAGTGAATCGAGAGGTCGACCCCCGAGTCGCCAGGCGCCGCCAGCGCCGAAGCGGCGACGAGGGCGAACGCGAGCGCGAGGAGGGTCCGGGCGATGGTCTTTGGCAAGCTGGCTCCTGTCCTTCGGGGTGGCGCGTGGGCTCGGGAGGACGGGATGGCGATTGAATTGATCTTCATGGCAGTCTTCCTTGGGTTCGTGGTTGGTATCGCGGTCGAGCGTGAGGGTGCGCTGTTACCGGCGCTCGCGGCCGTGCTCGTCGTGCTTGTCGTCGCGGTCCCGCCCCTTCGCCGCGGGCTCATGCCCCCGGCCCTGGTCCTTCGGCGCCGGCGGGCTGGCGCGGGTGCGCTCCTGCGGCGGGGGCGCGCTGGCACGGCCAGGGCCCTGCGGTGCGCGCGTCGCCCGGGTGGGCTGCACGTGCTGCCGCGTCATCGCGTCGCGCGGCTGGTACCGGTCGTGCTCGGTGCGCACCGCATGCTGCCGCTGGGCGTCGCGCGGGTACCGGTCGCCCGCATACTGGCGCTGGTAGACGGGCAGCGGCGCGGCCCTCGGCGCGGCGTGGCGGTCCCAGCGGTTCCAGCCGCTGCGACGCCGCTCCCAGCCACGGCCCCAGTGCTCGCCCCAGCGCGGCGGCGCGTCCCCGCGCCAGCCGTGGAAGAAGGCCGGAGGCTGACGGTAGTAGCGGACCGGGACGCGCAGCACGAACAGCGGCACGCTCTCGGGGCGGACGAAGCTCCACGGCCCGTCGTACCAGCTGCTCACGTACCAGCCGTCGTTCTGGAAGACCCAGTACGCGCCGTCATAGAAGAAGTAGTTCGTGCTCGCGTGCGGGTCGTAATAGACCGGATAGCCCGGGACGAGGACGAGCTCCGGGTAGACGGGCACGTGGACGCCGATCTCGATGCTGGGGAGGCCGACCGCGATGCTGACCTGGGCCTGGGCCGCGCCGACGGGGCCCACCAGCAGTGCGGCTGCGAGAAGCAGGGAACGCATCGTCCGTCCTTTCGTGTGGTTCGTGGTCCGGCTCATCGGTGGCTCACCGCGCCGTCCTGGTGCCCCTCGCCGTGCCGCTCGCTGCGGTCGTGGGCGGCGCCCCGCCGATGGGCGTAACGGCCCGGGGGGCTGCGGACGAGCACCACGGGGACGTACCGCGGCTCGACGCGGGACCACCGGGCGTGGGGATCTCCGGCGCGGTACCAGAAGTCGCTGCGGCGCACCCAGTACTGACCGTCAACGTAGAACACCTCCTCGTCGTAGTCCTCGACGACCTGCACGCCGGGCTCGACGGTGACCAGGGTGACGGTGGCCGGCATGCGCAGCCGGAGCTCACCTTGTCCGACCAGGCAGCCGCTCAGGGCGGCGGCGGCCACGACGGGGACGACGATTCGCAACGGGTTCCTCATGGCAGAGCTCCTCCTGCTTCGTGATGGACGCTTCCTGCGTCGTTCGGCCCTCCGGTTACACGGCCACACAGAGCAGCAAGCGGGCCAGCGGCGCGGAGCGAGCAAGCGCGGGAGCTTGGCGTCGCCCCGACCGTTGCTGGGCGGGCGCCGCTCAGTCATTTCGAGGGGGAGCTCCTTCAGATCGAGGGAGCGAGGGCCGACCTCGCCCCGAGCGGGGAGCTAGACCGAAGGCGCCTTCGGGCCCGCGCGTCTCCCGGCGATCAATCCATAGCTCTTGAGCTTGCGGTACAGCGTCGCCGCGCCGATCCGGAGCTGCGCGGCGGTGTGGGTCTGGTTCCCGCCGTTCAGCTCCAGCGCCGCGAGGATGTGCTCCTTCTCGACCTGCTCCAGGGGCCGCGCCGATCCGCCGGTGGCCACGGGCACCAGAAGCGCCGCCTGGCGGACCTCGTCGGGCAGATCCTCGAGCTCCACGCTGCTCCGTCGCGCGAGCGCGACGGCGCGCTCCATCGCGTTCTGGAGCTCGCGCACGTTCCCGGGCCACGCGCAGCGCAACAGCTGATCGGCCGCGTCCGGGGAGAGGCCCGCGATCTTGCGCTTCATCCGCAGCGCCGCGCTGGACAGGAGCACCCGGGCGAGGGGGAGGACGTCGTCCCGGCGCTCGCGCAGGGCTGGCACGTGGAGCTCGACGACCTTGAGCCGGTAGTAGAGGTCCTGCCGGAAGGCGCCCCCGGCGACCCCGCTGACGAGATCCCGGTTGGTCGCGGCCAGGATACGCACGTCGATCGGCCGGGTCTTGTTCTCGCCCACGCGACGGATCTCCCGCTCCTGGAGCGCGCGCAGGAGCTTGACCTGCATGCCCGGCGAGACCTCTCCGACCTCGTCGAGGAGCAGGGTCCCGCCGCCGGCGGCCTCGAACAGGCCCGCTCGATCCTGGGTGGCCCCGGTGAACGCGCCTCGCGCGTGGCCGAACAGCTCGCTCTCGAGGAGCGTCTCCGAGATCGCGCCGCAGTTGACCGCGATGAACGGCCCCGCCGAGCGCGTGGACTGATCGTGGATCAGCCGCGCGATCCGCTCCTTGCCCGAGCCGCTCTCGCCGGTGATGAGCACCGTGGAGTCGACCTTGGCGATCCGCCGGGCGAGGTCCATCAGCTTTCGCATGGCGGGGCTCTTCGCGACGATACCCAGCGGCTCCTCGGCGTCCCGGGCCGCCTGGGCCAGGGCGTGCTGGTGCTCGCGCTCGGCCACCTCGGCGGCCTGCGCCGCCACCTGCAGCGCGCGCTCGAGCGCCTGCTGCGCGGCGCGCTCCGCCAGGACCTGGGCGTAGAGCTTGCGGGTCTCGAGGTGGAGGAGGCGGACCTCGAGCATGTTGTGGACGCGCGCCAGCACCTCGGCGAGGTCGAGCGGCTTGGCGACGAAGTCCCTCGCGCCGGCCTCGAGCGCCCGCAGCTTGTGGTCCGGCTGGGCCGTGATCGCCAGGACCGGGAGATACCCGTCCTGCTCGAGCTCCCTCAGCCCGTCCATGACCTCGAAGCCGTCCATGCCCGGCATGTTGAGATCGAGCAGGATCAGGTCGTAGCGATCCCTCCGGTGGAGCTCGCAGACGTCGCGCGGGTGGGTGGTCGTCGCGACGGACGTGAAGCCGGCGCCGCGCAGCGTCCGCTCCAGCAGCCGGACGTTGGCGTCCTGGTCGTCGACGACGAGGATCCTGGCCGCGCGGACCTCCGCTGCGTCGATCATCGGGTCGCCCCCGCGGGCCCTTCGCCGCCCGCGCGCTCCTCGGCGAGCTCCAGCGCCGCGCTCAGCGTCACCGTGAACGCGTCGATGTCGATGGGCTTGGTCAGGTACTCGAAGAACCCCGCCTGCCGGCCTCTCTCGACGTCGTACGCCATGGCGTTGGCGCTGATGGCGACGACGGGGATGTGCGCCGTGACCGGGTCGCGCCGCAGCTGCTCCAGCGCCTCGACGCCGCTCATGTCGGGAAGGTTGATGTCCATCAGGATGACGGCCGGCAGGCGGGTGCGCGCGAGCTCGAGGCCGAGTGCACCGGTCACCGCGCTGACGAGGCGCAGCCCGGGGCGGCGCTCGACGAGCCGCTCGACCAGCCTCAGGTTGGCCGCGTTGTCCTCCACGTAGAGCACCAGCCGTCGCGGCTCTTCGCCTGGCACCTGCGAGAGGGCCGGCGCGATCGCCTCGACGCTGCCGGACGCGAACCCGGGCTCCGCCGCCGCCATCAGCTCGAACCAGAACGTGCTCCCCACGCCGACGGCGCTCTCGACGCCGATGACGCCGTCCATCAGCTCGATGAGCTGCTTGGCCACCACCAGGCCGATGCCCGACCCTTCCACGTCGCTGGCCTCCTGCCCCAGGCGGTTGAACGGCTGGAACAGCTGCGCCAGGCGCTCCGCGGAGAGCCCGTCGCCGCCGTCCTCGATGCTGACCCTGATGCGCCCCGGCGCGCTCGCCGTGCACCTCACCGCGACCTTGCCGAGCGCGCGGCTGTACTTGATGGCGTTGGAGAGCAGGTTGATCATGACCTGCTTCAGGCGGGTCCGGTCAGCGTGGACGAAGCGCGGGACGTCGAAGGTGGGGAAGGTGATCTGGATTCCGCGCTGCTGCGCCTGCCCCCCGATCATCCCCTGGCACTCGATCATGACCTCGGCCAGCGACACCGACTCGGGCGACAGCGACAGCCTCCCGGACTCGATCTTCGCGAGATCGAGGATCTCGTTGATCAGGTTCAGGAGGTGCCAGCCCGCGCTGAGGATCTGGCCGATGCTCTCCTTCTGGCTGGGCGTCGGCGGCGACTCGTCGGACTCGAGCAGCTGCGCGAAGCCCAGGATCCCGTTCAGCGGAGAGCGGAGCTCGTGGCTCATGCTGGAGAGGAAGGCCGACTTCGCGCGGTTCGCGTTGTCGGCGGCGACCCTGGCGATCTGCAGCTCGCGGTTCCTCTCCTGCAGCGAGAGCTGCTGGTCCCGCAGGCGCTGGTCGAGCTTCTCCTGCTCGGCCTCCACCCGCTTGCGCGCCGTGTTGTCGGTGCCGATCAGCAGGTACCCGATGATGGTCCCCTGCGCGTCGCGCAGCGCCGTGACGGAGACGACCGCCGGGAACCGGCTCCCGTCCTTGCGGATGTAGGTCAGCTCGTAGATGTCCTCGATCCCGCGGGACGCCTTGAAGACGAGGGCCTCGAAGCCCGGCGCGATCCGGGTTGCGAACTCGAGGCTCAGCGCGGTGGCGCGCGCGACCACCTCCTGCGGATCCGAGATGTCGGCGGGCGTGATCTGGTTCATCACCTCGGCGGCCGCGTAGCCCAGCATCCGTTCGGCGCCGACGTTGAAGACCTGGATGACGCCCTTCGCGTCGGTGGCGATGCTCGAGAAGTTGGCGCTGTTGAAGATCGCGCGCTGCAGCGCGTCCGCGGTCAGCAGGGCCTCCGCGCGTCGGCCCTCCGTGACGACGTCCAGCTTGCCGGCGTTCCGTTCGGCGGAGGTGGCATCGAGGTTCGAGGTCATCGTCAGCTCCCAGGGCGTGCCTTCGGAGCGTGCGGGACCTGGGCCGCCGGGATGGGCTGAACCGCTCCTTCGAAGTGAAGGAGATCGGTACTTCGTTTTGACTGCCTGCACTACGCCCCGTACCGCCCGCCGGCAAACGCCTGCGCATGCTCGCGTCTCGTCGTTGGCTCGAACGATGCGACGGGAGCAGCACATCGCTCACCCTCGCGGTGCTGCTGGCGCTCATGGTGGGAACGGCATTGCAGGGCGTGATCGGCGCGGTCCTCGTCCTGCCGCTCGTGGCGGCCTATCCGATCATCGAGCGGATCTGGCTGCGCGGTTACCTGAACCCAGAGGTGCTGAAGGACCATCGGGCGCTCGCCGACTTCGAGGACACCGGGCGCGAGCGAGCGCTGCAGAACGTCTTGCAGGGGGAGGAGCATGCCGGCGAGGAGCGGCGCGCAGCCGGGTGAGGCTCTGGCTCCGCGCGGTCGACGGACCCCTTCCTCGCTCCGGGGCGCACGCCTCTGGGGTGGCACCCGACGGGACCGCGTCCGGCCGGCTGCGCC
>Ga0184637_10002584_pt1 | contig 11584 bp, 15 predicted proteins | sample PLM3_127_b2_FD_133143 | JGI IMG/M metagenome (GOLD analysis project Ga0184637, IMG submission 133143) | Groundwater sediment microbial communities from an aquifer in East River, Colorado, USA - PLM3_127_b2 | ecosystem: Environmental > Terrestrial > Soil > Riparian zone | place: USA: East River...
CAGCAGGCGGCTCGGAAGATGGCCGGCGCGCAGGGGGTGGAGAAATGAGCGCCGCGGTGCAAGCCAGCCGATTCGGCAGCGGCCAGACCGTTCGGCGCATCGAGGATCCCGCACTCGTCGCGGGCCAGGGCCGCTTCACCGACGACCTTTCGCGGCCGGGGCAGGCGCACCTCGTCTTCCTGCGCTCGCCGTACGCGCATGCCCGCATCGTGTCGGTCGACGCGGGCGCGGCGCGCGAGATGCCGGGTGTGCTGGCGGTGATCACCGGTGCCGACCTGGTACAGGCCGGCGTGAAGCCGATCGCGGTGAGCATTCCGTTCCCCCGTCCCGACGGCACGCCCGCGGCCACTGCACCACGCCGCGCGCTCGCGCACGAGGCCGTGCGCTTCGTCGGCGAAGCTGTCGCGGCGGTGATCGCCGAAAGCCGGGAGATCGCCACCAACGCGGCCGAAGCGGTGATGGTCGAGTACGACGAACTGCCGGCGGTCGTCGATGCCATCCGCGCGACGGCGCCCGGTGCGACGGCACTGTGCCCGCAGGCTCCCGACAACATCGCCGCGGAAATGCGGCATGGCGACGCGAAAGCGACTGCCGAGGCCTTCGCGCGCGCAGCGCATGTCGTGTCGGTGGAGATCCACAACCAGCGGCTCGCACCGAGCCCGATGGAGCCGCGCGTCGTGTTGGCCGAAGTCGAAGCTTCGAGCGGCCGCCTGCTGGTGCACATCAGCAACCAGATGCCCACCGCCGTGCGCGCGACGATCTGCGAGACGCTCGGTCTGGCCGACGAGAATGTGCGCGTGCTGGTCGGCGATGTCGGCGGCGGCTTCGGCATGAAGGGCGGCGCGCATCCGGAAGACATCGCGGTGGCCTACGCGGCGCTCACGCTGAAGCGGCCGGTGAAGTGGTGCGCGCAGCGCATCGAGGAGTTTCTTTCCGCATCGCATGGGCGCGACCTCACGAGTCGTGGCGAGCTGGCGCTCGACGCCAACGGCAAGGTGCTCGCGCTGCGCGTGCGCTCGCTGGCCAACGTGGGTGCCTACGCGACGGCCACCGGCGTCGTGATCCCGTTGCTCGTCGGGCCGTGGGTCACGACGAGCGTGTACGACATCGCGACCATCGACCTGCATCTCACGGCGGTGATGAGCAACACCTCGACCGTCGGCGCGTACCGCGGCGCCGGTCGCCCGGAGGCGATCTACATCACCGAGCGGCTGATGGACGCCGCCGCGCGTGAGCTGAAGCTCGACCCGGCCGAGCTGCGCCGTCGCAACCTGGTCCGCCCCGAGCAGATGCCCTACACGAACGCGATGGCCCAGACCTACGACAGCGGGCAGTTCGAAAGAATGCTCGATCAGGGGCTCGCGCTTTCCGACTGGAACGGCTTCGCCGCGCGGCGCGCAGCGTCCGAGCAGCGCGGGATGTTGCGCGGCCGCGGCATCTCGACCTTTCTCGAATGGACCGGCGGCAACGCGCTGACCGAGCAGGTCACCGTCAACGTGCTGCCCGAGGGCATCATCGAGCTCACGTCCGCGACGCAGGCGATGGGCCAGGGCATCGCGACCAGCTATGCGCAACTCGCGGTCGACGTGTTCGGCGTGCCGATCGAAAGCATCCGCGTGCTGCAGGGCGACACCGATCGCGCCAACGGCTTCGGCAGCGCCGGCTCGCGCTCGCTGTTCACGGGCGGCTCGGCGGTGCAGGTGGCTTCGGAGCGCACCGTCGAGCACGCGAAGGAGCTCGCGGCCGAGGCGCTCGAGGCGTCGGCCGCCGATATCGAGTACCGCGAAGGACGCTTTCGCGTCGTCGGCACCGACGTCGGCATCGGGCTGTTCGAGCTGGCCGGCAAGCAGGCCGACGCACGCATCCGCGCCGACGGCTCGAGCACGGCCGGCGGACCGAGCTGGCCGAACGCCTGCCATGTGTGCGAGGTCGAGATCGACCCGGCGACCGGCGCCGTCGAGATCGTTGCGTACGCGTCGGTCAACGACATCGGGCGCGTCGTCAGCCCGGTCATCGTGCGCGGCCAGATCGAAGGCGGCGCGATGCAGGGCATCGGGCAGGCGTTGTGCGAACGCGTCGTCTACGACCCCGAGAGCGGCCAGGCGCTGACCGCCACCTTCATGGACTACGCGATGCCGCGCGCCGACATGTTCCGCGCCTTCAAGACGCAGTTCGACACGTCGGTGCCTTGCCTGACCAACGCGCTCGGCGTCAAGGGCGTCGGCGAGCTCGGCACGATCGGCGCGACGCCGACGGTCGTCAGCGCGGTCGTCGACGCGCTGGCGAGCGCAGGCCTCGGTCGCGACGCCGAGCGCGTGCAGATGCCGCTCACCGCGCAGACCGTGTGGCGCGCACTGCAACGCGACTTCGGCCCGTCACCTTTCGCCTGAGGCCTTATCCCCTCTCCCTCTGGGAGAGGGTTAGGGTGAGGGCGCACCCGGTCGCGGCCCACGCGCCGCATCTCATTGCCCGGCGTTCGGGAAGAACAGCTGCTCGCCGCCGACCTTGTACGCGGCGATCGTGTTCTGCCCGGCCGGCGAAACGACCCAGTCGCCGAACACCTGCGCGAGATCTTTCTTCACATGCGGATGCAACGCCTGGTTGACGACGATGACGCCGTACTGGTTGAACAGCCGCTTGTCGCCTTCGACCAGCACCGCGAGGTCGGCGCGGTTCTTGAACGACAGCCAGGTCCCGCGGTCGGTCAGCACGTAGGCGTTGCTCGACGCACCGATGTTTAGCGCCGGACCCATGCCGCAGCCGCACTCCTGATAGCCGGGCGGTTTCTTCGCTGCCAGATCGACGTTGGCCGCCTTCCAATAGCGCAGCTCGGCCGCATGCGTGCCGCTCTTGTCGCCGCGCGAGATGAACGGCGCGTTCGCCGCAGCCAGCTTGCTCAAGCCGGCGGTGATGTCCTTGCCCTTGACGCCGGCCGGGTCGGCCTTCGGGCCGACCAGCACGAAATCGTTGTACATCACCGGCCTGCGCTGCAGCCCGAAGCCTTCGGCGACGAACTTCTCCTCCGCCGCCTGGTCGTGGACGAACACGATGTCGGCGTCGCCGCGGCGGCCCATGTCGAGCGCCTGGCCGGTGCCCTGCGCCACCACGCGCACCTGGATGCCGGTGGCTTGCGTGAACTGCGGCAGCAGGTGGGCGAAGAGACCGGATTGCTCGGTCGAGGTGGTCGAGGCCATCACGATGAATTTGTCCTGCGCAAGCGTGGCCTGTCCTGCGACGAGCGGGCCGAGCGCAACCAGGCAACGAAGCCAGCGTCCATGAATGTGGGTCATGTCCAATGCAACTCTCCTTTGAGAAACAGCGCTGCCTCCTCGGGCAGCCGGTCGTTGAAGAAGTGGTCCGTCGGCAGATCGACGATCAGCCGACCACCTTCGAGGTAGACCACGCGCGATGCGAGCCGCTTCGCCTGGCCGAGGTTGTGCGTGCTCATCACGACCGTCATGCCTTCGGCGGCGAACTCTTCGATCAGCGCTTCGACCTCGCGCTTGGCGCCCGGGTCGAGGCTCGCGGTCGGCTCGTCGAGAAAGAGCAGCCGCGGCCGCACCGCCCATGCGCGCGCGAGCGCGAGGCGCTGCTGCTGGCCGAGCGAGAGCACGCGCGCGGGGCGATCGCGCAGGTCGGCAATGCCGACGCGATGCAACGCGGCGTGCGCCAGATCGGCACGCTCGCCGGCGGGCACCTTGGCGAGCCACAACGCGATCATCATGTTGGCCCACACCGACAGGCGCAGCAGGAACGGGCGCTGGAACACCATGGCCTGCTTTGTCGCCACGTGCAACACGCGCTCGCCTTCGCAGCGCTGCAAACCGTGCAGCACGCGCAGCAGCGTCGTCTTGCCCGAGCCGTTGCTGCCGAGCAGCGCGACGCGCTCACCGGTCCGCACGTCGAGCGTCACCGCGTCCAGCGCGCGCACGTCGCGAAAGCGCACCGTCACGTCGCGCAGTTCGATCAACGCGGGGTCGCTGATGGGCCGCCGCGCCGAAGCGCCCCAAGCAAGGCCCGACTCTTTCGGAGGGTCGATCGCCGTACTCGGCGAGCGGGGTGTCGTCATCACCGCACCGCACTCCCCTTCTGCAGGCTTTGCACGAGCGCGATCAATGCGTTGATCAGAGCGACGACCAGCAGCAGCACGAGCCCGAGCGCGAGCGCGAGCGGCAGGTCGCCTTTGCTCGTCTCGAGCGCGATCGTCGTCGTCATCACGCGCGTCACGCCGTCGATGTTCCCGCCGACGATCATCACCGCACCGACCTCGGCGATCGCGCGGCCGAAGGCCGCGAGCAGCACCAGCAGGACCGCCCATCGCTCGTGCACGAGCATCAGCAGCGCACGCGTCAGCGGCCCCGCTCCCATCGAGCGCAACTGATCCCCGCTGCCGCGCAGCGCGTCGGCAACGAGCTGCCGAGTCAGCGCAGCGACGACCGGCAACACGAGGATCGTTTGCGCAATGACCATCGCGGTCGGCGTGAACAAGATGCCGAGCGATCCGAGCGGCCCCGAACGTGACAGCAACAGGTACACGACGAGCCCGACCACGACCGACGGCAACGCGAGCAGCGTATTGAGCAACAGCACCAGGATTCGATACCCGCGAAAACGCGCCACCGCGAGCCCCGCGCCGCCGAACAGCCCGAACCCCGCGGCGAACAGGCACGCCGACCCGCTTACCGACAACGACAACGCGACGATGCGCATCAGCGCCGGATCGGCGCTCGCAATCAGGTTCGCGGCCGTGGAAACACTTTCGCCGAAGGCGCTCATGCATGCGTACAACTCACGCAGGCATTCTTGCGAGGTGCACGCCGGCTGGCGATATGCAGCACCTTGCATAGGCCGGCAACGCCGCGAGCCCGGCAAAAATCCTTTTAACGAACTTAGTTGTCTAAACATACTTTCTGCACTACAGTCCGGCCACACCAGTCGCCGATCACCATGCCTCGACTCAAGTCCAACACCTCGATGTGCTCCGTGGCGCGCTCGCTCGAGTTGATCGGCGAGCGCTGGACGCTGCTGATCATTCGAGAGGCCTTCTTCGGCACGCGCCGCTTCGACGACTTCCAGTCGAACCTCGGCATCTCGCGCAACGTGCTCGCCGAGCGATTGGCGAAACTGGTGCGTGCCGGCATCCTCGTGCAGACACCGCTGCACGAGCAGACGCTGCGCAACGGCTATGTGCTCACAAAAGCCGGTTACGACCTGGTGCCGGCGCTCGTCGCGCTGCTGCAGTGGGGCGACCGCTGGATGCAAACGCCCGAGACCGTGCCGGTGTACATCGTCGAACGCAAGACCGGCCGAGCGATCGCGCCGGTCACCGTGCGCTCCGAGACCGGCAAGCCTCTCGCCCTCAAAGATCTCGGCTGGCTGCCCGGCCCCGGCGCCAACCATCCCAGCATCGCCCCGCTCGTCAAAGCGTACGCGCGGCAACGTGAACAAGCCGCCGCCGTGCGAAAGGAAGCCTCATGAACCTCTACCTGCGATTGATCTGGACGTGGCTGCGCGCACGCTTTCGCGCGCGTGTCCTGCCCGGAGCGACGATCGAGCTGAAGCTGCGCGTGTGGCCGAACGATCTCGACATCAACAGCCACATGAACAACGGCCGCTACTTGACGATCGCCGATCTCGCGCTGATCGAGTACTTCGTGCGCAGCGGCTTCCTGCCGGTCGCGCTGAAGAACGGCTGGAAGCCGATGCTCGGCGGCAGCATCATCTCGTATCGCAGGGGGCTGAAGCCCTTCGCGTCGTACACGTTGCGCTTCACCGTGCAGTGCTGGGACGAGCACTGGAACTACATGCGCTTCGAGTTCATCCGCGATGGCCGCATCCACGCCGTCGGCCACAGCAAGGGTGCCGTGGTCGGGCGCAATGGCCTCGTGCGCACCGAAGACGCGTTTCGCGCGCTCGGGGCCGACGGCACCTCGCCCGCGTTTCCCCTGTCGGTCAGCCGCTGGATCGAGACCGAACAACTGATGGTTGCCTGAAGGAACAACGCATGACACGACGATTCGTCTGCATCTTCACCCGCGGCGCGCAGTGGCAGACCGGCAAGCCGGTCTTCGAACAAGCCCTCGGCCCGCACGTCGAGTACATGAAGGGGCTCAAACGCGCTGGCACCTTGCTCGCGGCCGGACCGTTTCTCGACGACCGCGGAGGCTTGGCGATCGTCAGCGCCGCGAGTCTCGAGCAGGCCCATGAGATCTTCGGCCAGGACCCCGCCGTCGCAACGCAGGTCTTCGCCGCCGAAGTGCACCCGTGGCAGGCGCTGCACCCAAAGGAATTCGCATGACGGCACTCGCAAGCCTCGTCGCGCCCGCGGTCGCGGCGATCTTCCGTCGCACTCGGCCGAGCGGGGTTCAGGCCGGGTCGTCGCCGAAGTCGCGGTCCGACGGGTTGGCGGCGCCAAGCTTCCAGTAACCCCGCGTGACGAGCGCGCTGCGCTCGACGCCGCGCTCCTTCGCGTAGTAGTCGCGGATGCGCCGCATCGCGGCCGCTTCGCAGCCGACGTAGATATGTCCCGGCCCGGCCGGCAGCGCGCCCTGTGCGCGCAACGCCGCTTCGAGCGGCTTGCCCGCTTCGCGAAAGTCTTCGCCACGCGAGAGCCATCGCACCTCGATGCTCGCCGCGCTTTGCAAAGGCCGCGCTTCGCGCTGGTTCGTCACTTCGACATACACCTTCGCTTGCACATGCGCCGGCAACTCCTCGAGGATCGTCTCGATCGCCGGCAGCGCGGTTTCGTCTCCGGCGAGCAGGAACCACTGCGCTTCGGGGTCGATCTTGTAGCCCGGCGCCGGCCCCATGACGACGAGGCGATCGCCCTTTTGCGCGCGCACGGCCCACTTGCCGGCCGGCCCCTCGTCGTGCAACACGAGGTCGACGTCGAGCTCGCGCAAAGACGCATCGAAGCGCCTTGGCGTGTAGGTGCGCATGAACGGCGAACGCGGCCCGTCGGCTGCGGGCATCGGCGCCTCGTGCGAACCTGCTTCAGGCATCGTCAGCTTCAGGTGCCCCGCGGGCCCACGCCACTCGAAGCCTTCGAGCGCTTCACCGGTGAAGGTGACGCGAGCCATGCGCGGACTCAACCGGTGCACATGCAGCACTTCGACGCGACGCGCCGTCGGCGCCTTGCGCGGCGCATCGCCGTTGGGGTTGGGTGAGGATGAGCTCATGGGGCGATCGTATGCCTGAACGATCCCCCTTGACACGTCAGTTCGTTTTCAACGCCGCCAGCCCCGCTTTGCCGATCTGGTCGTCTTGCGCGGCCGAATCGTGGATCGCGATCGCCACGCCGAGCGGCAGCACGACCTTGCGCGCCTCGGCTTCGGCGGCAGCGAGCACCTTCTTCGCCTGCTCGAGCGTGATCGGCGCGCCGTAGGGCATGCGTTGGGCCTGTGCTGCCGTGGGCAGGGCTGCCGCAGCGACTAACGCAAGGACTGAGGAAAGAGCTTGGAACTTCATGACGAGGATTCCTCAGAAAAGGTGCTTGATGCCGGCATCGACGCCGGTGGATCGCTTGGTACCGTCTTGCTTGGCCGACCCGACATCGGTGTACAGCGTGGTGCGCCTGCTCAGGAAGTAGTGATAGCCGAGCGACACCTTGTTCGCCGTGTTATTGGCGCCGGACGGGTCGAAGCGGGCGGCACCGACCCGCAACTCGCCGAGGCCAAGCTGTATGCGAGCGCCGACCGCCATCGCCTTGGCGCTCGCCCCGTTGAATGACTTGGAGCGCGAATAGATCGCCGAAGGCCGCACGATGCCGAACTCGTACGCGCCCGACACCAGCACCAACTGGGCATCGGGGGCGGCCGGGTTGGCATTCTTGGCGCGGTCGAAGCCGAAGCCAAGGTACATCGGACCGGCCGCGTATTCGAGATTGCCGCCGACCGCGCGGCCCCGGGTCGCGACGCCTTCGGAGAGCGCTCCCGATATGGACGCGGTCAGTCCATTGAAGCTCGGCGATTTGTACACCGCCATGTTGTTGTCGCGAATGCCGATCTCGTCGGCGCCCGAGTAGTTGGCCCACGTGTACATGCGCGACCACGCGCCGATGGTGTCAAAGCCCCACGGGGTCGACTTTCACCGCGGGCCAGAACGCCGGCAGGTAGTCGCGACCGAGCGTGAGCTCGCCGAGCGTGTTGCTGCGCAGTCCCACCACCGAACGCCCGTTCCAGAACGGCGTCAATGGTGTTCCGTCGTCGGCATTGAAGCGATGCTCCAGGTGGAACAAGGCAAACAGGCCTCCACCCAGGTCTTCGGTGCCGCGAAAGCCCAATCGTCCGGCCGCGCCGTTCCTCATGTTCCACTGGTCGCGGGTGCCCGCGCCGGAGTTCACGGTGGTCGGGGCGTCGTTCATCTTGACGACCCGGTTGTCGACAATGCCGTAGATGGTCACGCTCGACTGCGCCGATGCGCCGCCGGCGAAGCCGGCAAGCGTCGCGCAGGCCGCTGCTGCCAAGCCGATCGATGAAGTCTTCATGGTTGCCTCCTGGTGATCTACTGAACTGGTATGCCATCCATTGGCATACCATCTATATGGACAAAAAAGAAGGCCGGCGGTCACCGGCCTTCAAGCTCTCTACTGTGCTCGAAACGTGTCGTGGCAGCCCTTGCAGGTCTTGGCTGTCTCCCCGAACGCTGCCTTGATCTGTTCGAGGTTGCCGCCCTTCGCGGCAGCGTTCAGCTTGGACGCTTCGTCCTGCATCTTCGTCGCGCCCGCGCGAAACTTCGCGTCCTCGGGCTTGGCGAATTGCGCAGCCGATGGCAATGCCGTCGTGAGTGCGGCCGAGCGGCTGCGAACAGAACCAGGGATTTCATCGAGGCTCCTTTGATGAACGGGTGAAGGAATACATTCGGTCTCTGACATTAGCTGCTGTACGTATGGTTGGTATGCTATCTACTGTGGCCAGCTTGTCAAGTACGTGACATCACGTACCCGCTTCCTATAATTCGTCGCTAACCAACCATCACAACGCCACCATGTCGCTCGAGAAGTTCTATTCCCGGCCGGGGCACCTGATCCGGCGCCTGAACCAGATCTCGATGGCGCTGTTTTTCGAGGAAACGCAACCGCTCGACCTCACCTCGGTGCAATACGCGGCGCTGAACATGATCCAGGAGGTGCCGGGCATCGACCAGGCGAGCCTGTCGAACATGATCGCCTTCGACAAGACGACGATCGTCAAGGTGCTCGACCGCCTTGTCGACAAGAGTCTGATCACGCGCACGCGCTCCGAGACCGACCGGCGCCTCAACCACCTGCACGTCACGCCGAAGGGCACGCAGGTGCTGAAGGAAATCCACCCGATGCTCGACCGCAGCGACAAGCGCATCCTCGCGCCGCTGTCCGAAAGCGATCAACGCAAGTTCATGGAGATGCTGTCGCGCCTCGTGCAGGTGAACAACATCTACAGCCGCGCACCGCTGGACACGACGCTGCGCGAGAACTTGCTGGCCAAGAGCAAGAGCAAGAGCGCGAAGGCGCCGCCGACGAAGTCGGTGCGCGGCAGGAAGGGGTAAATGCTCCTCCGCGCCGCCCTAACCGTTGACGATGTTGAGGATGTTGCCGTCCGGGTCTTTGAACCAGGCGACCTTCATCTTGCCGGCGAGGTGCACATCACCTTCGAGCCTCATGTCCGGCATGTCGTAATGCTCGAAGGTGACGCCCTTGGCCTTCAGCGCACGCACGACGCCTTCGACGTCGTCGCCCACCGCCCAGGTGACCGCAGTCGCCTTGTTCGTGCCGGCGTAGTCGGATCTGTAGACGTTGAGGATGGTCTTGCCGCTGCGATAGACGATCAACTCGTCGCCCTCGGACCCGACCTGCTCGAGGCCGAGCGTGCCTTCGTAAAACTTGCGGGCCCGGTCGATGTCCCGGACCGCGAGATTCGCAGCCGCATCCTTGTTTGCCAACATGTCGAGCTCCTTCATCACTTCGGCTGCGGCACGATGACCATCCACGACACGCCGAAGCGGTCGGCAACCATGCCGAAGCGCGGCGAGAAGAAGGTCTTGCCGAGCGGCATCTGCACCTGCCCGCCATCGGCCAACGCGTTGAAAAGGCGATCGGCCTCGCGCTCGTCGCGGGCGTCGATCGACAGCGAAAAGCCCTGGAAGCTCGGCTTGCCGGAGACCTTGCCGTCGGACGCCATCACCGTCGTGTCGCCGATGCGAAAGCTCGCATGCATCACCTTGTTGTCGGAACCCGGCGGAACCATGCCGGGCGGAGGCGGCTCGGGGCTGTCTTTCATGCGCATCATCATCTCCACCTCGGCGCCGAGCGCCTTGCGGTAGAACTCGATCGCTTCCTCACAGCGGCCTTCGAAGAACAGATACGGTTGGACTTGCATTGCAGCTCCTTTGGAAGAGTGAAAGGATCGTTCGGATCGGGAGCCCGTGCCGGACGGCTTCGACCGGCGCCATCGCGGCTCTCGGAGTGGTCGAACGGCGAGCGGCGAAATCGACACCACCGTTGTCTCGATGTCGACATTGATCGGGGCATGTTCCGTGCCCGGCGAAATGCCGCCTTGCGCCTCTCGCGACGACCCATCCTGCAATCGGTGCGGCAACGCGCGACGCAGCCGGCGGAAAAAGAGCCAGCCTCGTCAACGCCCGAGCGTCGCGGACTTCGCTTCGCTGCGCAGTTGCATCCACAAGCGCACGCAGGCGCGCGCCAGCGCGCGGTTCGTGTCCACGCAACGGACACGCAGCGGCGATGCCACCGCATCGAGCGCGATCGGCACCTCGGTGCAGGCCAGGACGACCGCCGCCGCACCGCGTGCAAGCAGCGCTTCGACGATCGGCTCGAGCAGCCGTCCCGCGGCGTCTGTGCGGCCGATCTTCACGAGCTCGATGGCGGGCAGCACCGCGCTGTCGAGCTCGTCGTCGGTGCAATGCAGCGGCGCATACCCGCGTGCGACGAGCGGCTCATCGAACACACGACCGGCCACTGTGCCGCGCGTGGCGATCAAGCCGATACAGCCACCCGGTGGCGCGAGCTCGGCCACTTCGTCGCAGCTCGCGTCGACGATGCTCAGAAACGGCACCGGGCAGTCGGCGGCCAGTTGCGCGTACCAGTAGTGCGCCGTGTTGCACGGCATCGCGAGCGCGAGCGCGCCCGCGGCGATCAACCGGTCGCGCGACGCGAGCAGCGCCGGCAGCGGGGACTCGCCACCCGCGAGGATCGCAGGCGGCCGCCTCGGAATGCGCGGGTCGGACTGGATCAGCAGCGGCACATGGTCTTCGTCGCGCTGCGCCGGCGTCTCTTCGAGCACCTTGTTGTAGAAGTCCGCCGTCGCGGCCGGCCCCATGCCGCCGAGGATGCCGATCATCGAGTTGCTCCACGCGCCTTGCGCGATGTCCGAGGCCTGAAGCTTAAGCTGCGCGATTGCCGCGGCTTTCGGCCCAAGGGCATGGTTGCTATCGTCGGGACCGGACGTAAGGGGTATCGTGGTTCACGAAATAGTTTCAGTGATCCCGTGCTATGTCGGCGGGGCGGGCATGTTCGCCACCGATGCGACGCGCGATTTCAAGACACTGGTGATCGGGTGGCTCGAGGCGAGCGGCCTCGGCTACGACA
>Ga0184637_10002585_pt1 | contig 11580 bp, 11 predicted proteins | sample PLM3_127_b2_FD_133143 | JGI IMG/M metagenome (GOLD analysis project Ga0184637, IMG submission 133143) | Groundwater sediment microbial communities from an aquifer in East River, Colorado, USA - PLM3_127_b2 | ecosystem: Environmental > Terrestrial > Soil > Riparian zone | place: USA: East River...
CCTCCGCCTGCCCCGCTGCGCTCCCGCGCTTCGCTGACTTTCAAGGTGCGTCCGTCTAGCTCATAACCATCGAGCGCGGAGATCGCTGCTTCCGCCTCGGCCGGCGTCGCCATCTCGACAAAGGCAAAGCCGCGCGGTTGCCCGGTCATCCGGTCGGTAATGATCGACACCTGAGTGACGTGACGTCCGTCCGTCTCAAATGCGGACTTCAGCGACTCCTCGGTGGTAGCGTAGGAGAGATTTCCGACGTAAAGCTTGGTTCCCATGCGGACTCCGCCTTTCTAGACTCGGCCATTGCGGTGCGGCGCGTTCGCCCTCCGATCGCTTCCCGAAGGGCGTTTGGCGCCACCATCCCCCTCCACCTTGCCACGACTGAGGCGTAAGCTCCAGTAGATTCTCAAGGCCGCCCTGAGGCGTGGGGGGGCCTCCGCCGGGCTCCTGGCGGGATGCTCAAGGGGGAGCGGCGCTTGCTTCCCCCCGCGGCGGCATGCTATGCCGGTCCCCGTGGACTCGTCGCTCTCTGAATCCGGCCCGACCGGGGCAGCCGATGCTCCCGCCGGTCCGCCCCAAGGGTGGCCCTCGCGACTGCAAGGGTGGATCTCGCGGGGGCGAGGGTGGATCTCGCGGCTGCGAAGGTCGAGGTTCAGCCCGGTGATCCTGGCGGTCACGGGCTTTCTCATGGGCATCCTCCTGTTCAACTTCGTCGTCATCCCAGGATTCCTCGGCCATGGCGATGAGGTGCAAGTTCCGGATGTGGTGGGCCGCGCGCTCGCGACCGCCAAGGACACGCTCGAGGACGAGGGCTTGAGGGTGGGAGCCGTGACCGAACAGTGGAGCGGCGTCTACCCCGATGGCTACGTCATCGCCCAGACGCCGGCGGCCGTGGCCCGGGTGAAACGCGGGCGCGAGGTGCGACTCACCGTGTCGGTCGGCGAGGAGGGGCAAGAGGTGCCGAATCTGACTGGAGTCAGTTACCGGGATGCGCAGGTCACTCTCGCCCGTGCGGGCCTCCGGGTCGGGCGGCTCGTGCACGCCTATTCGGAAACCGTGCCCAAAGACGCGGTCGTGGCGACTGATCCCGAGCGCAATTCCCGCGTGGAACCCGGCGCTCGCATTGACTTCCTGGTGAGCCTGGGAACGCGCTCGCCGCTGTTCCTGCTGCCCGATGTGCGGAGCCGCCCGGTGAACGAGGTGCGGGCCTTCTTCACTCGTGCCGGCATCCGCCTGGTCGAGCGCCCGCGGGAGGCCTTCGGCGTCCCGCCCGGCCAGGTGCTTGAACAGACCCCGCCGCCCGGGAGCCGGATTCGAACCGGGGAACTGGTCGAAGTCGCGGTCTCCACCGCCGGGCGTGGAGAATGGCGTTGAACCGCAAGAATGTGCGCATCGCGCCGTCCATCCTCTCGGCTGACTTTGCGCGCCTTGCCGATGAGGTCCGCGCCGCCCAGGCGGGGGGTGCGGATCTCCTCCATCTCGACATCATGGACGGCCACTTCGTCCCCAACCTGACGATCGGGCCGGCGGTGGTGAAGGCCATACGGCGAGTCACTGATTTGCCGCTCGATGCCCATCTCATGGTCACCGACCCCATGGCTTTCGTCGGTCCATTCCGGCAGGCCGGAGCCGATTGGCTTACCTTCCACTGGGAAGTGAGCGACGATCCGCGGGCGATGGCGGCGAAGATTCGGGCCCTGGGGGCCCGGGCGGGGATGGCTCTGAACCCGGACACGCCCTTCGATCGGGCGGCTGCGGTCCTCGGAGATCTCGATCTGCTCTTGGTCATGACCGTTCACCCCGGCTTCGGCGGCCAGGCCTTCCGGCGCGAGGTGGTGCCCAAGATCGCGGCGGCGGCGGCCTGGAAGCTTGAGCATGGTCTGAGCTACGCCATCGAAGTGGATGGCGGCATCGGGCCTGACCAGGCCCCCCAGGTGGTGGGGGCAGGGGCCGAGATCCTGGTCGCCGGGAGCGCGGTGTTTGGTCGCGGCGACCCGGCCGCGCAAGTACGGGCCATCCGCCTTGCGGCTGAGACTGGCGAGCGGCTCAAGGCCGAGCGCGGCTAGGGTGTCACGCGGCTAGGGCTGGCGCCCGGCGGACGGGCCCCGGCACCTCAGTCCACCTTCCATCCACCTGACTGACTACCTAACTGACACTGACCTTGGGCCTTGAGCCGCTCCGGGTCCTCCTGGTAGGCTCTTTCCCCTGTGCTCCGGGCCTGGCGGATCGAGCCCGCTCCCCCGACCCCGTACCGACCTCCCCGCATCACTGGGATCCAGACCGATGTTCGACGAGCTGACGGGACGGCTCGTGCAGGTCTTCCGTGCCCTGCGCGACCGCGGCAAGCTGACCGAGGACAATGTCCGCGAATCGCTGCGCGAGGTGCGCCGAGCCTTGCTTGCCGCCGACGTGCACTACGAGGTGGTGCGCGACTTCGTGCGCAAGGTGGAAGCGGAGGCGATCGGACAAGACGTGCTGCGCTCGATCAGCCCCGGGCAGCAGGTGGTGAAAGTGGTCTACGACGCGCTGGTGGATCTTTTGGGCGGAACGGCGGCCGAGCTTCGACGGGCGCCCACACCGCCAACCGTGATCCTCCTCGCAGGGCTGCAGGGCTCGGGCAAGACGACTCTGGCCGCCAAGCTCGGGCGCCGCGCCAAGAGCGCCGGCGAGCGGGTGCTGCTCGTGGCCGCCGACCTGCAGCGTCCCGCTGCCATCGACCAGCTTGAGGTCCTTGGGCGCGAGTGCGGCGCCGACGTGTTCGTGCGCCGGGAGGCCGCGGATGCCGTGGGGATGGTGAAGGAAGCGTTGCGAGAGGGCGGGGCTTATGACACGGTGATCGTGGACACAGCGGGTCGCCTCACTATCGACCAGGCGATGATGGCGGAGCTCAAAGCGGTCAAGACCGCGGCCCAACCGCACGAGGTCCTGCTCGTGGTCGATGCCATGACCGGCCAGGATGCGGTCCGCACGGCCCGCACCTTCGACAGCGAGCTTGGCGTGGACGGCGTCGTCCTCACCAAGCTGGATGGAGATGCGCGGGGTGGAGCGGCGCTCTCCATCCGGGCGGTGACCGGGAAGCCGATCAAGCTCGCTTCGACCGGCGAGCGGCTGGACGCGCTCGAGGCCTTCTATCCCGAGCGCATGGCCTCGCGCATTCTCGGCATGGGAGATGTCGTGTCGCTGGTCGAACGGGCCGAAGCGGCGATCGACGCGGATGAAGCCGAGCGACTGGAGAAAAAGCTCCGCCGGGAGGCGTTCACGCTCGACGATTTCATGACCCAGCTCCGGCAGCTCAAGAAGCTCGGGCCGCTCGAGGACCTGCTCAAGCTCGTGCCGGGAATGGCGTCTGGGCTCAAGATCGACGAGCGGGCGCTCAAACGGATCGAGGGAATGATCTGCTCGATGACGCCCGAGGAGCGCCGGCGGCCGCAGATCATCAAAGGCAGCCGGCGCCAGCGCATCGCCACCGGCTCCGGCACCACCGTGCAGGACCTGAATCGGCTTCTCAAGCAGTTCATGCAAGTCCAAGAGATCATGAAGCGTATGCGCGGGGTGGGGCCGAGAGGCCTCGGGCGGCTCAAGGGGATGGGGTTGGGGTGAGCAAGGCGGGAACATAGAGAAAGGACTCACATGGCAGTGGTGATCCGTTTGCGACGGGCAGGGTCGCGCAAGCGCCCCTTCTATCACATGGTGGTGGCTGATTCCCGGATGCGGCGCGATGGGCGCTTCATCGAGGCGATCGGCTATTACAATCCGATGTCCCGCCCCGAGGTGATCGAGGTCTCCGAGGAGCGCATGACGCACTGGATCCAGCAGGGGGCGAAGCCCTCGGAGACGGTCGACCGGCTGGTGAAGCGCAAGCAGAAGGGCGGCGGCGCCCAGGCCTCGCAAAAGGACCGCAAGCGGGGCGCCAAGGCGGCGGCGGCGAAGGCCGCGGTTGCATCCCCGGCGGCCGAGGCGGACGCCGGGCAGCCGACCCCCAGCGAACCGGCTCAAGCCGGGGCGGAGTAGCCGGCGATGAAGCGGCGACCTCGGAGCCGAGTCGTGCGCGGGCGGCGGACCCCGGCCGCCCACTCGGAACCGCAGACGGGGCTCCGCGAGCTGGTGTCTTACCTCGCGCGCGGGCTGGTGGATGAGCCGGAGGCGGTCGCCGTCACGGAGGTCAAGCGCGAAGGCGAGTCGGTGCTCGAGCTCAGGGTGGCCCCCAATGATCTAGGGAATGTGATCGGCAGGAATGGGCGCACGGCCAAGGCCATGCGCACCCTGCTCGCGGCGGGCGCTCCGGCGGGCGAAGAGGTTTTCCTCGAGATCCTGGACTAGAGACTCGCCGGTGCGGCTGAAGGCGCATCACCCCACGCGCACGGCACTCGCGGCGGATTCGCAGGGCAGCGGCATGAACTACGTCATCATCGGGGAAATCATCAAGGTCCACGGGGTGAAGGGCGAGGTTCTGGTGCGTTCGCTGAGCGATGTGCCTGATCGCTACCGCGGGCTGGAAACTGCGGTGGTCATTGGATCGGATGGCAGCTTGGCGACCTTCGCGATCGATGGGGTGCGCGAAGCCGACCTCGGGGTGGTGGTCAAGTTTCATGGGATCGACGATCGCGAGATGGCCCAGGATCGGCTCCTGGGTTGCTCCCTGGCTATTGAGCGCGCCGCGGTGCCCCCCCACGAATCGGGGGAGAACTACCATTTCGAGCTCATCGGCCTCGAGGTGGTGCGAACGGATGGCGCGCGCGTGGGGATCCTAGAGTCGATCATCGAGACGGGTGCCAACGACGTCTATGTCGTGCGCGGACCGCGGGGGGAGGTGTTGATCCCGGCCACCCGCGAGGTCGTGGCGCAGGTCGACGTGGCTGCGGGGCAGATGACGGTGCGGCCTCTGCCCGGTCTTCTGGATGAGGTTGAGGCGACCGATGAGGGGACAGACGGCCGGACCGACGAGGCGTCGGACGACGTGTCGGACGAGGCGTCGGACGAGGCGGCCGGCCGGCGATGAAGCTTGCGGTTCTGACCCTCTTCCCAGAGCTCGTGGGGCCTTTCTTCGACCATGGCATGGTACGGATTGCCCGCGACCGCGGACTGCTCGATCCGATAATCTTCGACATCCGAGAGTTCGCCACCGATCGCTATCGCTCGGTGGACGACTATCCCTACGGCGGCGGGCCGGGGATGGTGATGACCCCGGGCCCGCTCAAGGGGGCGATCGAACAGGCCCGAGCCGCGATTGGAGGCGATGCGCGGGTGGTGTTGATGAGCGCCCAGGGACGTTTGCTCGACCAATCGTGGGTGGTGGAGCTTGCCGCCGCGCCGCGGCTGATCCTCATCTGCGGCCGTTACAAGGGAGTGGACGAGCGATTCATCGCCCGCTACGTCTCCGACGAGGTCTCGATCGGCGACTACGTGCTGTCCGGCGGCGAGTTGGCGGCCCTGGTTCTGGTCGAGTGCATGACCCGGCTCTTTCCGGGCGTGTTGGGCAATCAAGACTCGGCGGACTCGGACTCGTTCGCGTCTGGCTTGCTCGAAGGGCCGCTCTACACCCGACCCGAAGAGTTCGAGGGCCTGCGGGTCCCGGACGTGCTTATCTCGGGCAATCACGGGCGGATCGCCGATTGGCGCCGCGAGGAGGCGATCCGGCGCACGCGCGAACGGCGTCCCGACCTCCTGGCGAAGGCGGGAATCCGCTGCGGACCCGAGGGGCCGGGGCAGGGTGAGTCGCCCCCGAAGCGGACTGATGCTGGGATTGAAAGGGAGTTCTAGAGAGGAGTGGCCATGGATCCCATTCGTTTGGTCGAATCCAAGCATGCGCGTGCGGACCTGCCCGAGTTCGCCGTCGGCGACACGGTGAAGGTGCACTATCGGGTGGTCGAGGGCGAGAAAGAGCGGGTCCAGGTCTTCCAGGGCACGGTCATCTCGCGGCGCGGCTCGGGCGTCAGAGCGACGTTCATCGTCCGCAAGGTCACCGCGGGGGTGGGTGTCGAGCGCATCTTTCCCCTTCACTCGCGGAATATCACTGCGGTCGTGGTCGTGCGGCCGGGCCGGGTGCGAAGGGCGAAGCTCTTCTACCTGCGCGGGAAGAAGGGGAAGGGGGCGCGGGTCGCCGAGCTCAAAGAGCAGCGTTAGCTGGCCTCCATGTGTCATTCCAGCAGTGGGATCGGCTCGCGCGGAAGGGAACGGGCGTCAAGGGCCGGCGAGTTCCGCAGCGCGCCCACCATCACCAGGGGTGACGGATCAATCGAGGAACCAGCGCGGGCGCGCGAGGACTGTTTGAGCCGGCGGACGCCCGTTCCCGGAGCACGAGCGGACTTGCACGGTCATTGGTTTTGACGCATCGAGGCTAGCTGGACTGAGCCCAAGAGCAGCGTAAGTTGCGAACAGAGCCCAAAAGCAGCGCTGGCTGGCCAGGCTGAGCCGGCCTAGGAGTCGCGGAAGACTCAGGCGTTGCGCTAACGGGGGGCGCGATGCAGGCGCTTAAGCATCGGCGGTGGGAGCGGCGATGGCGGGTGCTGCGGCGGTTCGATGCCCGCCGCCGCGTGGTGACCCTTTGCGGGGTGGACGAGGCCGGGCGCGGGCCGCTGGCCGGGCCGGTGGTCGCCGCCGCCGTCGTGCTGCCCCCGCGGGCCCGCCTCCAGGGAGTCGACGATTCGAAACGGCTCTCGCCGCGGATGCGGGATCAGCTCGCGGCACGGGTGCGGACGGAGGCGGCCGGATACGCGGTGGCGGTCGTCGAATCGCGGGTGATCGACCGCATCAACATTCGCGAGGCCACCTTTCTCGCGATGCGGAATTGTCTGGCCGCCCTCGGGTCGGTCCCCGACCTGGTCCTCGTGGACGGTTTTCCGGTGCCGGGCCTCATGTTCAGACAGGAGCCGGTCATCGGGGGCGACCGCCGGAGCCTGGTGATCGCCGCCGCCTCCATCTTGGCCAAGGTTCACCGCGACGAGATGATGGACGAGTTCCACCGGCTCTATCCGGAGTACGGCTTCGACCGTCACCGCGGATACACGACCGCCGAGCACCTTGCGGCGCTTCGCCGTCACGGGCCGTCTCCCATTCATCGCCGGAGCTTCGCCCCCACCCGACTCTCGGCGCAGTTGGCCGTCCTGTGAGCGCGCACACCTCCGGTGTGCGCCCCCGCCTGCTCGCCCTCCTGGTCGCGATTCTCGCCCTCGCCGTGCTGCTTCCCTGGTTGGGCGGAGGCCAGTGGAATGGGGAAGCCGTGCGTGCTGTGCGCGCGGTGCGAGATGGCCGGCCCTTTTCCCAACCGGATCGCGCCGGCTACCTCATCTTGGGAATGGCGGCCGACGCCCTGCTTCCGTCTTCGACCTCGCGCGACTTGAATTTGCTCGGGCTCGCCGCCGCCGTTCTGGCCGCGCTCGCCGTGGCGCGGCTGCGGAGCGTGCTCGCCCGCGGGGGCGCGCCGATCGATCGCTGGCTCGAGCCCCTGGCGGCCGCCATGGCCTTGCTCGCCGCCGGTCCCTTCCTCGCGCGCGGGGTCGCTGCCGATCGCGCGCCGGTTGAAGCGTTCCTCGCTGTCACCGCTGCCGCCCTGGCGTGGACCGGACGCCTGCCTACCGGAGCGATGGCGCTGGGGCTCCTCCTCTTGGTCTCGAGCCGTGGGTTGCTCGGATTGCCGATGTTGCTCGCTGCCCCGCGCCCGCGGGGTGATCTGGGCCCGAGCCTCTGGGGACTCTTGCCCTGGCTGATCTATGCGCTCGTGGTCCAGTATGCCGGGGGCGAGGGTGGAGCCCTCGCACTCTTCCGCCCGGATCTGTCCGGCGGGAGCGGAAGCGCCGTCGATCCGGTGGGACGCGGGGCGGAACGCGCGCTCGTAGGAGAGGCTTTGGCCCTGGTGGTGGGCCTCGGCGGAGTCCTCGCCCTGGCCGCGCTTGGCGGGGCGGTGGGCCTTCTGCGCGGCGGGCCGCATCGCCGCTTCGTCGTCGGGACGGTAGTCACCCTTGCGCTCCACGCACTCGTCCTCGCTCCCCGTGCCGATTGGAGCCAGGCTCTCGTCCCCGCCATGCCGTGGGTTGCGGTGCTGGCTGCGGCCGGCGTCGGGTCGTTGCGACGGGCGGCCACCCGGGTGAGCGGGTTGCGGTTGGGGCCGGCCGGGGTCGCTCTCGGGTTCCTGGTACTCGGCCTCAATCTTGGGCTGGCCGTTCAACACGTCGTCGGCCCGGCGTGGCGAGACGCGGCGCGCTTTCAGGCCTTTTGCCGCGACTTGGGGGAGGTCACCGCGCCCATCCACTATCGCGTCACTGGCGACTGGGACGATCTACGTCTTTACGAGCTCGGCACCGATTTTCAGCTGACTCCCTGGGAGCTCGTCCCGGGTCCGCCGCTTCCTGCCGACCAGCCGCTTGCCGCCGCCGATCGCGCCCGCCTTGACGCCCAGCTTGCGCGCACCAGCGTGCTCGTCTTCGGTCGGCGTCGATTTGCCGTCCCCCTGGCGCAAGATTCTCTAGGCACGGCGCAGATTTTTGTGGACCGAGGGATACCCGTGGAGGGTTGGGTCGCGTCTTTCGGTGGGCTCGTGCTCGAGCACATCGAGGTCCTCACTCCGTTGGGACGGCGAGCGGGTGGGCTGGTCACCTTGCGACTCGGGTGGCGGGCGGAATGGCCGCCGGGAGAGTTTCCGGCCGACACCGAAGCCGGCGGCGGGGGGCGGCCGGCGGCGCTCAAGGTGGGGACGAGTATCGTGGATGCCAGCGGGCGCATCTGTCTGGACCTGGCTCACTGGCTAGCCCATGGCCTTACCGGGCTCGACCAGCTGGGTGGTCGGCGTTTCTCGGAGATGCTCGTTTTCAGGATGCCCGATGAGCTCAGTCCGGGAGACTACGGGGTCGAGGTCACGGTGTACGAGCCGCTCCCCGGCGAGAGCACGGCCCTGGATCTCGACCTGGGTTTCCTCCGCCAGCGAAGAATTGAGGTTCGCACTGCCGGCAACCCGCCGGGGGTGACCCCTCGCTCGGTACGTGCCGCTTCTTTTCGGTTGCAATTCCCCGCGGCGGTTTCATCGATTTAGTTAGTAGGTTCGTCCCCGGTTCGTCCCCGGTTAGTTCCGGGTTTGTTTCAGGTTCGCCGGGATCCCGGTCGAACCGACCCCCTGGTCACCCCGCCGTGCCGTTGGTCCGGCGCCCCGCTGGCGGAGCCAAAATGCTGAGCGATCAGACCACGACCGCGATCGGGCGGCTGGGCGAGTCGATTGCTGCTGCTTATCTGGAGCTCGCGGGCTTCAGGATCCTGAACCGGAACCTGCGCCGGGGGCGACATGAGCTCGATCTGGTCGCCACACGGGGCGACCTGTTGTGTTTGGTCGAGGTTCGACTCCGCCGGCGAGGCGCTCTGGCGAGTGCGGTCGAAACGGTGAGTCGAGTCAAGCAGCAGCGCTTGGCGGCGGCGGCGGCGAGGGTGGCCGCCGCTCACCGGGCCAGGGCCTGTCGATTCGATGTGATCGCGATCGACTGGGCTCCCGAAAAGGGGCTCTCGCTCGTCCATATCGTGGATGCTTTTCGTCCCTGAGCCTCGGCGAGCAAGTGCGGTGAGGGCGTGGCAGCAGTGAGGGCGTGGCAGGGGTGGCGGCGAAAGCGGTGGCAAAGCAAAAGGTTCCCGCCGCTGTCGTGTTCGCGCTAGATCCGGATGCGTCCGGGTAGGTGGCGAGGTGTCGAGGCGAGAATCGTCGGGGCCGCGCGTTAGCGAGGCTCCTCCGGTTGCATCCTCGACTCCCCGGAGGGAGTGGACGCGGGATCCGTGGAATCACGCTCAGTACAGGAACCGCCTAGGAGCTAATGCAGTTCAAGTGCCAGGATCGAGCGCGATCGCCCTCTCTCGATCAACCTGCACGCGGGGAAGAGGTTGGGGTGTTCTCCGGCCGGCGGGACCCTGGGGCTTTGTGCCCGGGGAGGACGCGCGCGTGGCAATTTGCACGGGCGCGAAGCTCGGCTTGAAGCCTATAATTAGTGGGTGACTCAGGTGTCGATGGCTACGGGTGTCGCTGGTCACCGGGGGTCGGGCGAGCCCGCAAACATCCGGTGGAGCACAGACTGATGCGGCCTTCTATCTCGATCGCGCTCGATGTCCCGGCCGGGCGAGCGGCGCTCTTCGCCCTCGCGATGGCGGCGAGCTGGACCGCGATCGGCGGCCCGGCGGCGGCTTTCACCTTCGTGCGCGAGATCGGGGGCATCCCGGTCAACGACGGCTCGGCGCTCCTCGAACCGTTCACCGGCGGTCTCAATAGCCCCAAGCCGAACCTGGCCGATCTCGACGCCGACGGCGACTTGGACCTCCTCATCGTCCAGCCCGAGGGGGGAATCACCCATTACCGGAACAATGGGACTCCGGCGGTCTTCGCCTACCGTTTCGTCACCGATCGGCTCCAGAACATCGATGCCAACACCTGGGGAACGCTCGCGGATATCGACGCCGACGGCGACCTCGACCTGTTCACCGACGGCAACGGGTTCGTGGTCTTCCACCGCAATGTGGGTGGTCCCAATTCTCCGGTATGGCAGCTCGTGACTTCCACTTTCGAGGAGATCACGAACTCGGGGTTCGGAAATACGCCGTCGTTTGTCGATATCGACGGCGACGGGGACCTCGACTATCTCGAGATGGAGCAGAACTTCGGCACCGGCCGTTACTACCGGAACGATGGCACGCCGCAGTCGCCGAACTACACCTTCGTCACCAATACCTTTGGCTGTATCGACACTTTCGACCCTGGCTTGCAGAAAAGCGAGGTCGCGACCGGCAGTGAGCGCGAACAGCACGGGATCTCGGTCATTTCCACCGCCAATATCGATGCGGATGCCGACCTCGACATTTTCATCGGCGATCTGACCAATCCCAATATCTGGTTCTTCCGCAACGATCCCCCCTCCGTCTGCTCAAATTCGTGCATGCCATCTAGCGTCTGTTATACGCGGGTCACTCAGGATTACCTGCCGCTCGAGACCTTTGGCATCAACCAGGCTCGCTTCGGTGATCTCGATCAGGACAACGATCTCGACCTGTTGATGGGGGTGACCAACCAGAGCGCTGTGCTCAACAACCTGATCTACTTCATCAATGCCGGCACCCCCCAGAACGCCGATTTTCAGGCCGTGGATTTGAACCTGATCAAGGCGATCGATATCGGGAGGAGATCGCATCCTGCCGCCGGCGATGTAGACGGCGACGGCGATCGCGACCTCTTTCTCGGCGCCGAGGATGGCATAATCCACACGTACTGGAACACGGGCACCGCGACTGCTCCGAGTTTCGTGCGCGGGGACTCGCTCATCGACGGTCTCGGCGCCACGATCGACGTCGGCTTCTCCTCCTCACCGGTGTGGATCGATCACGAAGGGGACGGAGATCTCGACCTGTTTGTCGGCAGGCAGACTCCTGGACATGTGCGCTTCTACCGCAACGAGGGCACACCGCAGAGCATGTCGCTCCGATTGCGCAACATGCAGTTCGGGAATGTCCAGGCCGATTTCAACGCCACCCCGGCCCTCGGCGATCTTGACGACGACGGCGATCTCGACCTCTTGGTGGGCGAGTTCGGGAGCACCGGCAACCCGCGCCTGTTCTACGTGCGGAACGACG
>Ga0184637_10002587_pt1 | contig 11578 bp, 8 predicted proteins | sample PLM3_127_b2_FD_133143 | JGI IMG/M metagenome (GOLD analysis project Ga0184637, IMG submission 133143) | Groundwater sediment microbial communities from an aquifer in East River, Colorado, USA - PLM3_127_b2 | ecosystem: Environmental > Terrestrial > Soil > Riparian zone | place: USA: East River...
AGCTTGCGGGCCGGCCCCGGCACCAATAATGCTCGCCTGGATGTAGCTCCCGAAGACAGCGTCGTTCTTATTTTGGATGGCCCCAAAGCCGACGAAAATCAGGAAGATTTTGTCTGGTGGTTTGTGCGCGACCCCAATGGCACGGAGGGTTGGGCTGCCCAACAGTTTTTAAAGCCGACCCTGCCGCCGGAGTCAGAGCAAAGTAATAATTAACAATTGATAATTGGCAATTTTTAGCTATAATGGGCGTCGCTCAATATTGAGCGACGTTTTTTATTTAACTCAAGCTGCCACTCAGAGGTGAAAAATCGTCCTGAGTAGCCTGAGCTTAGTGAAGGACGGGTAGTAGTAACTTGGCTTATTTAGAGGAAATCATGTTAGACATCCAGCAGCGATTGACTGAGTTGCGCGACCAAATTAATTACCATCTCTATCGTTACCACACCCTCGACGATCCTGTCATCAGTGATGCCGAGTACGATCAGCTCATCAATGAGTTGCGCGACCTTGAAGCCCAGTACCCGGATTTAATTACCTCTGACTCGCCCACCCAACGGGTGGGGGCGCAACCCCTCGAAGGCTTTGAAAAAGTTATCCATCCCATCCCGATGACCAGTTTGGGCAATGCCTTCAATGATGCCGACATGCGCAACTGGCTGGCTCGCGTCGGACGCCTTTTGCCGGCTGGGATGACCGTCAAGGAGCTGGATTTTGTAGTGGAACCTAAAATAGACGGTTTGGCTATTGCTTTGACCTATGAAAATGGCCGGCTGATTCAGGGAGCAACTCGAGGCAACGGGGTTGCGGGCGAAAATGTCACGGCCAATATCCGCACCATCAAAAACGTCCCTTTGCGTATTCCCACTACATCCGATGGCCCTCCTGCCCCGGCCAAAATCGAGGTGCGCGGCGAAATTTATATGCGTATTGCCGACTTCAACCAGTTTAACCAGCAACAACTGGCTAAAGAGGGGAAGATATTCGCCAACCCACGCAACGCCGCGGCCGGCTCGCTGCGGATGCTCGACAGCAGAATTACGGCGCAGCGCCCCCTGGCTTTGTACAGCTATGCTATTGGCTACGTCGAGGGGGCGAAAATCCATTCTCAACAAGAGGCGCTGAATTACCTGCGCGCCCTAGGCTTCCCCGTCAACCCGGACATTCTACACACAAACGATTTGGAAGAGGTGCTCAAGTTTATCCACACCTGGATGGAACGGCGTGATACGCTCCGCTACGATGTCGATGGGGCTGTAGTCAAAATCAACGATTTTGCCTTGCAGCAGGAGCTAGGCGTAGTGGGCAACGCGCCGCGCTGGGCCATTGCTTACAAATTCCCTGCTCGCGAGGCCACCACCAAATTACTAAAAATCGGAACCAACCTGGGCCGTACCGGCCAAATTACGCCCTATGCCGTGCTAGAGCCGGTCAACATTGGCGGGGTGATCGTCCGCCAGGCCAGCCTGCATAATTTTGACGACCTGGCCAAAAAAGATATCCGTGAAGGCGATACAGTTGTGGTCAAACGAGCTGGCGACGTAATTCCCCACGTAGTCAAAGCGGTTGAGGCACTGCGCCCGGCCAACTCCCAACCCTACCAGCCCCCCACCCACTGCCCAGTTTGTGGCCAGCCCACCGCCCGCTTGGGCGATGATGTGGCCCTACTTTGCATCAACGCCGCCTGTCCGGCCCAATTAGTCCGCCAAATTGAATATTTCGTCTCCCGGTCAGCCATGGATATCGAAGGCTTTGGTATCAAAATTGGCGAGCAACTGGCTGAGAAAGGCCTGATCAAAGATATTGCCGACATCTACTTTTTAACCCGTGAACAGTTATTGGAGCTGGAGGGCTTTGCCGATAAAAAGGTTGACAATCTCCTGGGCGCCATTGAAGCGAGCAAACAGCAACCTTTTGAACGCTTTTTGACCGGCCTCGGCATTCGTTATGTGGGCGGTGTGGTAGCTAGGCTAATCGTCGCCGCTTTCCCTTCGATTGAGGCCCTGCAGCAGGCCAGCCGGGCAGAATTGGAGGCGGTCGAAGGGGTAGGGCCACGCATTGCCGAGTCCATTGCCGAGTGGTTCAACCGCCCAGCCAACCAAGCTCTTATCGAGAAATTTCGCCGGGCCGGTTTGAAGTTAAACGTTGAACGTTTGAACGTTGAACGTTCAACGCCACAATCGTTGGCTGGATTGACCTTTGTCATTACTGGCACATTGCCCACCTGGAGTCGTGAAGAAACCAAAGCCTTTATCGAGCAGCACGGCGGCAAAGTTGTTGACAGTGTCTCTAAAAAAACCGACTATGTGGTCGTCGGTGAAAAGGCCGGCAGCAAACTGAGTAAAGCTCAGGCTTTAGGTGTCACCACCTTGGACGAGGCCGGGTTGAAAAAGCTGGCGATGGGTGATTAACCCGTGACGATTACAATTTGACTCCCTTATTCAAGACGCATACAATTCTGTATTCAGTTAGATTTTGCCAGTTAAATCTAATGGTCTATGAGTCAAACGTCTCGTGCCCCCTGACACGAGGTCACGAGACGTGGCTTGCCCCTATTTGAATTCCATGTTTTTTTGTGAGGAGAAGAAATGTCGCGTGTAGTTATTACCGGGTTGGGCGCTATTACTCCCGTTGGCAACGATGTTGCCACTTTCTGGGAAAATATGAAAGCGGGTGTCTCTGGAGCTGGGCCGATTAGCGCCTTTGACCCCACAGGTTTTTCCATTCGCATTGCCTGCGAAGTCAAAGGGTTTGAAGCTACGGAGTGGTTGGATAAAAAGATGGCCAAACGTTTGGCCCGTTCCACTCATTTTTCAATAGCCGCGACGAGACAAGCTCTAACCGATGCCAAGCTGGAAATAACGCCGGAAAACTCAGCGCGAGTGGGGGTAGTCTTTAATACTGGCGGGGGCGGCATCAGCACTATGGAAGAAGGTACGCGGCAATTGTTGGAGGAGGGACCGCGCTCGATTACCCCCTTTTTAGTGACCAACGTGATGGCCAATGCCGCCTCCTGCCTGGTTTCGATTGAGTTCGGCACGACTGGCCCGCTCAATACCTCAGCGCTGGCCTGCGCTAGCGGCAATTATGCCCTACTCGATGCTTTCTACATGATCCAGCGTGGCGAGGCCGAGGTGATGATTGCGGGCGGCACCGAGGCCGCGATTTCACCCCTTATCTTTGCTTCTTTTGCCCGCATGGGGGCGCTCTCCACCCGCAACGACGACCCTCAAAGCGCCAGCCGGCCCTTTGATAAAGATCGTGATGGTTTTGTTTTTGGCGAAGGAGCAGCCGCTTTTATTCTGGAAACGGAAGAACACGCCAAAGCCCGCGGGGCTAAAATTTACGCCGAGGTTCTGGGCGGACGTCTCACTTCAGATGCCTATCACCTGACCGCTCCCAAGCCCGATGCCAGCGGAGCGATTGCCGCTATCAAAGGGACTTTAGCTATCTGCGGCAAATCACCTGAGACCGTAGACACAATTTTTGCCCACGGCACCAGCACCCCGTTAGGTGATGTCGCCGAAACTCTGGCCATCAAAAACGTCTTTGGCGAGCAAGCTTATCAAATCCCCGTCAGCGGCACCAAATCCCAGGTAGGCCATACCCTGGGCGCAGCCGGCGCTATCTCGGCGCTGGCAGCGGTCAAAGCCATTGAGGAAAGTGTGGTTTCGCCCACCATCAATTATCATACGCCGGACCCTGAATGTGATCTTGATTATGTTCCCAATCAGGCCCGTCACCACGAGACGAAGCTGGCTTTAGTGAATGCTTTTGGCTTTGGCGGCCAGAATGTCGTTTTGGCTCTGGGCAAATATGAGGACAATCGAGTTGGCTCGCAAGGTACGTGAGGTGCTAAACATGTGAGACGTGATGCGTCCCAAGGGGAGGCTTCGCACTGATGCGTAAAAATCTTCTCACTTATCACGCATCACCACCACCTTTCCATCCACAGCGACGCTGACCATCTGTCCGGTTTGCAACTGAGTAAAATCTGCTTGGGCCAGCACAACCAAGGGAATAGGCTTGGCATACATCTCATCGGCGACGATAGAAGCTAAGGCAAAAAAGGAGTCGGGGGCAGTCGTCAGGATAGCAGCCGGCGCGGTGCCGGCTTTCACCGCCTCAAGCAGAACAGCAGTAGTGGTGCTTGAGCCTCGCGTGAAAGGCAAGGCCAAAACTCGACCTGCGGCGCACTCCCCGGCCAGGGGATGGCGTCGGTCAATAATTGTCCCCGTTTGGTAATCGTATCCCCCCCAAAAGCTCAATGGTTCGCTGGAAACGAGGGCCAGACCTTTGACTTGGCCGGGAATTATCGGGCGACCAGATAACGTTATTTTCATTGTAAACCCATGGAAAAAATTGTGAATTGTGAATTGTCAATCGTGAATTGTTAACGAGATAGGCAGGCCCATTAGACCATTCATAATTCACTATTCACAATTCACAATTATCGACTTCAGTTCCTCGCTTATGCCCACAACGACTCATCCCGCACTACCTGACCCTCAACCGCCGAGCGGACGCAGTCGGCCAAGCTACCGAAAGTGATTTCCGTGTTGAGCAGGCCGGGGGCATAATAGGCGTACTTGGCCGAATTGGTCATCAGCCGTTTGATTTCCGGCGGCAGCATCGGCGAGGCTAAAATGCAGGTGTCGACCGTGACTTTGCCGCCAAAGGCTTCCAGGGCAGTCAGATAGCCAGCCTTATGCGCTAACAAGGCCATCGCCCGGCTAGAAGTGACCAAAAATTTCACGTCTGAATGAACTTGTTGATCCTCCAGCAGTGGAGCCAACTGCTTAAACTCGGCCAGGGAAAAGTGCGGACTGCCTAGCACCACCATGTCTAGTTTTTCGCCGGTGGCCGTGGTCAGTTCTCGCCGAGCGGCCCGCAGCGAGTCAACAGTGACTGGGATCGACTCTTCCGGCTGGCGACCTTGAAAAGCCGCTTCAAGCGTAGGGGCTTCTGGGGTAAAAGCGACCACGTGAAACAGAGCCACCACGCCGGAGGAAGCGCTGGCGGCGCCCATCGCCTTGAATTGGTCTTCGGTGGGGCGAACTTGCAAGCCGGTGATGACCGGGATGCGATCGCGGGCCAGTTTGCCCATCAAATGACCGAGGACAGGGTAAAAGGAGTCATCTTGCTGGAGGGCGAGGGGAATATCGGTTAGCGCCAGCAGCAGTTGACCGGCCCGATTTTCGGTCAGATGCAAGCCCACCGCTGGAACGCGCCCAGTGATGGCCGCGCAGATGTCCAGCAGGTCAGGGTAGCGTTCGGTACGCGCCCCGATAACCGAATTAGCAAAGACAATCGCATTCGACTCACCCCAGGCAATTTGTTGGCCGAATTGGGGGATGAGTTCCACCTGGTAGGGGGCGCAAGTCCAGGTAGGGCGGCAGCCCATCTGCTGGTAGGCCAGCATCTGGCGTTGGGCATTGGCCGCCCATGCCGGAGGCACGGCCCACTCTTGCCAGTGATGTTCGTCCACCGAACTGACATTCAAGGTGGTCGGCACCCCCACCCGAGCGCCCAGCCTGGCCAACCGTTCGGCAAACTCTAGCCCGGCCTCACCCATGTAGATGGAGCTGTCAATATGGGCCTGCGAAATATCTAGCAAGCGTTCAGCTCCATGAAACTCAGCCATGCGCACGATGATGGACATGGCCATTGTGGCCGCCGGGCCGTGGTCGCCAGCTAAGAGTTCACGGTCGCGGGGAGAGAATCGAAGGGTCATTCACGCAATCCAGCCAGGCGCAGTCGTTCATTGGCCCAGGCGGCGTCAGCTTCGCTCAAAGGCGGCTCAGGCGGACGGGAGTAATCAATCGCGCGGACATAAGGATCCATTCCCGGAAAGGGGGATAATAACTCAGCTTTTTCGCTCATTTTGCCAACTCTACCTAAATTCACCGCTTGACCGGAATTATAACCCTAAACTCGGAAAACAAAAAACGCTCGATGAGAGCGTTTTGAAAAGACCCTAAAGGTCTTGAAGACCTTTAGGGTCTGACTCCTGACATCCCCAGTTAACCTGCTTGCCAACCAATCCGCCGCCTCGAAGAGCCACTCTGAGACAGGAACTGAAAGACCCGATAAACATCTTCCAAACTGATCAAGCCCCGGAAGTATAGACCATCGTAGACCGCCGCTACGCGGCTGGAGGTCTGTACTAGCTTTTCTTGCAGCTCATCTAACGACGCATTGAGGGCGATGGTTGGTATATTTCGCGCCTGTTGCATAATTTCAGCTACACCGCTTCGCCACCGGCCTTGCTCCATGGCTCGAGCCACATTGTGACTGGTAGTCACACCCAGCAGTTGTCCGCTGGCTGGATCCAACACCGCAAAGTCAGACTGACGGCTGCTCATCATCAGCGAAGCCACCTGCCCTACGGTTGCCTCCGGTGAGAGTGCCACGGCATTGTTGGTAAGGGCCTGGGCAACCCGGGCCCTGCGCAGTATACCACGAGTTGCTACAGCTTGACCTTCCTGGCCGCCTACAAAGAAGATGAAAACGGCGATAAGCGCCAGAGAAATTTGTCCGGTGAAAACGGCTAGCAACCCCAAGCCAATCGCCAGGATGCGACCTACGGTGACCGCAGCTTGAGTGGCTTGTTGATAATCCACAAAGAAGCCCAGGATGGCCCGCAGCACACGCCCGCCATCCAAGGGGAAGGCCGGGATCATATTGAAGACGGCCAGGGAAACATTAGCGGTCAGCAGAAAGACCAGTAAGCCTAACAACCCCGGCTGCATTAACATACCCGCCGACAGCGGCACGCCTTGCATTACGGCTAAAACTGCCACAATCGGCAGTAAGACCATCGCCAAAATAACATTTACCGCCGGACCGGCCAAAGCTACCACCAACTCATGCAGCGGCTTCTCAGGCATGCGCTCCAAACGGGCCACGCCGCCAATGGGCAAGAGGGTAATATCCTTGACCGGGATGCCATAGCCAATGGCGGCCAGGCTATGTCCCAATTCATGCAGCAAAACTAGCGTAAAGAGCGCCAGCGTGACGACGACACCATACAATGGGCCAGCGCTGCCGCCATAATTGAGCGCACCCCAGACCAGAATCAGCAAAAAAGTCAGGTGAACTTTGATATCAATCCCAAATATTCGCCCCAATTTAATGGACCAACTCATTCTTGTTATTTCTACCTCCACAGTTTAAATATAAAGCACCATTAGAAGCAGTATACCTTACATTTATTAGAAATATTATAGAATTGGCTTAAAACCAGATGTGAAATTGGCTGTCCACTTGTGCCAACGGGCGGGATAGGGTAAAATCTACTCTCATAAATGCTGCCCTTCAACCCCAGGAAACTACCATGTTCAAACGACACCAACCTACCTTCCCAACCATTACCGTCGGGTCCCTGCTGCATGGACGCTACCGGTTGCAAGAGCAACTCGGCCAAGGTGGGGCCGGGGTTATTTACAAAGCCGAAGACGAGCAACTCAACCGCACCGTCGCCCTGAAAGTGCTCAACGCCGACGGCGGCATGGCCGGGGACAAGCTGGAGCGCTTTCGAAGCGAAGCCCGTTCCGTTGCGCGGCTCAACCACCCCAACATTATCACTCTGTATGATTATGCCGAGCAAGAGGATCGGCCCTACCTGGTCATGGAATACGTCCCTGGCCGGGATTTGTGGAGTTTGGATAACAGCTATGCGCCGAACTTAATGCCATTCCACGAGTCTTTGCCGATCATCGACGGTATCTTGGCCGCCCTCGAATATTCGCATCAACACCAGGTGATTCACCGTGATCTCAAACCCGAAAATGTGATGATTACCCCGGAGGGCCAGGTCAAAGTGATGGATTTTGGCCTGGCCCGTATTAAGGGTCAATCGCGCTTGACTCAGGAGGGCTTGGTCGCCGGCACAGCTTCGTATCTGGCCCCTGAGTTGGCGTTGGGCGAGTCGGGAGACCATCGGGTTGACCTATACGCGCTCGGCGTTATTATGTATGAATTGTTAACTGGCCGGCTGCCTTTTTCCGGCGACGACCCGTTGAGTGTAGTCTCGCAACATATTCATGCGCCGGTCGTGCCCCCGCAGCGTTACAATCCCATTATTACGGCTGAATTGCAGGCCATCATGCTAAAATTGTTGGCCAAACACGCCGCTGAACGATACGCTAGCGCTGCCGAAGTCCGCCAAGATTTGGCCCCTATTTTGATCATTTATAAGGACGACGCGGCGCTGCCATCGGTCCAGGTCGAGCCTAAACAATCGTTGGGCTTGGAGGTCAGCACGGCCCATCAAACTCTGCTCGATCGTATCGCCCGGGGGAAAATGGTGGGCCGCGAAACGGAGTTGGCCGAACTTAAACGTCGCTGGGACTTGGTTCGCCGGAGTGAGCCGGGGGTTGAGCCGGTTTTGTTGATTTCGGGTGAGAGCGGGATCGGCAAAACTCGGCTGCTGCGCGAGTTGCAGGTCTATACGGGTCTGCGGGATGGCTATGTCTTGCAGGGAACGGCCCAGGAGAAGGCTGTCGGCACACCCTACACCCTGTTTGCTATCGCTCTGCGTAACTACGTGCGAGAGCAGCCGGTAGAAACATTGCGCCGCCATGCGCCCGGCTTTATTGCCGGTGAAGTTGTCAAGCTGGCACCCCAACTAGCAGAGAAACTGGGCTACATTGCGCCCAATCCCCCCTTGGGGCCGGAAGCTGAGCGCGCCCGCCTGCTAGAGCAGATTTGCCGCTTCTTTTTGAACATGGCCCACGAGCGACCCGTTTTGCTCCTGCTGGATGATCTGCATTTTGCCGATCCGGGCAGCCTGGACCTGCTGGAAACGCTGGCGCGCAACGCGATAGGAACATCGCTGCTCATTGCCGGCGCATACCGTGATGTCGCCGTGGGCACCTCCAATCCCATTAACCATCACCTTGCCGTCCTTGCCTTGACTGACCTGGCCTTTCGCATCCCCTTGCACCGGCTACCTGAGGTTGCCGTCAGGCAGATGCTGGAGGCCCTGCTCGGCGACCCCGTGAGCGACGAGTTTGCCCATTCCATTTATGATGTCACCGAAGGTAATCCCCTTTTTGTGGAGGAAGTCATCAAAAGCCTGGCCGTCGATGGCCAGATTATCCTGCGCGACGGTCATTGGGAGCAACGAGATACGGGCCGATTGCACGTTCCTGGCAGCATCAAGTCAGTGTTGGGTGGACGGCTCAAGCGAATTAAGAAATCCACGTTGGAACTGCTGCAATTAGCAGCGACTATTGGCCGCAACTTTACCCTTGAACTGCTGTCAGAAGCCAGCCCGTATAGTGATGAAATCATCGAGGGGGCTTTTGAAGAGGCTTTTCTTTATCAATTGATTGAAATGAACAAGATTGTCGATGAAGCCGACTCAAGCCGGTACGGGCTTAATATCTACTACCAGTTTCAACATGCCTTCATTCGCGAAACCCTGTATGAGGAGTTGCGACCGCTGCGCTGCCGCCAACTCCACTGCCAGGTGGCGGCGGCGATGGAAAAACTGGCTGGCGACAAACCAGTGGATAACCCGGCCGTTCTGGCTCACCACTTTATTGCCGGGGCGCAGGATGAAAAGGCGGTCTATTATCTGCGCCAGGCCGGCGACATCGCTCGTCAACTGCATGCCAACGCCGAGGCGGTTAATTATTTCAGTCAAGCCCGCGAGATATTGGAAGATATGGCGGTGGATTTGAGCGCTGAGGCTTTACAGGCTAATTTGGTCGAACGATTTGATTTGTTGAGTCAAGAACGAAGTATCTTACACTTGATGGGCGACCGTACCCGCGAGTTAGATGCTCTGGAAGCGTTACAGGAGGTGGCCGAGGCTCTGGGTGACCAGACCCGCTGGGTCGAGATCATGTCGCGGATGGCCACCTATCACTGGCAGGTGGGTCGCTTGAACCAAGCCGAGAAGGTTGCTCGCCAGGCGCTGGAGGTTGCTCAGAAAAATAATGACCGGCGGGGCGAACAGTACTGCCTGGAGCAAATTGCCCGCGTTTTGTGGACTCGGCGGGATGCCAACAGCATGACCTATGCCGCCCAGGCCCTATTGATTGCCCAAGACCTGGGCGACCGGCGGCGCGAAGGCCGGTTGACTGAACTTGTCGGCCATATTTACACCGATACCCTACACGACCCAGAGCGGGCCTCGATCTATTTCGAGCGAGCTTTGGCCATCTGCCGCGAAACCGGCAACCATCTGGAAGAAGCCTGGACCCTGTGGGGGATGGGCGGTCTGGCCCTCTTTATCAACGATTACCCCCGCGCCCTCAAGCTGTACCATGAGGCCCAAGCCATCTCAGAAAGTATGGGGGCGACGTTGCAGGTCGGCTGGGACTTGTACGACATGGGTAACGCCTGGTACAACCTGGGCAACTATGATCAAGCCCGCGCTTGTTACGAGCAAGCCCAGGTGATATTTAATACTTCCCATCACCTGCGCGGCAAAATTTATGCTCTGGTTTCGCTGGGTCTCGTTTTTATTGCCACGAGCCAACTGGATGCCGCCTTGACCTATCTTGAACAAGCCATGCGCCAAGCCGAAGAAGGCAAGGACACGACCCTGATCCTCAGGAGTCACGAAGCGCTGGCAACCTATCATCAAGTTCTGGCTGGCGAGGATAACCTGACCTATGCCATCCGTTTGAGCAACAGGATCATTAAACTGGCGGCTGAGGGCGACTATTTTGAGCACGAGTTATTGGGCCACTACCTGCGCAGCGCCGGCCTGTTCAAGCTGGGTGAATTCGATGAAGCCCTCAAAAGTTCCACCCTGGCCGTAAACCAGCTTGAGCGCCTGACCTACATTCATTCCCTCCAAATTTCCGCGGCTGAGATTTATTATAATCACAGCCAGATATTGGCCGCCATCGGGCAGGTCTCCCCGGCCCAACACTATGTCCACAAAGCCCACGCCGAAACCACACGCAAAGCCAACCTCATTAGCGATGAGCCGCAGCGCCATGATTTCCTGCACAATGTCCCCATCAATCGGCAGATTCTGGCGGCGAGTCGGGGAATCTAAAATTTTGACTTTGATCGCCTGTTAGCGGTCAGCAGGCGTAGGGCCAAACACCTGGTCAAAAAACTGCTCTTGGTTAAGGCTTGCTTGCCATTGACGATGTCGCTTGACCGACTCAAGCCGATGTGGGCGGGGTAAGGTCAAAAAGCGCATGGTCTCCACCGGGCCAAGCGCTTCCAGCAAAGCGTTCAAAGCTCGCTCAATTAACTCTTCCTCGGATAGATACTGGGTTGTACTCATCTTAAATTCTCCTTTTCGCAATAAGCTGGCGGTGTACCATACCAAACCGCCGGTTTTATTCGACGGCATCGTTTCACCAAACGATCATCTACAGTAACAAATTCAGCTTGCGCTGCTTCGGCAAAAGCCAAGTGGGCAGCATCAGCCACCCCTAAACCCTGTGCGGCTAATTGCCTGGCTCGTTCCCTCACTGCCGGTAAATCGAATTCTAACGACGTCCCAAGCTGTTTCAACAAAAGCAACAATTGTTGGCGTTCTTCCACCTCATCAATTGCGTCAATTTCAACCTCATGAACTGGAGAGACAATCAATTCAATTTCCCCA
>Ga0184637_10002588_pt1 | contig 11578 bp, 10 predicted proteins | sample PLM3_127_b2_FD_133143 | JGI IMG/M metagenome (GOLD analysis project Ga0184637, IMG submission 133143) | Groundwater sediment microbial communities from an aquifer in East River, Colorado, USA - PLM3_127_b2 | ecosystem: Environmental > Terrestrial > Soil > Riparian zone | place: USA: East River...
GGAGCGCGTACAGCGGGCTCGTCCCGATGTCGCCGTAGACAACCCCCAGGGCGGCGAGCACCAGTGTGGGCAGTGGCGATGGGCCGGACGCGCCGCCACGGGCGCATGATGTCGTCACCTGTCGGAGGTCCCGTCGGGATGGAGTGGGGATTCTCGGCACGATCGGCCTGCTCGCGCGCCGGCGGGCGGGATCGCGCTTCGGGGGTGAGCGCCCTTCAGGGGCCGGCGTGGGGAGCTGCGGGCTCCCGCCGGACCAGCCGGCAGCGCTCCTGCATTCCCCTCCCACGCCCGCTGGCCTCGAACGCAGTCGGTCGTCGCGGCGATCGCCCGATGGAGGCACGAGCACGTCGATCCCGGGCCGGGCCCGCCATCGCCGCCGGAGTCATGCGACGTTCTGGTTGAGCCGGAACACGTTGGCCGGATCGTACCGCCGCTTCAGGGTCACCAGCCGCTCGTACGAGGGACCGTAGGCCTCCTGCACCCGCGCCGGCCCCTCGTCCCCGTCGAGATAGTTGACGTAGACGCCGCCCGACATGAACGGACGCATGGCGCGCCACCCTTTCCGGGCCCACTCGATGTTCGATCGGCTCTCCTCGGCCCGGAAACCGCCCGCGATGAAAATGAGGTCGAACGGGCTGTGCCGGTGCGGGAACGCGGTGGCATCCGGCGCCACACCGGCCACCGCTCCGCCCAGGTGTTCGATGACGATCCGGGACAGGGGCGAGGGCGAAGGGAAGTCGCACTGGCCCAGGAGCGTCTCGATGAAGCGATCCTCGGGAAGGCGACCGGCGTCGATGAATCCGCTCTTGTAGTACCAGGGGCCGGAAGGGTTTGTCGCGTCGAACGCCGTCTGCAACTCGCCGTACGTCATGGAACGCACCGTGTCGAGATGCGCCGGGCCGAGGGCCCTCAGCGGGCGCAGCGCCGCGTCGGCGCGTTCGGGCGGCCCGCTGTAGCACGGCACCACGGCGATCACCGGCGTGCCGTCGACCCACGTCGTGATGATGACGTACACGGCGAGGTCGTCGGCTGCCCTGGCGGTGATCTCGAAGTACCGCGCGAGGACCTCCCGCGCCCGGGTCGTCGGGTACACCAGCAGCCCGGCCACCACCTTGGTCAAGGCGTGCAGGCGGAACTCGAACGCGGTGACAACGCCGAAGTTGCCGCCACCCCCGCGCACGCCCCAGAACAGATCGGCGCGCTCGTCCGAACTGGCCCGCACGAGACGGCCATCGACCGTCACGAGGGTGACAGCGCGCAGGTTGTCGCAGGTGAGCCCGTGCCGGCGCATGAGCCAGCCGTGGCCACCGCCGAGCGTGAGACCGCCCACGCCCGTGGTCGACACGATGCCGCCCGGAGTCACCAGGCCGGCCCGCTGGGTCACCGTGTCGAACTCGCCCCACGTGAGGCCGGGCTCCGCCGTGATGACGCGCGCGCCGGGATCGATCTGCGTGCGCTTCATCGAAGTGAGGTCGAGCATCAGGCCGCCGTCACAGACGGCGCTGCCCGCGACGTTGTGGCCGCCGGCCCGCACGGACAGCAGCAGGTCGTGCTGGCGGGCAAAGAGCACCGCGCGGATGACATCGTTGGCGTCGGAACAGCGGGCAATGAGCGCCGGACGCCGGTCGATCATGCGGTTCCAGATCGTGCGCGCCGCGTCGTAGCCCTCGTCGTCGGGCAGGAGGAGAGGGCCGGACAGGCTGCGGCGAAGCTCGGCGAGGGCCTTATCGGGAAGCTCGACCATCCCCGTGAGGGTGGCTGCCTGGATCACCTGTCGCAGCCCGCGTCGGCCCGCCAGCGGGCTACGTCAGCTCGAACCCGAGCAGCTCGGCGTCGGCTCGGTAGTACGCCTGGCGAAACGCCTCGAGGTCTGGATAAGTGCGCGCCGGCAGCCGGCGCACCAGCAGCTGCACGTGACAGGGCCGCTTCGCGAACGGGTAGGGATCGAACCGGACGCGCCGCGACCCCTCGGGTGTGAGCGTGAGGCGGACGCCAGCACCGTCACCGTCATAGCTCGTCGGGACCGGATCGATGAAGTCCGGGTAGGGATCTTGACAGCAGAAGTGGAGCCCCAGCAGGTCCCAGACCTGCATCAGCCGGTAGTTGCTCCACAGGCCCTTGTCGCCGAGGAGCGCGCGCTGCCGCTCCTGCCACGCCTCGTTCCGGTCGATGAACGCCTGGATCGCAGGGTCGAGGACCTTCAGGTTGTAGCCCTGGGGGTGCGTGATCGTCCCGTATCGGCCCTTCCACAGCCCGGTCCGGTGCATGCTCACGATCAACCCCGCATAGGGGTCGATGTCGGCCATCCAGTCCAGGCTCCACTGGTAGGACGCGAGCTGCGTCGCCGTGAGCGGAACACGGAGAAACGGGTACGGCTCGCCGGTGTCGGCGTCGAGCAGCGGGGCCGTCTCGTAGCGCAGCCAGCCGAAGTCGTGGTAGCTCGCGGCGCGCACGACCGACTCGAACGGAGCGGGCGGGGCGAACTCCCCGTTGCCCCAGTGGGCGGCGAGCTGCCCGACGAACCGAGAATGGTCGGTCTGTCCGACGACGACGAGCCCATGGCCGTCCTGCTTCCTGATGATCATGGCTGTCCCTCCGCGCGCCCGGTGCCGAGCGTACCCGATCCCGCCATCGCCGGGCAACCGTCCGTCCCGGCCGCGACGACCGACGTCGACGGTCATCTTGGCGCATGATGCTGGGCGCAGCCCACCCTGGGCGCGACTGATCTCCCGACGCCTCCGCGGTGTAGCGGACGCCGCCTGGCCACCCGACAGTGTCCGGCGGGCGTTGCAGCGCCGGGCTCCGAGCGACCGACGGGGTGCGCGGACGAAGGAACGTGCGTCAATTCGGGGAGGGCTGTTGTACCGAGCGGATCGCGCGGAGGATGGCCGCCGGGTCCACTCGACGCCGAAATTTGACGACCAGCGCCCCGGGCGGCAGATCTGCTTCAGCACAATTGCCAGCCTCATCGACGCAGGGTCCACGTGTTCCCGTCCACGTCGATCCTGAGCGCCGTCGCCTGGAACAGGAGCCGCTGAACCCCCCTGGCCGAGTGTGTAAAGATGTGCCATCTTTACGGCATGGGCACCCGGCTGGTCAACGTCCGGTTGGACGAGGAGCGCACCCGCAAAGCCCGGGCTCTGCGGGCCAGCGGCATTGCTATCTCCGATCTCCTGCGCGAGGCGATCGACCGGCGCTACGCGCAGGTCGTCAGGTCCCCGAAAGGACTGGATGTCGCCGCCATCATGCGCCGCATCTTCGAGGAGCATCCGGATCCGCCGGACCTGGCGCCCCGTGGGTACGATGTGCACGACCGCGCGGCGGCCCGGCGGGCCATCCTTCGCCGACTGCGGCGGAAGGCGCAATGATCCTGGTCGACACGACGCCGCTGGTGGCCCTCTGTGACACGCGGGACGCGCTCCACCGAGCGGCCTGGAGGCATCTGACCAGCCTGTCGCGCGAGACGTTCGCTGTGTGCGATCCGGCCTTGACGGAGGCGTGCTTCCATCTATCACACCACGGGCAGCGCCGGCGCCTGCGCCGGCTGCTCGAGGAACTGAACGCCTCGGTGTTGACGGCAGGCGGAGAAGTATCGCCCTGGTGGACCGTGTTCGACTGGATCGAGAAGTACGCGGATCACGAGCCGGACTGGGCTGACGGGTACATCGCCGCTCTCTGTGGCCGGGACCGAACGCTCAAGGTATGGACGTACGACAAGGAATTCCGCACGACCTGGCGGCGGCCGGATGGCTCGGCCATACCGCTGGCGGTGCGGACCTGACCTCCCGCTTGTCGAGCTCCTCGCCCAGGCCTGTTACCCGCGTGCGCACTCACTACTCGGATACCCATCGGCCGGCTGACCTCGCGCCGATGCGCCGGGCGAGGCCGGAAACGCCGTAGCCAGGTTCCCTACAGCGGCGGCCGCCGGCCGTGCCAGCCGGCGAGCGACTGGTACACGTCGGCGACGCGCAGGACGTCCTCTTCGCGGAAGGGACGGCCGATCAGCTGGAGGCCGACGGGAAGGTTCTCAGCCATGAATCCGCACGGCACCGACAGCGCCGGATGGCCGGTGACGTTGAAGGGGTTCGTGAGGAGGCTCCGCCCGGCGACGGCCGTCGTCCACTCGTCCTCCGCGCTGCCGACCGCCGCGGCGCTCCGAACCGGTGTCGCCGCGCTGGGCGTGGTGGGCGCGGCCAGGATGTCGACGTGCGCCAGCGCCTCGTCGACCTGCGCCCGCAGCCGCCCGGCCAGCCCCGCCACGCGCGCCGCGAGCGACGCGGGGACGAGACTCGCGGTCAGGAGGCGGCGGCGGGGCAGCACGTCGATGTCACTCGGCCGCTCGAGGAGGTACCGGCGATAGTGAGCGGCCGCCTGCGGCTCCGCGATGGCGGTGTAGATCTCGGAGGAGAAGGCGATCAGGGGGATCGACACCCGCTCCACGTTCGCGCCCGCGCGCTCGAGCAGAACGAGCGCCGCCTCGACCGCCTCCCGCACGCGCGGCTCGACGACCGCGCTCTCCATCAGCTCCCGGACCACGCCGATGCGAACGCCCTGCACGCCCGTCCCGAGGACGGCAGCGTAGTCCGACACCGGCCGACGGCTGGTCTGCCGGTCCCGTGGGTCGTAGCCGGCGATCGCGCGGAGGGCAAGCGCACAGTCGGCCGCCGTGGCGGCGAGCGGGCCGGCCGATTCGAAGCGCTCGCAGATCCCCATGAGGCCGAAGCGGCTCACCCGGCCCCACGTGGGCTTGAGCCCGAGGACGCCGCAGAAGGACGCCGGGAGCCGGATGGAGCCTCCAGTGTCCGCGCCCAGTGACACGGGGACGAGGCCGGCGGCGACCGCGGCGGCCGACCCGCTGCTCGAGCCGCCGGGCGTGCGCGCGAGGTCCCAGGGGTTGCGTGGCACGCCGAACGGCGGCTCCCGCGTCGGACCGAAGCCGAGCTCCATCATGTTGAGCTTGCCGAGGAGGATCGCGCCGGCCGCCCGCATCCGCGCCACCGCCGTCGCGTCGCGGTCGGGAACGAAGCCGCCGAAGAGGCGCGAGCCGTTCGTCGTGCGGATCCCTTTCGTCCACAGCGCGTCCTTCACCGCGAACGGGATGCCGTGGAGCGGCCCACGGACTTTGCCGCGCGCCAGCTCGGCGTCGGCCCGACGGGCGGCGGCGAGCGAGGCGTCGGCCGTCACCGTGATGAAGGCACCGAGCTTCGCGTCGAGAGCCTCGATGCGCGCGAGGAAGGCCTGGACCACCTCCACCGCCGAGACCTCCCGGCGCCGCAGGAGCTCGCCCAGCTCGCGAACATCGAGGAAGTGCAGCTCGGTTGCCCCCACGTCAGCGCCTCACAACGGAAGCTCCCTCGCATCCACGTCAGCGCCTCACGACGGAAGCGCGCTCGTACCCGGCACGGTGCGACGTCCGCCTCGCGGCGCGGGCGCCGCAGACTCAACGCCGATGTTCTCCCGCCGGTCCAGGGCCGTCAGGCTCTCGAGCGTGGCGTTCAGGCGGACGGTCACCTCCGCGAGATCGTCGGCGGTGATGGTGAGACCGATCGCCGCGGCCAGGCTCTCCACCTGCTCCGGGGTCAGCCCTGCGCTCACGTCGCGGTGCTCCTGCCGAGGAAGCGCCCACCGCCGCGCTCGGCCACGAACTCCCCGTCGCGCAGGAGCACCCGGCCCCGGCTCACCACGTGCGTCGGCCAGCCGAGGAGCTTCTCGCCCTCGTAGATCGAGAAGTCGGAGCGCGAGCGCAGGGCCCGCGGGTCGACCACGCGCTCGGTCCGGTCGTCCACGACGATCAGGTCGGCGTCGGCGCCAGGACGGAGCGCGCCCTTGCGCGGGAAGAGCCCGAAGATGCGCGCGGGATTCGCGGAGAAGATCCGGACGACGTCCGCCAGCGAGATCCGCCCGGCCTGCACGCCGTGGGTCATCAGCACGGGCAGGATCGTCGCCATGCCCGGAAACCCCGAGCGCCCGCTCCACGCGTCGCGCTTGTCCTCGCGCAGGAAGGCGCCATGGTCCGAGGCGATGGTGTCAACCTCGCCGGCGGCGATCCCGTGCCACAGGCGGTCGCAGTCCGCCGCCGTGCGGAACGGCGGGCTCATCTTCCCGAGGGTGCCGATGCCCGAGTCGCGCGTGTGGGTGAGGAACTGCGGGCAGGTCTCGACCCACAGCGGCCCGCGCGGGCCCCGCCGGCGCTCCGCGAGCACGGCGTCGAGGGCCAGCGCGCTCGAGAGGTGGACGATGTAGAGCGGCGCCCCCGTCAGGCGCTGCCACCACAGGCCGTCCCGCACGCTGTGGGCCTCGCCGTGGTCCGGCCGGCTGTCGCACCAGGCGCGGAGGTCGGCCCGCCCCTCCCCGCGCACGCGGGCGGCGGCCGCCGCGTTCAGCTCGGCGTTCTCGGCGTGATAGAGCGTCACCGCCCCCGGCAGGGCGGCGACCCGGCGCATCCCGTCGAGGACGAACGCGTCGTCGACGGGAAGCATGGGCCCCGTATGCGGCAGGGCCGTCATCACGGCGGCATCGCTCCCCTTGATCCCCGGGAAGAACTTGAAGCCCACGATGCCGAGACGGCGATGGTATTCGCCCATCTCCTCGAGGTTCTGCGGCGCGAACATGGGCAGGTGGATGCCGAAGTCGATCGGCGAGCTGCGCTCGCCGTCGGCGATCAGCTCCGGGACGAGGTCGAGGTAGTTGAACGGGTGCCGCCGGTAGAAGGTCAGCAAGGTCGTCACGCCGCCGACGACGGCCGAGCTGCCTTCCGTCCAGAACTCGCTCGCGTGGGGCGCCCCGTGCCCGATGTGGACGTGGGGGTCGATCATCCCGGGCATCACGAGGCGTCCCCCGGCGTCGATGACCTCGGCGGCGTCGAGGCCAGTGTCCGTCTCGGCGAGCACTGCGATGCGGCCGGCGCGCGCGCCGAGACAACCGGGTATCGGCAGTGCATCCTCGGTACAGATCAGTCCATTCCGGACCAGGAGATCGAGGTTCATCAGCGCCCGTGCACACGATTGGTGTTTTCAGCCCTCATCGCCGTACTCCCGGCGCCCGGCCTCAGGGGTGACGTAGCCCGCCTCGAGGTCACGCTCGATCAATTCCCGGTCGCGACGGCGCGGATCGCCGTACCCGCCCCCGCCGGGGAGCACGAGGCGCACGACGTCGCCGGCGCCGAAGACGACCTCGGGCGAGCTGGTCGGCGAGATCGGCTCGCCGTTCACCTCGATGCGCCCGGCCGATCCGTGCCGGCCGCCGAAGAGTCCCTCCGGCGGGAAGCGCATCCGGCCGGCCGAGCCGGAGAGGACGATGGGCTTCCCGGAGTCGACGCCCTCCCGGTCGGCGCGGAGCACCAGCTCCTCGCCGAGCCCCCCGCGCCACTGGCCAGCGCCGCCCGAGTCGGCGATCAATTCACGCCGCTCAAAGACGAGCGGCGTCTCCAGCTCCGACCACTCGACCGACACATCGCGCACGTTGTAGGGGAAGCTGACCGAGGCGAGGCCGTCCATCCCCGGTCGGCCCCCCATCCCGCCGAAGGCATGCTGGTGAAGCGCGAAGGGCTGGCCGTCGCGCCGCACGCCGTTGACGTAGAACTGCCAGGTCGGCATCGACCCGGAGTCGGCCGGCACGCGGTCGGGCGCGATCTCGGCCAGGATCCTGAACATCAGCTCGGAGACGAGCATGCCCGCGGCGAGCCGCCAGAAGCACGCCGCCGGGTAGGTCGGGTTCACCAGGCAACCGTCCGGCGCCACCAGGCGCAGCGGGCGGTAGGTCCCCTCGTTGTTGGGCAGGAGCGGGTCACACACCATCTTGACGGGCACCGCGACGTAGGCCCGCGTGTAGTTGATGGGCGAGTTCACCGGCCGCCGTACCTGAGGCGCGGTGCCGGCGAAGTCGGCGGTGAGCTGGTCGCCATCGATGGTGACCGTCAAGGCGATGGTCTGCGGCGCCTCCAGGCCGGCGATCTCCATCGCCAGCTCCTTCCGGTACCGGCCGTCGGGGAGCCGCGCGATGCCCGCGCGCATGCCGGCCTCGGTGCGCTCGATGATCTGGTCGGCGACGCCGCGCAGCGAGGAAAGGTCGAACTCGCGCGCGAGCCGCTCGAGCCCGCCGGCCCCGATCCAGCCGGCGGCGATCTGCGCCCGGACGTCGCCGATCATCTTCTCGCTGAACCGGACGTTGCGGTGAAGGAGGGCAAACAGGTCCTCGTTCGGCTGGCCGGCGCGGTAGAGGCGGAGCGGCGGGATGATGAGGCCCTCCTCGTAGACCTCCTCGGCCAGGCCCGAGCCCTTCCGGCCGCCGATGTCGACGTGATGGACGCTGTTGATGGAGAACCCGATCAGGCGATCGCCCAGGAAGGCGGGCGTCGTGATGAACACGTCGGCGGTCTGGCCGTTGCAGAGCCAGGGGTCGTTGCAGATGAACACGTCGCCCGGGCGGATGGTCTCGGGCGGAAAGGCCTGGAGGAGGTTCTTGCCGAACACCGGCATGACGCCCGTGTGACCGGTGGCGCCGAGCCACGTCTGGCCAATCAGGTTGCCTCGCTCGTCGTAGAGGCCGGTCGACATGTCGCGGACCTCGATGACGTCGTGCGAGAAGGCCGTGCGGAAGAGGGTCGTCGCCATCTCGTCGGCGATGGCGATCAGCCGGGGCCAGACGACGTCGAGGTGGAGATCGGCCGGCCCGTCGTACCCCTCCGCCCGGTTCATCGGTTCATCGCCCTCCTCACGTCCTCGCGCCGCCGGCCTCAGATCCTGTGAACGAATCGCATTGTCGAGGGGCGCCACGGCTGCGCCGGGGCGTCCCGAGCGATGGGGGGCTTGGGGGGCGCCCGGAGTCCCCCATGTACTCAGTCATCAAATCTGTTTGCGCGTCCTCGGATCGAGCATGTCGCGCAGGCCGTCGCCGAGCATGTTGACGGCGAGCACGGTGACCGCGAGGAGGACCCCGGGAAACAGGATGTTGTGCGGGAAGATCCGAAAGAGCGTGCGGCCCTCGGCCATGATGTTGCCCCACGTCGGCGTCGCGGGCGGAATGCCGACGCCGAGGAACGACAGGATCGCCTCGACCAGGATCGCGGAGGCGCAGATGAACGTGGCCTGCACGATCAACGGCGCCACCGTGTTCGGGATGACGTGGCGGATGAGCAGCGCCGGCGTGCGGGCGCCCAGCGCGACGGCGGCTTCGACGTAGGGCTCCTCGCGGATCGACAGCACCACCGAGCGCACGAGCCGCACGACCCGCGGCACCTCGGGAATCACGATCGCGATGATGACCGTCCTCAGGCCGGCGCGCGACAGCGAGACGAGCCCGATGGCGAGCAGGATCGCCGGGATCGACATCAAGCCGTCCATGACCCGCATCACGATGCTGTCGAGCCAGCGCACGTACCCGGCGACGACGCCGATCGCGAGTCCCATCGCCGCGCTGATCAGCGCCACCGTCACCCCCAGGATGAGCGACACGCGCGCGCCGTAGACGACCCGGCTGTAGACGTCGCGGCCGAGGCTGTCGGTGCCCATCCAGAGCGTGCGCTCGGTCTGGCTGCCGTCGTCGTTGCGCACGCTGGCCATCGCCCCCGGCCGCTTGTTCCTCAGCACCGGCTCGACCCGCGCCGGGTCCGTGGTGCCGAGCACCGGCGCCAGGACCGCCACCGCCACGATGATCGCGAGCAGGATGGCGCCGATGACGATGCTGCGGTTGCGCGTCATCCGCTGCACCACCATCGGTCGCGTGGGGGCGGCGCCCTCGATCACGGCCAGCGGCGCCGGGTCGACCCGCGTGCTCAATACCGGATCCTCGGATCGAGGAATGTGTACGTGAGGTCGACGAGCAGGTTGATGAGCACGTACACCATCGAGAACAGCAGGATCACCGCCTGCACCGTCGGGTAGTCGCGGGCCAGGACCGCGTCGACGGTGAGCCGCCCGAGTCCCGGGATCGCGTACACCGACTCGGTCACCACGACGCCGCCGATGAGCAGCGCGATGCCCAGCCCGATGACGGTCACGATGGGCACCGCCGCGTTGCGCAACACGTGGCGGAGGAGCACGGCGAGATCACCGAGCCCCTTCGCCCGCGCCGTCCGGACGTGATCGGCGCTCAGCACCTCGAGCACGCTCGCGCGCGTGATCCGGGCGATGAGGGCGACGTAGATCACCGCGAGCGTGACGCTCGGCAGCACCAGCCGTTCGATGAAGCCGCCGAAGCCTTCCTCGAGGCGCTGGTAGCCCTGCACGGGCAGCCAGCCGGCCTGGATCGCGACGAGGTAGATCAGCACGTAGCCGATCACGAAGGTCGGCACCGAGAAGCCGAGCACCGAGAAGCCCATGACGCCGCGGTCGATCCACGACCCGCGCCGCCAGGCCGCGAGCACGCCGAGGGGAACCGCCATCGAGACGGCGAGGATCACCGTGCACACGGCCAAGGACACGGTCGGCTGGAGGCGGCCGGCGATCAGCTCGGCGACCGGCTTCTTGAAGAAGAACGACTCGCCGAAATCGCCCCGCACGACGTTGCCGATCCAGATGCCGAACTGGAGCGCGATCGGCTGGTCGAGGCCAAGCTTCGTCCGGATGGCGGCAACGTCCTGCGAGGTGGCGTTGTCGCCGGCGATGATCGCCGCGGGATCCCCGGTGGTGAGCCGGAGCAGCATGAACACGACGACGGCGACCACGAACATGACGGGAATGGTCGCCAGAAGCCGGCGGGCGATGTAGCCGAGCATGGGGTCAGCGGCGCCGAGGCGTCAGGGCCGCGGGGGGCGCGGGCGCCCCCCCGCGGGCCGGCGGCGTCTCTCGTCTCACTTCTTCTCGATGCCCCAGAAGACGGTGACCGGAGCCTCTACCATACCGCCCAGGTTCTTGCGCACGGCCCACGCGCCGTACCACTGCCCGAGCGGGAGGTGGGTCGGGAACTGCGTCGCGCGTACCTGCGCCTGCTCGGCGATCTGCTTCTGCTTGGCCGGGTTCGTTTCGCGGGCGAACGCGTCGCGCAGGCCCTCGATGTCCTTGTCGCACGGCCACCCGAACATCGCCTTCTCGCAGGAGGCGTTCAGGAAACCCATCATGACCGGGTTCAGGATGTCGGCCGACACCCACGACGTGAGGAACGCGTGCCAGCCTCCGGCCGTCGGCAGATCCTTCTTCGCGCGGCGGGCGACGAGCGTCTGCCAGTCCATCGACTGCATGTCCACCTTGAAGCCGCCCTTCTCCAGCAGCGACTTCGCGACCGGCGCCAGGTTGTTCAGCACCGCGAGGTCGGTGGAGTGCATGAGCACGATCGGCGTGCCGTCGTAGCCGGCCTCCTTCAGGAGCTCCCCTGACTTCTTGAAGTTCGACTGGAGCAGCCCCTCCATGCCCTTCGTCGTGTAGAGCGGCGAGCCGCACGGATAGAACGACAGGCACGGCTTGTAGTACTGCGGGTCGCCAATGACGCCCTTCAGGAAGTCTTCCTGGTTGAACGCGTAGAAGACGGCCTGCCGGACCTTCGGGTTGTCGAAGGGCTTGTGCAGCGTGTTGAAGCGGAACGTGTACTGGCCGCCCAGTGGGTTCGCGATGAAGAGCCGCACGTTCGCGTCCTGCTTCAGCAC
>Ga0184637_10002590_pt1 | contig 11569 bp, 4 predicted proteins | sample PLM3_127_b2_FD_133143 | JGI IMG/M metagenome (GOLD analysis project Ga0184637, IMG submission 133143) | Groundwater sediment microbial communities from an aquifer in East River, Colorado, USA - PLM3_127_b2 | ecosystem: Environmental > Terrestrial > Soil > Riparian zone | place: USA: East River...
ACCTTCAAGAAAAGGCCGACCGCGCTCCGCCTGGGGACCTTCCCCTGAACCCCCCGTGAGCTCCGAGGAGCCCGTTCCAGCGCGCTAGAAGGCCCGCAACCGCTAGCCCCCGTGCGCCTTCCGGCCGTGGTTTACCACTTCACAAACTCCCCGACCGTGATTTCCGGACACGCCGTTTCGCCGAGCACCCACCCCAGGTGCACGGTACAAGCCCTTCGAGCCCGCCGAGGATCCCTATCGCACCGCCGCTCGAGCCCCAGATACAATCCACTACGCAGTCTCCCATCGCGGGTCTACTGACGGATCTCGCCGCACGGGGCCTCCTCGCCTCGACCCTCGTCCTGTGGCATGCAGAGTTCGGGCGGATGCCGATCTCCCAACGCGGGGTGGGCCGAGACCATAACCCCGGGACGATGACCGTCTGGATGGCGGGTGCAGGCATCCAAGGCGGGCAAGTCGTCGGTTCGAGCGACGAGTTCGGCTACAAGGCTCTGGAGCAAGCAGCCCGTCTCGGTGCACGACCTCCACGCGACGATGCTGCACTTGCTGGGGATGGACCACAAGAAGTTGACGTACCGGTTCAACGGCAGAGACATCCGTCTCACCGACGTCTACGGTACTCCGATCCCGCAGATCGTCTCCTGAGGGGGGAATTTCTTCGGACTCTCGGGACAACTCGACCACTCCGTCACGCGGCGGCCCGAGCCGTGGTCGCTGGCGGGATTCGTATCGCCGTTGAGGAGGACGGGACCGGACTGGGTATAGGCGCCCCAGCCGCTCAGGATGCCGGATTCCTGGTAGTGCACGTTCAGGTGCAGCTGCTGAAAATCGACGGTCGTGTTTTGGTGACGTGGCGCTCCCACTTGAGGGCCATGCGCCCGGAGGGGAGGACGCTGTGGGTCATCGACTTCTGGTACCAGCCGGCGAGCCCACAGAACGACGGGCTGCGCCGCATGTTCTGGAACAACGCCTCCGGCGTGGGCCAGGACTGCTTCGTCTTCGAGAAGACCACCGCCGACACGCTCCGCTTCTCGATCGTCGTCGACGCTTCGAACGCGAACTGCACTTCCGGCGGGACGACCTACTCGGCGACCGTGCCCGCGGCGCAATTCGCCTGGCAGCCCGGGCAGTGGATCCACCTCCAGACCAAGTGGAGCTCCTCGGGCGGAGGGCTTCTCGAGATCTACGTCAACGGCATCCTCAAGGCGCAGAGCATCGGATACCGCGCGGTGGGCGTGACCCATGGCCAGACTCATTTCGGCGGCTGCCCTGGGGCGGGCACCTGCCCGATCGTCGGGGGCGACGCCCACGCGGACAGGGTCATCGACGAGCCAACCATCTACGTCGGCTTCCCGAACCCGAACAGGCTCGCGGTGGGAGGTCTCACCGCTTCGCCCGACGAATATCTGGCTGACCCCGCCAAGAACTGGCCGCTGAACTTTCTATCGATTGACGCGGGGCGCCGCGGCTCCTACCTCTATCTGGGTGCGGATTCGAAGTTCCGTGGGCTCAACGTCGCCCTCGCCCAGGCAGGGCCCAGGCAGGGACGGGTGTCGCCGCTTCCGACCTCGACTGGGAGTATTGGGACGGTGGGTCGTGGACCGACCTGGAGACGACGCCCGGGTTCGACGACGAGACCGACTCCTTCACCAGGGACGGCACCGTTCTCTGGACGAGCGACCCCGCGGGCTGGTCGGTATACTCCGTGGACGGATCCGCCGCGCTCTACTACGTTCGCGTTCACCTCAAAGCGGGCGTGAGCTACGCCACCGTTCCCACCGAAGGCCTCATCAAGACCGACATCCTTCTGCTCAGCCTGTGCGACGACGTCACCCTCAGCAACCAGACCATCGACATTCCAGCCCCGGAGCCCACGGCGGTCGAGCTTCTGTCTTTCACCGCACAGGGTCTGGACTCGGCGGTCGATCTCACGTGGACCACGACATCGGAGCTGAACAATCTGGGGTTCCACCTGTACCGGTCGCTCGGGGCTGAGCGTCCTTACCAGCGGATCACCTCCGCGGCGATCCCTGGGCTGGGCTCGTCTCCGTCGGGAGCGACCTATCGCTACACCGACTCGGGTCTCGAGAATGGAACGACGTACTACTACAAGCTCGAAGACATCGAGACGACGGGGAGGACCGAGCTTCACGGTCCGGTCTCGTCGACCCCTCTCGCCGGAGCCTCCGACCCACCGCCGCAGGTAGAGTCGGTATACGGCGCGCCGGCGACGACGGCGCTCGAGGTGAAAGAGCAGACCGCGCGCGGGATGGTCCTTACGCTTCGCACGGAAGGCTTCTTTTTCGAGCCGCAGCCCGACGGATCCGTGCGGATTTCGATTCCCGGGTTTACGGAGCCGTCGCAGCCCGGGGCGCCTTCGGTTCCGGTGAAGCGGTCGTGGCTTCCATCGGCCCCGGGCCGAGGAGTGCGCGTGGCATCGGTCCTCTCGGACGAGGTGGAAGTTTTTTTCTCGCTGCGACCGAGTGCTTCGTCCTCTCCGGAGGCGGTCGCCAGTCGTCAGGGAACGGTTCGAGCGGGACGGCGAGCGCAGCGCGAGGGAGCGGCGTTTCGCGGAGCGGGGATGTATCCCGAAGCGCTGGCGCGGGTGGTGAGCCAGGGGTATCAGGGGAACGAAGATGGCCCTCCTGGAGCTGGCGCCGCTTCGTTGGAACCGCGCGACAGGGGAGCTGTCACTGGCGCGGAAGCTCACGGTGCGGCTGGCATTCACCGGGCGAGAGCCGATTCCCCACCGGGAAGTACGAGCTCACATCAGGCGAGACGTCATCCGACGCCTGGTGACGAAAGACGCCGGTCTCTACGGGGTGAGCTACGAGCAGCTCTTCGGGGCTCGTCGGCGGGGGGTTTCTGCCTCCTCGCTGCGATTGAGCCGTCTGGGAGAGACGGTGGCGTTCCACCTGGAGCCGGACACCGGAGTCTTCGGGCCGGGCTCGCGGCTGTACTTCGTCAGTGAGGGAGCCTCCGTGAATCCTTACGGCAACGAGGCCGTCTACGAGCTCGAGTCGAGCTCGGCGGGAGCAAGGATGGCCCTCGGCTGCGACCCGGCCTCCGGAAGCGAGGTCTCCTTCTACTGGCACGAGGCTTCGCAAGAGGAGAACCATTACTACCAGGCGGGGCTTCTTTCGGCTCCCGACCTCTGGATGTGGGACGTTCTCTTGGCGCCGGTGAGGAGAAGCTACTCCTTGGAGGCGACCGCCCTCGCCTCGACCGGTGAGCCCTCGCGGCTATCGGTCTGGCTCCAGGGAGCGAGCGACTTTCCGGAATCGCCCGACCACCACGTGCGGATCGAGGTGAACGGGAGCTTGGTGCTCGATTCCACGTTCGAGGGGAAGAACCCGCTCCGGCTCGCGGCGGAGATTCCCGAAGGAGTGTTACGCGAAGGCGAGAACGAGCTATCCATCGAGAGCGTGGGAGACACCGGGGCCGCGTACTCGATGGTGATGCTGGACCGCTTCACGGTTTCCTATCCGCGCAGATTGGTGGCGGAGAGTGGCGTCTTCGACGGCAGATTCAGCGATTCGGGTGTGGCGGAAGTCGAAGGTGTGGCCGGAGACGCGCTGGTTCTGGACGTAACCAAAACACCGGCACGCTGGCTTTCGAAGGGCGCCCGCTTTCACGTCGAAGCTGGTGGGCGTTATCTGGTCGTAAGCCCCGAGGCGGTTCTCGCCCCCGAGCTCGAGACCGTCTCGGCGAGCCGGCTGAAGAGCTCCGGCAACGGCGCGGACTACGTGGTCCTGGGTCCCCGGGATTTACTCGAAGCGGCAAAGCCCCTTCTGGAGCTCCGGCGCCGCCAGGGATTGAGAAGCCGCGGCGTCCCCATCGAGGAAGTCGACTCGGAGTTCGGCTTCGGGGAGTCGCGACCCGAAGCGATCAAGGAGTTCCTGTCGTACGCCGCAAACCACTGGCGAAAGCCTGCCCCCCGCTTCGTGCTTCTTTTGGGAGGCGCGAGCTACGACTTCAAGGACTACCTCGGAACGGGGGTGAAAAACCAGGTACCGCCCCTTCTGGTGAAGACGTCGTACTTGTGGACGGCGTCCGATCCCGGCTACGCCGCGGTCCACGGGGAGGATGACTTGCCGGACCTGGCGATCGGAAGGCTTCCGGCAAAAAGCGTCGAGGAAGCCCGGGTGATGGTTGCGAAGGTCCTGGCTTACGAGGAAACGGGATCTCTGTCCCACGGGCCGGTGGTTCTGGTGGCGGACAACCCGGATGGGGCTGGGGATTTCGAGGCGGATGCGGAGGGGATCGCCCTAGGTGTGTTGGGGTCGCGAAATCCGCAGAGGATCTACCTCAGCCAGCTGGGTACGGAAGCGACCCGCGGGGCGATCGAGGACGCATTTGATGAGGGAGCCTCGCTTCTGAGCTACCTGGGTCACGGTGGAATTCAGCTCTGGGCGAACGAGAATATCTTCAACGGCTCGCAAGTGCCTTCGCTCCGGCCGCAGTCGAGGCAGCCCTTTGTGCTGACGCTCAACTGCCTCAACGGGTACTTCCACTTCCCCTACTTCGACTCGCTGGCCGAGGAGCTCGTCAAGGCGGACGGAAAGGGAGCGATCGCCGCGTTCTCTCCGAGCGGGCTGAGCCTGAATGAACCGGCGCAGATCTTCCACAGAGCCCTGCTGCAGGAGCTGCTTTCGGGACAGCACGAGCGGCTGGGAGATGCCGTTCTGGCGGCACAGGCGAGCTACGCCGCTTCGGGAGAGTTCCCGGAGCTTCTCAGCATCTATCACCTGCTCGGGGACCCTGCGCTCAAGGTTCGATAACCCCGAGAGCGCTTCCGTAATCTCACCGTGTCCTCCTGTCTCATGCACGTTCACCTCGAGCCCTCATCACGGTATCGCGCCGCTCCGAGAAGGCTTGCCGCGTGCTCTTGTCGCTTCCGCTCCATCCAGCGCTCACGAACGAAGGCATCGCTCGCGTCGCCGACGCCATCCGCAGCTTCTGCCGCCGGGTGAGAGCAAAACCGTCACGCTCACGCGGTTTCGTGAAGTGGCCGGTGGTGCCGGATTGCGGGTCGGGTTCGGCGACGCGAAGGCGCGAAGGATCTCGCCCCAAAGGCTCGAACGGGACGGTTAGCACTCCATCCCGAGTGTCAGCCGGTGGTCCTCTCCAGCCGGGACCGCAGCACCTCGGAGAGTCTCAGAAACTCGAACTCGAGTTGAGTCAGAATGAGCGTCGCCCCGTTGAGAACTCGCTCGCGGGCGCTCCTCTCCAACTCTACGCACAAGGCAGTCATGCTCATCGCGCCCAGACAGGCACTGCTCCCCTTCAGGCTGTGCGCCCCTCGTGCGACGGCGGAAGAGTCCTTGGCGACCAGGGCCTGTCGCAGCTCCTCCAGGCGTACCGTTGTGTCACTGAGGTACAGCTTCAATATCTCATGGTCTGCTGCATCAGCGCCGTATTCGTCCTTCGACGGCATCGATTCAATAACTCCCTTGCAGGCAGTGGCCCCCACGCGACGTAGCAATGCAGCCCGCAGATCCGCCTGCCGGACCGGTTTACTGAGGTAGTCGTCCATTCCAGCCGCCAGGCAACGTTCTCGGTCGCCCTTCATCGCATGAGCCGTCATCGCGACAATGGGAACATGGGCTCCAGAAAGCTCCCGCTCCCGAATCGCGGCGGTCGCCCGGTATCCGTCCATCAGGGGCATCTCGCAATCCATCAGGATGACGTCGTAGGCCGATGCCGCCGCCATTTCCACAGCTTCCTGGCCGTGGACGGCCAAGTCGACGCGGCAGCCGAGCTTCTCGAGCATCCTCAGAGCCACACACTGGTTCACGGGGTTGTCTTCCACCAAGAGCACGCGGGCTTCGATGGGTTCGCCCTTGTGCTCCGGCGATTGATTCGCGGGAGCAAAAACGCGCTGTCCCCGAGGAGCGCCGGATGAGGGGCGTGTCCGGTCCACGTGTGCTGCCCAAGCCGTCGAGAGAGCATCCATCAACTTCGACTGACGCACGGGCTTGACGAGGTAGGCGGAGAAACCAGCGGCGGCCATTCGGTCCGCCTCCCCCTGGCGCCCGACGGAGGTAAGCATCAACAACACCGTTTCCCGTAAATCCGGGTCGGCCTTGATGGTACGGGCCACCATTTCTCCGTCCATCCCCGGCATCATGTAATCCGAGATGACGATTTGGTAAGGATCGCCGGCCGCCTTCGCCGTCCGCAACGCGTCAAGCGCTTTCTCCCCCGAGGCAAAACCCCCGTTACGCATACCCCAGCTGGAGATCTGTTCGTGCAGAACCCGGCGATTTATTTCGTTGTCGTCCACGATCAGCACACGAACGCCGGTCAGATCGGTGGCGGGTCGAAGGCTGGACTTGATTCCTTCTGATCGGGGCAGCTCGAGACGGAACGAGATGGAACATCCCTCACCGAGACGGCTCGTCACCCCTATCCTGCCGCCCATCAGCTCTACCAATTGTCGAGAGATGGCCAGCCCGAGACCCGTTCCCCCATACTTTCTCGTCGTCGAGGCGTCGGCCTGGGTGAATTCCTCGAAGACGCGATCCAGGTTCTCCTCGGAAATGCCGATGCCCGTGTCTTTCACCGAGAAGAGCACTTGAACGCCGCCCTCGGACTCCACTTCGATCAGGACGTGCCCGCGCTCGGTGAATTTGACGGCGTTTCCCACCAGGTTGGTCAACACCTGTCGGATGCGGCTCGCGTCGCCCACGACGTGACGCGGGGAGCTCGGCGCGTAGCGCACGATGAGCTCGAGCTGTTTCTCGGCGGCCTTTGCCGACATCAACTCCGCTACTTCCTCGACCGTCGAACGGAGGTCGAAGGCCACGGACTCGATCGTCAGTTTTCGAGCCTCGATCTTCGAGAAATCCAGGATGTCGTTGATGACGGTCAACAGCGCCTCAGCGCTGCCGCGAACCGCCTCCGCGTACTCTCTTTGCTCGGACGACAACGGGGTGTCCAGAATCAGGTCGGTCATTCCGATCACCCCGTTCATCGGAGTGCGGATCTCGTGACTCATGTTGGCGAGGAAGTCTCCCTTGGCGCGGCTCGCCGCCTCGGCGGCTTCCTTCGCGCTCTTCAGCTCCTCCGTGCGCCGATCGACGAGAAGGACGAGCTCGCCTTCGCGCGCCTTCATTTGTTTGACGCGGTAGCGGTATCCGCCGCTGCCCAGAGTCAGCACGGAGAGACCGCAAACGAGGTAGAAAAGCGCGGTTTGATGAAACCGCGGCGGGACTTCGAACGTGAACGCCGCGGGGACGGGGCTCCAGACGCCGTCGTCGTTGCAAGCCGTAACACGAAACTGGTATTCACCCGGCGGGATGTTCGTGTAGTAGGCCGCGCGGCGGCTTGTCGGCTCGCTCCAGTCTTCATCGAAGCCTGCGAGCTGGTATTTGAATCTCAGCTTTTCGGGCGCGCGGAGGCTCAAGCCGGTGAAGTGAAACTCGAGATCCCGGTTACCCGCCGACAACTCCTCCTTTCGATGATGATCGATGGTCTTCTTGTCGATGACCACTCGCTCCAGAACCACGGGCGGCGGCAACGGGTTTGAGGCAATGCTCGCCGGGTCGATCGTCACGACTCCCTTCATGGTCGCAAACCAGAGTCTTCCCTTGACGTCCTTGATCCCCGACGGCTGCGCCGCCCCGTTGCATTCGATGCTCTTCATCCCATCGGCCGTGCCATAGGATACGGACGTAACCGACGGAATTTTGCCGTTGGCGAAGTCATTCAGGTCCCTCCTGCTCACTCGATAGATGCCTTTGTTGGAGCCCATCCAGAAGTTACCCCGTCCATCGTCGAGGATCTGGTGAGCCACGTCGTCGAACAACCCATCCTTCGCCGTGACGATTGCGAACTCGCCGTCCCTGAACCGGGTGAGACCTCCCCCGTAGGTACCGAACCATAGCGTACCGTCGGCATCCTCATGGATCGATGAGAGGGCGTCGTGAGACATCCCTTCTCTCGTCGTGAAGACGGTGGCCTGGCCGTCAACAAGCCGCATGAGACCCACGGCCGTTCCGACCCAAAGACTTCCGTCGCGACCTTCGTGCATGAACCGCACGTCGTGATGGGGCAAGCCATCCTCTGCGGTGAACTCCACGAAGCGGCCGCGCTCGAAGCGGCCGAGACCGGCATCGGTGCCGATCCAGAGACGGCCGGCACGGTCCTCGAGGATGGACTGGATAGCTTGGATCGACGAGTTTTCTCGGAAAGGTACGCTCGTAAATCGTCCTTTGTCGAACTGGAACAACCCTCCTTCGGTGCCAATCCACAAAATCCCGCGTCGATCCTGATGAATGGCCAAGATCGATTTCGAGGGCAGGCCGTCCGTTGCGAAGGTCGTGACCTTCCCATTCCGGAGTCGACTCAGTCCATCGTTTGTCCCAATCCATACGTCGGCTTGGCGATCCTCATAGATCGACCAGACTGCATCATGCGACAACCCTTCTTTGACCGTGTAGACCGTGAACTTACCGTTGTCGAACCGTTGCAATCCCAGGTACGTCCCCACCCAGAGGTTTCCTTCTCTATCTTCGTAGAGAGAGACAACGGAGTCCCCCGAAAGCCCGTCTCGAGCGTCCATAACGGTGAACTGACCGTCCTTGATGCGAATCAACCCCCCGGCGGCGGTGCCCACCCAGAGATTTCCGTCTCGATCCTCGAGGAGGGAAAGTACCTTGTCGTGAGAATGCGCCTCGCTGGTCGTAAGCCTGACGAGAGCCCCATTCTCGAAGCGGTTCAGGCCACTTCCGTCCGTGCCAACCCAGAGGACTCCTCGCCGGTCTTCATAAAGCGCCCGAACCGCTCTCCCTTGCAGGCCATCACCGGTGGTATAGGTCCTGAAATCTCCGTTCTGGAATCGACTCAACCCCCCTTTTGTGCCAATCCATAGCACCCCTTCATGGTCGTGGAAGAGGGAGAAGACGGTATCGCTCGCTAGGCCGTCGTCCTCTCGGTACATCGTGAATCGTTCCCCTTCCAGTCGGCCGAGTCCCCCGCCCAGGGTTCCGACCCACAAGTTCCCGGCTCTGTCCTCCTGGAACGAGGAGATACCGAACCCCGGTAATCCGTCATCGCCGGTGTAGGCGGTGAAATCGCTACCGTGCGAACGGGATACGTCGCCCCCGGCGCTGCCAATCCAGAGGTTTCCGTGCCGGTCTTCATAAAGCGCCGAGATCCGGTTGCTTTTGAGAGCATCGGTCGTGTTCTTGTCGAAGACCGTAAACTGTACGCCGTCGAATCGCGCGAGCCCTTCCAGAGTCCCGAGCCAAAGATAGCCATCTCGGCTTTGGGTGATAGCGAGAACCGAATTCTGGGGCAGGCCTCTTTCGTTGTTCCACGTCTCGACCCTGTACTGAGTGATGGCTCTCGCGGGATCGAGGGCGAGGGAGGTTCCAGCGGACAACGTTACGACCGAGGCGAGGAGCAATACCAAGGTTCGGGCCCTGGGGTTCGTGCAGCTACTTGATTCCATGTTCACCTCAGGAAGCAAAGGAGGTCAGAGATCCGCCTCGATTCCTTCGTAGTGAGAGCGATAGCAATCGTCGTGCCATCGGGTGGGCATCGACTACACGCGCCGGTCGAACCGCAATACCGGCACGGTGTCATATTCTGAGAGCCCACCGTTCCGAAGCGGAACGATCCGCCGCAGATTGAGACGCGACCTCATCCGGGGGATTGAGGAGGCGGGACGTCAGGCATCGTTTCCAGTGGTACGACAATTGCACTCGGTGGATGCCGAGACTTTGTTTGCTGGCATTCAACGATGTCGAAAGGAGCGTCTTTGCGTTCCAACGAGCTCAACATCACTCTCGCGACGACCGCAGTTCAAGCCCGTCAGGAAGAAGCAGTCCCAGAACCGCACGACGGGCACGAAGCGCGGAACGAGAGTGAAGAGCAACTGCGCCAAATGCAGAAGATGGAGGCCGTCGGGAGGCTGGTGGGCGGAGTTGCACATGATTTCAACAACCTGCTAACGGTCATCCTCGGTTACAGCGAGCTCGTTTTGGGGAGCCTCGCTCCCGGAGATGGGCGATCCCAAGATCTGGAGCAGGTCATCCGGGCGGGTCGCAGCGCCGCCACGCTCACGAGGCAGCTTCTGGCCGTCAGTCGACGTCAGGTGCTCGAACCTCGGGTCCTGAGGCTCAACGACGTTGTCGTGGGCCTCGGGAAGATGCTCCGGCGGCTCATCACGGAGGACATCGAGTTCGTGGCCGACCTAACGCCCTCCTGCTGGAACATCGAAGTGGATCCGGCTCAGCTGGAGCAGGTCATCATCAACCTCGTCGTCAACGCGCATGACGCAATGCCCCAAGGCGGTCGATTGGTCATCAGAACCGAGAACGTCGCGTGGGCGCAGTTGGCGGAAGCACGAAGGCAGATGATGTCTCCCGGAGATTACCTCTCGCTCTCGGTCAGCGATAACGGAGTCGGTATGAACGACGACGTGCGATCGAGGATCTTCGAGCCGTTCTTCACCACCAAGGGAATCGGACGAGGCACCGGGCTCGGGCTCTCGACCGTGCATGGAATCGTCGAGCAAAGCGGCGGCCGTATCTTCGTGACGAGCCGTCCGGGTCAAGGTTCGACGTTCGAGATCTACGTGCCGAAAGCGAACAAAGAGATCGGGTCCTCCAGCGAGATAACGGCAACCAGCGAGAACAAAGGCTCGGAAACAATCCTCGTGGCGGAGGATGATCCGGAGGTTCGCGCATTCACTCACAGGGTACTCAAGGACGCGGGCTATCGAGTCATCGAAGCCCGGGACGGAGCCGAGGGCCTCGAACTGAGCGACCGGCACGGGCGCGAGGTCCACTTGGTCATCACCGACGTGGTGATGCCGTTCTTGAGCGGCCCGGAGCTGGCTCAATGTTTGAGCCACTCCCTGCCCCGCGTGAAGCTGCTTTACATCTCGGGATACGCCGACGAAGCGCTCCATCGTCACGGCGTGCTCCCGACAAACATACCGATGTTGCGGAAACCGTTCACCCCTCGGGAGCTTCGACAAACGGTGCGCCATCTGCTCGATGGCACTCGCTGAGCTGGAGAGCGGCCGACGCCGACGCACGAGTTCTCTACCACCTGTTTCTTGAGTCTCTCTTCGCGACGAACGCCTTCTTGCTTCCACCATAGCGGCGCCCCTGCGCGAGCCCACGACCGTATCCATCGAAGAACGCGCAGACGACTCGGTAACGTTTTCTTTTGAGCTTCTCGGTAACGACTGCGGAATGACGCTTTGAGGGCGTGTCGCTCCGTCGCACGGTGCGCTCGATCGAATGCCCCGACGTCCTGACTCCCTGCAAAGAGTCCCTGGGACGCTTCCACGTGAGTCTCGGCCATGCGTTTTAGAGCACTCTGGCTCGCTCTCGCGGCCCTCCTCCCGGGCGCGGCCGCGCGCGTCGAGCTGGTCGATCGGATCGTCGCCATCATCGACCGCGAGGTCGTGACTCTCTCCGAGGCGGAGCAGGCGAGCGAGATCGCCCGCGCCCGCACCGGGGCTTCGGCTCCTCTGGTTTCCGTAGTCGAGCGGCTCATCGAATCCCGCCTGGTGGAGCGCGAGGTCGAGCGATTCACCGGAGAACCGTTG
>Ga0184637_10002591_pt1 | contig 11567 bp, 12 predicted proteins | sample PLM3_127_b2_FD_133143 | JGI IMG/M metagenome (GOLD analysis project Ga0184637, IMG submission 133143) | Groundwater sediment microbial communities from an aquifer in East River, Colorado, USA - PLM3_127_b2 | ecosystem: Environmental > Terrestrial > Soil > Riparian zone | place: USA: East River...
CGCTCTACCCGGCGCCGCCCGCCCGCATGAACCTCCGGGCGATGGAGACGATGCGCCGGGCCTTCGGCGTGCCCGTGGGCCTGTCCGACCACACGCGGGGCATCCACGTGGCGGTGGCCGCGGCGGGCCTGGGTGCCTGCGCGGTGGAGAAGCACGTCACGCTGCACCGCGGCCTGCCGGGCCCCGACCATCCCTTCGCGGTGGAGCCGCGCGAGCTCCGCGACATGGTGAGCCAGATCCGCGACGTGGAGGCGGCCCTGGGCGACGGACGGAAGGTCGGCCCCGCGCCCGAGGAGCTGGAGATGCACCAGAAGGCGCGCCGGAGTCTGGTGGCCGCGCGGGCCATCGCCCGAGGCACGCCGATCGCGCGGGACATGGTCGCGATCAAGCGGCCGGGCTTCGGGATCCGGCCGAAGTTCCTCGACGTCGTGGTCGGGCGCGTCGCCCGCGTGGACATCGAGGAGGACGCCATCCTCACGTGGGAGATGCTGTGAGCCCCGTGCCGTACCGCCCGCCCGTGGTGCGGCTGCGCGCCGCGCTGCGGGGCGACAGCGAGCGCGTGTGGGTGTGGCGCAACGACCCGGAGACGCGCCACGCCTCGCTCGATCCGGAGCCGATCCCGTGGGAGAGCCACGAGAGCTGGTTCCGCGAGACGCTCGTCCGCACCGACCGGCGGCTCTACATCGTGGTGGCCGACGGTGTGGACTGCGGGGTGGTGCGCCTCGACGTGGCGGAGGCCGAGGCGGCGGTGAGCATCCACCTGGCTCCGGAGGCGCGCTACCGGGGCATCGGCACCGCCGCGCTCCGGGCGGTGGTCGGGGAGGCCTTCGACGGGCTCGGCCTGCTCCGCGTCCTCGGCACCATCAAGCCGGACAACCAGGCCTCGCTCGCCGCCTTCGCCAAGGCGGGCTTCGGCCTGATGGAGGGCGGCAACGTGGTGACCGCGGTGAAGTCGACGCGGGAGCTGCCGTGAGGCCGGCGGAGACGTCGGCGCGCGTGGACCGAGTCTGATGCGCTTTCTGGTCGTCGGCACCGGCTCCATCGGCTCGCGCCATTGCGGCAACCTCCTCGCCCTGGGCCACCAAGTGCTGGCGTGGGACACCGACGGCACGCGGCTGGCCGCGGCGGGGGCGCGGCCCGGCGTGGAGGCGGCGGCCAGCCTCGAGGCAGGACTGGGCGCGCATCCCGATGCCGTGCTGGTGTGCACGCCGCCGGCCGCCCACGTCCCGGTGGCGCGGCGGGCCCTGGAGGCCGACGCCCACGTCCTCGTCGAGAAGCCCATTGCCGCCGCGTCGGACGAGGTGCCGGACCTGCTCGACCTCGCCAAGCGGCGCGGACGCGTGCTCGCGGTGGGCTTCAACCTGCGCTTCCTGCCGAGCCTCCGGCGCGTCAAGGATCTCCTGGACGGGGGACGGATCGGCCGGGTTCACTCGGCGCGCGCGGAGTTCGGCTTCCATCTGCCTGCCTGGCGGCCCGGGCGGGACTACCGCGACAACTATGCGGTGAGCGCGCGGCAGGGCGGGGGCATCCTGCTCGACGCCATTCACGAGCTGGACTACCTCGGCTGGCTGCTCGGCGATGTGACGGAGGTCTTCTGCGCGGCGGGCCACGTGAGCGACCTCGCGGGGGACACCGAGGACCTCGCCGAGGTGACGCTGCGCTTCGCGGGCGGCGCGCTCGGCCAGGTGCATCTCGACTATCTCAGACGCGCCTACCGGCGCGCGCTGGCCGTCGTGGGCGCCGACGGCGTGATCGAGTGGGACTACAGCACCCGCCAGGTCACGGTGCGTGGACCGGAGCCGGATCGCGCGGAGATCCTCGATGGCCCGGGCGACGGCCCGCCCGAGCGCATGTACGTGGACGAGCTCGCCCAGTTCATCCGTTGCCTCGCGGGCGGGGAGCCGCCGGCGGTGGACGGCCACGAGGCGCTTCGCTCGCTGCGCGTGGTGGAAGCCGCCAAGGCCTCGGCGGCGCGCGGCGTCTGGGTGCGGCCGTGACGCGGGTGCTTGCCGTCATCCAGGCGCGGCTCGGCTCGACGCGGCTGCCCGGCAAGGCGCTGGCGGACATCGCGGGACGGCCCATGCTTGCCCACGTGGTGGAGCGGGCGGCGGCCATTCCCGGCGTGGACGGCGTGGTCCTCGCGACCACGACGCTGGCGCGCGACGACCGCCTGGCGGACTGGGCGCGGACGGCGGGCCTGCCCTGCGTGCGCGGGAGCGAGGACGACGTGCTCGATCGCTTCCACGACGTCCTCGCCCGGCATCCGGCGGATGCGGTGGTGCGGGTGACGCCCGACTGCCCGCTCCTAGATCCCGAGGTGTCGGGCCGCGTGGTCGCCGAGTGGCGCCGCCGTCCCCACGAGCTGGACTACGCGAGCAACGTGCACCCGCCCACCTTCCCCGACGGCCTCGACACCGAGGTGGTCGCGCGCGAGGCGCTGGAGAGGGCCTGGCGCGAGGCTAGGCAGCCTTCCGACCGCGAGCACGTGACGCCGTTCGTGTGGCGCCAGCCCGATCGCTTCCGCCTGGCCGGCGTGTGCCACGCGGACGACCTCTCGGCCCTGAGGTGGACGGTGGACACGGCGGCCGACCTCGACTTCGCGCGCGCGGTATACGCGCACCTCGCGCCCGCCGGCGCGCCGCGCGGCGGCCCACTGTTCGGCATGGACGCGGTGCTGGCGCTGCTCGCCGCGCGCCCCGAGCTGGCGCGCCTGAACGCCGGGCAGCGTCGCAACGAAGGCTACGAGCGCTCGGTCGCCGCCGAGGCCGAGAGGACGCGATCATGACCGAGCCCCGCTCCTACCGCCGCTCCCTCGAGATGCTCGCGCGGGCCCGCCGCGTGGTGCCCGGCGCCTCCCAGACCCTCAGCAAGGGGCCGGCGATGTTCGTCGAGGGCGCCTATCCGGTGTTCCTCGAGCGCGGACGCGGCTGCCGCGTCTGGGACGTGGACGGCCACGAGTACGTGGACTACATCCTGGGCCTGGCCTCCATCACGCTGGGCTACGCCTACCCGGCGGTGACGGAGGCGGTGGCGCGTCAGCTCGCCGAGGGCAGCATCTTCTCCCTCCCGCATCCGCTGGAGGTGGAGATCGCCGAGCGTCTCGTGGAGCTGATCCCCTGCGCCGACATGGCGCGCTTCGTCAAGACGGGCTCGGAGGCCGACGCGGCGGCCGTGCGCGTGGCCCGCGCGGCCACCGGGCGCGAGGTGATCGTCTATTGTGGGTATACGGGCTGGCATGAATGGTACGCGATCACCACGCCGCGCTCCAAGGGCATCCCGAAGGACTTTGCGCGCTTCGTGGCGCCGTTCACCTACAACGACCTCGACTCGCTGGAGGCGGCCTTGCAGGAGCATCGCGGGCAGGTGGCCGCCGTCATCATGGAGCCGGTGCTGCTCGACGAGCCGCGCCCGGGCTTTCTCGCCGGGGTGAAGGCCGCCGCCCACCGGCACGGCGCCCTCCTCATCTTCGACGAGATCGTCTCGGGCTTCCGCTGGGCGGTGGGCGGAGCGCAGGAGCATTTCGGCGTGGTGCCCGATCTCGCCACCTTCGGCAAGGGCATGGCCAATGGGCTGCCCCTGGCCGCCGTGGTGGGCCGGCGGGAGCTGATGGCGGAGTTCGACGAGGTCTTCGTGTCCAGCACCTTCGGCGGCGACACCCTCGCGCTGGCCGCCTGCCGCGCCACGCTCGACGAGTACGCGCGCCAGCCCGTGATCCCGCATCTCTGGGAGATGGGCCGGCGCTTCCAGGAGGGCTTTCGCGCCATCGCCGCGCGCCTCGGGGTCCCCGCCGAATGCGTCGGCTATCCCGTGCACCCCAAGGTGGTCATCCGCCACCCGAGCGAGGCGATGCAGCGGCTCCTGACGAGCCTCTTCCTCCAGGAGACGGCGGCGCGCGGCGTCATCGTCCACTTCGCCGGCTTCAACGTGTCCTTCTCGCATCGGGAGGCCGACGTGGACGCCAGCCTCGAGGCGTGCGCGGCGGCGCTCGCCGTCGTGGGCGAGGCGCTGGCCGACGGCCGGGTGGCCGAGCGGCTCCGGGGCCGGCCGTACCAGGAGGCGTTCAAGCGCTCGTGATGCGCATCGCCTTCCTGATCAAGCGGAAGAACTACTATCGCGTGCTCGGCGCCGTGATCGAGGAGGCCCTGCGCCGGGAATGGCGGGTCGAGTGCTGGCACGATCACGCCCACAGCCGCACCAACTGGAAGGGCCACGAGTTCCCCGACCTCGAGCCGGCCTTCAGGTCCGGCGCGCCCGTCTTCGTCCCCTACCAGGGCACGCCGGAGCTGGCGGAGCGCTTCGAGGTGGAGCCGCCGGACGCCGTCATCTCCGTCGATGCGCCCGAGCCCGCCGTCGCGCCCGTCACGCGGGCGCCGTGGTTCTGGCTCCAGTTCGCCGCCGACCTCGTCCTCGACCCCGCCGCCGCCCGGGGCATCGGCGCCGCGACGGCGGTGGGCCTCTACAGCCCGTGGTGGGCGCGGCGGCTCAGGAACAACGTCGGCGAGGGGACGCCGCTCGACGCGGCGGCGCGGCGCAAGCTGGCCACCGTCGGGATGCCCATGCTCGACCTGGCCCCCGACATCGATCCCGACGAGGTGCGCTGGATCTATGGCCTGCCGCGGCAGCGGCCGGTGGTGCTCTATCTCCCGTTCCCGCTCCTGTCCACCCCGCCGCGGCCCTCGCTGCGGGGCCTCCTGCGGCGGGCCCCGCGTCTGGCGAGGGTCGCCCGGGGCTGGCTCGGGCCCCCGTGGAACGACCGGCGCTTCGTCGAGGCCCTCCGCGGGTTCTGCGAACGGAACGGGGCGGCGCTGGTCGTGAAGTCGCGACGCAAGGACCCGAGCCCGACGTATCTGCGGCGGGCGGCGGCGGCGCACTTCCTCGACGAGCCGTACCACCCGCCGGTGATCCTCGAGCTGCTACGCTGCGCCGCGCTCTGCGTGCACTTCTACAGCACGGCCGTGCTCGAGGCCGTCGCCTGCGGGGTGCCGAGCCTCTGTCTCGGGCCCGCGCCGTCGGACATGGGGCTCGACGCGCTCAACGCCACCCTCATCCACCACGGGCGCGAGGGCGGCATCTACAACTGGTCGGGCGCGGCCCACTGGCGGCCGGTGGCCGAGGCCCTCGACGGGCTCGGGCGGTGGGGCCTCGCCGATTTCCCGATCGAGCTTCCGGCCCGCAAGAGCTACGTGGAGCGGTTCCTGGGCTTCGACGACGCGAAGTCCTCCGCGCGCTTCCTCGACCTCGTCGCCGGGCGGGTGCGGGCCTGATGTCTGGTCTCCGAGGTTCCGGCAGAATCCCCCTCTCCCTGGACAGGGAGAGGGCCGGGGTGAGGGTCGATCACTCGCGGGGCCCCTCACCCTGCCCTCTCGTCCGACCATCCCGGCCCCTTCGGGCCGGGTGGGGGGAGAGGGATGTTCTTGCCCCGCCTTCGGAGACGGAACACTAGCCATGGCCGGCCGCGCCGCCGATCCCGTGGTCACCTCCCCGCCGGTGCTCCGGCGGCTCGAGGCGTACTACACGCGCTACTACCGGGACACCCTCGGCATCCCGGGCTGGCGCGACCTGGTGGCCGGGCGGCTGGCCGACGAAGCCCACGAGGGACGGCGTCTGTCGCGGCTGGAAGAGGCGACCGGGCGGCAGGTAGCCGGGCGGTCGCTCCTGAACGTGGGCTGCGGGACGGGCGGCTTCAATGCCGTCGCCGCGCGGGCGGGGGCGCTGGCCTTCGGCGTGGACGCCTCCGAGGAGGCGGTGGCGATCGCCGCCGCGCGCGCGCCCGATGGCCGCGTCCTCCGCGGCCTGGCCGAGGCCTTGCCGTTCCCGGCGGAGCGCTTCGACCTCGTCTTCTGCTATTCCACCCTCGAGCACGTGGCCGACGCGCGGCGCGCCGTGGGCGAGATGGTCCGGGTGCTGCGGCCGGGCGGCCTCCTCTATCTGCACACGCCCGGCCGCTGGGCCTGCTTCGAGACGCACTATAAAGTCCTCTGGCTGCCCGGCCTGCCCGCCGCGGCGCAGCGGGCCTATCTCCGCGCGCGTGGGCGGCCCACGGGCTTCCTCGGCACGCTCCGTCTCCTCTCGCTCGGCCAGTGCCGCCGGCTCCTCGCGAGCGCCGGCGCGAGCGTCACCCGCGTGCTGGACGATGGCGCGAGCCGGCCCGTCCCGAGCCGGCTCTGGCCGCTGATCCGGCTGCACTACCGCCTCTTCCGCGTCCACCCGCACGTGGAGCTGGTCGCGGTGAAGGAGCGCCGGGCGTGAGGATAGCCTCGCCCCACTGCGGCCTCGACCCCGGCACCAACTCCGGCGGCGAGACCTACGAGCGCGAGATCCTGCGCCACCTGGCCAGGCAGGGCCACGTGATCGACATCCTGCTCGCCCGCCACAAGCGGCATCCCGAGGGCGTGCCGAACTGGGTCATTCACCGGCTGCCCATCGGGCGCGGCCTGCGCTGGCCCGTGGCGCTGGCGCTGCTGCCCCCGCTCATCCGGCGGCTGCACGCGGCGACGGGCTTCGACCTGCTCCGCGCGCACTCGCTCCGCTTCATCGGCCCGGCCGCCCTCATCGCGCGGCGCCGGTACCGACTCGACGTGCCCATCGTCGCCCATCACCACCACCTGGACCCCGGCTGGCTCAATCCCGTCATCGAGGGCCGCGTGATGCGCGGCGTGGACCGCGTGGTGGTGGGCAGCGAGTTCGCGCGGCGCCAGGCCGCGCGCGAGCTGTCGGTGCCGCTCGAGCGCTTCGCCGTGGTGCCCTACGGTGTGGACGCGCGCTTCCGGGAAGGGCCGCGGCCGGAGGGCCTCGTGGCCCGCCACGGCCTTCACGGCAAGCTCGTGGGGCTGTATCTCGGCGGGCTCAAGGCGCGCAAGAACCTCTTCTTCCTGCTGGACTGCTGGCGCGAGGTGGCCCTCGAGCGCCCGGATGCCCACCTGGTGATCGCGGGGTCCGGGCCGCTCAGGTCGCGCCTCGAGCGCCACGCCGCCGGGCTCGGGCTCGGCGGCCAGACCACGTTCACCGGCTACGTCGCCGAGGAGGAGAAGGTCGACTACTACAACCTGGCCGACCTCCTGGTCTTCCCCTCCTCGCTCGAGGGCTTCGGCTTCGCGGTGGCCGAGGCCATGTCGTGTGGCCGCTCCGTGGTGGCCTCGGACCGCGGCTCGCTCCCCGAGCTGGTGGTGGACGGCGAGGGCGGGCTCCTGGGCGATCCCACCGACCGGGACGGCTTCGCGCGGAGCATCCTCCTGCTCCTCTCCGATCCCGGGCTGCGCGCCAAGCTCGGGGCGGCCAACCGCGCGCGGGTCGAGCGCCTGTTCCGCTGGGAGCGATGCGCGGCGGCCACCGCGCGCGTCTACGAGGAAGTGCGGGATGAGTGGCGGACCCGTCGCGCTCAGGCTGGATGACGTCGGCGCGGCGTCCAAGCGCTACGAGGTGTACGGCCTCACGCGCATCCCGCTCGGTCCGTGGAGGCTGCCGTTCCCCGGCAACTTCCTCTTCCTCAAGTACTGCCCGCCCATCCGGCGCTGGGGGCCGTACCCCGAGCTGTCCGCCGCCCAGTGGGAGGGCGTGCTCGCCGCGCTCGAGGCGGTGGGGGCGCGGATGACGGTGGGCATCACCGCGGGCTGGGTGGAATACGACGGGGAGGTGGTGCCCTTCCCGCGGAAGTTCCCCGACGCCGCCGGCGTGGTGCGCGAGGGCGCGCGGCGCGGCCAGCTCGAGGTGGCCAACCACGGCTACACGCACTGCGTGCTCCAGGACCGGCTGTTCCGGCCGCGCCTGTTCGCCGGCAATCGCCAGTACCACCGCGAGTTCTTCGACTGGCTGCCCGCGGAGGCGCATCGCGAGCACCTCCTCCGCGCACAGGGCATCCTCCAGGAGTTCTTCCAGACGCCCGTGGTGACCCTGGTGCCTCCGGGCAACCTCTTCTCGCGCAAGACGCTCCAGGCGGCGCCGGAGGTCGGGCTCCGCTATCTCTCCTGCCGGGACCCCGGCCGGCTCGGCCCGCAGGACGGCCTCGTGCTCGTCGACGACGCCCGCGTGCTCGCGCTGCACGATCGGGACATCGTGCGGGGCGGCCTGCCGCGGTTCGCCGCGCTGCTGGAGCGGGCGGCGGGCGCGCTGGTGACGGTGCGGGAGCTGGCGGAGACGTCCGCGTGAGGATCTGCCTCGTCAACGAGTACTTCCCGCCCTTCGCCCCCGGCGGCGCGGAGTGGAGCGCCGAGGCCCTGGCCCGGGCGCTGGCCCGGCGCGGGCATGTGGTGGTGGCCGTCACCCCGAATTACGGAGCGCCGGCCCGGGAGGCGCGGGACGGCTTCACCGTCGTCCGCTTTCCCTTTCCGGCGCGTCTGCCGCCGGGGCGCGCCACGCTGTCCCCCCGGTGGCTCGCCAACCCCTTCTTCTATCTCTACGCGGCGGCGGCGGTGTGGTGGATCGCCCGCCGCGAGCGCGCCGAGCTGATCCACGTGCAGAACAAGCACACGCTGATCCCCGGCGTGCTCGCCGGGCGCCTCCTCGGCATCCCGGTCTTCCTCACCATCCGCGACGGCAGCCTGATCGACGCCGCCCCCATGTGCCTGCACTACGGCGACCGGATGCCCGCGGACTGCGGCGTGCGGAAGCTCTGGCGGGAATGCTCGGAGGACTACTTCGCCCGCTACCTCGCGGGCCGCCGTGGCCGGCTCCGCGCCAAGCTCGCCTTCCTCTACTTCTGGCTCGACAGCCGGCTCAAGCAGCGCTTCCTCGGCCGCCTCGCGGGCGTCATCGGCGTGAGCGAAGGCATCCTCGACGTGTACCGGCGCTCCGGGCTGCTCGGGCGCGTCCGCCGCGTGCAGGCGGTGTACAACCTCCCGCCTCCCGCGGCGCCCCCGGTGCCCGCGGCCGTCGAGGCGCTGCGGGATCGGCTCGGCCTGCGCGGGCATCGCGTGGTGCTCTACGTCGGTAAGCACTCGCCGGGGAAGGGGACGGCGGACCTCGCGGCCGCGGCATCCCAGGTGGCCCGGACGGTGCCGGACGCGCTGTTCGTGTTCGTCGGGGAAGGGGAGCTGGCCGCGACGGGACCGCACCTGAGAAGGCTCGGCCCGCTGCCCAATGCCGAGGTCCTGGCCCTGTACCCGCTGGCCGAGGTGGTGGTGGTCCCCTCGGTGATCCCCGACGCGCTGAGCCGCGTCATCCTGGAGGCCATGGCGGCGGGCCGGCCGGTGATCGGCACGCGCGTGGGCGGCACCCCGGAGCTGGTCATCGACGGCCAGACCGGGCTCCTCGTGCCGCGAAGCGCGCCGGGAGAGCTGGCCCGCGCCATCGAGACGATCCTGACCGACGATGCTCTGCGGGCCTCGCTGGCCGCCGGCGCCCGGCGCCACGTGGAGGAGCGCTTCCACGCTGGCGTGGGCGTCGAGCCGCTCCTGGCGCTGTATCAGGCGGCCGTGACGGGCGCGGGCCGGTGATCCTCGGGCTCCTGCCCGCCCTCGGCGGGTCCATCGCCTCCCTCCGCGCCTCCGGCCAGGACTCCCGCCTCATCGACGGCTATCTCCGGCCCTATGCCCGGGCCTTCGAGCGGGTGACCTACTTCTCGTACGCGCGCGAGGCGCTCGCCGACTACACGGACGACCGGGAGCTGCTCGCCGCGGTGGACGTCCGCGCCCCGCGCCGGCCCATGCCCCGGCTCTGCCGGGCCGTGACGCTGCCCCTCGCCGAGCGGGAGGCGCTCCGGCGCTGCGCGGTGCTGCGCATCTTCCAGCTCACCGGGGTGATCCCCGCCCTCGTGGCCCGCGCCCTCTGGGGCATTCCCTTCGTCACGACCTACGGCTTCTGGTACGCCCGGCTCTCGCGGCCGGGGCCCCCGAGGGCGGCCAAGCGCGTCCTCGAGCGGGTGGGCCTGCGCTGCGCCGCCGGCGTCATCGTCCCGACGGAGGCGCTGCGCGACCACGTGATGAGCCTCGCGCGGTCGCCGGATCGCGTCCACCTCATCCCGAACGGGGTGGACACCACGCGCTTCGTTCCCGGGCCCGCCCGCGCCCTGGCCGGCCCGCGCCGCATCCTCTATATAGGGCGGCTCGAGCCCGAGAAGAACCTGGCCACCCTGGTGGCGGCGGCGGCCCAGCTCGCCCCCCGCGGACCGCTCCGCCTCGACCTGGTCGGCGCGGGCTCGCTGGAGCCGGCGCTGCGCGCGCAGGCCGCGGCGCTGGGGTGACGGCCGAGTTTGCCGGCGTGGTGGACCACCGGCGGCTGCCCGAGCGTCTGGGACGGGCCGACGCCTTCGTGCTCCCGTCGTTCACCGAGGGCCACCCGAAGGTGCTGATCGAGGCCATGGCCGCGGGGCTGCCCTGCGTGGCCTCCGACTGCCCGGGCAATCGCGCCCTCATCGACGACGGCCAGACGGGGCTCCTCTTCGACCCCCGCCGGGAGGAGGCGCTCGTGGCGTGCCTCGACCGCGTCCTGGGCGATCCCGGGCTGGCGGCGGCGCTCGGCCAGCGCGCGCGGGACCGCGCGGTGAAGGACCTCGACCTCGCCATGCTCGTCGAGCGCGAGATCGCGCTGCTCCGCCGCGTCGCGCGCGCGAGCGGACGATAGGCCATGCCGCTGGCCTACTACTCCCGCGCCGCCACGGAGGAGTTCTGGTCCGAGCACTGGGGCGGGCAGGATCCGGGCGCGTTGCTCGCGGTGGCCCGCCACTCGCCCCTCACGGGGCTCCTCGAGTCGGCGCTGCCGGGGCGGGGCGTGGTGCTCGAGGCGGGCTGCGGCCTCGGCCAGTACGTGGTCCTGCTGCGCGAGCGCGGCCATCGCGCGGTGGGGGCGGACTGGAGCCTGGAGGCCTTGCGACGGTGCCGCAAGCAGGCGGGGGACGCCCCGCTGGCGGCGATGGACCTCGGCGCCCTCGCCGTGCGGGACGGGGCGGCCGCGGCCTACCTCTCCCTCGGCGTGGTGGAGCACGATGCCGCGGGGCCCGAGCGTCTGCTCGCGGAGGCCCGCCGCGTGCTCGAGCCGGGAGGCCGGCTCGTCCTCTCCGTGCCCTACGTGAACGGCGTCCGCCGGCTGTTCCGGCCCTACCTCACCCGGCGTCAGGGTGAGCTGCGGGCGACCGGGGGCCAATTCTACCAGTACGCCTTCACGCGGCGCGAGGTGCGGGGCTTCCTCGCCGGCGCCGGCTTCGACGTGCTCGAGCTCGCGCCCTATGACCCGGCGCGCGTGCTGAGGAAGGCGCTGCGCCGGGGGCAACGCGGCGGCGCGCCCGTCGCCCGGCCGCCGTCCGCCATGGCCGCGCGCGCCGGGGAAGGGGCGCCGCTCCTCACCCGGCTGGCCCGCCGCCTCCTCTACACGGGGCCCGCGCTGCGGCTTCTCGGCCACATGATCCTGGCCGTGGCGGTGAAGCGGTGACGCCGCCCCGCGTGAGCGTGGTGATGGCCGTGCACGACGGCGCGCGCTGGCTCCGCGAGGCGGTGGACAGCGTGCTCGCGCAGACCTGTGCCGAGCTCGAGCTGATCGTGATCGACGACGGCTCCACCGACGCCACCGCGGACATCCTCGCCCGCTATCGCGACGGCCGGCTGTCCGTCCTCCGCCAGAGCCGCGCGGGGCTGACG
>Ga0184637_10002592_pt1 | contig 11566 bp, 12 predicted proteins | sample PLM3_127_b2_FD_133143 | JGI IMG/M metagenome (GOLD analysis project Ga0184637, IMG submission 133143) | Groundwater sediment microbial communities from an aquifer in East River, Colorado, USA - PLM3_127_b2 | ecosystem: Environmental > Terrestrial > Soil > Riparian zone | place: USA: East River...
AGGACTTCATCCGCGATGAGCTTGCGCGACGAACCCCAAGCGACATCCCAGGCAGCATCCCAGGCAGCTTCCCCGGCGCAGCCGCCGGCCGGCCGCGACGAAAGGTTGCGCGACATCGGCATGTTGCGCCAGACTTTGCGCCGCCCGGAGCTGGGCGCCGTCGCCGGCTTTGTTCTGGTGATCCTGTTCTTCACCATCTTCGCCGGGGACAGCGGCCTGTTCAGCGCCCGCGGCACGGTGAACTTCCTGGAAGTCTCGGCCCAACTCGGCATCCTGGCGGTCGCCGTCTGCCTGCTGATGATCGGCGGCGAGTTCGATCTGTCGCTGGGTTCGATGATCGCCTTTGCCGGCGTCATCATCGCCATCCCCTCGACCGTGCTCGGCTGGCCGATCTGGCTCTGCATCCTGCTCGCTTTCGGCGCCGCCATCCTGGTCGGCTATCTGAACGGCCTGCTCGTGGTGAAGACGGGGCTGCCCTCTTTCATCGTCACACTCGCCACCCTGTTCATTCTGCGCGGCGTCACCTTGGGCCTGACCCGCCTGATCACCGGGCGCACGCAGATCCCGGGCATCAAGGAATTGACCAAGGGCGATTGGCTGGCGCCCTTGTTCAGCGGCCAGTTCGGCGGCCCGGTCCTGGTCTGGCTTGCCGACATGGGCATCATTGACAAGCGCCCCGACGGCCTGCCGTCGGTTCAGGGCATTCCGGTCTCGATCCTGTGGTGGCTCGGCCTCACCGCGCTCGGCACCTGGATCCTGTTGCAGACGCGGTTCGGTAACTGGATCTTCACCGTCGGCGGCGACAGCAACGCGGCGCGCAATGTCGGCGTGCCGGTCGCCAAGGTGAAGATCCGCCTGTTCATCCTCTCCGCTTGCGCCGCGACCTTGTTCGCAGCCATCCAGGTGCTGAGCGTCGGGTCGGCCGATACCTCGCGCGGCCTGCAGAAGGAGTTCGAGGCCATCATCGCCGTGGTGATCGGCGGCACCCTGTTGACCGGCGGCTATGGCTCGGCCATCGGCGCCATGTTCGGCGCGCTGATCTTCGGCATGGTGCAGATGGGGATTTTCTATACCGGCATCGACACCGACTGGTTCAAGGCGTTCATGGGCCTCATGTTGCTGGTCGCCGTGCTGTTCAACGACTTCATCCGCAAGAAAGCGGCGGAGGCGCGCTGAACATGGCACCCCTGATCGAACTGCGCGACGTCAGCAAGTATTTCGGCACCGTCATCGCGTTGAACGGCGTCTCCTTCGCGGTGCAGTCGGGCGAGGTGCATTGCCTGCTGGGCGATAACGGCGCCGGCAAATCCACCCTGATCAAGACGCTGTCGGGCGTGCACAAGCCCTCGAAGGGCGAGATTCTGGTGCAGGGCAAGGCGGTCAGCTTCGCCTCGCCGCGCGACGCGCTGGATGCCGGCATCGCCACCGTCTATCAGGATCTGGCGACCGTGCCGCTGATGAGTGTCGCGCGCAACTTCTTCGCCGGCCGCGAGCCGCTCGTCGGCTGGGGCCCGCTGAAGCGCCTCGATTGGCCCTTCATCAACAAGACGACGCGGGAAGAGATGGCCCGCATGGGCATCGACGTGCGCGATCCCGGCCAGTCGGTCGGAACGCTGTCGGGCGGCGAGCGGCAATCGCTGGCCATCGCGCGCGCGGTCTATTTCGGCGCCAAGGTGCTGATCCTGGATGAGCCGACTTCGGCCTTGGGCGTGCATCAGGCGGCGGTGGTGCTGCGCCTGATCGCCAAGGCGCGGGCGCGCGGCCTCGGCGTCATTTTCATCACCCACAACGTCCACCACGCCTTTCCGGTGGCCGACACCATCACCCTGCTCAATCGCGGCCGTTCCATGGGCTCGTTCCGCAAGGGCGAGATCTCGCGCGACCGCGTGCTGGAGATGATGGCCGGCGGCAAGGAGCTGGTCGATCTCGAGACCGAGCTTGCCGCCATGAACCAGCCGGCGGCCGGCTAGGCGCGCATCACGATAGTCTCGATCACGAAAGCACCAAGCACATGAGCGTACGACTTGGCATCAATCCGATCGGCTGGACCAATGATTGCATGGGCTGGCTGGGCGACTTCATCTCGCTTGACACCTGTTTGGCGGAGGCCAGGAAGGCCGGTTTCGCCGGCGTCGAGCTGGGCCGCAAATTCCCGCGCGAGGGCAAGCGCCTGAAGCCGATCCTGGACCGCTATGGTCTGAAGCTGGTCTCCGGCTGGTATTCGGCGGAATTGGTGCGCCGCGACGCCAAGGCGGAGATCGCCGCCATGAAGGATCACCTCAAGTTGCTGCGCTCTCTGGGTGCCGAAGTCATGGTATTCGCCGAAACCTCGGGCGAGATCATCAACCAGGTCGGCGCGCCGATCAGCCGCCGGCCGAAGCTATCCACTGCCGCGGAATGGAAGAGCTTGGGCCGGCGCTTCACCCAGGTCGCGGAGCATCTGCTGGAGAACGACGTGCGCATGGCCGTGCATCACCATATGGGCACGGTCATCGAAACCTCGGACGACGTCGACCGGCTGCTGGAGAATAGCGGTGACGCGGTCGGGCTGCTGCTTGATACCGGCCACATGACCTTCTCCGGTGGCGATCCGGTGGCGGTGGCCAAGCGTTACGCCCAGCGCATCGTGCATGTGCATTGCAAGGACATCCGCCGCTACGCCCTGACCGCCTGCCGCCGTCGTGACGTCAGCTTTTCCGAGGCGGTGCTGTGCGGCATCTTTACCGCGCCCGGCGACGGCATGGTCAACTTCCCGGCCGTGTTCGACGTGCTGGGAAAGGCGAAGTATGACGGCTGGCTGGTGCAGGAGGCGGAGCAGGATCCGCGCGTCGCCCATCCCGCCACTTATGCCGAACTCGGCCGTTCGCACATGGCCCAGCTTTGCGCCGGCGCCAAGCTGAAGCTGGCGGCGTGAGGCAGAGATGGCGCGCAAGCTTCGCATCGGCCTGATCGGCAGCGGCTTCATCGCCCGCTGCCATGTCTACGGTTATCGCACCATGCTGTCGGTGTTTCCGGAAGCGGCGGCGCAGCCGGATTTCGAGCTGGTCGCCGACATGAATGGCGATCTGGCCAAGGCGGCGGCGGAACGTTTCGGTTTTCGCCGGCATACCGGCGACTGGCGCAAGCTGGTCACCGATCCGGCGGTCGATATCGTCGATATCTGCGTGCCGAGCCATCTGCACAAGGAAATGGCGCTGGCCGCCATCGCCGCCGGCAAGCATGTCTATTGCGAGAAGCCGGTCGGCCTCAACGGCACGGAAGCGACGGAGATCGCCGAGGCGGCGGCGCGCGCCGGTGTGAAGAGCCTGGTCGGCTATTCCTATCTGCGCAATCCGCTGATCGCCTTCGCCCGCAAGCTGATCCAGGAAGGCGCCATCGGCGAGGTGACGCATTTCCGCGGTGCGCATAACGAGGATTACATGGCCGATCCTGCGGCACCCTTCGTCTGGCGCTGCGACGCCGCGATCGCCGGCAAGGCGGGTGCCTTGGGCGATCTCGGCAGCCACATCATCTCCATTGCCCGCGTGCTGGTGGGCGAGATCGCCTCGGTCTGCGGTTCCACCAAGACCGTGGTGCCGGAACGCGCGCTTGCTAACGGCAAGCCGCGCAAAGTGGAGAACGAGGATCAGGCGCAGTTCCTGATCGAATTCGCCAACGGTGCCACCGGTCATATCGAGGCCAGCCGCGTCGCAACCGGCAGCCACATGGACATCACCTACGAGATCGTCGGCACCCACGGCCAGATCCAGTTCGACGGCGAGCGGATGAACGAGATCCGCTTCTTCTCCGACAAAGACCCGCTGGAGCGCCGCGGCTTCCGCACCATCTATACCGGCCCGGCGCATCCGCCCTTCGGCAATTTCGTGCCCGGCACCGCGCATGGGCTAGGCTTCAACGACCAGAAGGTGATCGAGGCCTACGAGCTGATGGAACTCATCGCCGCCGATCGCCCGACCGGCCCGGACCTGGCCGACGCCGCGAGTATCAGCCGGATTCTGGATGCCGTGCTGCAATCGGCAGCGGAGCGCCGCTGGGTGAAGGTGGGGGCGGCGGCGTAGCGGTCCGTGCACATTCCCCCATTCGAACCGTAACCCCGGCCGAGCGTCAGCGAGAGCCGGGGCCCATGGTGACTCTGTCGAGGGTGCATAGGCCCCGGATCACGCCGTCATCGCTGGCGCGATGTCGGCTGTCCGGGGTTGCGAGGGAGTGACCGCGTCACGCCTACGGCAAATTCTCCCGCAGATAGATCGCCACCGGCGTTTCCAGCGGCACCTCCGTATCGGGGACACGCCGGTTATAGTGCAGCAGCAGCTGGATGGCGCGGAGCGCTTCCATCTGCGGGTTCTGGTCCAGCACGGCGTCCATCAATCCATCGGTCAGCAATTCGCGATGGATGTCCGTCATCTCGTGGCTGATGTGGACCGCCTTGCCGGCCTTGCTCAAGCCGCGCAGCGCGTTGGCGATCCCCCGGCTGCCGACCGAGATATTGTAGATGCCGCGCAGGTCGGGAAAGCGCTTGAACGCTTCGCGGGTCAGCTTCTCGGTGCGGTCGGGCTGCTCCTGGCTTTCGACCGTGGCGACGACCTCGCAGGCGGGAAAGCGGCTGCCCAGCACGGCGCGGAAACCGCTTTCGCGCTCCTCATGGCCGATGTAGTCATGCATGCCGGTGACGACCAGGACCTGGCCGCCCTGCGGCCCCAGGAAGCGGCCCATTAATTCACCCGCCACGCGCCCCGCCACGCGGTTGTCGCTGCCGACATAGGCAAGGCGGCCGCTGCCTGGGAGATCGCTGGCGATGGTCACCACCGGCACCTTCTTGCTGACCTCGCGCAGGGCCGCGGTGATGCGCGGATGGTCGTAGATGCAGGTGACCAACCCGTCGGCGCGCTCGGCGGCGCGGCGGATGGTGCGCGCCACCGCGGCCGGCTCCAGGCTGTCGAAATAGGTCGGCAGGCACATGATGCGCTGCGCCTCATAAGCGCGCTGCGCCAGTTGGAAGCCGGTCTTCAGGTTGCCGTGATAGGGGTTGCTCGGGTTCTGCAGCAGCACCGCGATGCGCAGCCAGCGCATCGGCAGATCCTCCAGCGCCCGGTCGATCTTCAGCTTGCGCGCCCATTCCAGTACACGCCGCGCCCGCTCCGGCCGCACCCCGCCGCGCCCATTCAGCACCCGGTCGACGGTGGCGATGGAAACCTGCGCCGCATTGGCGACATCGGTGATCGTGGTCTTGCGCTGGGACATGGCCGCCTGTGTTTTGAGAGAATCCCCTCAAAACTCTAGCAGATACGCGGATCGCATCAATCGCCGCGGAAGGTCAGGCGCGGCTGCTGCCCGCCTGCGCCAAGGCTTCGCTGTTGGCGATGTCCAGCGGGTAGATCGGCCGCCGCACCTTCTTGAAGCTGAGCTGGCTGTAATCGGACGTGCAAACGCCCACGCCGGCGCATTCGACGATCGCGCGCGCGATGTTGCCGAACCCGGCGCGCCAGTGCACACGGCTCTTCAGCATCACGTACTTCTTCTGCAGCGGGTCGATGCCCAGGCTCAGGAAGCAGTTGAGGTCGAACGGCTCGACATGGTTCGAAACCAGGACGATCTGGGCGCGTCCCGTATCGAGGACCACGGACAAGCCCATGCTCGTCTCCACGCCGCGCCCCATCGGCCCGCGATTGCGGAAGCGGCCATCGGTGATGGTCGTGATGCGTCCGGTCACGGTGAGGGGCTGGCTGGCGACGGCGATGGCCGGCATCTTCATCTTTCCGCCGATCGACAGCGTGACCTCCGCTCCGACCCCCGCGGCGATCGCCTGTTGCACCGCCTGGGGGTCGTAGATCGCGAAGGCGACGACATCGCTCAGGCCCTGGCGCAGGATCTCCGCCAGGACCACCGTCGTGTCCATCGTGCCGCCCGAGGCGCAATTGTCGTAGTGGTCGAGCAGAATGACGGGTCCGGCGCCGGATTCGTCCGCCATGGCCTTGGCCCGCGCGACGGACCGTTCCAGATCCTCGATCTTGAACACGAAATCCTGGCGGTCGCGCCACGCCTGGCGCAACAATTCGTCGCGCAGCCGGCTGGCCAGCGCCCTGTCGCCATCGGTCACGACGACGGTGCTGAGGCCTGCATTGTGGATGTCTGCGTGCGGAAATCCGGTGAACAGGCTCGCGGCCAGCGCGCCATCGGCGGTCATGGCGGCACAGCGCGCCTGCAGCGCCTTGTTCGGGTTCTCGAAGGTGCCTTGTTTCATCACGTGCGGCAGCATCGGCGCGTTGCCCCAGGCCATCACGGGACGTATCTCTCCCCGTATCGCCCGCAGCAGGATCGAACCGGCCAGCGCGCCCGTCTCATACATGTCGACATGCGGATAGGTGTGGTAGCCGACAACGACGGTCGCATTGTCGACGATATCGTCATAGAGATTGGCGTGCATGTCGAGCGCAACGGCGATCGGGGTCCGGGAATCGATGGCGCGGATCCGCTTCAGCAGGGCGCCTTCGCCGTCCTCCAGGCTCTGCGTCACCATCGCCCCGTGCAGGTCGAGCATGATGCCGTCGAAGCCGCCCTTGCTCACCTCGGCACAGATCGCGTCCGTCATCTCCGCATAGGCCTTGTCCTCGACCGGGCCGCTCGGTGGGGCGTCGGCGGCAATCGGAAAGACGATCGCGGCGCCTTCCTTTTCGGCAAGGTCGAGATAGGCCCCTGCCGCCGTCCCGGTACCGCGATACGCCGCCGCTGCTGCCGCGCCGCGCAGCAATTCGCGCCCGCGCCCGAACCGCGCCAGCGGTGTGGGCACTGGCGAGAAGGTGTTCGTCTCGTGCTTCATCATGGCGATCAGCAGGCGCATTCCATCCCCATTCCGCCCGGCATGCTCCGGGCCAGTGATCGATGGGCGGCGATGTTACCGGTTTCGCGGCGCCTGCGGTAGTCAAGGGGGCCTTGCCGCCGCGCCTTTCTAGAGCGGCCGATAGGCGACGCAGTCGATCTCGATCTTGGCGTCGATCATCAGCGGCGATTGGACGGTGGAGCGGGCCGGCGGGATGTTCGGGAAACAGCTGGCATAGACCCTGTTGAAGCTGGAGAAATCGCGCGCGTCTGCCAGCCAGACATTGCACTTGATCACGTTGTCGAGGGTGCAGCCCGCCTGGGCCAGGATTTTGTGCAGGTTGTCGATCGTCTGCTTGGTCTGCGGAACGATGCCGCCGCTGACCAGCTCGCCGTTGGCGTCGAAAGCCACTTGGCCGGAGACATAGACGAAATCGCCGGCGCGGATTGCCGGGCTGAAGGGCAGCGCCATGCCGCCGGCGCCGGTTCTCGGCGCGCCGATCTGAACCTGGGCTGGTTTCTTGGCCGGCTTGGTTTTGCTGGTGGCCTTCATGATCATCCCCTTTCGTCAATCGATCGCGGCGAAAACAATGCAACATCGCGATGCGCGGCAGTCGCGTCGCGTTCAGGAAATTCCACGCGCGTTCCATCGTGGCCGCGCTTGACTCGAATTCCATTGTCATAAGATAGTCGCCTTGTCCATTCCCTTGTACAGTGTTCCAACTGGTTGGAACATTGCTGCGGATGCGGACGGGGGCATCGAGAAGGAGGAATCCCATGTCGAACATGTTGCGCAAGGCGTTGAGCGGCGTCGCGGCGGCGGCGGCGATCACGGCAATCTCCACCGCCGCGATGGCGCAGGAGCAGAGCAAACTGGAAGAAGTGTTGGCGCGCGGTCATCTGATCGTCGGCACCGGCAGCACCAACGCGCCCTGGCACTTCAAGGATGAGAGCGGCAATCTCGTTGGCTTCGACGTCGATATCGCCAAGATGGTCGCCAAGGGCCTGTTCGGCGACGAGACCAAGATCGAGTTCGTGCAGCAAGGCTCGGACGCGCGCATCCCGAACGTCACCACCGGCAAGGTCGACATCACCTGCCAGTTCATGACCGTGACCGCGGAACGCGCGCAGCAGGTGGCGGTGACCATCCCCTATTACCGCGAGGGCGTCGGCCTGCTCACCATGGCGGACGGCAAGCTGAAGAGCTTTGACGAGCTGAAGGCGGCGGGCAGCGGCGCAACGGTTTCGGTGCTGCAGAACGTCTATGCCGAGGACATGGTCCATGCGGCGCTGCCGGAAGCCAAGGTCGACCAGTATGAGAGCGTTGATCTGATCTACCAGGCGCTGAACAGCGGCCGGGCCGATGCCGCGGCGACCGATCAATCCTCGCTGCAATGGCTGATCGTCACCACGCCGGGCAAGTATCAGGATGCCGGCTATGGCTGGAACCCGCAGAGCTATTCCTGCGCCGTCAAGCGCGGCGACCAGGATTGGCTGAACTTCGTCAATACCGTGCTGCACGAGGCGATGACCGGCGTCGAGTTCGGCACCTATTCGGCCTCGTTCAAGAGGTGGTTCGGCGTCGACCTGCCGCAGCCGAAGATTGGCTTCCCGGTGGAATTTCAGTAAGACGGGACCGAACCGGGTCTCATCGGGCTGAGCCGCCGCCATGGGTTACACGCTCAATTTCGGTGCCGTGTGGCGGGATTTCGATCTGCTGCTCTCCGGGCTCGCTTTGGGCCTGGGATTGGCGATCGTGTCCATCCTCATCGGCTGTGTGATCGGCCTGGCGGCGGCCTTCGCCACGATTTCGAACAGGGTCTGGTTGCGGCGGATCGCCGGAGCTTACGTGACGGCGATCCGCAACACCCCGATCCTGGTGCTGATTCTCTTCACCTATTTCGCCTTGCCGCAATTGGGCGTGCGCATCGGCAAGATCGAATCCTTCATCCTGACCCTTGCGGTCTATGCCGGCGCCTATCTCACCGAAGTATTCCGCGGCGCCCTGCTGGCGCTGCCTGGCGGCTTGCGCGAGGCCGGCCTCGCCATCGGCCTGACCGAACGGCAGACAAAAATCTGGATCATCATTCCGGTGATGTGGCGCAACGCTTTGCCGGCGCTCAGCAACAACTTCATTTCCCTGTTCAAGGATACGTCGCTGGCGGCAGCCATCGCCGTGCCGGAGCTGACCTTCTATGCGCGCCAGATCAACGTGAACACCTTCCGCGTGGTGGAGACCTGGCTGATCGCCAGCCTGCTCTATGTCGCGGCCTGCTATATCATCGCTTTCGGCCTGCGCCAGGTGGAACGGCGCCTGGCGATCCCGCGCTGACATGCTCGACCTCGCCCGCTTCGCCACCGAACTCTGGATCGCGCGCTGGGCGGTAGCGCAAGGGCTCGGCATGACCATCCTGATCTCGACCCTGGCGATCGTGCTGGGCTCGCTGCTCGGCATCGGCATCGGGCTGGTGCTGGTCTATGGCGGATGGATAGCGCGCTTCATCGTCCGCCTCTATGTCGATTTCGTGCGCGGCACGCCGGTCTTCGTGCTGGTGCTGGCCAGCTTCTATCTGCTGTCGGGAATCGGCATCCAATTGACGGCGTTCCAGGCCGGCCTGTTCGCCCTCACCATCTTCTGCAGCACCCATGTGGGCGAAAATCTGCGCGGATCGCTGCTCAGCCTGCCGCGCGGCCAGATGGAAGCCGGCAAGGCGATCGGCCTCACCTTTCCGCAAGTCTTCGCCTATATCCTGGCGCCGCAGGCGCTGCGCCAGGCGCTGCCGGCCTGGGTCAACACCGCGACCGAGATGGTGAAGGCCTCGACCCTGCTTTCCATCATCGGCGTGGTCGAGCTGCTGCTGGTGACGCGCGAGATCATCTCGCGTAATTTTCTCAGCCTGGAATTCTATTTCTTCGCCGGCCTGCTCTATTTCCTGATCGATTATGCGATCGAACGCGCCGGCAAGTTCGTCGAGCGGCGCGTGGCGCTGCCCACCTGAATCTGATGAGCGAGAGCATGGCCCAGCCGGTCCTGAAAATCGAGAACCTGCACAAGAAGTTCAAGGAGGTCGAAGTCCTGAAGGGCGTGGACCTGTCGCTGCAGACCGGCGACGTGGTCTCCATCATCGGCTCCAGCGGTTCGGGCAAGACCACATTACTGCGTTGCGTCAACCTGTTGGAGGAATTCCACGAAGGCCGCATCCTGATTGAGGATGACGAGGTCGGCTACCTGAGCGGCCCGCCGCGGCGAAGGCGGAAAGAGGCGGAGATCGCCCGCCAGCGCGCCATGACCGGCATGGTGTTCCAGCAATTCAACCTGTTTCCGCATATGTCGGCGCTGCGCAATGTTACGCTCGGCCTGACCAAGGTGAAAAAGCTGCCGCTGGACGAGGCGGTGGCGATCGCCGAAAAATGGCTGGCGCGGGTGGGCCTGTCGGACCGGCGCGACCATTATCCCGGCCAGCTTTCCGGCGGCCAGCAGCAGCGCGTGGCCATCGCCCGCGCGGTGGCGATGAACCCCAAGGTCATGCTGTTCGACGAGGTCACCTCGGCCCTCGACCCCGAGCTGGTCAATGAGGTGCTGAACGTGGTCAAGGGCCTGGCCGATGACGGCATGACCATGCTCCTGGTCACCCATGAGATGAAATTCGCCTTCGAAGTCTCCGACCGTGTGGTATTCATGAACCAGGGCCGAATCGAGGAAGAAGGCCCGCCCGAGGAACTGTTCCGCGCGCCGAAATCGCAGCGCCTGGCGGAATTCCTCAAGAACGCGAAATTCTGAGGGCTTGGACAATGCCGCGCGCGCAAAAAGCAACGCCGAACCGGGAGCGCCGCTTATCGCCGAAGCGGGCGACGCCGGCGCCACGTCGGACCGGCGCCAAGCCGGCGGCAAAAGCGGCGGCCCAGGCCGAAGGGACCGATGCGGGAGGCCGCACCCGCGGCATCGATCGCGCTTTCGAAATCCTGGAGTGCCTACACAATTCCAAGAAGCCGCTGCGCCCCAACGAGATCGCCATCGCCATCGGCGCGCCGAAATCCACCACCTATGACGTGGTCGGCCTGATGCTGAGCCGCGGCATCCTCGACCGCGCCGATGCTGAGGGCCGCGTCTTCCTCGGCCGCCGGCTCTATTTGTTCGGCCTGTCGCACTTGACGCATTTCGACGTCATGCGGTTGGCTTCCGGTTTCCTCGACCATCTGTCGGAAGTGACCGGACAGACGGCACAGTTCTGCGTGCTCGACAATCGCAAATATGTCGTCGCGCAGATGAAGGAAGGCGAGCGCCACTTCCGCATCAGCTCCGATGTCGGCGAGCCGGTGCCGCTGCCCTGGACCGCGTCCGGCCGGGTCCTGGTCTCGCATTTGAGCGACGCGGAGATCCTGAAACTGATCCCGGCCGGCGATTTCGATTTGCCAGACGGCCGCCGGCTCTCTGAACGCACCTTCCTGAAGGAAGCGGCGCAGGCCAAGCTGGAGGGCTTCTTCTCCTGCGACGGCACCAGCGGCCGCTTCACCCATTGCTTCGCCGCCGCGGTCTATGACGAGCAGCGGCACTGCGTCGCCACCCTTTGCCTGCTAACCCCGCGCGAGGAAGGGCTGCAGGATCACCGCCGCTACAAGGCGGCCTTGATCGAAGCCGCGCGCCAGATGACGACGCGGATTGGCGGCGAAAGGCCGACAACCGCCTAACGCACGATCGTTTCATCTCCCATCGTAACCCCGGACAGCCGGCATCGCGCCAGCGATGGCG
>Ga0184637_10002594_pt1 | contig 11562 bp, 8 predicted proteins | sample PLM3_127_b2_FD_133143 | JGI IMG/M metagenome (GOLD analysis project Ga0184637, IMG submission 133143) | Groundwater sediment microbial communities from an aquifer in East River, Colorado, USA - PLM3_127_b2 | ecosystem: Environmental > Terrestrial > Soil > Riparian zone | place: USA: East River...
GCCCGCTCGAGCCGTAGTTGATCTTGCCCTGGTGCCGCTTCACCAGCGCGTTGAACTCCTTGAATGTCTTCGCCGGGACGGAGGGGTGGACCACGACGATCTGCGGCGCCGTCACGGCCAGCGTGATCGGCGTGAAGTCCCTGAGCGAATCGTAGCCGATCGACTTGTAGATCATGCCATTGATGGCCACCGGCCCGACGTTGCCAACCAGCAGCGTGTAGCCGTCGGGCGGCGATTTGGCTGCAATCGCCGCACCGAGGCTGCCGGCGACGCCCGCGCGATTATCCATGATGACCGGCTGGCCCCACGCCTCGCTGAGTTTTTGCCCAAGCGTGCGCCCGATGATGTCGGAGGTGCCCCCGGGCGAGAACGGCACGACCACGCGGATCGGCTTAGCGGGATACGGCTGCCCCGGTGCCACAGCGGGCACGAGGGCGACAGCCAGCGCGAAAACTGAGGTCAGGAATTTCATCGGGCTCTCCTCTGTTGAAAGGGAAACAGGCGGTGTTTAACTCTATCCCGCTCTACGAATCAGTCTGAACGATGCCGCCGGCAAAATCAAGACGAAAGGCGAAAGGAGAATAGAACCCTGCCCGACAGGTCTTACTTCTTCCCATCTCCTACCGTCTTCAGTGCGCCCATTGCTCATCACGCATTTCACGGGCGAGGAGTGATATTCTCAGCGGAAACCATATGGATAAGGCCCTTTACCCCCGTTTTTCAGAAGCGGAATTCTCGCGCCGGCACACTGCGGCGCGGGGGCTGATGGCGGTCGCGCAGGTGGACGCGCTGGTGGTGTACGGCAATTCCGGCATCGCGCGCCACAACCACGCCGACATCCATTACCTGTCGGGCTTCCTCGGCAACCGCAACAACTACCTGGTGCTGACGAAGACCGGGGAGCCGGTGCTGTTCGTGCAATCGCACAACCACGTGCCGAACGCGCGCGAGGCGTCATCCATCCGCGTCGAGCGCGGCGGTGCCAGCTCCGCGGTCACGGTGGCTCACCACCTCATCGAGGCGGGCGTGCGCAAATGCGCGATCGGCTACGTCGGTGAGGTGCCGGTACAGAGCTATCTCGTCTGGCAGCGCGAACTGGCCGGCTGCAAGTTCGAGGACCTCACTTCCGCGTTCCAGCGCCTGCGGCTGGTTAAGAGCAGCGAGGAAATCGACTGGCTGCGCAAGGGCGCGGCGTTCACCGATGCCGCACTGGAGAATCTGATCGCCAACGTGAAGCCCGGCATGCGCGAATACGAGCTTGGCGCCCTCATCGAGTCGGTCGCCCTCGCGCAGGGCGGCTTGCCCCACCTTTATTACCTGTCGTCCGCGCCGCAGGAGGGCAGGGGGGTGTGCGTGCCGCGGCAGAACCTGTCGCACCGCGTGCTGGCGAAGGGCGACGTCATCAACACCGAGATCAGCATCAGCTACTGGGGCTACTCGGGCCAGGCGCACCGGCCGATCTTCCTGCAGGAGCAGCCCAGCGAGCTCTACCAGTGGCTGTGGGACACCGCGCTCGAGTCGTACCAGCGCTGCATGGCCTGCCTGAAGGCCGGCGCGACCAGCGAAGACGTGCTCGACGCGGCGGAGGTGATCGCCGAGCGCGGCTTCACCATCAACGACGGCTTCCTGCACGGTTTCGGCATCGGGCTGCTGCCGCCCTCGATCGGCACGCGCCAGGCGCAGCGCGGCATACCCAAGCCGCCGTTCCGCTTCGAGGAAAACATGTGCGTGGTGGTGCAGCCCAACGTCGTCACCCACGACGAGCGCGCCGGCGTGCAGCTCGGCAACCTCGTCCGCATTACCCGCGACGGGGCCGAGTGCCTGCACAAGCTCCCGCTGCGCTACTACGTGACGGCGTGATTCGCGGGTGCGGGCTGAACAGCTTCACCGCCAAGGACGCGAAGGACAGAAGGAAAAGAACAGCCTCACCGCCAAGGACGCGAAGAATCAACAATTAGAACCGAATCCTAAAGGGCGCAAAGGAACTGCGCCAAAGTCGGTATAGCAAGCGCTATAGGTATGCCGGCTCCCAAAATTGCCACCGCAAATACGGTGCAGTGTTCGACCGTCATTAGTTCCAAGGGTGTTACCTGTATGCCACCTTTGGCGCGGTTCCTTCGCGACCTTCAGGTGTTGATCTTGTCCTTATTATTGTTCTCTTCGCGGTAAAGCTTTTTTCTTCCTTCGCGGATTAGCGTCCTTGGCGGTGAAGCTTTCTTGCCTAGTTTTCGCTGGTTACGCCGGTCGGCTTGAGCTTGCCCGGAAGCAAGCATCCCTTCCTGGCGCGGTGGAGGATGTGTTTGCCAAGATCGGCGCCGGTCACTTTGACCGTTTTTTCCTTGCCTGACCGCGAGGTGCCGGCGACGGTGACAGTCTTGCTGTCGGCAAAACCGACGGCGACGAGCTTCTCCTTGTCGTCGAGGCCCATCAGCGTGATGCCGCGGCCGCGCGCCATTTCCTTCAGCTCGTCCACCGGGAACAGCAGCATGCGGCCGTTCTCCGAGAACGCCGCCGCCAGCTCGGGCTTGGCCGGCACGAGGGCGGGGCGGATCGGGTCCTCGCCTTCCTCGAGCGTCATGAAAGTCTTGCCGGCCTTGACCCGCGTCAGCAGGTCTTCCGACTTCACGATGAAGCCGGTGCCGCCTGAATTCGCAATCAGGTATTTCTTCCCGGGCTGCGCGTCCACCACCTGCGCCAGCCGCGCGCCGGGCGCCAGCTCGATGAAGGAAGTGAGCGGCTGGCCGTCGCCCTTGCCGCTGGGCAGCTCGACGCATTCCACGCTGAACGCGCGGCCGGTGGAGTCGATGATCGCGACGTAGTGCACCGAGCGCGTCTCGAAGACGATGTACGGCCCGTCGCCGGTCTTGTAGTTGGTGCCCGCGAGATCGAGCCCGTGGCCGGTGCGCGCGCGCACCCAGCCGTTCCTCGAGACGATAATGGTGAGCGGCTCGTCGATGACCTGGCGCTCGAACGTCGCGCGCTCGGCCGTCTCGATCTGCGTGCGGCGGGGGTCGCCGTAGGTCTTCGCGTCATTGCGGATCTCCTCGGCGACGAGCTTCTTCATCTCCTCGTCCGAGCCGAGCAGGCCCTTCAGCCCCTTGCGCTCCTCCTTCAGCCCCTTCAGCTCGGTCTCGATCTTGATGCCCTCCAGCCGCGCGAGCTGCCGCAGCCGGATCTCGAGGATGTCTTCCGCCTGCACATCGGTCAGCTTGAACTGCTTCATCAGGTCCGGCTTGGGCTCGTCCGAGTTGCGGATGACCTTGATCACCTTGTCGATGTTGAGCAGGACGATGATGCGGCCTTCGAGGATGTGGATGCGCTTCTCGACCTGCGTGAGGCGATACTTCGAGCGCCGCGTGACGGTGATGATGCGGAACTGCACCCATTCCCCGACCAGCTCCGCGATGTTCTTCCGCACCGGGCGGCCGTCAAGGCCGAGCGCCACCAGGTTGATCGGGAAGTTCTCCTCCAGGCTGGTGTGCGTCAGCATGAAGCGCATGAATTCCCCGGGGTCCTGGCGCGATGAGCGGGGCTCGAGCACGAGCCGCAGCTTGTTGTCCTTGTCCGACTCGTCATTGACCTTCTCGAGCTGGTTCAGCACGACCTGCTTCAGGTTGGCCTGTGCCGCCGAGACCTTGCCGCCCTTTTCCCTGGGCCGGGGATTGGTGAGGGCCTCGATTTCCGCCATCACCTTCTTCACCGACGTCGTCGGCGGCAGCTCGTGCACGATGATCTGCCACTGGCCGCGAGCCATGTTCTCGACCTTCCAGCGCGCCCGCGCGCGCAGCGAGCCGTGGCCGGTCTTGTACGCCTCGGCGATTTCCTCGCGCGGGCTGATAATCTGGCCGCCGCCCGAGAAGTCAGGCCCCTTGATGATGTGCAGCAGGGACTTGGGCGTCGCATTGGGGTGCTTGATCATGAACACTGCCGCTTCCGCCACCTCGCGCATGTTGTGCGGGGGCAGCTCGCACGCCATGCCGACGCCGACTCCGGAAGCACCGTTCAGCAGCAGCATCGGCAGCCGCGCGGGCAGGAGCTTCGGCTCCTTCAGGCGCCCGTCGTAGTTGGGGATGAAATCCACCGTGTCCTGGTCGATCTCGGAGAGCAGGAGATCGGCGAGCGGCGTCAGGCGCGCTTCCGTGTAGCGGTAGGCGGCGGCGGGGTCGCCGTCCTGCGTGCCGAAATTGCCCTGGCCGTCGATCAGCGGATAGCGCAGCGAGAAATCCTGCGCCATGCGCACCAGCGCCTCGTAGGTGGAGGCGTCGCCGTGCGGGTGGAACTTGCCGAGCACTTCGCCGACGATGCGCGCGGACTTGGAATGCTGCACGCCCGCTTTCAGGCCCAGCTCGTTCATCGCGTAGAGGATGCGGCGCTGCACCGGCTTCTGGCCGTCCTCGACGTTGGGGATCGCGCGCCCGCGCACCACGCTCATCGCGTAGGTGAGGTAGCTCCGCTCGGCGAACGACGCCATGTCGATGAAGTCGTCGCCCGCGGCCGTGGATGAGCCGCCACCGCTTCTTCCGTCTCCGCCGCGACCGGCGCCGGCTACGGGCCCGGCCGCCTTGTCCTTTCCTGCTTTCCTTGCTTTCGTCTTTGCCTTCATTGGCTCTTTGGCCGCATCTTTGACGTTTGAACTCTTGGTGCTTGAATCTTTGGTGCTTGCCTTATTGGTGCTTGAGATTTCCGAGCGTTGCTCGAAAAGGTCGAGTGTCGCTTCGTCCTTGCCACCTTTGCGTATCCTGGCGTCGGTCATACGTCGGCCTCGACCGTGCTGCCGTTCTCTTCCATCCACTCGCAGCGCTTTTCCGCTTCCTTCTTCGACATCAGCATGTTGAAAAGCTTGTAGGTGCTGTTTTTGTCCTCGATGCGCACCTTCAGCAGCCGGCGGGTGTCGGGGTTCAACGCGGTTTCCCACAACTGCCCCGGGTTCATCTCGCCCAGGCCCTTGAAGCGCTGGATCAAAACCGCTTCGCGCTTGATGCCGTCGTCGCGCGCGCGGTCGAGGATGGATTTCAGCTCCTCCTCGTCGAGCGCGTAGAGCTTTTTCGCGGCCCGCTTGCCGTGGCCCGGCACGTCCACCTTGTAGAGCGGCGGGCACGCGATGTAGATGTGGCCTTTCTCGATCAGCTTCGGGAAGTGGCGGTAGAAGAGCGTCAACAGCAGCACCGCGATGTGCGCGCCGTCCACGTCCGCGTCGGTCATCGAGGCGACCTTGCCGTAGCGCAGGCCGGAGAGGTCGGGGTTGTCCTTCTCGTCGTGCGGGTCCACGCCCAGCGCCACTGCGATGTCGTGGATCTCGGCGTTGGAGAACAACAGCTCGCGCTTCACTTCCCACGAGTTCAGCGCCTTGCCGCGCATGCGGTAGACCGCCTGGAAGCGCTTGTCGCGCGCCTGCTTCGCCGAGCCGCCGGCCGAGTCGCCCTCGACCAGGTACAGCTCGTTGTCCTTGATGTCGGTGGATTCGCAATCGGTGAGTTTTTCCGGCAGCATCACCACGCTCGAGGATTTCCTGCGCTCGACCTTCTGCACCGTGCGCGAGCGCTCGATCGCCTGCCGGATCACCAGGTCGGCAATCTTGCGGCCGTGCTCGACGTTGCCGTTCATCCACAGCGCGAACGGGTCGCGCACCATTTCCGCCACCAGCTTCACCGCGTCGCGGTTGGAAAGCTTCTCCTTGGTCTGGCCGTGGAACTGGGGCTCCAGCACCCTGGCCGAGAGGAAGTAGACCGTGCGCGACCAGGCGTCCTCGGCGAGGAGCTTGACGCCTTTCGGCGTCATGTTGTGGTACTCGGTGAAGGCCTTGATCGCCTCGAAGATGCCCTCGCGCAGGCCCGCCTCGTGGGTGCCGCCGGCGGGGGTGGGGATCAGGTTCGCGTACGACTCGCCGTAGCCCTTGTCGTCGTCGACGAAAGCGAACGCCCAGCCCGCGCCTTCGCCCGCGTGGAAGCCGTTGGCATCCGCTTCGCTTACGTACTTCTCGCCGTCGAACACCGGCGCGACCGCGGTCGCCTTTCCGACCAGCTCGGTGAGGTAGCCCCTCATCCCGTCCGGGTAGTTCCAAGTCTGCTTCTTCGTTTCTTTTGCCGTCTCGATATTGAGCGTGACCTTCACGCCCGGCAGCAGCACGGCCTTGGAACGGACGATGCGCTCGAGGTCGTCGAGGGACACTTTCGGGGAATCGAAGTACTTCTTGTTCGGCCAGATGCGCAGCGACGTGCCGGTGTTCTTCTCGCCCACGCTCCCGGTCTTCTTCAGCTTCTTCGTGACGGCGCCGTCGGCGAACGCGATTGCGTGCACGCCGCCGTCGCGCTTGATCTCGACCTCGAGGCGTTCGGACAGCGCATTGGTCACCGACACGCCCACGCCGTGCAGGCCGCCGGAGAACTTGTAGGCCGCCTCCGCGTCGGTGCGCGAGAATTTGGCGCCGGCATGCAGCTCCGTCATCACCAGCTCGACGGTGGAGATCTTCTCCTCGGGGTGGATACCGATCGGGATGCCGCGGCCGTTGTCGGTGACGGTGACCGAGCCGTCGGCGTGGACGGTCACATCGATACGGTCCGCGTGGCCGCCGATCGCCTCGTCGGCCGCGTTGTCGATCGCTTCCTGGATGATGTGCGTGGGGTCGGACGTCCGGGTATACATCCCCGGGAGCCGCTGGACGGGCTCGATGCCTCTCAACTTCTTGACTGAACTCTCGTCGTACTTTTTCGCCATTCGCTCCGCTATCGCCAGAAATGAGGGTGCAGGTATTTTATCCCTTTGTTAATCAAAGTACTAGCCCCTTACCGGGGAGCGAGTGACGAGATACGGGTGACGAGGTGAGGGTGACGAGATACGGGTGACGACAACTATCACCTCGTCGTGACCCGCGCGAGGAAGTTCAGTATTTCCACCTCAGCGGGATCGTTTCTTAGTAAGCGCGACTGCCGTCGACATTCGGCAGCAAAGCGCGGGGAGCGCGTATCCGGCACCCGCAGCCGGATCAGGCGTAGACCGGTGTCTCGCTTTGCGCGTGTTCCCTTTGATTTCATGGCGGCCCCACTATGCTTACTCAGCCTATGACTTGTTCTATGATACCACATACGATACTATGATACATGTCCTCGCGGGACAAAGTGTTGGTGCGCATGCGAGAGAATCCCCGCGACTGGCGCATCGAGGACCTGGAAAGTTTGGCGTTGCATTCATGAAGACTAAGACGCGCCCGCGGACGGCAAAGAAAATCGAAGCGCGGGAACACCCCGCTTCCTACCGCATTAGCGGGGACGACTATCCGTTTACCGTCCGCCCGCTGGCGGCGGAGGAGGGTGGTGGTTACCTGATCGAATTCCCCGATCTTCCGGGGTGTGTTTCCGACGGCGAAACGGTTGAAGAGGCCATCGCAAACGGCATAGACGCGAAACAGGAATGGCTGGCCGTGGCGAAGGAACAGGCTCGTCAGATCCCCGAGCCGGGCGGACAGCTCAGCGGAAAGTGGGTGCAGCGGGTTCCAAGGTCCGTACATGCCCGGCTCGTCGAGCGCGCGGAGCGTGAAGGCGTCAGCCTGAATACCCTGGTCGTGTCGCTGATTGCCGAGGGCCTGGGGAAGAAGCGTTGATCGATGGAATAGCGGGCCGGGCTCGCGGTTCCAATCTCGCTCCATCCGTCTCGGGGTCCGGCGGTGTCCAAGAACTTCGGCGGCAGGCCGCGTGTCTATGCCCAAGGCATATACTTGGCTAGGGAGGCAGCATGCTGCGTGAAATCGAGGGGGTAGCCGACGAGCCCCGCACCCGCCGGCGCTGGTTCCACGACGACTATTTCGACCTGTTCGTGTGGCAGACCGAGAACGGGGACATCACCCTGTTCCAGCTTTGCTACGGCATCGCCCCGAGCGAGCAGGCCCTGGTGTGGCACCGCGCGGGCGGCTTTTTCCACGACGGAGCGGAGCCGGACAGCCGGGCCGCGGACGGCGACATCGCGGAGCGCTTCGAGGCGGCCGCGCAATCCGTCCCGCGCATCATTCGCCAGGCAGTCGGCGAGCGCATCCGCGAGTATCTCGGTGGCCGGCTGCCTGCCGCCACGCGCCGCAAGCAGTTCCGCCGGGAGAACTGGCAGAAGGCGGCCGCACCTTGATTCGAAATGCGTGAATGGTGAATGGTGAATGGTGAATGGAATTTCGCAGTCGCGGGCCGAACCCGCCGCTCCAGTCTCGGCTCTTGCGCTGCGCTACCCCGCCGGAGGAAAGTAGCGTGAAAATCCGGCAGCGCGGTTTGGGCCTCTTCGGCAACCTGGTCGTCCTGGCAATCCTCGCCGGGGCGGGGTACTACGTGTACAAGAGCATCATGGAAACGGACACCGGGGCAGGTTGTAAGGATGCGCAGACTTCGTGCATGAAATACTGCCGGCGCTCGACCACCGAGTCGACCTCGGCGCAGGCCTGCCAGAGTGCGTGCCAGCGGGAGGCGGATGCCTGCGCCCGCGCCGCCCGCTGAGCCGGCTGCGCCGGCTGAGTGATGAGTGATGAGTTCCCCGCGCAGCGGGCTCTTGCTTTTCTCCTTTTCCCTTTCGCCTTCCGCCTTCAGCGCGCCTCCCGTTCCCACGGCGCGACCAGCGGCTCGCCCTTGATCGTCGTGCGGTGCATGACGCGCCGCTGCGCGACATCCACTTCGGTGCGGTAGTGCATGCAGCAGCGGTTGTCCCACAGCACGATGTCGCCGACGCGCCAGCGGTGGGTCCACGCGTACTGCGGCTGGGTGGCATGCGCCCACAGGCGGTCGAGCAGCCGCTCGCTGTCGGCGTTCGGGATGCCGACGATGTAGTTCGACGGCCAGGCGCGCCGCCGGCCGAGATACAGCGCGCGCCGGCCGGTCACCGGGTGCACGCGCACCAGCGGGTGCGTCGGCCCCTCGACTTCCTCGGGCGTCGCCGGCAGCTTCACGCCGGGGCGCAGCACGCCCGCGCTGTTACGGCTCGAATCGTGCACCTGGTACTTGCCCTCGATCGCGCGCTGCAGGTCCTCCGGCAGGTCTTCGCAGGCGCGGTACTGGTTGTTGAACGAGGTGTCGCCGCCGCCGTTCAGCGGTACCTCCAGCGCGTAGAGCATGCTGCCCGCGGGCGGCACCTTCACGTAGGAATTGTCGGTGTGCCACACCACCTCGTAGCTGCCAAGCCCGCCGTTGTCCAGCACCGGCCTGCCGCTGGCGTCGAGGTTGGAAATGATCGTGATGCTGGCATGCTTCGATATCTGGTAGCTGTCGTCGACCGCGTGGCCCGCTTCCAGGTGGTACTTGCGCGAGGCCGCGGCGTGCGGCGGGCCGAAGATCGCGGACGTATCGAGCAACTGATCGTCGGTGAGCCGCTGGCCGCGTATCAGCAGCACCAGGTGGTCGGCCCACGCCTGGCGTAGCGCCGCCTTGACGTCTTCGGGAACCGGCAACGAGAGATCGATGCCGCGGATTTCCGCGGCGAGCGCGGCGCCGGTCGGCACCACGCGGAGCGCGCCGAGGGTGTTGACCGTGAGGGGTGTGGGAGAAGAGGTGCTGCGCCGGCCGTGGGCGGTGGGTTCCATGATTGAATCCTCCGGCGTAGATTCTCTTCCCTGCTGCTGCTGACGGTCAACTGCAGCCTGCGCTTTGACAGCGTAAGGGGTGAGTGGAACCTGAAACCCCGTGGCTCGTGATTCGTGGGTCATGATTCGACCCCTTCTGCCCTCATCCTTCTGCCTTCTGCCTTAGCTTCGCTCCTTCATCCCTCATCCCTCATCCCTCATCCCTCATCCCTCGGCTAGGCTATCTCCGCCGGAGATAGGCCGGCCGCGGCGCCGACGGCGGCGGCGCGCTGGTGTCCTTATGCCGGAAGTTGATGCGGCCCTTGGTCAGGTCGTAGGGCGACATCTCGACGGTGACGCGGTCGCCGGTGAGGACGCGGATGCGGCGCTGGCGCATCTTGCCCGAAGCGTGGGCGGTGATGGGAACGCCGTTGTCGAGCGTCACGCGGAACACCGCGTTGCGCAGCACTTCATCGACGACGCCGATCATTTCGATGGTTTCTTCCTTGGCCATGTACCATTCTTTCTGGCGGGACCGTAGCGGCGCTGCCGCCCTCCCGCGATGATGTGCTGCGCGTGGGGTCCCGCGACCCGGGATCGCTACTTGTCGCGGGGGTGTAAGTTATTCCCTTCGCCCTCCGGCTTTCGCCTACAGGCCGGGGCCGCGCGAGTATGGGGCCTGGGGGCGGAATTAGCAATGAAATTCACGATGTTGCGGCGGAGTGAGTGCTACCTGAAACCCCGTGAATCGTGAGCTGTGATTCAATCCGCAAACCGCCACGGCGAATACGGTGCGGATTCTGCCGGCTTCTGCATTGCGCGTCGCCCTTCCGCGTGACGAACCGCTAGTCAAGGGGGAGAATGCAGAAAACCAAAGGAGGCGGGGGCATGAAAACGAGAACCGGTTGGTACCTGGCAGCGGCGGGAATCGCCGTGCTGCTCGCCGCCTGTGCGGCGCAGATGGGCTCCCAGAGCGGCGACTCGGGCATCAGCATCGGCGGCAGCGACCTGGGCGGCGTAGTCACCGGCGCGCAGGGCCCCGAGGCCGGCGTCTGGGTGATCGCGGAAACGACGGACCTGCCGACGCCCTACACCAAGATCGTGGTCACCGACGATCGCGGGCGCTACCTCATCCCGGGTTTGCCCAAGGGAAACTACAGCGTCTGGGTGCGCGGCTACGGGCTCGTCGATTCGCCCAAGGTCCGGGCCGCGCCCGGCACGTTCCTCAATCTCAAGGCAGTGCCGGCGGCCAGCGCGGCCGCGGCGGCGCACTACTATCCGCCGATCTACTGGTACTCGATGCTCAAGATCCCGGACCAGAGCGAGTTCCCCCTCGGCAAGGTCCAGCATCAGGGCGAGTGGCTGAACATCGTGAAGTCCAACGCCTGCATCGCCTGTCACGCGATCGGCACCCCGGGAACGCGCACGATGCCGCAGGATTTCGCGCACATGAAATCGTCCGAGGCGTGGGCGCGGCGAGTACAGTCCGGGCAGGCGCTGACGCAGATGGCCCGCGACACCGCCCGGTTCGGGACGCCGCGCGCGTTCGACCTGTTCGGCGACTGGACCGACCGCATCGCCGCGGGCGAGCTGCCGTTCGCGACGCCGGAGCGGCCGCGGGGGATCGAGCGCAACCTCGTGCTCACCCTGTGGGACTGGAGCACCACTACCGCCTACATGCACGATCTCATCGGGACCGACCGGCGGAAACCCTCGCTGTTCCCCAACGGCAAGCTCTATGGCGCGCCCGAGGACAGCTCGGATTACGTCCCGGTGCTCGACCCGAACAGTCACAGGGCGTCCGAGATCTTGCACCCGGTGCGCGACCCCAAGACGCCGTCCTCGAAGGCGAACCCGATGCAGCCATCCCCGTATTGGGGGGACAAGCCGATCTGGGACAGCAAGACGAGCATTCACAATCCAATGATGGATGAGAAGGGCAGGGTCTGGTTTACCGCGCGGGTGCGCCATCCGAACAACCCGGATTTCTGCAAGAAGGGCTCGAGCCATCCGTCGGCCAAGGTGTTTCCGATCAA
>Ga0184637_10002595_pt1 | contig 11560 bp, 12 predicted proteins | sample PLM3_127_b2_FD_133143 | JGI IMG/M metagenome (GOLD analysis project Ga0184637, IMG submission 133143) | Groundwater sediment microbial communities from an aquifer in East River, Colorado, USA - PLM3_127_b2 | ecosystem: Environmental > Terrestrial > Soil > Riparian zone | place: USA: East River...
AAAGAATCGGAGCCCGCCCTCCGCGGCTCCCTCCACGTAGTGGATGTACGCGCGGAGCGAGATCGTGCGGTTCTGGTACGCCGCGAGCAACCCGTCGAGCCGCGCCTGGGCGCTTGACGTGTCCGCGAAGATCGCGATCTCCCGAGCGGTCGGCATCGCGTAGACGCGATCGGTCAGGTTCTGCACCTCGCCGGCGTTGAATCCGGCCGCATTCGCGCTGTTGATGAGGTTCGTACGCCCGTCCGCCAGACGCTGCGTGTATAGCTCGGTGGCGGCCTTCGCACCCATCGTCTTGAGATCGACCTGGAACTGTGCAGCGGCCGCGCCCTGTGCCTCCTGCGCGACGCCGGCGAGCATCGCGGCATTCGCAGAGCCCTGCGCGGTGTTCTCATCGAGCGATGCGCTGAACCCGTCGGCGGAGCCGTGCGCCAGAATGAACGCGTCCCGCTGCCGATCGATCTCCGTGCTGACGTTGGCCAAGGATTCCTGATAGCGCGCGTTCTGATCGACCGCACTGACGTTCTGACCGTTCGCCTCCATGAACTTCTCGATCAGCTTATCGAGTTCGTCGGCGAGCGTATCCACTTGCGTCGTCGTCTCCAGGTACGCCTCCGCGGCAGTGCGTGCGCCGACACTCGTCTCATCGAATGCGAACTTGAGCAGTGCCTGCGAGTTCTGCAAGTCGCTCCCGGATGTGACATTGACGCCTTGCTGCGTGGCGAGTTCGACCAGCTTCTCTCGGTACGGCTCCATCTGGTTCAGGAGCGCGATCGTCTCCTGTTCGTTGAGGTCCATATCCTGTGCAAGCATCAGGAACGCCTCATGCGCGGCGGGGAAGTCCGACTCCGCGGTCACCTTCAACTGCTCACCGATCGACTGGAGCGTCGAGCGGAAGCTGGCCTGTCCGGGAAGCCCGGCGAGGAAGCCGTTATCCAGATCTCCGAGCATGGCACGCAACTGCTGGGAGGACGCGCCGACGGCATCGAACCGGGCGATGAGTTGTTCGGACGCGGCAGCCTCGAATAGCTTATCGGCGGTCGGGCCGTTCGTGATGATGTTCTGCCACTCCGCGGTCGTCGCGGCCATGGAGTTGATCGCATCCTGTAGCAGCAACACACCGACGACGGCGGCGGCGAGCGCGACGCCCCACGGGCCGGTCAGGAATGCGCCGACACCCCTCATCGCATTCATCGTCAGCGGCATTTCCGCGCTCAGCAATGTCATCGCCGCGCGGAAGGCGATGATCTTGGGCACCGCCACGAGCAGCACACCGCCGAAGATGAGCACGGCGCCGGTGAGCAGCGTGAACACGCCGATCGCGCCCTGCAATTCGCTCGGGAGATCGCCCATGAAATTGGCGAAGTCACGCACCATGCCGGCAGCGCCGGCGACCGCGGGCATGAACACCTGACCGAAGTCGATAGCCGCGTCCCGGATCGCGTTGCCGGTGATCTGTAGCTGTGATTCAAGCGTTGCATAGCGCTTCGTGGCCTCGTCCTGCAATGCGGTGCCGTCCGCGAACGCGGTGTTGCCGTTCTCCATCGCCTCGGTGAACATGTCGGACGCGGAGGCCGCTCGGAGCAGCGCGTCCCGCTGTCGGATCTCGGTGATGCCAAGCTCCTCCAGCATCCCGAGCGTGGAACCACCCTGCGACTCTGCATTCGCGAGGCCCTTTACGAACAGAGCCAGCGCCTCGCTGGGCTTGGTCCGCCACTTTTGCGCGAACTCCTCGGCGGACACTCCGGCGACCTTGGCGAACCGGTCAAGCTGATCGCCGCCCTTTTCGACGGAGGCCGCGATCTCGATCATGGTTCGCGACATCGCCGTGCCGCCGGCTTCCGCCTCGATACCGACAGAGGTCAGCGCGGTCGCGAGGCCGAGCACTTCGCCCTCACTGAGTCCGATCTGCACGCCAGCGCCGGCGAGGCGCTGGGCCATCGCGACGATCTCGGATTCCGTTGCGGCGTACTTGTTTCCGAGATCCACGACCGCGGAGCCGAGATTTCGCGTCTCGCTCTGCGACGTGCCCATGATGTTCATGAATCGGGCCAGCGCGTTCGACGCCTCGTTTGCCGAGAGGTTCGTCGTCTCACCGAGATCGACCATCGTGCGCGTGAACTGGACGACGCTACCGGTCTTCACGCCCAACTGGCCGGCGGCCTCCGCGACTCCAGCGATCTCCTCATGCGTCGCCGGGAGAACGCGCGTCAGCCCACGGAGACCCGCCTCAACGGCAGCCAACTGCCGCGGCGAGCCTTCGACGGTCTTCGTGACACCCGCCCACGCGGACTGCCAACTGACCGCCGCCTTGGTCGCGAGCCCGAGCATCGCGACGAGCCCCACGCCGGCCAGGATCATCGGCCGACCCATCGTCGCGGCGGCCGCCTGCGCGCCCTGAGAGAGCCCGGCCCACTCAGCCTTTAGAGATCGGAGTTGACGGGCGACCTGGTCGCCGCCTTCGAGGGTGATCCTCGCGACGAGCCGGCCTACTTCGAACATCTGCTATCGCCGCCCTCCGCGTCGCTGTGCCCTCGATGGAAGCCAAGCGGACGATCCGCTCACGGAGCCAGTGCCACGTCCGCGTGTCCCACACCGACGGCTCATCGTCGAGATCGATGCCGAAATGTTGGTGCAGATCGACGGCGATTCCGTAATCCATGTCCGGGAGGACGCGTCGCCAGAGTTCATCGATGCTCACCCCCACGACGTCTTCGGAGCCCTCTTCGAGCGTCTGCTTCGCTTGCTGGGCGGCAGCTTTGCGAGCGTCCCGCCACCACTGTGGGTAGTCGTATCGGCGGTATCGTCCATCTGCATCAGGCTTTCCAACCCCGAACCGGGCGATGTCCTCGACGGTGAGAGCCCCAAACGGTACATCAGGACGTTCAGGGCCCGGAGAAAACCCACGGATCCCTCGCCGTGCTCGATGAACTGGTTCACCGCCTCCATGCCGGCGGCCGTCTGCCAGTAGAACGCGGCGATGCAGAGCGACTCGCCCTCCTCCTGCCGGATCGCCTCGCCGGTCACGCTGTCATCCTCGCGCGCGACGTAGAGCGCACCCGCCGGGACCCCCTCAGGCAAGCGCAGGCTAGACGGTGGGCGCTCAACGGCCCCGGTTGGACCGAACGTCCCAGCGTAGTCACCTGATGCGCTGTACGCGTCCACCAGAGACCCGTTGAGACGCGCGTAGTTCGCGGGTCCGATGCACTCCATGAACACCGCGGCGGTCGCGAGCGGATCAAGCTGCCCGATCGCGGCGTCCACGAACAGGCCGGTCAGATCTCGGCCGCGTCGCGCGGGCAGCGGGTCCACGTAGAACGGTTCTTCGATGCCATCGACTTCGAGCCGAAGCCGGCGGCCATCCTGAATTGCCTTCGTCACAAGGATTCTCCAATAGAGAGAGATGTCGGGTGGCGCCCCCCAGATGCGTCTTTCGAGACCGCCACCCGACGTTCGGAGGTACTAGATCTTGATCCACGGGAACGCGTTCGACACGCCCACCGGCGACGTGACCGTGACCGGCGCGGAGCCGAGCGCGACCGCAGGCACAACGGCGGTGATGAGACCGTCGTTGACGACCACGTACGAGGTCGCGTTCGTCGCGGCGAACTTGACGCCGGTTGCGCCGGTCGTGCCGGTGAACTTCTCGCCCTCGATGTACACGGTGATGCCGGTGCCGCCCGTGCCCGGGGTGACAGCATCGATGATCGGCACGTTGCCGGTCAGGACGGGGTTCGCGATCCAGCCGCGGAACACGTACATGGTCGCCGTGATCGTGAAGAACGCGGCCGAGTCCCAGTCGGTATTGGTGCGGGTCGCGCTGATCGAGAAATCGGCATCCATCGCGTAGCTCGCGCCGAGCGCATCGTACGCGCGCATGCGCCGGATGTTGTTGACGCCGTTGGCCTTCGACGCGTCGAGCATGTCCTGCAACACGGCCTGGTAGAGCCCGTTCGCGTCGCGCACCGCTTCCACATCGAACGTCAGCACGAGATTGTCTCCGTACTTGAGCGCCTTCTCCACGCCCTTGGCCGCGTACGTCTGTCGGACGCGGTTCTTCGCCGTGAATGCGGGGTTGACGTTCGACGCGTCCGCGAACCGGGTCGGGGAGCCGCCGCCGACACCGATGTAGAGATCGAGCAGGAACTCGAATGACTGCGCCGGAGTACCCGTCTGCTGGACAATTGCGTCCCAGACATCGTTGTTCGGCATAATGCCTTCCTTTCGTCATCCCCTTCCGGGGCCTGGGTCCGGGACGTTCGGTCCCAGTGTCATTGTGTCTTATGTTGGGCGTGGTTTCCGCCAGCGCACCACATAATCCGAGATCCATCCATACCGGCCGCGCTCATCACGGACGATTGGCGCACGCGGTCCGGGCATGATCGCACCAACGCGGAGCGCGCCCATGTCCAGGTGCACCGCTGGGAATCCGTTCGGGTACGCGAGATCGTGGATCTCCTGCGCCATGTCCCGCACAGCGACAGGAGACGCGAACGCGACGCCCCGGAGACGGACCTGCACGCCCTGTTCGATGTCTGCACGTCGAGACGACACGACGGTGGGCGTGACGACGATGCACTGATCCGGGCTCGGCGGCATATCCGGACCGCGGTAGACGGGCCACACTGTCGCGGATGTGTACTGTCCTGTCCCGTTCCACGTCGCCGCGGTCTCCGCCGCGATCCATTCGGCGAACCCGTCCACGACTCGATCCTGATCATTCATCGGAATGCACCGCCAAGCCCGGTGACGAGCGTCGCCATGAGTACGCCGCGATTGTCCTCCAGCGTCTGCTCTAGGAACTTCGCCTGGCCCACAGTGTGTTGGTTGGAGAGCATTTCGTGGACCCAGTACGCGTACGCCGCATCGAACGCGACAAACGAGGAGTTGCCGACATCCACGACATGCCCCGATGAGCGGAGGTTGCCGGTCAGGATCGGCACGCGCGGGAGCGTGCGCTGCAATAGCAGTTCCGCAGTGCGACGCCGCGACTGCCGCTCGAAGACGAGCAGTCGCGATGCGACCACGTCTCCCAGCCATGTGTCTCGAACACTCGTCATGATTACACCAGCCAAGCTCTAGCGTAGGACGGCACCTGCGAATGCTCCAGGTACGCCGTCTTCACGACTTCGCCCGTCCGCTCCATCGGCTCACCCGGCCATGTCCGGACGAGCGAGCCGACGGGAATGTAGTCCTCCGCCTGCACGAGCACATAGCCGGTGGAGAGCACCTGACTGCCTCGTGTCTGCGCTTCCGACCGGTCGTCGGAGACGAGAGCGGACTCTTCCACGACTTGCGCGGCGATGTCGTCGCTCTCGGCGTCCCAGACGGGACCGCTCGCGTCGCCGTACGGCTGGCGTCGTCGTACACGGATCGTCTGCTCTAGGAACAGGTCGGGAATGTCCATCATGCGACCCCGGGCAGGCTGTCGACCCTGTAGGAGGCCAGAACGCTCTCATCGAGCAGACTCTCGAACAGCGCCGCGGCGAGTCCGTACGTCGTAGCGGAGTCCACGACCTGCACCGACTTGATGCTGCGATCGCGGCGTGTCGCGACGATGACCTGACCGAGGGGCGCGAGCAGTTCGAGGGGGCACGCCGTGAATCCGTGTGTCACATCCACTTCGACCGCGGCGTAGCCGTAGGGCCAATACGTGCCCTTGCGACGGATCCGGGATCGACTCAGGGAGATCTCGTACGTGCTCGGCGCGTACACACTGTCATCGGACCCACGACGGATCTGCACGACGGTCGCGAGCTTTCGCGTCGGAAGCCGGAGCACATCATCCATCGGAAGCATGTCCAGTAGAAACGTCTCCGAGCGGACCGGCGCGACGTGCCAGCCGAGATAGCGGCGCAATGCTGCAACTGCACCATCCACCTGGGCGTCGCTGAACGGCGAGCCGGGAAGGTGGGCCAGGCCGGATGCTGTGACGAGGTCATTCGGCATGACCCACCCCCCGTTCTCTTACTCGACGCGCTGCCACGTCACGGTGGCGTCCACGACGGTGCCGCCGATGGTTCCCGGCGCGGTCGGTGCCGCGGCACCGGAGGTCCCGCCGACCGTCGCGACGAGCGTCCCGCCGGCGACGTAGACGCGCGCGCCGACCGCGAATGCGGTCGTCGCGGCCCACGGGATGTTGGTGAGCGACCGACCGAGATAATCCTTGTCGGCCGCGACGACATCGCGACCGAGCGTGTCCTTCGCGTTGGTCACTCCGGGCGTCGCGTTCGCGAGATCCCGGCCGAGGTAGTCTTCCTTGCGTGTGGTCGTCACCATTAGCTCTTACCACCCTTCGCGCTGGAGGGCTTGGCATCCACGCTGGCACCGGGGTCGTCCTCTGGGATCGGCTCGGAAACCGATCCCAGAGGCGCAACAACGGTGGCCCGCTTGGACTTGGGCAGAGACGCAACGTACTCGTCCCACTCTGCGACGCTGAATGATCCGGTCGTGGCGACCCGACCATCCGGCAGTTCAAAGATGTCCATCTTCGGGCGCTCCCTTATGCGGCGTTGATGATCTTGTAGACGCCAGTGGCCTCGATCACCATCGGGGTGAAGTAGCCGGCGTACGCGACCTGGACGCCGAGCACGGACGGCTCGACCACCTGTAGCTGGCCGACCCGCTGCTCGTACACCTCGACTGCGGCGGTCGAGAACACGACGCCGACGGTCGTGGCAGGAAGACCCGCCGAGACGATCACCGGAATGCCGGAGATCGAGCCCATGAGGCCCTGCGCGAAGTCGCCGGCGGAGAATCCCGCCGACTGCGCGTTCTGCGGGTTCACCGGAGCGAACAACTGGCCCCAGTTGCCGAGCATCGCAGGCGGAACGGCGAGCATGAGCCGCCCGGCGCCCTTCACTGCGGTGTAGATCTCGCCCGCTGCGGTCCAGAGCGTGGACGTGAGCGCGGCTGCGGTGTACGCCGCCGAACCCGTGCCCGCAAGCTCGAACGGCGTGCCGTCCGCGCCGTCGAGGGCGGTCGCTGCCGCCTTCTCCGTCTCGATCGCGTATTGCGTCGCGAGGTCCTGCACGATGATGTCGAACGCCGACGGGCTGGACAGGTCGATGTCCTGGCGCGAGACGTTGACGTAGCCGCCGTAGGTGACGGCGTTGCCGGTCACACGGGAGATCGTCATCTTCTGCGAGACCAGTTCCGCCTTCTCGTCTGCGGGTGCACCCGCTGCGCCCTGCTTCTGCACGAGCGTGCGCTGGGTGACCTTCGGCCGGTACCACGTCGCGCTCGGCAGCGGTCGCACGCCGAGAGCAGTGACGAGTGGGCGTGCGCCGTCCACGAAGTTGACGACTTCCCCGATGATGGGGTCCGGCACGATGCCGGGGTTGTCGCTGGTCTTCTGGTGCGCTGCCGCACGCTCGTACACTTCGATGCGTTCGCGCGCTTCGCGGTTGCCCATGGAGGACTGGTACGCATCCACGATGTACTCGCCCGTGGAGCGGTACTCGACCTCGCCGCGGTCCACCTGACGGCGGTCCTTCGCGAGATCACGATGCACCTCGGCTGCGCGAGCGCGAGCGTCCGCGATCGCCTTGCGGGAGCCCGACACCGTGTCAAGCTGGAGATCCAGTTCCTCGATGCGGCTGCGAGCATCCGCGATCAACTGGGATTCGTTGGTGGTCAGATCACGACTCTGATCCGTGGCCGCACCGATAAGGCTCTCGATGAACGCGGACTTCTCCGCCTGATCCTTCTCGATACGGACGATCATCGAGTCTGCCTGACTCACGTCAGTCAGCGTCATTGATTCATTCCTTTGCTGGGAGAGGCGACCTCCGGCATGATGCCGAGGTCAAGCGACGCCCTATCGGCATCACGGCTTTTGCGAGTGCCGCTGCCCTGTCAGCAACGCCGAATACCACGGATCGCTGAGGATCCGATCCAATTCGGGTGTGGAGACCGGCGTTTCCGGCTCCATTTGTTCCTGTGCCTGTCGCACGGAAAGAACCTCCGCCCCGGCATACGCCGGGTTGGGGACGAACGCGATGTGATCGAGGAAGGCCCGCCGAATCCGGCGGAGTCCGCCCAAGAGCTTCTGGTCCGATTCCTTGACCAGCATACCGATAGAGCCGCGCAGAACGCCGTCATCGGCGAGTCGCAGCGTCTCGTTGCCGAGCGGCGTCTCGGAAACCCGGACATCCGCGATCAGTCCTCGCGGGTCGTCGGTCACGTACTCGACGGCCTTTCCGACGACGCGCGTGTGGTCGTGATCGCGGTTCGCGGTGACGTGCATCTTCGTCGCAGTGACGCGGTCGAACGCGCCCGGCTCGACCTCCTCCTCCATGACACGACCGCGGTACAGCACAGTCGCGCGCTCCCCGTATGGGACCACGATGAGTCGCACGATGCGTTCGGCGAAGTTCACCGAGTCGATCACTGCGTTGTCGCTGGAGCGGAGTTCGAGGGGCACGTCACGCGGCACTGAGATCCATTCACTCAGTCGTTCGGTCATGACTGGTCGCCTCCTGTCATCGAGGTACTGGCGGCGGGTCCGCTCAGTCGCTCCATCGCTCGGGCCTCATCGGACACCATAACCCCGGCCTCGATCATGATCTTGTAGGCCTCTGCGCGTTCCTTCAACGGCGGGCGAGAGTACTCGTCGCGGTTCAGTTCAAGCTGCTGGCCGAGTGGGAGTAGCCAGTTCGAGAGCGCCGGCATCACGGACGCTGCCTTGACGCGCAATGATGCGCGGTCGTGGAAGTCGAACAACTGCGAGACGTTCGAGTATGTCATCGAGTCGCCGCCGCTGGGAAGGCCCATCAGGAACGGCGGGACGCCGAGCTTGACGCAGATTCGCGACTCGGTCCACTGGGAGAGTTCGAGGAGCGCCATATCCTTGGCAGACATCGCCTCCGCCTGCTCCAGGCGCGCACCCTTGCCGAAGACGGCCGGCTCAGCGAAGTTGCGTCGCTTCGCTGCGACGAAATCGCGCTGCATTTCATCAGCCTCCGGCTTGCTCAGCTTCTGCTCGGTCGTGATCCATTCGAGGACGCGGCCGCCGTTCTCCGCGAGCGCGTCCACGTAGCGCTGCAAGAGCAGAGCCGTCGTCATCCGTGCGCCGGCGCCGTCAAGCGGGCCGACGCCGCGCGGGTTGGACAGATCGGTCGTTGACTGGTAGCGGATGTGCAGAACGTCCCCTGTGACGTCCGGGCCGGAAGGCCCGCCGAGGAAGTAGTGCCGTGTCCCGTCGCGATCGGCTTCTACGTGCATCAGATACGGCGGGATGACCCGGAATCGGTTGGGGTAGCCGCCGCGCTCGGACGCGGACCAGGCGCGACTCATCGCGAGGATGAACGCCTCGCCAAGCTGGAAATCCCAGAATAGTTGTTTCGCGAACTCTCCCCACGACTGGTAGACCAGTTCATCGGGGTTCTTCATCCAAGCCAGGGACGAGACGACCTCGCCGTTGCGGGTGCGGTACACGGGCATCGTGGACAGGACCGACGCGTTGAGGTCGATGCAGTCCCATGCGGTATCGACCAGCTTGCCCATTGCGCCGGACCAGTTCGCGGTGGACCACTCGGCAGGCCAGCCTGACCACGGCGAGGGATACAGCACCCCCAGCGAGCGCGGCTCGATCGCCGGCGGCTCCTCGATGATGAGCCCGTGGGGATCTCCGGGCTCCCAGCCTTCGCCTACGGACGCCGCAGGGTTCGGGTTCGGAACGACACCTTCGTGATTCGCACCGAATCCGAGCAGATTCGCCCAGAATCCCATCTATCCATCCCCGATCTCGACCAGTTCCTCTCGACCGTACACAGACGGCCGGTATTCTACGTAGCCGTCAACGATGATGACGACTCGCGCGTCGTGTCGGCGGCGGTACGCGTCTCGCTCCCAGCGTTGCATATCCGCGGCGACTTCCGCGTCTGGCGCATGGAGTTGCGCCCATTCCGCTGCGCGCGGTCCGACGACGAGCACCTTCTGGTGGGACTCCGGGAGGTAGACGTTCGCGCCGGATTCGTTTATCGCGATCCACGCGGCGAGTGTGACGCCTTCGAGCGGCGAGATGTCGCCGGCGGAGATCCGCCGGCCCCACGCCCAGCGGTCCAGCACCGGCCGCTTGACGGCGTTACGGACGGCCATGTCCAGCTCGGGATCGGCGCGATGCCCGAGGAGTTCGTTCGCGACGAGCCGCGCGAGTTCGCTGGATGCGTTGCACACGTCATCGGTGGACAGGATGCGGAGATCGATGCCCTCGAACTCCAGCGCCGGAACCAACGGTGCGGCCGGGCCGCGTCCGTCGATCGCGACCGGCACGTTCAGCTTCTCCGACCAGGACTTCGCGGCTTCGACGAGCCAGCCGACGCCGGGCCCGTACTGGAGCGACCGCACATGCACGACGCCGTTCTCATCCACTGCGGCGGCCGTGATGCTGGAGTGCGTCTGCTCGATGCCGGTCGCGACTGCGAGCGCGCTCGGTTCGAGTCCCTTGGGGAGTTCTTGGAGCAGATCGCCCCACTGGCCGGCGAAGACGTCGATCGCGTCTTCATCCCAGATGCCCAGGCCCTCGCGCAGCCATGAGTCCGGCGACAGTCGCTTGCGGAGTCGCATCATCGACGTGAGCGGCGTCCTGTGCGGATAGGACGGGTTCGCCTTCTCCCACTGGTCGTGGTCGTCCGGGTCCGCGTCGGGGTCCGCGCCGCATTCGATCCACACGAGACCGTCGGAGTTCTCGTCCGCCAGCGCCTCGGCGCGCATGCGCTTGAACGCCGCCGACGGATCGGTCGGCTTGGGAGGCGTGCCCACGAAGATCGCCAACCCGTTCGCCGCGGTGTTCATCGCGGCGAGCATGTCGTCCATCGCCCGCTCCGGGAGGATCTGCGCCTCATCGCAGACGATGACATCCACGCCGGGGATGCCGCGTCCGAAGCCGCGGGCGCGGGCGCCGAACAGGATCCGGGAGCCGTTGCGGAAGATGATCTCCTTGTGGTTGTCGGACGTGTAGCGCTTGAGCACATGCGTTCCGATGAGCGGCTTGTGAGACAGACCCTCCATCGTCGTGAACGTCTCCGCCGCCGTGTCGCCGTGATGCGCCGTCCAGAGGATGAGCAGCCCGGGGAACCGCACGCACAGCGCGAAGACCATGTGCCCGATCAGATACGTTTTGCCGACCTGGCGGGGAAGCGACATTCCCACGCCCTCGACGGTCGCCGTGTACTGGCCCGTCTCGTCCACGCCGAGGATGAGTTGACCGGCGCCGTCCTGCCACGCGTCGAACTCCACTCCGAGCTTGCGAAACGTCGAGTCGAGATCGAACCAGACCGAATCGACCATCTGGATGGGCACCGCCAGACGGCGGGCCACATCAGATAGCGGTCGAGTCCCAGGTACGACGATCGCCGCGCTCGGCATCCGCTTCCGCCTTCGTCCTATCGTCAAGCTGCCGGATCGCGTTATCAGTGTCCCGCAGCATCCGCATGACGTTGACCACGTATGCCGCGGGCACGCCGTCATCGAGCCGGGCTGCCAGATGCTCACGCATCGTCATCAGCACATCCCGCGGCTCCCCGGCGATCGCAGTCGAGAACTTCCCCACAGCCGCATA
>Ga0184637_10002596_pt1 | contig 11556 bp, 11 predicted proteins | sample PLM3_127_b2_FD_133143 | JGI IMG/M metagenome (GOLD analysis project Ga0184637, IMG submission 133143) | Groundwater sediment microbial communities from an aquifer in East River, Colorado, USA - PLM3_127_b2 | ecosystem: Environmental > Terrestrial > Soil > Riparian zone | place: USA: East River...
CAAGAAGCGCTTGGAGAGCACGGTGTAGGTCAGGTTCAGGCGCGCGAACTCGTACTGGCGCGGCCGGGACGGCACGGGCAGGTTGTCGATGAACCAATCGTAGAGCGGCCGGTGGTCCTCGAACTCCAGCGTGCAGATGGAGTGCGTGATGCCCTCGATGGCGTCGGACTGGCCGTGCGCGTAGTCGTAGCTCGGGTAGATGCACCAGGCATCGCCCGTCATCGGATGCGTGGCGTGCAGGATACGGTACATCACCGGGTCGCGCAGGTTGATGTTGGGCGACGCCATGTCGATCCTCGCGCGCAGCACGCGGCTGCCGTCCGGGAATTCGCCCGTGCGCATGCGCGCGAACAGGTCGAGGTTCTCCTCCACGCGGCGGTCGCGCCAGGGGCTGTTCCTGCCCGGCTCCGTGAGCGTGCCGCGATGCTGCCGGATCTCGTCCGCCGACAGGTCGTCGACGTAGGCCTTGCCGGCCTGGATGAGCAGCAGCCCCCACTCGTAGAGCTGCTCGAAGTAGTCGGACGCGTGATACAGCGCGTCCCACTCGAAGCCCAGCCAGCGCACGTCGTCCTGGATGGCGTCGATGTACTCCTGCTCTTCCTTGGTGGGGTTCGTGTCGTCGAAGCGCAGGTTGCAGCGGCCGCCGAACTGTCGCGCCACGCCGAAATTGAGGCAGATGGACTTGGCGTGGCCCAGGTGCAGGTAGCCGTTGGGCTCGGGCGGGAAGCGCGTGACGACCGTCTCGTGCTTCCCGGTGCGCAGGTCCTCGGCCACGATCTCGCGGATGAAGTCGCGCGGCTCTTCGTTCGGCTCGGTCATCGCAGCGCCTCCGCCGCTCGGCGCAACCGGCGGCGGCAGACCTCCTTGCCCAGCACGGCCAGCGTCTCGAACAGCGGCGGCGTGGCCGCGCGTCCCGTCGCCGCCAGGCGCACCGTCATGAACAGGTCCTTCGCCGCCCAGCCTTCCGCTTCGGCGAAGGCCTTGAGGCCCGCCTCGATGCGCGGGGCGGTCCATTCCAGCTCGGGATCGACGTACTTTTCCAGCAGCGCGGCCAGCGCCTTCGACACCTCCGCCGCCGTGCGCTCCTTCGGCACCATCGCCTTCAGCGCTGCCGCGTCGTAGCCGACCTCGCCCACGAAAAAGAACGACGCGTACTCGAAGAAGCCCTCCAGCGTGTCGACGCGCTCGCGGCAGAGCGGGATCACCTGGGAGAGGTACGCGTCCGAGAGGAGGTGCCCGCGCAGCTTCTCGATCATCTCGCCCGTGGAGAGCCGGCGCAGGTAGCGCCCGTTGAGCCACGTCAGCTTCTCGAGGTCGAACACCGGCCCGCCCAGCGAGATGCGCTGGAGATCGAACGCGTCCACGAACTCCTGCAACGTGAACTCCTCGCGCCCCTCGGGCATGGAGTAGCTCATGAGGGCCAGGAAGTTCAACATCGCCTCCGGCAGAAAGCCGGCGCGGCGGTAGTGGTTCAGGCTGACGGGGTTCTTGCGTTTGCTGATCTTGCTCTTGTCCGCGTTGCGCAGCAGCGGCAGGTGGCAGAACACCGGCATCTCCCAGCCGAACGAGCGGTAGAGCTGCACGTGCTTGGGCAGCGACGAGAGCCACTCCTCCGCGCGCACGACGTGCGTGATGCCCATCAGGTGGTCGTCCACCACGTTGGCCAGGTGGTAGGTCGGGTAGCCGTCGCTCTTGAGCAGCACCTGGTCGTCCATCTGCGGGCGCTCGAAGCGCACGTCGCCGCGCAGGCGGTCGGTGACGACCATGAAGTCCGCATCGGGCATGGCCAGGCGGACGACGCAGGGCTCTCCGGCGGCGCGGCGGCGCTCGGCCTCGGCGGGGTCGAGGCCGCGGCACCGGCCGTCGTAGCCCATCACCGCTGCCTTCCTCGCCTTCTGCTCCTCGCGGAGCGCGGCCAGCGTCTCGGGCGTGCAGAAGCACGGGTAGGCCGCGCCCTTGCGCACCAGCTCCTGCGCGTGCGCGCGGTAGGTGTCGGTGCGCTCGCTCTGGCGGTACGGCCCGCAGGGTCCGCCCACGTCCGGCCCTTCGTCCCACTCGAGGCCCAGCCAGCGCAGGGCCTCGAAGATCATGCGCTCGCTGGCCGGATGGCTGCGCTGGCGGTCGGTGTCCTCGATGCGCAGGAGGAACTGCCCGCCGTCGTGGCGGGCCAGCGCCAGGTTGAAGAGGGCGACGTACGCGGTCCCCACGTGGGGATCGCCGGTGGGACTGGGAGCGATGCGCGTCCGCAAAGAAGGGCCATGTTAGCACGCGGCCCTGAACGACAGAACCCCCGGGGCGGCGCGGATCGCGTGGCCCCGGGGCGGATGGAGTCGCCAGAGGTCCGGTCACTCCTTGATCTGGATCCGGGTGGCAATCATGCGGTTGTCGGCGTCGCGGAATCCGGTGACGAACACGTGCTGGCGCACGCGCAAATAGTCGAGGCCGACGCGGTTGCCTGCTCCGTCCAGGATCGCGGTCCCGCGAGTGAGCGTCACCAGCTCTCCCGATACGTTCAGCTCCATCCGGGCGATGGACTTGATGATGCCGACCAATTCGACGGATTCGGACGGGAGCGGTGGTGGATCCCGATCAGGATCGGGCGCCGGGGTCGGAACGGGCCCCGGGTTCGGCTGGGGGCCCGTCGGCACCGGACCAGGATCCGCTGTAGGCACTGGCTCAGGCACGGGACCAGGCGCCGTTGGTGCAGGCTTCACCGGCTCGGGCACCGGGCCCGTATCCGGGGGCGCCGGAGTCGGCACCGGGCCCGCATCCGGGGTTGGAGTCGGCAACGGGCCGGGAACGGCTGTCGGGCCTGGATAGGGTGTCGCACGGACCGTGGGCGCGCGGAACGTGGGAGCGCCGAACGACGTCACGTTCCCGCGCTCCTCGGAGGCCGCGGCCGATGGGCTCAGCGGGCTGGAGCCGGAGCCGCATGCGGCGGCCGAGAGTGCGAGAGCCCCTGCACCCAGCACTGACCAGACGTTGAATGATGGCTTCATCGTAAGGACCTCCGCGAGGGTCGCGCGCCTCGAATGGCCCCGCCCCCTGAGTTTGAAGAGCCGCTTCGTCATCTCATCCTCCTCGGCCGCCCGATCGTGGGCGGCCTGCTGTCATTGACGAGAGCGGCGCGCGTATGTTCGGCACGGAGCGTCGTCCTATCGAAACCCTAGAATTGCGCCTCTCCTTCGCGGAGTGCGTGCTGGACACGGCCACACGGGAGCTGTGGCGCGCGGGCGAGCCGGCGCACCTGACCGAGACGGGGCGTCCAGACCTCAGAAGGAGCCCGGCACCGCCGCTCTTTGCATCCCACGCGGGGTGGTGCCATGCTCGCCGCCGCCGGAGTCGCATGCCGTCCACATCGCCGCGACCGGACGGTGAGGCCGAGGCCCTGCGGGCCGCGGTCGAGCGGTACCGCACGTTCGTTTCACTGAGCAGCGAGGCCATCGCGCGGCTGGAGCTGCCCGAACCGCCCTCCACGGATGCCGCGGCGATGCGCAGGTGGAGGCGCTCCTGGCGGCGCAGGTCGTGGAGTGCAACGACGCCTACGCGAAGCTCTACGGCTACGTGCGCGCGGACGAGATCGTGGGCCGGCCACGCTCGGAGATCGCGACGCCCGTCCCCCGCCAGGCCGTGCAGGACCTCGTGCTGGCCGGGTACCGGCTGTCCGACTACGAGATGCAGGTGCCGCAACCGGGCGGCGTCCTGTGGATGCGCGCCAACGTGGTGGGGATCGTGGTGGAGGGCCGGCTGGTGGCGGTCTGGGCCATGCTGCGCGACATCACGCGGCGCAAGGAGGCGGAGCACGCGCTGCGCGAGAGCGAGCAGCGGTTCCGCAACCTGGCGCTGGCCGCGTTCGAAGCGATCGCCATCACCGAGGGCGGCACGTTCGTGGACGGCAACCCGCAGCTGGCCGCCATGCTGGGCGCGTCCGTGGCCGAGCTGGGCGGCCGTCCGGCGCTGGACTTCGTGGCGCCCGAGGATCGCGACCGCGTGCTGGCCCGCATCCGCACCGGATCCGAGGAGCCCTACACGCACCTCGCGCAGCGTGCCGACGGCACCATGTTCCCGGTCGAGGTGCGGGCCCGCGCCATCCCGTACCAGGGCCGCGTCGCGCGCGTCACCGCCTTGCGGGACGTCACCGACCAGCGGCGCGCCGAGGAGGCGCTGCGGGAATCGGAGAAGCGCTACCGCGACGTCGTGGACCTCTCGCCCATCGGCATCTGGGTGGCCACGCCCGAGGGCACCTGCACCATGGCCAACGACGCCATGGCGCGCCTGCTGGGCTACGAGCGCGGCCAGCAGCTCATCGGCCTGAACGCGCCGCGCGAGATCTTCCACGATGCGCGCGACCGGGAGCGGTTCGTCGCCCAGCACGACGCGGCAGGGCGCGCGGTCGGGCTGGAGGCGCTGCTCAAGCGCCGCGACGGCACGCCCTTCTGGGCGCAGTTCGATGCCCAGGCCATCCGGGACGGCCAGGGCCAGCTCCTGCGCTACGAGGCCTTCGTCATCGACATCACGGAGCGCAAGGCGGCCGCCGACGCGCTGCGCGATTCCGAGGAGCGCTACCGCCTGCTCTTCGACAGCAACCCGCTCCCCATGCTCGTCTACGACCTCGAGTCGCTGGCCTGGCTGGCCGCCAACGAGGCGGCGTTGCGCCAGTACGGCTACGCTCTGGACGAGCTGTTGCGCCTGAAGGTGGACGACCTGGCCCTGCCCGACGACCCGGAGCTGGAGCGCTTCAAGGCCGAGCGCTTCCAGCCCCGGCCGCGCCTGCTGCAGGTGGGGCTCCGCCGCCAGCGCCGCCAGGACGGCAGCGAGGTGGAGGTCGACTTGACCAGCCTGGCCCTGGCCTTCGGCGGCCGCGAGGCGCGGCTCATCCTGGCCCGCGACGTCACGGCCGAGCGCCACGCCGCCCTGGAGCGCGAGCGCCTGCAGACGATGTCGGCCATGGGCGCGCTGGTGGCGGGCGTGGCGCACGAGGTGCGCAACCCGCTCTTCAGCATCTCGGCCACGCTCGACGCGCTGGAGGCGGAGCTGGGCGAGGAGGCCGCCTACGCGCCCTACGCGAACCTGCTGCGCTCGCAGGTGGCGCGGCTGAGCCAGCTCATGCGCGACCTGCTCGACTACGGCAAGCCGCCGGTGTTGCGGGTGAGCCGCATCCGGGCGGAGGACGTGGTGCGCATGGCGGCGCGGGCCTGCGCCCTGCTCAGCCGCGAGCACGGCGTGGACGTGGTGGAGGACGCGGGCGCGCTGCCGCTCATCGAGGGCGACGCCGCGCGCCTGGAACAGGCGCTGCAGAACCTGCTGGCCAACGCCATCGCCCACTCGCCGCGCGGGGGCACCGTGCGGGTGCAGGCGGAGGCGGGGATGTTCTGGGGCGCGGAGGCGGTGCGCTTCGTCGTGGACGACGACGGGGGCGGCGTGGTCGAAGAGGATCGGGCGCGCCTCTTCGACCCCTTCTTCTCGCGCCGCAAGGGCGGCACCGGCCTCGGCCTGTCCATCGTGCAGCGCGTCGCGGAGGCGCACGGCGGCGCGGTGGAGGCCGGCAACCGGCCCCAGGGCGGCGCGCGCTTCACGTTCACGCTGCCCCTGCGCCGCGCCGGGGAGGGCGAGGCGCCATGAACGCGCGCACGACCATCCTGGTGGTGGACGACGAGGAGTCGGTGCGCTTCCCCATCTGCCGCTTCCTGACCGCCAGCGGCTACGACGTGCTGGAGGCGGACGGCGTGGCCGCCGCGCTGGAGGCGTCGCGGCGCACGCCGCCCGATGCGGCGCTGCTCGACTTCACGCTCCCCGACGGCGACGGCTTCGAGCTGCTGCGCAGCCTCAAGGGGGCGGACGCGACCCTGCCCGTCCTCATCCTCACCGCCCACGCCACCATCGACCTCGCCGTGCGCGCCATGAAGGAGGGCGCCGAGCAGTTCTTCGCCAAGCCCGTCGAGCTGCCCGCCCTGCGCGTGGTGCTGGAGCGCGCCATCGAGAACCGCCGGCACCGCCAGGCCGCGATGGCCACCCGCTCGCACAGCAGCCGCCACGCGGTGGATCCCTTCGTGGGCAGCAGCCCCGCCATCCGGCGGCTGGGGGAGCAGGCGGCCCGGGTGGCGGACGCGACGCTGCCCGTGCTCATCCAGGGTGAAACGGGCACCGGCAAGGGCGTGCTGGCGCGCTGGCTGCACGACCACGGACCGCGGGCGGAGGAGCCGTTCGTCGATCTCAACTGCGCGGGCCTCGCGCGCGAGCTGATGGAGAGCGAGCTGTTCGGGCACGAGAAGGGCGCGTTCACCGGCGCGCTGGCCACCAAGCAGGGCCTGCTGGAGCTGGCACACCGCGGCACCTTCTTCCTGGACGAGATCGGCGACGTGGACCTGGCGGTGCAGCCCAAGCTGCTCAAGGTGATCGAGGAGCTGCGCTTCCGCCGCCTGGGCGACGTGCGCGACCGCCGCGTGGACGTGCGGCTGGTGGCCGCCACCCATCGCCACCTCCAGCGCCAGGTCCAGGAGCAGAAGTTCCGCGAGGACCTGCTCTACCGCATCAACACGGTCACCCTGGCCGTGCCGCCCCTGCGCGAGCGCGGCGACGACGTGGTGGAGCTGGCCCACCGGCTGCTGGGCCGCATCGCGATGGAGATGGGACGGCCCGGCATGGGGCTCTCGGCCGCCGCCACGCGCGCCATCGCCAGGCACCCCTGGCCAGGCAACGTGCGCCAGCTCCGCAACTCGCTCGAGCGGGCCGTGCTGCTCGCACCGCGCGCGGAGCTGGAGGCGGACGACGTGGTGCCGCCGGACGCACCGGCGGCGCCGGCGGCGGACACGGCCCTCGTGAGCCTGCAGGAGATGGAGCGCCGCCACATCGAGGGCGTGCTGCGCGCCACCGCCGGCGTGGTGCCGCGCGCGGCCGAGGTGCTCGGTCTCTCGCGCAGCGCTCTCTACGACCGGCTACGCAAGCACGGCATCGTCGTCCGCCGCCCCCACGTCTGAGAGCGCGCCCGTCCGGAAGTCCGGACCGGGATACCGGACGGCGGACGCGCCCTTCCCTCGACCACGCACCTCGCCCGCGCCCGCAACTCCTTCTCCCGCTTCAGCCCGACGCCGTCTTCCCTTCTCGCAGGCGCGCTGGCAGCAGCGTTGCAGTGTGCGCACCCGTGACGACGAAGTTTTTCTGTTCGGTCCTTTTGATGGACGACGAGCCTTCCATCACCATTCCCGTGTCCGGGTACCTGCGCCGGCTCGGCTGTCAGACGCAGGTGGCGGCGGAGGCGGAAGAGGCGATGGCGCTGGTCATGTTCCGCACCTTCGACCTGGCCATCCTCGACCTCCGCCTGACGCGCTGGGGCGGCGGCGAGGGATTGGCGGTGGTGGAGGAGATCCGCCGCCTCAGCCCGACGACGCGCATCCTGGTCCTCAGCGCCCATGTGGACGAGGAGGCGGAGGCCGAAGCGCGCCGCCGCGGCGCGGACGCGGTGCTGCGCAAGCCGCAGCCGCTGGCCGCGTTGGCGCGCGTAGGCCGTCTCCTCGTGGGGCAGCCGCTTGCCTGACGGGACGCTGGTGGGCCGCATCGTGAGTCCGGGGGCGCTGTCCGTCGCCTTCCAGCCGGTGTTCGACGTCGTGAGCGGCCGGCCGAGCGTGCACTACCTGGAAGCGCTGATCCGCGGGCCCCAGGGCACGTCGGTGGAAACGCCGGAGGTGCTCTTCGAGTACGCGCGGCGGAAGAACTGCTCGGCGCAGGTGGACGCCGCCTGCGTGCGCGCCGCGCTCTTCGAGGCGCGCGCCCTGCCCTCGGCATCGCGCATCGGGCTCAACGTGCACGCCTCCACGCTGGCGCTGGACCCCGAGTTCCTCAACGTGGTGGGCGACGCCGCGTCGATCAACGGCATCGACCCCGGACGGCTGGTGATCGAGATCGTGGAACACGCGCCGCCGTGGGACGTGGCCGGCTTCCGCAACGGGCTTTCGGGCCTCCGGGCCATCGGCGCCCGCATCGCCCTCGACGACATCGGCCTCGGCCACTCGAACTACCTGATGGTCCTCGAGTGCCGGCCGGACTACTTCAAGGTCGACCGGCACTTCGTCCACGGCTCGCACGCCGACTTCTACCGCCAGGCCGTGCTGGCCTCCGTGGCCCAGCTGGCGCGGCCCTTCGGCGCCCGCGTGGTGGCGGAAGGGGTGGAGACCACCGAGGACCTGCGTGCCGTGCAGGCCTCCGGCATCGACCTCGTACAGGGCTGGCTGCTGGGGGCGGCGCAGCCGGCCAGCCATTTTGCATCCTCGGCCACGATGGAGGGCGTGCCATGAACGTCAAGAAGAAGATCCTGCTGGTCGACAGCTCCCGCACGTCGCTGCTGCTGGAGCGGATGATCCTGGACCCGGAGGCGTACGAGCTGCTGGTGGCCCTGGACGGCGAGGAGGCGCTGGAGGTGGCGGCTGCGGAACGGCCCGACCTCATCCTCATGGACGCGGTGCTGCCGCGCCTGGGCGGGGTCGAGGCCCTGCGCCGGCTGCGCAGCCGGCGCGAGACGCAGGCCACGCCCGTCATCCTGGTGACCACGCGCGGCGAGCCGGCCAGCGTGGAGGAAGGTTAGGAGTCCGGCTGCAGCGAGTACATCGCCAAGCCGATCGACGCGGAGGAGCTCATCTCCAAGGTGCGCACTTGCCTGGGCGCATGAGGCCCGGCCGCGACGACGGCACGCTCACGCTGGTGCAGCTCCTGGAGCGGGTGGAGACGCTGGCCGCCCGGCCCGGTCCGGGAACGGAGGAGCTGTGCGATGCCCTCGCCGACCTGCGTGCCGACCTGGCGCGCTACGAAGCGGAGAAGTACGCGCTGCGCTGCGACCTCGAAGCCCAGCAGATCGAAGTGCGACGCCTGGCCGGCGCGCTGACCCGGGCCCGCCGGCGCGGCAGCGAGGCGGCGGGCCTCTACGTCGCCACGCATCGGCTGCACGCCACGCTGGACCGTGCACAGGTCCTGCGGGCGGTGGAGGAGATCGTGGCCAGCCTGCTCGGGTGCGAGCAGATGGCGGTCTTCGAGATGATGGGCACGCCGCCGCTGCTGGTGCCGGTGAGCGTCACCGGGCTGGCCCCCGGCACGCTGGACAGCGTGAGCCCGGGCCAGGGGATGATCGGACAGGTGGCCGTGACCGGCGAGCTGTGGATGGCGGGCGAGCAGGGTCCGTTCTTCGAAGGCGAGCATCCGTTGACCGCCTGCATCCCCCTGAAGGTGGACGGCGAGGTGACGGGCGCGCTGGCGCTCTACGCGCTCCTCGAGCACCGCGGCCCCCTGGGGGCCGACGAGAGGGAGCTGCTGGAGCTGTTGAGCACGCATGCGGCCACGGCCCTCTACGCCTCGCGGCTGCGCCTGCGCGGGTGGAACGCACCCTCGTGAGGAGCCGCATGTATCTGCACCCCGGCCGCGTGGCCGCGTTCGCGGGTCCAGCGCATCTCACCGCCGTCCTCGGTTCCAGCGTCGCCGTCTGCCTGTTCGACGAGCGCGGCGGCATCGGCGGCATGAACCACTTCGTGCTGCCCGCCGAGGCCACGGAGTCGGCCCGCGACGCGGGCCGCGCGTTCGACGCGCTGCTGGGCACGCTCGACCGCCTGGGAGCGCACCGGCCCGCGCTGCGCGCCAAGCTCTTCGGGGGCGCCTGGCCGCTGGGCGTCTACGCGGCCGAGCCTCCCCTGGGCCTGCGCAACGTGCAGGCCGCGCGCGCGCTGCTGGCCCGCCATCGCATCCCGCTGGTGGCCGAGGACGTGGGCGAGATGTACGCGCGCAAGCTCGTTTTCGACACCGACGGCGGGGCCGCCTTCGTGCGGCGCCTGGGGCAGGGGAGACCTTGAACGAAACGGGGAGAACGGCGGCCGTCGACCGGGCCGCGCTGCTGGAGGTGTTCCTGATCGAGGCGCAGGAGTGCCTGCTGGCCATGAAGCAGGCGCTCGGCGAGCTGCAGGCGCGTCCTCAGGACGAAGGCCAGGTCCAGGTCCTCTTTCTCATGGCGCGCACCATCGCGGGCAGCGCGCCCTCGCTCGGCCTGCAGGGCGCGGCGGAGCTCGCGCACGCCCTCCAGGACGTGGTGCAGCGCGTGCGCGAGCACTCGCTCCCGGTCACCGACGTCTTGATCGCGCTGTTGCGGCGGTCGGTGGACCGGCTGCGCGAGGTGCTGCCCCTCATGGGGCCTTGACCATCTGGCCGCCCTTCATCACGAACACGACCTTCTCCAGCTCGGCCACGTCGCGCAGCGGGTCGCCGTTCACGGCGATGATGTCGGCCAGCTTGCCGGCCTCGATCGTTCCCAGGTCGGCCTCGCGGCCCAGCAGCTCGGCGCCCACGCGCGTGGCCGACTCGATGGCCTGCAGCGGCGTCATCCCGTAGCGGACCATGTAGGTGAGCTCGCGGGCCATGGGCTCGGTCCAGGCGTATCCGCCGGCGTCGGTGCCGTAGGCGATCTTCACGTTCTTCTTCAGCGCGCGCGCGAAGGCCTGCTTCTCGAGCTCGACCATCTGCAGCCAGATGGGCGCGCCGGCGCGGGCGCGCCCCTCGGCCACGAAGACGCCCACGTAGATGGTCGGGCACCAGAAGACGCCGCGGCGGGCCATGAGGTCGAGCATCTCCTCGTCGAGGCCGAACCCGTGCTCGATCGTGTCCGCGCCCGCCTTCAGCGCCGACTCGATGCCCTCCCGGCCCATGGCGTGCGCGGCCACCTTGCGGCCCAGGCGGTGCGCCTCGTCCACGATCGCCTTCGCCTCCTCGTCCGTGAAGTTCACCCACGAGTGCAGCGCGCCGTCCTTCACGAAGTAGCGCCGGTCCGAGTAGTACTTGATCCAGTCGGCGCCGTACTTCACCTGTTCGCGCACCGCGCGGCGGATGGCGTCCGGCCCGTCCACGATCTGCACGCCCTCCGGGACGCGCAGCTCCCAGGAGTAGCCGCTCAGCGGATACATGCCGGTGGGCGCCAGGGCGCGCGTGGCCACGAACATGCGCGGGCCGGGGACGGCGCCCTTCTCGATGGCGGTCTTCACGTCCACGTCCGCGTACATCGCGCCCTCCGTCTCGAGGTCGCGGATGGTCGTGAAGCCCTGCTCGAGCGCGCGCCGGGCGTTCGCCGCGGCCAGGATCGCGCGGTAGGGGATGGACTGCTTCAGGAGCTGCTCGTCGTAGTCGGCGGCGGTGATGTCGCCCTGCAGCAGCACGTGCGTGTGGTTGTCGATGAGGCCGGGCAGGCAGGTGGCGTGGGAGAGGTCGATCACGCGCGTGCCCGCCGGCACGGCGGCGGCGGAGCCCACCGACTGGATGCGCTGGCCCTCGACGATCACGGCCACGTCCTCGCGCGCGCCGCTCCGGCCGTCGATGAGGCGGCCGCAGCGCAGCGCCACGCGCGCGGGCTCGGCGGCGGGCGCGGTCGAGGAGAGAAGGGTGGTAGCCAGTCCGGCGGCGATGAGGATTCGCATTGGTAGGGATCAGGCGCGGTGCTCTTGCGAGCCCGGGTTCCTGATCCCCCCTTTCAAACCGTGCGTGCCGATTTCCGGCACACGGCTTACCGATGGTCTTCTCATGTCGCGTGCACGC
>Ga0184637_10002597_pt1 | contig 11555 bp, 13 predicted proteins | sample PLM3_127_b2_FD_133143 | JGI IMG/M metagenome (GOLD analysis project Ga0184637, IMG submission 133143) | Groundwater sediment microbial communities from an aquifer in East River, Colorado, USA - PLM3_127_b2 | ecosystem: Environmental > Terrestrial > Soil > Riparian zone | place: USA: East River...
CCACCTGCCTTTTTCGCGGCGCTTTCTGCAAGGCATGTTAACCATTGTACCTGCCATTGACGCCGCAACCCATTGATAACATTAGCACATATTCGAGGCTTGACCAGCACGATGGATACAGTGTAGCCTTTACTGATTGGGCGACCACGGAGCGACACGATGAAGACCGGGACGGCTATTGTGCGAATTGAGATCGAGACGGACCACCTTGGGCCAGCCATGCGCGAACTCACCGAAAAACAGCAGCGGTTCGTGGTGGCACTTCTCGAAACTGGCGGCACCAACGAGTACCAAGCCGCGAGGCTCGCCGGCTACGGAGAGATGGGTGCGCGGACGCGGAGCTACGAGCTTGCACGGAACCCGCGCGTCTTGGCCGCCATAAAGGAAGAAGCGCTCAAGCGGATGCAGAGCGGCGCACTGATGGCGGCGTCGGAGCTTTATCTGATAGCGGGCGACCGAACCCACAAGGATCAACTCAAGGCCATCGACATGCTACTGAACCGTGGTGGCCTAATTGTCGAGACCAAGCACACACTCACGGTACAGGACAACCGCACGGACGACGAGATCGTGGCGCGGGCGGCCAAGTTCATGAAGGAAATGGGGATGGACCCGAAGGCGGCTCTAGCCCGAGTGGGCGTAGAGTATGTGGAAGCAGAGTTTGTGGAAGTGACGAAACCTCTGCCGGCCGAACCAACTGTAGATGATTTATCCGACTTTCTGGCGGGAGAAAACTAATGGCAGTTGATCGCGCGAAGCTCGTACAGTTGGAGGCCGACCTTGCCGAACTCGACAAGCGGCGTCGGTATAATCAACTGAAGCTCTACAAGCCGTATCCGAAGCAAGAGGAATTTCACGCGCTCGGGGCAGGCAAGTCGGAACGGCTGTTGCGCGCGGCCAATCAGGTGGGCAAGACGTATTGCGGCTCGAATGAAGTCGCGATGCACCTGACGGGCCTGTACCCGATCTGGTGGAAGGGGCGGCGATGGAACCGCCCGACTGTATGGATCGTCGCTTCGAAGACCGGGCTGCTCACGCGTCGCGGCGTGCAGAAGTATATGTTTGGGGAACCGGGAGTAGCGGAGATGAAAGGCACGGGCTCGATCCCGAAGAACGCGATACTCGACGTGTCACTGTCGAAGGGCGTGCCCGATCTGTTCGACACGGTGCAGGTTCAGCACTACGACAAGAACGGAATACCGGACGGCATTAGTATTTGCATTCTGAAGTCCTACGACCAAGGCCGCGAGAAGTGGCAGGCCGACACGGTGGACGGTGTGTGGTTTGACGAAGAACCGCCCGAAGACATTTATGGTGAGGGCACGACCCGCGTCGCGGCGACCGGGGGCATCGTGTTCCTGACCTTCACGCCGCTCAAGGGCATGTCGAACGTCGTCAAGCGCTACATGGACACATACTCGCCCGACCGCGAGACTGTGATCATGACGCTGGATGATGCTACGCACATGACGGCCGAACTGAAGGCGGCTATGTTGGCGAAGATGCTTCCGCACGAGCGCGAGGCCCGCAGCATGGGCATCCCGATCCAAGGCGAGGGACGCATCTTCCTATGCCCGGAGAGCGTCATTCTGGTAGACCCGATCTATCCGATGATCCGGCACTGGAAGTACATTTGGGGCTTCGACTTCGGCGGCGTATCCGACAAGGCGCATCCGTTCGCGGCAGTGCTGTTGGGGTGGGACGTGGATGCGGATTGCGTCTACGTGTGCCACGAAGTCCGCATGAAGCCCGACTTCGGACAGGTCTTCCGGCCGCTCGACCACGCGCAGCCGATCCTGCCCTTTGGGCGCATACCTGTAGCTTGGCCGCAGGACGGCACGGCGCACGAGACCAGCGGCGAGACCATTGCTTCCCAGTACGCCAAGCATGGGCTCTATATGCTGCCTGAGCACGCGACGTTCCCTGACGGCGGGCTCTCGACCGAGGCAGCTATCATGGACATGGACGAACGCATGATGCAGGGCCGGTTCAGGGTCTTTCGCACCTGCCCTATGTGGTTGAACGAATACAGGAACTACCACCGGGAGGATGGCAAGATCATCAAATTGGATGACGACTTGCTTTCGGCCACACAGAAGGGTATCATGATGTTACGGAAGGCTCGTCCGTTGCCCGACCGGCAAGGTCAGTCGGCGGCGCGCAAAGTCATTATGGCGTCCAACGTGGACTTTCCTCTGGTGTGAAGATGGCAGGCGGCATAATCGGACAAATCATGCAAGCAATTAGCGGCGTAGCCAAGAAAAAGGCGGCCCCGCAGTTGCCCTCAACTGCGCAGCAGATCGAGCCCATTGAAGGCCCCATGAGTGCAACACAGACGTTGATGGATAATCCTATCGAGGAACCCGGTGCGTCCAAACGCAAGCCACGAGGGATGATAGGAATGATGGGCGTCGGGCGGCAACAGCAGTACGGAGCCACTCGAACGGCAACAGGAGGCTTACTCTAATGGCAAGCATGATGGAAACTATTGGCGCGGCCATGAAGGGCAAGCTCACGGACAAGGACAAGAAGAAACTCGAAGACGCCAAGGCCGAGAAAATGCGGAAATCGGGCAAAGGCCCGGGCGATCTTGCGCCCGATGTGAAGTCGGCGGTCTCTCCGTTCTCCTATCTGTTCACCAGCAAGAAGACGCCGAAGAAATAAGCCATGTACAACTACGCACAAGACGTAGGTGAGCGCATTTGCAAGGATGCGACTGAAGCCATAGCGAACCGCAGCGCCTACTCGGGGCACTGTGATGAAATCTCGCGCCTGATCCTGCCCTCGTACAAAAATACGTGGTATCCAGGCAACTACAATACGCCGGGGCAGAAGAATACTGAGGAACAGATCGACAGTACTGCGCAGTTGGCGCTGTCTCGCTTCGCAGCGATCCTTGACAGCCTACTGACGCCCCGCAATTCGCAGTGGCACACGCTTGAAGCGTCCGATCCGAACCTCCAGAAGTTGCGCTCCGTGCGCCTGTGGTTCGAGGATACGACGCGCCGGCTGTTTCGGTTGCGCTACGCTCCGACCGCAAACTTCGCGTCGCAGATAAACGTCACTTGGACGCAGTTGGGCGCATTCGGCAACGGCCCGATGTTCGTTGACCGCTACTTGGGCATAGACGGCACCGTGGGCTTCCGCTACAAGGCGCTGCCCATGGGTGAAATCTATCTCTACGAGAACCACCAAGGCGCGATTGACGGCTTCCTGCGCATTTTCCAGATGACTGCGCGGCAAGCGGCCCAGCAGTTCGAGCGCTACGGGCAATTGCCGCAGCAAATAATTCAAATGAACGTGCCCGGCAAATGCGAGACGAAGTTCACGTTCTATCATCGTGTGCAGCCGCGCAGCGATTACGATCCTCGCAGGATTGACGCGAAGGGTAAAATCTTCGCCAGCTACTACGTGTCGGAGACTGGCAAGACGCTCGTCTCCGAAGGCGGCTACCGTTCGTTCCCGATGCCGTGCGCCCGATATGACCAGGAGCCCGGCACACCCTATGCTCGCGGCCCGGCCATGATGATCCTGCCGGCGACGAAGACCCTCATGGCCGAGAAGAAGATCGTTCTGAAGACCGGCCACCGCATCTCGGACCCGATCCTTCTTACACATGACGATGGCCTCGTGCCAAACATGAAGCCCGGTTCCGTAAACCCGGGCGGCGTCAACAAGGACGGCAAACTTCTTATTCAGCCATTGCCCATGGGCGATCCCCGTATCGGCAAGGAACTTATGGATGACGAACGCGCGATCATCAATGACGCGTTCCTGGTGAACCTGTTCCAAGTACTATTGAACGACCCGAAGGTGCTGACGGCCACGCAAGTCGTGGAGATGGCAAACCAGAAGGGCATCCTACTCGCCCCTACCGTTGGCCGCCAAACGTCCGAGCAGCAAGGCCCGCAGATAGCGCGCGAACTTGAACTTGGGTTGGATATGGGCTTGTTCGATCCGATGCCTCCCGAGTTGGCCGAAGCGCAGGGCGACTATCAGGTTGTCTACACCAGCCCAATGGCTCGCATCGCGCGGTCAGAGGAAAATGGTGGCTTCATGCGCTCGCTGGAGACGACCCTCAACGTTATCAACATCACACAAGACCCCGCGCCGCTCGATCTGTATAATCTCGACGTGGCGCTGCCGGAAATGTCGCGCAACAACGGCGTGCCCGAGCGTTGGATGAACAGCGAGGATGCAATCGCGCAGAAGCGCAACCAGCGTGCGCAGCAACAGCAAGCACAGCAAGACATTCAGGCGGCACCGGCTGCTGCTGCGATGCTTAAGGCGCAGGCCGCTATCGGAGCAAGGACGCTCCAAGGTTCAAAGAAACGATAACTGGAGGTTAGTATGGGCAAGAGAATAGTACATACAACTATTGACTGCACGGAGCGCGGCAACTACGACCGCACGATCACTGCGCTTACGGACGCGCTGGTAAAGGCCGGCTGCAACAGGCGCACTATCATCAGTTCGGCCGAGCGCAGGCTTGATTTGAACGGGTGTCCGATGGCAGTGATCCTGGTTGGCGATCATCCTGACGACAAGAACGAAGAAATCACGATATGAATATCAGGCAAGGCTTGGAGCGCTCGTGGCTGTTCCTCACGAAGCGCTCCGGCGCGTATCGAGCGATCTTCGCCGGTCCTGTAGCGCATACCGTGCTGGAGGATTTGGCGCAGTTCTGCCGCGCCAACGAGAGTACATACCATCCTGATCCCCGTGTTCACGCCGCGTTGGAAGGGCGGCGAGAAGTGTGGCTGCGAATAGCCGCGCACCTAAACCTTCCTGATGAAGAACTTTGGAAACTCTACAACCCAGGCATACGCCTGAAAGGAGACTACGACCAATGAATACTCCAGTAACGGCCCCAGTAGTGGGCACGCCGGAAGCTCCAGTGGTAGCGCCGGCCGACAATGCACAGTGGTTTGCGGGCGTGGACACGGAAACCGCTGGCTACATTCAGAACCGTGGTCTTGACAAGGGCGACGCGAAATCGGCGTTCTTGAATGCGTCGAAGGCCCACCGCGAAGCTGAGAGGTTGCTCGGAACCGGCGTGCAAAATCTGGTGAAGCTCCCGAAGGACATCAACGATACAGCCACGCGAGACGCGCTGTGGAACAAGATCGGGCGGCCTGAGAAGGCAGAAGGCTATGACTTCGCCGGCATCGAAGGTGTCGATGAGGGCTTCACGAAGTTCGCGTCGCCAATCTTCCACGCGCATGGTGTGACGAAGGATGCAGCGCGTGCGATCACGAAGGCATTCATTGACGAAGCGACCAAGGCGCAAGCCGACGCGCAAAAAGCCAATGAAGCGCAACTCACTGTTGAGCGCAACGCGTTACTGAAGGATTGGGGCGGCGCTGCCGACGCCAATCTGATCGTTGGGCAGGAAGCGTGGAAGAAGCTCGGCATCTCTGCCGAGGAAAGTCAAGCAATCGAGAAAGTGCTCGGCTTCGGCAAAACTATGCGGCTCGCCCACAATCTCGGCACCAAGATCGGTGAAGACGTGTTCGTGAACCCTGATGTTGCGAACGGCGGCCCGCCACGCATTATCAACAAGGCGCAGGCCACGGCCCGCAAGGCCGAACTGATGCGCGATAAGGATTGGGCCAATAAGTACTTGGCCGGAAGCGCTCAGGAAAACAAGGAGATGACGGCCCTCAACGCCCTTATCTCTTCGCAGTAAAAATGCCGCTTGACAGCGGATATAGTACTTGGTAGCATGGTGTTGGTGGCGGGCTCCGGCCCGCCGCCACTGTCCTCCAGGCAGAGGCCCCCGCCGCCCCGCGCGGCCGGGGCCACCGCCCGGAGGCGCAGAACCCGGAACGCGGTGACGCCCGGTGACGGCCGATCAAAGATCGGTATGAGCCCCCGATTGGGTACGGCTTCGAACCCGAAACCAATTTGGAGTGTGCCATGACCATCAATGCCGCTTCCCTGTATGCACAGGAATATGCGACCCGCACTCAGCTTTTGCTCCAGCAAACGGACAGCAAGCTGCGCGGTCGCGTTATGACCGGCTCGCATGTTGGCGAGCAGGCGTCCCCCGTTGACCAGCTTGGTCAAGTGGAATTGCAAGACCCGGCCGGGCGCTTCGCCCCGCTCGGTCGTACCGATGCTGCCGTTGCGCGGCGTTGGGTCGATCCCACGGACAAGGAACTCAATCAGCAGTTCGACAGCTTCGACAAGCTGCGCATTATCTCCGATCCCCAGTCGCAGTACGCTGCGAACTCGGTCGCCGCAGTCAACCGCTTCTATGATAGCCTTCTGATCACGGCGGCGCTTGCGACTTCCAAGACCGGCAAGACCGGCACTGGCACGGAAGCATTCGACACGGCTTACAGCATCGCGGCTGCCTTCGGCGCTGCGGCTGCTACCGGCATGACCGTGAAGAAGCTCATTGAAACCCGGCGTCTGTGGCGCGCAGCTTTCGTGGACTTGGAAGCCGAGCAAATGACTCTCGTCATCGGCTCCACGCAGGAGGCCAACCTTCTGAACGAAGCGCAGGTTGTCAGCACGGACTTCAATGACCGTCCCGTTCTTGTGGACGGCCGTCTGGTCCGGTTTCTCGGGTTCGACATAATCGTGTCCGAGCGTCTGACTAAGGTCGGGAATGACCGTTACTGTCTCGCGTGGGTGAAGTCTGGCATGTATCTCGGCGTTTGGGCCGACATGGTGTCCAACGTCACGCAGCGTACCGACCTGTCCAGCCAGCCCTGGCAGCACTACGTCAAAGTGACGGCCGGTGCTACCCGTCTTGAGCAGGGCAAGGTCATCCGCATCCTCGCCACCGAGTAATGAAATGGCGGTAGTCCCACGGGATTACCGCCTTTTCACAACGAAATAGGAGAAGTACAATGACCAGCATCAAGTCCACGGTTGCGAACAATCAGTACCCGACTTCGGGTGCTCCGATCCGTTCGCCGGCCCATCAGCGCGGCGGAATGCTCAAGGAAAGCTGTTCAAACGTCGTGGTTACGGCGACACAGCCCGACACCGACAATCTTATCGGAGCCCCGGTTCCTTCGAATGCTCGCGTGTCTGAAGTCCTTCTGTCGTATGCCGACGCCACGACTGGTGGCGCAATAGACGTGGGCGTGTGGAAGCGCAACGCGGCGGATGACGATTGGGAGGCGGTTGACGACGATCTGTTCGCTTCGGCCATGGTCATCACGGATGGTCCACAGTGGAACAAGGACATTACGAACGAGAGCGCCGAGTACACCGCCGCTGAGCAAGAGAAGGCTCTGTGGGAGGTTCTCGGTCTCACGACTGACCCGAAGATCATGTACTGGATCGGTTCCGACATCACCACGACCTTTGCGGACGCCAGCACAGTCGGCATTCTGTTCAAGGTTCGGTACGTCGAGTAAAGAACGCGCGCCGCGACGGCCCGCCCCAAGCGTGCGGGGCCGGCGCGGCGAGGCAGGACGGCGGCGTCGGGGCCTCGTGAAGCCCGGCCGCCGTCCGCGCATTAAAGGAGACTGCCATGGCGTTCAAGGCGCTAAAATATGAACTAGCTCGGGCGATCCCAAGCGGCGACAGTGTTAACTCAACACTAGCCGCGCTTAACTCGGCTATGGCTACGCTACAGGCGCAAGGCGCTGCCCCAACTGAGGCTCAGGTTGACATCACCGACACAGCGCTGATTGCACACGCGGCGTCTTACGCTACTGGCGTGACGATCATCATGGAAACGACCTGTACACAGAACCAGCTTCGGGCCATTCTCGAAGACGCGTTGCGCCGGCTGCCGTAACATGGCATACTAGTAGCGACAACCCATAGGAGAATACCATGGCAGCCAGATACTACGGCATCAGCCGAGGCGAAACGCTCGTTACCGAAGGTGCGGCAACCACGAGCAAGGAAATCGAGCTTGTGATCCCGACCATCGGCAACGTGACCAAGCTGGACATGATCCTGGCGATGGAGAAGATCACTCAGCGCTTGCTCACCACGACCGAGAACTTTGAAGCGTAAGATAGGCAAGGTGCGCCGTGGCTACGAACAAGCTGGCGCTCTGGAACCTCGCGCTCGGGAAACTCGGCGTCAGCGCTTCCGGGCGTCTCACGTCCGTCACACAGAACCATAAGAACCGGGCGGCGGTTGAGAATTGCTACGACACGCTTCGTAAGAGCGAGCTTCGTCGGCACTTCTGGAGCTTCGCTATCTCGCGACGCATCTTGCGAGCAGTAGCCACGACCGATAAGATATTCACGCCGGCAACCTACTCGGCAGTCGTCACGTACGACCTAAACGACATAGTACTGTCTGGCGGCGAGACCTACATTTCTCTGGTGGGCGCGAACCTAGCCAATACCCCAAGTACTGCGACGGAGGAAAGTGCCACTGCCTTTTGGGCGGTGTACCGTGGCCCACTCACGGCGACCCTGTGGGACAGCGGCACGCAGTTCTACCGAGACGAGATCGTGTACAATGGTTCGGCCCTGTTTATCGCACTAACTGCGATGCCTGACATTGACACCACGCCAGTTGACGGGACTGACTGGCACGAGATCAACACGGCGACCTTGGCCGCCACGCCCTATCGCGCGCCGACTAGCGGGCGCACGTTCGCATTCATCAAGCCACGCGACTTCCTGCGCACGGCCCCGCGCGATCCCCGCATCTCCAACATCGTCCTAGATCATTTGATGGAGGGCCAGCAAATCATCACGAACGACCCCGGCCCCTTAGTACTGCGCTATGTGCGAAACGTGGCGGATACCACTCTGTTCGACCCGCTATTTGACGAAGCGCTCGCCGCCAAGGTGGCGTCAGAGACGTGTGACGAGATCACACAGTCTCTTACTCGCAAGGCCGATTTGCGTGACGAATACCGCACTCACATATTCGAGGCGTCCACTACGAACGCTATCGAAGCGTTTGAGGCGCAGGAGACCGACGAAGACACCTGGATTTCGGTGAGGCGATAATGGGGGACGCGTCGTTCGTGCAGTCGTCGTTCTTGGGTGGCGAATGGTCCAGCTACTCGCAAGGCCGCATGGACAGCGAGCGCTACAAAACCGCGCTCAACCGCTGCCTGAACGCATATCCGCTTGAAGAAGGCGCCTGGTCGCGCCGGCAAGGCACGCGCTGGCTCGCGGCGACACGCGGAGGCTTGGCCGCCAAGTTGATCGGCTTCTCGTTCCGCGTTGACGAGCCCTTCCAGACGGAGTTCACGGACGGCTATGCCCGGTTCTTCTTGGGCGTGTCTCAAGTATTCACGGGCGACAATCAAGGTGTTACTGCTATTTCCACGGCCAATCCGGCTGTGGTCACGACTGCCGGCGTGCATGGCTGGTCCACTGGTAATACGGTCATGTTCGAGTTCACGTCGGGTGACGACGGGGACCAGCACGACAATGCGCCGAAATTGCGCAACCGCCAATTCCTTATCACAAGTACTGGCGCTTCGGCGTTCTCCTTGGTTGACGCTGTGACCGGCGAAACCGTAGACGGCAATACGTTGAGCTATGTTGGGCCGGGCGGCACCGTAAAGCGCATCTTCGAGATTGCCACGGTCTACACTGGCTCGTCCTGGCAAGACTTGCGCAAGGTGCAGGATCAAGACACCGTGTACTTCCTGAACCCCTCGTATGTGCCGTATGCGCTCGCAGTTGGATCGTCGCTCGCCGCGCCGCTCACGCTGACCGCGCAGACCTTTACGGACGGCCCGTACATGGATGAGAATATCACCAGTACTACGCTAGACCCGAGTGGTGTCAGCGGCAGTGTGACGCTTGTGGCGTCGGCTGTGACCGGCATCAACGGCGGCCAAGGGTTCCTGCCGACAGACGTTAATCGCGTCATACGCCTGAAATGGGAACCGGCCGCGTGGTCCTCTGCCTCGGCATACGCTATTGGCGATTTGGTAAAATACAACGATCAGTACTTCGTCGCCACAAAAGCCATAGTTGCCACGACCGTAACGCCGGAGCGTGACGTAGTATCGTGGACGTTTGCGACGGACGCAGTAGTGTGGACGTGGGGCCGCATTACGGCTCGTGCGAGCACGACCAGCGTTACGTTCTTGATCCTCGGCACCGCCCTTCCCGACGCCACTGCCCGCCTCGTGTGGCGCATGGGTCTGTACAGCGACACGACTGGTTGGCCCAACGTCAGCACGTTCCACGACGGTCGCCTGTGGCTCGCCAGCCCGGCGCAAGTCAATCGCTTGGACGCCAGTGTTGCTAATTCGCTCAATGGCTATCTTGACTTTGCGCCGACGCTGCCGGATGGCACCGTGACAGACGCGAATGCTATTGCGGCGGTTGCCAACTCGGAAGACAAGAATGATATCGTATGGCTGACTGCAGACGAACAGGGCCTTTTGGCAGGCACGCAGGGCGGTGAGTGGCGAGGGCGAGCGAGTGTCAACAACGACCCGATCAGCCCAAGCAATTTCGATTTCCGCCGAGTGAGCAAGTCCAAAAGCTATCGTGCAGAGATCGTGCGCGCCACGACCATGCTGATCTTCATTCAGTTGTCGCGTCGCAAGATTATGGAGTGGGGCTACTTCGAGAGTGCCGGCTATAAAAGCTCGCACCTGTCGATCACGGGCCGCCACTTGACCGCGAGCGGCATGACTGAGCTTGCCTACCAGCACGAGCCTGTGCCGATGCTGTGGGGCCGACGCGATGATGGCGGTCTCATTGGGTGCATGTACAAACGCGACCCCGAGGAAGGCTTCTTCGCTGCGTGGCATGAGGTTGATCTTGGCGGCGACCGCACGACTACAAGCATTTCAACCGGCGCGTCCATTACGGGTCTATCGGAAGCGCTGTACCAAGTGTCAGCCGGCGAGGACGGCGCTCATTTCGTTGAAATCCTATCCCCGATCTTCGAGGATGATACGGAAGCGTGGGAAGCGTTTTTCGTTGACAGCGGCATTACTCCACAGGCCGGCAACTACAGCGCCGGCAACCTGACATTCTACGGTTTCTGGCCCCTGGTCGGGACGAGCGTTGCCGTTATGGTCAATGGCATCGACACCGGCGACTACACTGTAGCGGCTAACGGCAGTATTGTGGTTCCCATAGGCGGTACGGACAGCGGGTACACGCTCGCGGACTTGCAGGCCCTAAGCGACACAGGCGAGGACTTCGGTGAGTTCTCTGTGGACATAGATACAGGAGCGCAAGCCGCGCCGTCCAATTATACCGGGCAAATCATGGCGCACATTGGTGACAATGATGACGTGTCCGGCGTGAGCGGAGCCGACGTATTTGTTGACGCCAATCGCAACCGCATGTTCGTGTTCAAGGAAGGCGCTACCGCAACTTCCGGCATCCGGCGTTTTGACTTGAACAACGGCGGTTCCGAAACATTGCAGAAGAACTTGGACGGTATCTACGGCGTTGGCAGCGGCAATATGATAAACGTGCAGGGCTCGTGTGCGTTGGATATAGCAGGCAATCTGTACGTCGTGAATTGCGCCACGGCCAATCAGGTCTCGATCAGCAAAATCTCCGGCTCGACCCTTGAAGAACTGGGCGAGTTCGGTGCGTCGAGTGGCTTCGTGCCGGGCCCGCTTACGAACGGGCTCG
>Ga0184637_10002598_pt1 | contig 11555 bp, 6 predicted proteins | sample PLM3_127_b2_FD_133143 | JGI IMG/M metagenome (GOLD analysis project Ga0184637, IMG submission 133143) | Groundwater sediment microbial communities from an aquifer in East River, Colorado, USA - PLM3_127_b2 | ecosystem: Environmental > Terrestrial > Soil > Riparian zone | place: USA: East River...
GCCTCGCGCAGCGCCTGGGTCGGCGCGATCACGTCGTCGAAGATCGGCTTGATCAGGTACGCGCGTCCGTAGCGTCCGACGCTGAACACTCCGGCGAGCAGCAGCGCGACGACGATCGGCCACAGGTACGGGCGCGCGTACGCGAACAGCCGCAGCAGCGCGGGCCGCGGGGGTGTCGGGGCGCGGACGTCCGCGGTGTCGGATTCGGACAACGTGAAGCGCCTCGCGGGAGCGGTGGGCGGGGAGGGAAGGGCCAGGTGGCGAGCCAGGGTAGCTCCCGGCCGGCGGGTTGGGTGGGCAAGGAGGCCGACGCGAGAGGCGGCCGACGCTCGCGACGGCCTCCTAGGCGAGCTCCTCGGCGATCGCGTCCCCGGCGCGCCAGCCGAGCCAGACCTCGCCTTCACCGCCGAGACCGCCCACGGACGCACGATCGAGGCCGTAGATCGCGGGTCGCGCCGAGACCCGCAGCTCCGGCTCGTCGGGCCAAGCCGCTCCGACCGGGTCGGCCAGCAGTGCATCGCTGTCCCAGCGGCGCACCGCAAGCGGCTGGCGCTCGAGGACGCCGTCCGAGAACGGCAGCAGATCGCGCAGCGCGCGCTCGATCCGCGACGTGCCTCGCCGCTCCGCTTGCGGGTCGTCGATCGGGACGACCACGGAGGCCAGCAGGTCGAAGCCGTCCACCCGGCGGCGCCCCCGGAACACGCGCAGCGCGACGCTCTCGCCGTCCTCGGAATCCCGCCAGACGACACGATCGGCCATGCTGGGCGCGAGCTGCTCGCGGGGACCCCGGAGGTGCAGGGTGTGGCGGCGCCAGCGGATCGGCGGAACCTGCAACAGCTCGGGTACCGGTTCTTCCGCGGCGGCAGCGATCGCGGCCGCGGGCGCGTTCAGCAGCAGCGCTCGGCCGGTCCAGATCTCCTTCGACCCGCTGACCGCAAGGCCGGGCTGATTCGAGACCGACACCAGCCGAAACGCACCGTCCAGCACGCGGAACTCGCCATAGAGCGTTTCGATGCGCCGCCGCAACAGGCCACGCAGGTGGCCGTCACCGCCGCTCATTCCCACGCCTCCCCGGAGCAGGCCGCCGATCAGCCGCGCCCTGGCCTCGGACGAGGGTTCGCATGCGCCGAGGTTCGAGAGCGCACGCACGGGTGCGTCCAGCACCGAACGCAACGCCGGGGGCATGTCGTTGCAGGCGCGCGGCCAGCCGCGCTCGGTGCCGCTGCGCCGCGCCGGCGTGAGCACCTCGCGCGCGCGGCGCGCGGAGCGAAGCAGCTGCGGCGTTTCGAGCAACGCGCTGCGCTCCGTCTCCGCTGCGTCGTCGAGTGCCTGTACCCAGTTGCGCGCGTCCTCGCGCGAAGCCAGTCCCCAGCTCGACCACTCTTCTGCGGTGTGGGTGTTGCGTCCCAGGTCCACTCGGCGCTCGGCATCGCAGACCTGGAGCGCCACCTCCTCGGAGACGAAGCGCCGCTGGTCGATCAGCGCGATTCCCATCGCGCGTAGACACTCCGCGAGCAGTCCCTGGCCCTCGGCATCGACCAGCAGGAACGGCTCACGCACGAAGTCGTCACTGCCCGCCGCCCGCTCTTCGAGGATCAGCACACGCAGCCCTCGCTGGCCGAGCCGCACCGCGGCCACGAGCCCGGGAAGCGCCGACCCCAACATCAGCACGTCCCAGCGGCGCACTCGATACGCCTCGGTGCTCGAGATCGGCGGAAGGCCGCGCATCAGTCGGAGGCGAGCGGACCGAGACGCAGCGGCTCGTCGTCGGGTGTGCGCACCTCGATCACTCCGATGCGATAGGCGCGCTCGCCCAGCGCGTGGATGCGGTCGAGAATGTCGCGCGCCTCTTCGGAGGGAACGATCAGCACCATTCCGATGCCGCAGTTGAACACGCGCAGCATTTCGGCGTCGTCGATCCCGCCCTGTCGCTGGAGCCAGCCGAAGATCGGAGGCCGCGGCCAGCGCGAGGGATCGATCCGGGCCTGCACGCCCTTCGGTAGCACCCGCGGAACGTTGCCGGGGAAGCCTCCCCCGGTGATGTGGGCAACGCCGTTCAGTGTGAAGTCGCGCATCAGGTTCAGGATCGTCCGCACGTAGATCCGCGTCGGCGAGAGCAACGCGCTGGCGAGGGTGGTGTTGAGCTCCGGATTTTCCGCGCGCAGGTCCAGCTCGCCCGAGCGAACGCGCGCGTCGACGATGCTGCGGACCAGGCTGAAGCCGTTGCTGTGGCATCCGGTCGACGCGAGCCCGAGGATGACGTCACCCTGGCCGATGCTCGACCCGTCGATCAGCCGATCGCGTTCCACGACCCCCACGCCGAACCCGACCAGCTCGATCTCGCCCTCTGCGTAGACGCCGGGCATCGTCGCAGTCTCGCCTCCCAGCAGTGCACAGCCCGCGCGCCGGCAGCCCTCGGCCATGCCGCGCAGTGCCTGACGAGCGCGCGGCCGATCGAGCTTCGCCATCGCGACGTAGTCGAGAAAGACCAGCGGCTCCGCGCCCTGGACGACCAGATCGTTCACGACCATCGCCACGCAGTCGATGCCGACGGTGTCGAACCGGCCCTGCTCGGCGGCGAGCTTGAGCTTCGTGCCGACGCCGTCGGCGCTGGCTACGAAGATCGGGTTCTCGTAGCGTTCGGGAGCCTTGAACAGACCCGCGAAGCCGCCGACCGAAGACAGGATCTCCGGTCGCAGTGTCGAGCGGGTGATCTCGCGGATCTCGTCCACGAAACCTTCGTCGTGATCGAGGTCGACACCCGTGGCCGCATAGGCGGGAGCGCTCCGATCGCGGTTGGGCTGAGACTTGCCGCGCGATTCGCGAGCAGACTCACGACCCGTCTCACGATCAGGGAGAGGTCGAGCGCGTCCGGTCGCTGCGCCGTCGGGGTCGCTCACGCAGCGATGGATAGGCGAGCCGGCCTCGGAGCGCAATCGGCGCCGTGCTATGGTCGCTCGGTGAAGCTCTCGGTGGTGATTCCGACGCTCGACGAAGCGGAGTGCATCGAGGTAGCGATTCGCGGCGCGTGCGACGGGCCGCAGGAAACTGCGCCAAGCAGACTCGTGCTCTCCGCCGGCCCAGGTACGGGCCCAGCGACCGTGGAAGTCATCGTCGTCGACGGCGGCAGCTCCGACGCGACGGCCGAGCTCGCCGCGGCGGCCGGCGCCCGCGTGCTCCGGTGCGGGCGCGGTCGCGCGCACCAGCTCCGGGAGGGGGTCCGCGCCAGCAGCGGTGACGTGCTGGTGCTGCTGCACGCCGACACCTGCCTTCCGAAGGGCTGGGCGTTGGTCGTCTGCGACGCGCTCCGCGACGAACGGGTAGTAGGTGGAGCATTTCGCCTTCGTTTCGACGAACGGTCGCTCGTGCTGCGCTTCATCGAGTGGGGCGTGTGGCTGCGGGTCGCCGTCTGGCGGCTGCCCTACGGCGATCAGGTGCTGTTCGTCCGGCGCAGCACACTGGAGGCGATCGGGGGCATCCCCCAGGTTCCGGTGATGGAGGATCTCGACCTGGTGGATCGGATGAAGCGGCGAGGACGCCTCGCACTGCTCTCCACGCCCGTGGTGACATCGGCGCGTCGCTACCGCGCGGGCGGGCCGCTGCGCACGATGCTGCGCCACTGGCTCGCCGCGGCGGCCTGGGCGCTCGGGGTCGATCGCGGCCGCGTCGCGCAATGGGGGGGGCGGTGATGGCGGAGGTGCCCGGTCTGGCCGCGGTTTCCAGCTATTCGGGCGGCGGGCGCTCGGCGCTGCGCCGACTGGCCGGCTACGTCCGCCGCAACCGCCGCTACTACGCGGTGTGGGTGGTGGTCACGCTCGGCTACGTGGCCGGCTTCGTCGCGGTGCCGATGCTGGTCGGCTGGTCCGTCGGCGCGCTCGCGGAGGGCCTGGGGACCGAAGAGGTCGTGCGCCGTGTCGGCTGGCTGGCCGCCGTCACCACCGCGCGCGGCGTGCTGCGCTACCACTCGCGAACGCTCGTTTTCAACGCCGCGCGCGAGATCGAGTACGAGCTGCGCGGCGACATCTTCGCGCATCTGCAGCGGCTCTCGCTGAGCTTCTATTCGCGCTGGCGGACCGGCGACATCATGAGTCGCTGCGTGAACGACATCGGCGCGGTCCGGCTGTTGATGGGCGTGGGGCTGCTCAACCTGCTCCAGACGCCGGTGCTCTACGTCGCGGTGATCGGCGCGATGGTGACGGTGAACGCGCAGCTCGCGCTGCTGGTCCTGCTGCCGTATCCGCTCTTCATCCTCGTCGCGCGCACGCTCGGCCGCTCCATCCACCACTGGAGTCTGCTCACCCAGGAAGGTCTCGCGGACGCCTCCAACCACCTCCAGGAGACGATCTCCGGCATTGCCGTCGTGAAGGCCTACGCGATGGAGCCGCTGACCGAACGGCGCTTCGAGACGGTCAACCAGGAGCTGTACCGGCGCGAGCTCGGGTTGGTGCGGACCAACGCCGCGATGCCGGCCATCACCGGCATGCTGCCCGCGCTGTCGATGGGGTTGATCCTGCTGGTCGGTGGTCGCGACATCACGTCCGGACGCATGGCGGTGGCCGACTTCTTCACCTTCGCGATGTACGTCTACGAGCTGACCTTCCCGACGTTCATCATGGGTTGGGTGGTCGCGCTGGTGCAGCGCGGCGCGGCTTCGATGCAGCGCATCGACGAGCTGCTCTCCGAGCAGCCGACGATCGCCGATCGACCCGACGCGGAACCGTTGCGTGAGCTGCGCGGTGAGATCGAGTTCCGCAACCTGACCTTCGGCTACGCCGGCGATGCCGACCGCGAGCCAGCGCTTCGCGACATCGACCTCCGCGTGCCGGCGGGCACCACGCTGGGCGTGGTGGGTACGGTGGGCGCGGGCAAGAGCACGCTCGCATCGCTCTTGCCGCGCCTCTATGAAGTTGCGGACGGTCAGCTCTTCATCGACGGCGTCGACGTGAACCGCGTGCCGCTGGCGACGCTGCGCCGGCACATCGCGATGGTGCCCCAGGAGTCGTTCCTGTTCTCGACGACGCTCGCGGAGAACATCGCGTTCGGGGCACCGGACGCTCCTCGCGAGGACATCGAACGCGCGGCGCGGCGCGCCCAGCTCGCGGTGGACGTCGAAGACCTTCCCGGCGGCTACGAGACGATCGTCGGCGAGCGCGGCGTGATGCTCTCGGGCGGGCAGCGCCAGCGCACAGCACTTGCGCGCGCGCTGCTGCTCGACCCGGCGATCCTGATCCTCGACGACACGCTCTCGGCCGTGGATGCCGAGACCGAGGCCGCGATCCAGCGCGAGCTCGACGACGTGTTTAGCGGCCGCACGGTGGTGGTGGTGTCGTCGCGCGTCACCGCCGTGCGCGGCGCGGACCAGATCATCGTGCTCGACGGCGGGCGCATCGTCGAGCGCGGGCGTCACGCGGAGCTCGTCGCTGCGAGCGGCCTCTACGCGCGGCTCGCTGAGGAGCAGGAGCGACGGGACGACCGCGTGCTCGACCTCGCGGCGGCGGGGTTCTCGGCGTGAGCGCTGGCGCACCGCTCACCGGCGCCGGCGCCGCGACCCGCGAGGAACTCTTCGAAGAGGAGGCGCTGGGCAAGGCATACGACACGCGGCTCTTGAGGCGCCTGTGGCGTTACGTGGCGCCGTATCGAATGCAGGTGCTCGTCACGGTGCTGATGCTGTTCCCGCTGCTCGTCTTCGAGCTCGTGCCGGCGTGGATCATCAAGACCGGCATCGACCAGGTGGTCGTGCCGCACGTGACGGGCGAGGTCGCAGTCCCGTCCCGACTGCCCGATGAGCCGCGGCTGCTTCCCGGGCCTCTCTTGTGGCTCGCGGACAAATTTCCGGGCGCCAGCGCTCGGCTCGAACTGGCGCGCAGCGCGCTCGCGGGTGCCAGCGCGTGGCTCGAGCCGCCCGCGGAGGTGCCGCCGCTGGTCTGGCTCGCCGGGATCTACTTCGCCGTGATGGCGTTCGCGGGCGTCACCTCGTTCGTGGACCAGCTGGTCATGTCGTGGACGGGCCAGGCGGCGATGCGCGACCTGCGGCGGGAAACCTTCGCTCACATCCAGCGGCTGCACCTCGGGTTCTTCGACACGATGCCGGTGGGTCGCCTCGTCACGCGCGCCACCAACGACGTGGAGAACGTCTCCGAGATGTTCTCGGCCGGTATCGCGGCGCTGGTGAGGGACGTGTTCAAGATGCTCGGCCTGGCGGTTGCGCTGTTCGTCGTCGATCCACGCCTGGCCGGGCTCACGTTCCTGGTCGTGCCGCTGCTCGCGGTGGGCGCGTTCGTCTTCCGCTGGAAGGTACGCGAGGCGTTTCGCGCGGTCAGGGTGCGCATCGCGCGCATCAACGCCTACCTCCAGGAGTGCGTCGTCGGGATGAAGGTGGTCCAGCTCTTCACGCGCGAGCAGCGGAACTTCCGCGACTTCGACGCGATGAACGCCGATCACCGCGACTCCTGGCTCCAGTCGGTGCGCTACGACTCGGCGCTCTTCGCCGTAGTGGAGTTCGCTTCGGGGATCACGATCGCCCTCGTGATCTGGCAGGGCGCAGGCTACGTCGCCGCAGGAACGATTTATCTCTTCATCGACTGGACGCGCCGCTTCTTCATGCCGCTGCGCGATCTCTCGGCGAAGTACTCCGTGATGCAGTCGTCGATGGCGAGCGCCGAGCGCATCTTCCAGCTGCTCGACACGCCGCCCGCGGTGCAGGACCCCGCCGAGGCGGCTAGCCCTACCGTCCTGTCCAACGCGGAACAGCGCGGCCTGGTCGAGTTCGACGGCGTCTGGTTCTCCTACCGCGACGACGAGGACTGGGTGCTGCGCGACGTGTCGTTTCGGGTCGAGCCCGGCGAGAGTGCTGCCTTCGTCGGCGCGACCGGAGCCGGGAAGACCACGATCATCAAGCTCCTGACCCGGCTCTACGACGTCGACCGCGGCAGCATCCGGATCGACGGCGTCGACCTGCGCGAGTGGCCCCAGGGCGAGCTGCGCCGACGCGTGGGGATGGTGCTCCAGGACGTGTTCCTGTTCAGCGGCAGCATCGAGCAGAACGTGTCGCTCGGCCGCGACGAGATCGATCACGACGCGGTACAGCGTGCCGCCCGCGCGGTGCAGGCGGATCGCTTCATCGCCCGGTTGCCGCAGGGCTACGCGACGGAGGTCCGGGAACGCGGCACCAACCTGTCGGCCGGGCAGCGCCAGCTGCTGTCTTTCGCGCGCGCGCTGGCGCACGGCGCCGATGTGCTCGTGCTCGACGAGGCCACCAGCGCGATCGACAGCGAGACCGAGGGGCTCGTGCAGGAGGGGATCCGCGTGCTGATGGAGCACAAGACGGCGCTCGTGATCGCGCACCGGCTGTCGACGATCCAGGACGTCGACTGCATCCACGTGCTCCACAAGGGGCAGCTGGTCGAGTCCGGCACGCACGACGAGCTGGTGGCGCTCGGGGGGGTCTACCAGCGTCTCTATCGCCTCCAGTACGCCGAGCAGGAGGCGCCGGTCGCGGCCGCCGGCGGGTAGGAGGCCGATTCTCGAGTCGGCCTCCTTGCGGGCAGTTGCACGTTCCGACGGGGCGGTGGTACAAACTCCGCAACCCCCCCTCTGCCTTCCAATATCCCCGATCGCCCCGGTCGCGCATTCGCGGCATCCAGCGCTGGCGTCCGCCGACGCGCCTCCGGGTACAGCGGGGAAGCAGGCGAGGTCAGGTGCGGCTCAAGTCTCTGGAACTCCACGGGTTCAAGTCGTTCGTCGACAAGACCGTGGTTTCGTTCATGCCCGGTATCACCGGGGTGGTCGGCCCGAACGGCTGCGGAAAGTCCAACATCGTCGATGCGATGCGCTGGGTGATGGGCGAGCAGGCACCGCGGCGGCTGCGCGGCAAGGGCATGGAGGATGTGATCTTTGCTGGCTCCGAAGGCTTTTCCCCCGTGGGGATGGCGGAGGTTACGCTCACCTTCGACAACAGCGAAGGAATCGCTCCTCCCGCGTTCGCAACCTACGCGGAGATCCAGATCTCGCGGCGGCTGTTCCGATCGGGGGAATCGGAGTACCTGCTCAACCGAACGCCGTGCCGGCTCCGCGACGTCCAGGACTTCTTCCGCGACACCGGCATCGGCACCAAGGGCTACACGATCGTGGAGCAGGGGAAGATCGCCGAGATCGTGTCGGCGAAACCCGAAGAGCGCCGCCAGCTGATCGAGGAGGCCGCGGGCATCGGCAAATACAAGGCCCGCCGCCGCGAGGCCGAGGGCAAGATCGAAGCGACGGAGCAGAACCTGCTCCGCGTGAACGATATTCTCAGCGAGATCCGCCGCCAGATTACCTCGATCGAGCGCCAAGCCAAGAAGGCGGCGCGCTACAAGCGGCTGCGCGAGACGCTGCGCGTGCTCGAGCTCTCGCTCGCCGCAGATGATCGCCGCGATTTGGCTCTCGGGATCGAGGCGGCCCGCCAGCGGCTCCAGCGCCAGCGCGACACTGTGACGGCTCGCGAGACGCAGCTCGCCGAGCGCGAGCTGGGGGTCCAGGCGAAGCGCCTCGAGCTCGGCGAGTGCGAGCGCATCCTCACGCTGGGCAGCGAAGCTCTGCTCGCTCTCCGCGGGGACATCAAGGACTGCGAGGGGCAGATCGAGTACGGCCGCCGCGAGCGCGAGTCTCTGGCCGCGCTCGCCGAGGCGCGTCGCACCGAGCTCGCGGAGCTCCGGGAGCAGCGGGTCGGACACGATCGCGAGCACGCTCAGCTCGAGGCGGAGTTGGCGGCCGTCGAGCGAGCCGTCGTTTCGGGTGCAGAGTCGCTGACGCAGGCCGAGACGGAGGTGCGCGCCTCCCGCGCGGCGCTCCAGGATCTGGAGCGCGAGCGCGATACAGCCAACGTGGCCCTCGTGGGTGCTCTGACGGCGATCGCCCGCGCCGAGGATCGGTTGGCGACCGTCGAGGACCGGCGCGCCGAGCTGGAGAGTCGTTTGCGCAGCGCCGACGAGGTGCTCGAAGTGGGCCAGGGCGAGGCCTCGAGGGCCGATCGCGAACAGCACGCGCTCGAAGAAGGCCTTCGCAATCTGCTGGCCGACCGCGATCGCATGATGAGCGCCGTCCGCAGCGCGCTCGACAACCACGACGCGGCCGTGGTCGCCGACCACTCCGCCGATGCCGGCTTGCGCGTGGTGCGGGAGGAGACCGAACGCAAACGCGCCCGGCTCGCTTCACTGCGCGAGGTGCTCCAGCGCGGTGAGGACGTGGCGGCCGGTACCCGCCACCTGCTCGAGCGCGACGCGGCGACGCGGAACCGCCTGGGTCTGCGCGGCCTGGTCCGAGATTTCCTCGAGGCGGACCCCGAGGTGGAGCGCGCGGTCGAGGTGGCGCTGTCGGATCGGGCCGAGGCGCTGGTGGTGGATACCTCCGCGGGCGCGATCTCGGCACTGGCGCTGTTGCATGCCGGCCACGTCGGCCGCGCCGTGTTCGTGGCGGCGCCCGCCCGCCCGCCCGACGTTTCGGGCTTCGTCCCGCTCGGCGTTCCGCTGCTCGATCGGGTGCGCCCGCGCCCCGGTCACGAAGATCTGCTGCGTGCATTGCTTTCGGGCGTCTATCTCGTCGAGGACCTCGGCCTTGTGCTGCGCGTCTACGGAGGTGGGGGCATTCCCGCGACCTTCGTCACCGCGAGCGGTGATCTGCTGTCGCCCGACGGTGTCGTTCGCGGCGGGTCGGGGGGCGTCGGTGGTCACTTGGCGCGCACCCGAGAGGTCCGCGAGCTCGATGGCGAGGTGGCGCAGTTGGAAGCGCGGGTGGCGAAGTTGGACAGCGCGCATCACGCAGCGCGCGCGGCGCTCGCCGCTGCCAGCGATGAGCTCGAGAATCTGCGCAACCGACATCACACCGCAGCGCTGGCCGTCGCGAACCACGAGAAGGACCTCGAGCGGACTCGCGAGAGAATGAAGGCCCTCGGCGAGGCACATGAGGGGCGCAAGAGCGAGCGTTCGGAGCTGCTCGCGGAGCTCGAATCCCTGGCCCAGGAGTCGCTGCGGCTCGGGAGCGCCCTGGAAGCCACGCGCGGCGATCGCGGCGAGCGACAGCGCTCGCTGGGCGCGCTCGCGCTTCGGATCGGCTCGACCGGCCGCGAGGTTACGCGGCTGGAGGGGGTCGCGACGGAGCGGCGCGTGGAACACGGAGGGCGTGCCGCCCAGCGCGATCGTCTGCGAACCGCGCGCGAGCGCGCGGCGGTGTCGCTCGCGGAGGCCCAGACCTGGATCGCGCGACGCGAGACCGAGATCGGCGACGCAGAGGCGCGCCGCCTGGAGTTGGCCACCAGCATCGAGCAGGCGCGCGCGCGCCTCGACGGGCGTTTGCGCGAAGAGGAGGCGGCCCGCGCCGGCCACGATGGCAAGCGCGAGGCCTTCGAGCGCGTGTCGGGAGAGGTTCACAGTCTCGAGGAAGGAGTGCGCGAGGTGCGCGCGGAGATCGGCCGCGAGCGCGAGGTGCTCTCCCAGGCCGAGCTCGCACTGCGCGAGAGCGAGCTCCGGCTCGCGCACCTGGACGAGTCGGTCCGCGAGAAGTGGAGCGTGGAGATCGCGACCTGGGAGCCGCCCGTCGCCGATCCGGCGGACAACGAGGGGCCGGGTGCCGAGGTGTCTCCGGCGGAGGAGGCGCCCACCGAGGTCACGGCCCAGGATTCTCCCGCCGACGGGGAAGATGAGGATGCGCCAGACGCCGCTCGCGAAGCGCGCGTCAACGCGCTGCTCGCGCGCACTCCATCCGCGGAACGGCGCCAGCAGCTCGACCTGGTGCGAAAGAAGCTCCAGGCGCTCGGCGACGTCAACCTCGGCGCGATCGAGGAGCACGAGGAGCTGAAGGAGCGCTTCCGCTTCCTTTCCGATCAGAAGCGGGATCTGGAGAGCACGTTGAGCTCGCTGCGGGAGGCGATCGCGCGCATCAACCGCACCAGTCGCCGGCGCTTCCGCGAGACCTTCGAGGCCGTCAGCAAGCGCTTCTCAGAGAACTTTCCGCGGCTCTTCCGCGGTGGGCGCGCGAGCCTGGCGCTCACCGACAACGAGGACGTGCTCGAGGCAGGCATCGACATCATGGCGATGCCGCCCGGCAAGCGGCTCCAGAACGTGAACCTGCTCTCGGGCGGCGAGAAGACGCTGACTGCGATCGCGCTGCTCGTGGCGGTATTCCAAGTGCGGCCGTCGCCGTTCTTTCTGCTCGACGAGGTGGACGCAGCGCTCGACGACGCGAACGTGGGGCGCTTCAACGAGATCGTCACCGAGCTCGCCAGCGAGTCGCAGTTCGTGCTGATCACCCACAACAAGCGCACGATCGAGGTGGCCGACGTCCTTTACGGCGTGACGATGGAACGCAAGGGCGTTTCGAAGCTCGTCGCCGTCGAGATGCACTGATCTCCAGCTCCGTTTCGATCTGCGCTCGGCTGAGCCTCGCTGCGCGCCGGACGGCTAGCCCAACTTCGCCAGTTGGAGAGGCGGGATCGAGGTATTTCGCGGACTTAGCCTCGGCGGTCGGCACTACATTTCGTCGACGTGTGAGGGGATGCGAAGTCGTTCGGGCAGCTGCAGACC
>Ga0184637_10002599_pt1 | contig 11554 bp, 5 predicted proteins | sample PLM3_127_b2_FD_133143 | JGI IMG/M metagenome (GOLD analysis project Ga0184637, IMG submission 133143) | Groundwater sediment microbial communities from an aquifer in East River, Colorado, USA - PLM3_127_b2 | ecosystem: Environmental > Terrestrial > Soil > Riparian zone | place: USA: East River...
GCGCATTCCAGCTCACGCGGCTGAGCGACGGCACCGTGAGCACGGTCAACTCCGGCGACGTGGTCGATGGTTTCCGCATCGACGTGGTGGCGCCGCTGCCGGCCGCCGGCGACCGCTTCCTGTTGCGCCCGGTGGGCGACGCGGCGCGCAATATGCTGCGGGTGCTCGACGACCCAAAGGGCATCGCCGCGGCGTCGCCGGTCACCGCCACCGTGGGCGCCACCAACACCGGCACCGCGACGGTGGCCGACCTGCATGCGACCAACGCCTCGATCGACCCCGAACTGACCGCGACGCTCAGCTTCACCTCCGACACCGGCGACTACAGCTGGGAACTGCGCGACCGCACGAGCGGCGTGCTGGCCAGCAGCGGCACCGGCACCTGGCAAGCGGGGCAAGCGATCGCGCTCAATGGCTGGGAAATGTCGCTCAACGGCGTGCCGAAAGACGGCGACACCCTGGTCGTGCAGAAGACCACCTTCCCCGCCAACAACAACGGCAATGCGCGCGCGCTGATCGACTTGCGCGACGCGCGCATCGTCGGCCAGCAGACCCTGGCCGGCGGCACGGTCGTGCCGGGCGACACGATCACCGACGCGTATGCGAATGCGCTGTCCGACATCGGCGTGCGGGTGCAAAGCGCGCAGACCGCGGCCGACATCTCGGCGGCCGTCGCGGCCGACGCCGAGACCGCGCGCAGCGCCACGGCCGGCGTCAACCTCGACGAGGAAGCGGCGCGGCTGATCCAGTTCCAGCAAAGCTACCAGGCCGCGGCCAAGATGCTGCAGGTCGCGCAGTCGGTGTTCGACACCTTGCTGCAAGTGACCTCGAGTTAGGGCCTGTTCACACTAAATGCGTGCCCACGTGACTCAGGAAACGCTCTCCATCGAGGCGCAAAGCGCAGACGTGGTAACTCCCACGTCGAGCATTTGCAACGCGGAGGGAGAGCGTTTCCTGAGATCACCCGAAGGGGCCGGTACCTGGCAGGCCACAGGGCGTCGTTGTGGGCTCGTTGTGTGCCGCAGGCACACCGCCTCGCCCGCGCCTAGCCCTGCGGCCTGCCAGGTGCCGGCGTGGGCACGCATTTAGTGTGAACAGGCCCTAATTCGGAGCAACCCACCATGACGCGCATCAGCACATCGCACGCCTTCGATTCGACGCTCGACCGGCTGGTCCAGCGCCAGGGCGAACTGAGCGACGCGCAGCAGCAGCTCAGCAGCGGCAAGCGCGTCAACCGCGCGAGCGACGACCCGACCGCGGCGGCGCGTGCCGAGCGGGCGCTGGCAAGCATCGCGCGCGCCGACGCGACCCAGCGCGCGGTCGAAACGAGCCAGACGCAGATGACGCAGACCGAAGGCGCGCTCGGCGACGCCGGCGAGCTGCTGCAGCAGGCGCGCGAGGCGCTGGTGGCCGCCGGCAACGCGAGCTACAGCGACGCCGAACGCAAGGGCCTCGCGCAAAAGCTGAGCGGCATCCGCGCGCAGCTGCTGTCGGTGGCCAACCGCAGCGACGGCGCCAACGGCTACCTGTTCGGCGGCCAGGGCTCGAACCAGCCGCCGTTCCTCGACGCCCCCGGCGGCTTGCAGTTTCGCGGCATCGGCGGGCAGGCCCTGGTCGCCGGCGACGAGGCCTTGCCGGTCACGCTCGACGGCCGCGCCACCTGGCTGTCCGCGCCCACCGGCAACGGCGTGTTCGAAACGCGCGCGCTCACCAGCACCGGCAGCGCCTGGATCGACAGTGGCAGCGTCAGCGACCCGTCGGCGCTGACCGGCTCGACCTACAGCGTGCAGTTCAGCGTGAGCGGCGGCGCGACGACCTATTCGGTGCTCAAGGACGGCGCGGCCACCGCGCAGACCAACGTGACGTTCGCCAGCGGCAAGGCGATCGAGGTCGACGGCATGTCGTTCACGATCAAAGGCAACCCCGCCACCGGCGACGAGTTCGAGCTGCGCCCGTCGACGCCGACGCTCAGCGTCTTCGACGCGCTCGACAAGGCGATCACCGAACTGTCGACGAGCTCACGCAGCAGCGCGCAGATCGCGCAAGGCAACGCCGAGAACCTGCGCAACATCGACTCGGTGATGGGGCGCTTGCAGTCGGCGCGCTCCGACGTCGGCGAAACGCTGAACCGCATCGACGGTGTCACGAATCGGCTCGATGCGCAGAAGCTGCAGGGCGAGACCGAACGCTCCAACGCCGAAGACCTCGACATGGTGCAGGCGATTTCCGATTTTCAGAACAGGCAAAGCGGCTACGATGCGGCCCTGAAGTCGTATTCGATGGTGCAGCGCCTGTCGCTGTTCCAGTACATCAATTCATGAGTTCGTCGCGCAGAAGGAGCCCCACGCGTGAGTGATGCCATCCTGGGCCAGGTGGCCCTGGGCTACTCGCCTTTCATCGACCGCAACCGCGCGGTCACGGCGACCCGGCTGACGGTGTTCCCGCTGAACCCCGACGCCACGCTCGACGCCGCCGAGCTGCTGCACGCGGTGGGCAGCGTCTGGCCGGTCGACGGTGCACGCGTGTCGCTCAACGTCGCCAGCGAAAGCCTGCTGCGCGACCTGCTCGCGGCCGAGCCGGCGACCAACCTGATGATCGAGATCCCGGCCTTCATGGCCGGCGACCCGCAGTACCTCGACGCCATCACCGCCTTGCATCGCCGCGGCAGCGTGCTGCTGATCAAGGGCCGGCCGCTGAAGGAGCTGCCGCGCGAGGTGCTGCCCTGCTTCAAGTACTCGATCATCGAGCTCTCCGATGACCGGCGCCTCACCGACACGGCGAAACCGCCGGCCGGCGTGAGCCGGAGCATCGCGCATGTGCAGTCGGGCGTGTCAAGCGTCGCCGACATGGAGGCGAGCTTCAACCGCGGTGCCGCCGCGGTGCTCGGCTGGCCGATCGACGACGTGCTCATCAGCGCCGCCAGCGACGGGCGCAAGGCCGGCCAGACCGACCTGCAGGTCATCGTCGAGCTGATCAACCGCGTCGACAAGCAGGAGCCGATCGAAAAGCTCGAAGGCACGCTCAAGCGCGACCCCTCGCTCGCCTTCAAGCTGATGCGCTACATCAACTCGCCGGCCTTCGGCCTGTCGGTGGAGATCAGCTCGTTCCGCCACGCCATCATGATGCTCGGCTACCGGCGCCTGAAGCGCTGGCTCGCGCTGCTGCTGGCCACCGCCAGCAAGGACACCAACCTGCGCCCGGTGATGTTCGCGGCGGTGCGCCGCGGCATGCTGATGGAGGAGCTGGTGCGTTCCGGCGGCGACGACGAGATGCGCAACGAGATGTTCATCTGCGGCGTGTTCTCGCTGCTCGACCGCATGTTCCGCCAGCCCTTCTCCGAGCTGATGCGAGCCATCCCGGTGCCCGAGCGCGTCTACCAGGCGCTGGTCGACGGCAGTGGGCCCTACCAGCCCTACATTGAGCTGGTGAAAGCGGTCGAGGCCGAGTCGCTGTACGACTTCCGCGAGGCCGCCGACAAGCTGATGATGAGCGTGACCGAAATCAACCGCGCCGAGTTGCGCGCACTGACGGCGGCGGCGCAGCTGGATTGAAACGGTGGGGCGGATCGCACCCACCGCTGCTGATTCATGAGACCGACCGATTCATGGGCGCGCGCCCAGCCGCTGCGGCAGTTCTTCGACCACTTGTCCGACGGCGTGCTGCTGCTCGACCGGCAGTCGCGCATCACCTTCGCCAACACCGCCGCGTTGCGCCTCCTGCCTTGTGAAACCGGCATGCCGCTCGACCAGTTGCGGCACCTGCTGGGCGACGCCGCGCTGCAATGGGTGAAGCAGCGTGTCACCGCGTTCGCCCGCGGCGCGTCGGGTCAACAGGCGCCGCCGGTCACGCTGCCGGACGGCCGCACGCTGCAGCTCGCCTGGCATGCGCTCGACGCGACCCACTCGGCGCTGCGACTGCAGGTCGGACCCGCCGCCAGCGCCGCCGCGAGCAGCACGCCGACCTGGCCCGACGGCATGGCCGACCCAGGCGCGGCCGAGATGCTGCGGGTATTCTGGACGTCGCCGTTTCCCGCGACCTTGCAGGACGCGGCCTATCGCATCGTCGACGTCAACCAGGCCTACCTCGATTTCAGCGGCTACCGCCGCGAGCAGCTGATCGGCATCGACCCGCTGGCACTGCAACCCGAGGAAGACCGCGAGGCCAGCCTCGCGGCGCGGCGCAACCAGGCCGAGGACTTCGGCCGTGCCGACACCGCGCCGCTGTTCGAGCGCCGGCTCATCGACGCCGGCGGGCGCGAGCGCTGGTTTCGCGCGGCACGCAGCGCGCTCGTCGACGCGAGTGGCCGGCGCGTGCACCTGGTGGTGCTGCAGGACAGCACCGCCGAGCACGCGGCGCGCGAACGGGCGGAACGCTCGGTGCGCGAGCTCGACGACTGGTTCGACTTGAGCCCGCTCGGCATGGTGCTGTTCGACGAAGCCGGCTTGCTGGTGCGCACCAACCCCGCGTTCGACGCGCTGGTCGGCGCGGTGCCGGCACTGCTGCCCGACGCCGCGCCGGGCCTGCAGCAATTGCTCTGCTGGGACGGCGCGGCGGCCGCGTCGCAGCTGCAGGCCGGCGGCCCGCCGCTGGCGGTGCAGGGCTGGCTGCCGCAACCCGACGGCAGCCAGCGTCGGCTGCGCTCGATGGTGCGCTGCTACACCACGCCGGGCGGTCAACGCCGCTACATGGCGGTGGTCGAGGACCGCAGCATCGAGGAGGAACGCGACCTCGCACAAATGCAGATCGGCGCGCTGATGGACACCGCCGGCGTCGGCCTCGCGACCTTCCAGGAATCGTCGGGCTGGGTCCGCCAGCGGCAGGCGCCGGCGAGCGACGCGGCAGCGAGTTCGGCGGCACTGCAGTCGATCAGCCGCGACATCGTGATGCCCGAATCGCTGCCCGAGTACGAGCGGCTGCAGCAGGCGCTGCGTCACGCGCAGCGCGCCGAGGTGCGCTATGCCGTGCGCCACCCCGACCTTGGGCCACGCTGGCTGCTGACGCGGGTCGAGCCGGCCACGCTCGCGTCGGGCCAGCGAACCACCTCGGTGGTCACGCTCGACGTCACCGAACAGCAGCAGACGCAGGCGCGCAGCGAGCAGTTGCTGCACGAGCTGACGACGATTCTCGAGAGCTCCGCCGCCGGCGTCGCCTACCTGCGCGGCAACCTGCTGGTGCGCTGCAACCGGCGCTTCGAAGCGATGCTCGGGCTCGAAGGCAGCGGCGTCGCCGGGCTGGGCATCCAGGAGTTGTTCGGCGCGTCGCAGCAAGGCCAGCGCATCGCCGCCGACACGCTGCGCTCGCTCGCCGACGGCCACGTCTACGAAAGCGAATTCGAGGTCGGCGCGACCGCGGACGCGAACGCCACCACGACAGCGCGCTGGTACGCGCTGTCGGTGCGGCGCACCGGCGCGAGCGGCAGCGCCGGCGAAGCGATCGCGGTGCTGTCGGACATCACCCGCCTGAAGACGCAGCAGCGCGAGCTCGAGGTCCTGGCGCGCGACCGCGAGCTGATGTTCAGCCTGTCCGAGGTCGGCATGGCCTTCGTGCGCGACGGCCGGCTGCAGCGCGCCAACGACGCGCTCGGCGAGCTGTGCGGCTACACCGCGGTCGAGCTGGCCGGCCTGCCGCTGGAAACGCTGTTCCCCGACGCCGATGACCCTGCGCGGCTGTGGGCGCGCGAGGAGAGCGCGCTGCGCCACTTCGGCCGCTGGGTCGGCGAACGCCAGTTGCGCCGGCGCGATGGCGAGCTGCTGTGGGTCCAGGTCAGCAAGCGGCTGGTGACCGAGGGCGACCCCGCCGGCGGCATCATCGCGTCGTATGTCAACGTCGACGACCGGCGCCGCGCCGAACAGGCGGTGGCGCTGCAGGCCGACCGCACGCGGGCGATTCTCGATTCGGTGCTGGTGGGCATCGTCACCGTCGGTCCGCGCGGCATCGAGTGGATGAACCGCTCGGCGCGGCGCATGTTCGGCGGCGACCTGGCCGACTTCATCGACCAGCCGATCGGCACCGTCGCGACGGCGGAGCCGCTGCACCCGTTTCACCAGACGCAGTACCTCGACGACCTGGTCGAAGGGCAGGCCGAGACCTTCGAGTGCCGCGTCAAGGCGCGCGACGGGCGCGAGTTCTGGGTCGTCGGCAACGTCGTCGCGACCGGGCGCGAATCGACCGGCCGGCAATTGACCTACGCCTTGCTCGACATCGAGCGGCGCCGCCAGGCCGAGGCGCGCACGCTGGAGGCGCAGGCCTCGCTGCAACGCATCATCGAAGCCGCGCCGATGGCAATCACCCTGTTCGACGCGCACAACCTGCGCGTGCTGCAGGTCAACGAGGTCGCCGCGCGCAGCGCGCAGCGCCGGCCCGACGAGCTCATCGGCCGGGCGCCCGAAGAAATCTTCGGACCGATCGGCGCGGCCGAGCGGCGGCGCGACATGGAGCGCGCCTTGAGCACACGCGACGTGACCTCGCTCGAATATCGCTACGACGCCAACGGCGAAACGCGCGTCTGGGACGCGCGCTACATGCCGCTGGCCGCACCCGGCCAGCCGCCCGACCAGCTGCTGCTGGTGTCCACCGACGTCACCGAGCAGCGCGCCGCGCAGCAAGCCAAGTTCGAGGCCGCGCTCGCGCAGCGCGAGATGCTGGTCAAGGAAGTGCACCACCGCATCAAGAACAACCTGCAGGGCGTGGCCGGCCTGTTGCAGCAGATCGCGGCGCGCAAGCCCGAGGTGGCGTCTGCGATGTCCGAGGTGGTGGCGCAGGTGCAGGCGATCGCGCAGGTCTATGGCCTGCAGGTCGGCGTGACCGGCCCGCTGCGCCTGAAGAGCGTCGTCGAGGCCATCACCGGCTCGGTGCAGCGCACCTTCGGCCACCCGATCCTGCTCGCGGTCGTTGGCCCGGCGCCGCACCAATGGGCGCTGCCCGAGGCCGAATCGATTCCGATCGCCTTGACGCTGAACGAGTTGCTGACCAACGCGGTGAAGCACAGCCTCGCCGGCGGCGCGATGGCGGTGACCTGCACGCTGGTGTGCAGCGACGCCGGCGTGCAGGTCGTCATCACCAATCGTGCGCAGCTGCCGGCGGACTTCAACCTGGCGCGCTTTCCGGGCGGCGTGTCGGGCCTCGGCCTGGTGCGCTCGCTGCTGCCGCGGCGCAGCGCGCGCCTCACGATCGAGCAGCACGACGCCGACGTCGTCGCCACGGTGGCGCTCACGCCGCCGGGCGTGACCAAGCTCGAGCCACTCTAGGAGTTGCGCGGCAGAGCCGTGCAACTCCTAGCGCAGGCGCTGAATGCACCGCTCCCCCGAGCCCCCTCCGCGAGGGGGCTCCAGCATGGATGACGAGCCGGCCGTGGGCCGGCAACACCATTCGAGCGGTTGAGAGCCGCGGGACGAGGTGAAGGGACGCTTGCTGTCGGCCGGCTGCAAGCCGGGCTCGTCCGTCGAACTGGAGGCCCCTCTCGGAGGGGGCTGGGGGAGCGGTGCATACGGCCCGCGGGGCTGGAAGTCTGCGCGGCTCTGCCGCGCAGACTTCCAGCCTGTGCAGCCGCGGGCGTTTCGGTGAGAATCGCGCCATGGTCGCGGTGCGAGGCAAGGGCAGGATTCTGGTGGTCGACGACGACCGGCTGGTCCTCGCCACGCTGACCCACGGCCTGCTGCAAGCCGGCTACGAGGTGATCGACGCGGACAACGGCGACGACGCGATCCTGCTGGCGCGCGAACACAAGCCCGACCTCGCGCTGCTCGACATCCGCATGGAAGGCAAGAGCGGCTTCGACGTTGCCGCCTACCTGCGCGAGTACTGCCAGGTGCCGTTCATGTTCCTGTCGGCGTTCTCCGACGACGACACGCTGCGCCAGGTGAAGGATCTCGGCGCGGTGGCGTATCTCGTCAAGCCGCTCGACATCCGCCAGATCGTGCCGGCGGTCGAGGCGGCGTTCGCGAATGCCAGCGGACGCAAGCACGACGCGCCTGCGCCGGCGAACCACCAGCCGATGCCGCAGCAAGTGGCGATGGCGGTGGGTGTGCTGATGCACCGCTATTCGCTCTCGCGCCATGCCGCGCTCGAACGGCTGGAGCGCATCGCCGTCAGCGAAAGCAGGCCGATCACCGAGCAGGCCGAGCGCCTGCTCGAAGCGGTGGAACTGCTGTCGATGCCGGGGTCGGGGTAGGGTGGGCTTCAGCCCACGGTGTTTGGGTTCGGCGCGCGCGGGACGCGTGGGCTGATGAAGCCCACCCTACGCCCACCCTACGCCCACCCTACGACCCCAGCGAGAAATGAAAGCTCGCGCCGCGGTCGACTTCCGACTCGGCCCAGACCTCGCCGCCGTGGCGGCGGATGATGCGGCGCACCGATGCGAGGCCGACGCCGGTGCCCTGGAAATCGTTCGCGCTGTGCAGGCGCTGGAACACCCCGAACAATCGGTCGGCGAAGCGCATGTCGAAGCCCGCGCCGTTGTCGCGCACGGTAAAGGCGTGGCCGGCCTGCTGCCCATTGCGGCCGAACCAGATCTGCGCCTCGCGGCACTTGCCGGTGTACTTCCAGGCGTTGCCCAGCAGGTTCTCCAGCACCACCCGCAGCAGCGTCGGGTCGCCCTGCACCAGCAGGCCCGGCTCGATGACGACCAACACCCGCCGATCCGGTGACTGGCGGCGCAGGTCGTCGGCGATGTAGCCGGCGAGCTGCGACAGGTTGACCGGCTGGCGCGCCAGCGGCTGGGTCGACAGCTGCGACAGCGCGAGCAGCGCATCGATCATGCTGTTCATGCGCGCGGCCGCGCCGAGCACGCGGTCGAGGTGGTCGTTGCCGATGCGGTCGAGCAGCCGTCCGTAGTCTTCCTTGAGGATCTTGGTGAAGCCTTCGACCACCCGGATCGGCGCGCGCAGGTCGTGCGACACGGTGTAGCTGAACGACTCGCGCTCGCTGTCGAGGGTCGAGTCGGGCGCGCTCGCTTCGTCGGCCGTGGCGACGCTGACGAAGGGCGGCGCGCCGTCGCTGCCCAGCACCCGCAGCGTGCCGAGGTAGCCGGCGAAGCGGCCTTGCGCATCGACGAGCGCGCTGCCGCGCAGCCGCCCGCTCGCAAGGGTGCCGCTGGCCGTGTCGAAAGTCACGCCCACATCGGCCAGCGGCGCATGCGCATCGAGGCAGGCGCGCAGCGCGGCTTCGTCAGCGCAGCGCAGGTGCGTCCACAGCGCGACCCCCGGCGGCACGGCCGCCCACGCCGCCGCCGGTGCGCCTTGCGGCGGGCGCAATTGGGTGAGGCGGTGGTCGGGCCCGGTGCGCCATTGCCAGACATCGAGCATGTCGGCCAGGCCCCCGGCAGCGACCCGCGTCTCGCGCAGTTCCTCGGCGGTTTGCCGTTGCCGCCGCAGCAGCCAGAGGCAAGTCGCGGCGAGTGCCACGATGGCCAGCACGGCGAGCCACCCGTCAATGCGAATCATGGCGGCGATTGTAAGGAGCGGGTTGCAGCGGCTCGCGGGACGGGCGCCGGTTCAAGTTGGCCGCCGCGTGGCCGAAATCACGGGACGTGGCCGGCGATCCTGCGGGCTGCGAGCGTTTCGCGCCGGCGTCCTGCGCGCCAGGCCATCCCGACCGACCCCGCATGCTGCCCTACCTGTCCCGTGTCTCGCTCTGGCTCGCGGCCCTGGCCGCGGCGGCGTCGCTGTTCACGCCCGGGCCGAATGGGGCGATGCTGGCCACGGTGGCGCTGGTCGCGCTGATCGGCGCGCTGTGGCTGCGCCGCTTCCGGGTCGCCGCGCCGACGCTGCTGGAGCTCGAAGACACGGTGGGTCTCGACGATGCGGCGCTGCTCGACGTGGCCACCGTGCTCGCGCGCAGCACCGCGCAGGCGGCGACGCTGCGCGACGCGCTGGTCGACGTTCGCGACGACCTGATCCACGAACTGGGTGCGCATGGGGTGGTGATCCACCACCTCGGCAGCGCCGCCGGCGTGCACCTGCGCGCGCTCGATCGCTATCCCGTGCGCGACGCGTTGCAAACCCGCGCGGTCGCCGGTCGCACCGAAGGCGGCTTCGCGCTGCCGGTGGCGCGCGACGGCCGGGTCGTCGCGCTGCTCGAACTCAAGGGCACCGAGCTGAAGGTGGAGCCGGCCGCGCTGACGCGCCTGCTGGAGCTGCTGCGCGCGCAGCTCGACGGCGTGGCCGCGCGCGACGTCGAATCGCCCGCGCCGGCCGGGCGCGAACCGGCGAATGCGGCCGGCGATTCGCCGCTGGGTGAAGAGGGCGAGTTCCTCAACGTGCTGGCGGAGAACCTGCCGGTGAGCCTGTTCGTCTTCGAGCCGTCCGATCGGCGGCTGCTCGCGATGAACCGACATGCCGAGAAGGAGTTCCGGTTGCGTCGCCGCGCCGTGATCGGCAAGTCCCTCGACGTATTCGGACCCGCGGTGCGCGCACTCGCCGAGCCGGCGATGCTGCGCGCGATCGACGAGCGCACGACGGTCGATTGCGATTGCGAGTGGGTCGGCCGGCGCGGCATGCGACACATCGTCAACGTGCGCAACGTGGTGCTGCGCCACGCCGACGGCACGCCGCGGCTGCTGATCGCGCTGGCGCGCGACATCAGCGCCGAACGCCAGGACCGGCGCGAACTCGAGGAGTCGCAGGCGCGCTTTCGCGAGCTCGCCGACACGATGGAAGACACGCTGTTCGTCAGCAACCCGGAACGCACGCATTTCGACTTTCTCGCCGGCAGCGCGTTCGAGACCTACGGCATGACGCGCGAACAGTTCGCGCAGCGCGAGAGCGTGATCCTCGACAACCTGATCGAGGAAGACCGGCCGCTGCTGGCCGAGCGCGCCGCGCGCGAGATGCGGCTCGAGCCGGCCGACGTCACCTACCGCATCGAGCACCCGACGCGCGGGCTGCGCTGGATTCGATCGCGCTCGCGCACCCGCGCGATGCCCGACGGTTCGCGCCGCGTCTACGGCATGGTGTCGGACGTGACGCGCGACCGCGAGCACGAGGTGGAGCTCGAGCGCGCGCGCGACGCGGCCGAGGCGGCGAGCCTCGCGAAGAGCCAGTTCATGGCCAACATGAGCCACGAGATCCGCACGCCGATGAACGGCATCCTCGGCATGACCGAGCTGCTGCTCGGCACGCCGCTCAACGACAAGCAGCGCCGCTTCGCCGGCGCGGTGTACCGCTCCGGCGAGTCGCTGCTGGAGATCATCAACGACATCCTCGACTTCTCGAAGATCGAGGCCGGCAAGCTTGAACTCGCGCCCACCGATTTCTCGCCGCGCGCGGTGGTCGAGGACACGCTCGAGCTGCTGGCGCCGCGGGCGCACGAGAAGGGGCTGGAGCTGAGCTTCCACGAGGCGACCGGCCTGCCGACGATGGTGCATGGCGACCCGCTGCGGCTGCGCCAGGTGCTGACCAACCTGATCGCCAACGCGATCAAGTTCACCGAGCGCGGCGAGGTGGCGATCCGGGTCGAGCGGGTCGAGGAGACCCCGACCCACGTTACGCTCCGGTTCACGGTCAAGGACACCGGGATCGGCATGACCCCCGAGCAGATGGCACGCCTGTTCCAGACC
>Ga0184637_10002600_pt1 | contig 11554 bp, 12 predicted proteins | sample PLM3_127_b2_FD_133143 | JGI IMG/M metagenome (GOLD analysis project Ga0184637, IMG submission 133143) | Groundwater sediment microbial communities from an aquifer in East River, Colorado, USA - PLM3_127_b2 | ecosystem: Environmental > Terrestrial > Soil > Riparian zone | place: USA: East River...
ACGCCCTGCGGCGAGCTCATGCGGCGGTACTGGATCCCGATTGCCCCGTCCCAGCAGGTCGTCGAGAACCCCGTGCGCAAGGTCCGGGTCCTTAGCGAGGACCTGGTGCTGTTTCGGGACGAGGGTGGTCGCCTCGGGCTCGTCGGGGAGCGGTGCCTGCACCGCGGCGTGGAGCTCCAATTCGGCATCCCCGAGGACCGGGGATTGCGCTGCCCGTATCACGGATGGCTCTACGGCACGGACGGGCAGTGCCTCGAGACGCCGCTCGAGGACCCAACGAAGACGTTTCGCCAGCAGCTGCGGCTGAAGTCCTATCCCGTCCAGGAGCTGGGCGGCCTCGTGTTCGCGTACCTGGGTCCGCAGCCGGCGCCGCTGCTGCCCCGCTGGGACCTTCTGGTGTGGCCGAACGCGATCCGGCAGATCGGCATCAACGTGTTGAACTGCAACTGGCTCCAATGCCATGAGAACACCGGCGACCCCAGCCACAGCGTCTACCTCCATGGGCATTTCTTCAAGTACGTGCTGAAGCGGATGGGCAAGCTGGAGGAACGAGCCGGCTCGGAGACGCACACCCTGCACGGGCGCATTCGTTCGGGCATCGGCATCAAGGATCTGTACGCGAAGGGCACTCAGTACGGGATGGAGAAGGGGGTCATCTACTCCAAGGCGCTCGGCGCCGACGACGATCGTGTGCGCCGCCACTCGACGGTGATCTTCCCCTTCTACACGCAGACCGGCCACGCGGGCGCGCCGCGCAGCGAGTTCCAGATCCGCGTCCCGATGGACGACACCCACACGTACCACATCTGCTACCAGGTCTATTCCGCGCCGCCAGAGGTGGAGGCGCCCAGGCAGGATGGCGTTCCCTACTACGAGGCTCCGGTCCGCGACGGGGATGGCAAGCCGATCCTGGACTTCGTCCTGGCGCAGGACATGCTGGCGTGGTGGGGTCAGGGCGAGATCGCCGATCGCTCCGCGGAGCATCTCGGACGCACGGACATCCCGATCGCGTTCCTGCGCCGCCAGCTAGATGAGCAGATCCGGCTCGTGGAGTCGGGCGACGACCCGATGAACGTCTTCCGAAGCGCCGCGGAGATGGGCGAGATACTGCACGGTGGCGAGGAGCCGGACACGTGGGCGGATCAGCGGCGTCCGGGGGGCCCGACGCAGGCCACGTTCCGGGCTCAGTACCACAAGGGCTTCGTCCTGGACGACGCTGACCGCTACGGCCCCGCGGTTCCGGAGATCATCGAGCTGCACCGCCGCATCGAAGAGGCCAGGATCGCTACGTGAGAAAAGATGGCGACTCGCCACACCTAGTCCGGTCTGCGCTGGAAGCTGCCTATGCCCTCATGGCCCGCGACCGTGATCGCGAAGCCGAGGCACTGGAATGGATCGAAGCGATGATCGTGGAGATAGGTGAGGCACGTGAGCTTCGACGATAAGCACCTGGTGTTCGGAGGGGCGGGGCCCGGGACCCCGTGGGGGACACTTGGGGCGGTGACCGCGGAAGCGCTGGAGCCACTGGGTTATGAGGTGCGCGTCGAGCGCAACGCATCGCGCGGGCGTTGCCCCGGCATGGTCCAGAACGGGCAGCTCGAGCTTGGGGCGACCCAGGGCATTACGACCAGCTGGGCGTACAGGGGGCTACACAACTACGCGGCCGACGGTCCAATGCCGCGTCTGCGCGTCATCGCCAACATCATGCACCCCGCGTGGCTCGGTGTGGCGGCTCGCTGGGAGACGGGCATTACCGATCTCAGCCAAATCAAGCAGAAAGAGCTGCCCGTCAGGGTGCTCGGCGGCGGCGGGGAGATGTTTGCCGCGATCATGGCTCACTACGGGCTGTCGCGCGAGCTGATCGAATCGTGGGGCGGTCGCTTCCTCCCGACGGTCATGCTCTCCAGCGCGGGTGGTGGTCCGTACGGCGCAGCGCCCTGGGTGCGCAGCGGCGAGTTCGACCTCATCATGGACAACCTTTACGCTGCCTACACGCCGGAGTTCGCCGCCTTTCACGAGGCGTCGGTGTTGTACAACCTGCGCTTCCTACCGCTACCCGATGACCTGATTCAGCGAGTTTGCCGGGAGCTCGGCGGCGAGCCGGGCTTCATCCCGTATCGGCTGGCCCGTGGGGTGGAGGCGCCAACTGCCTCGGTCCATCGCCCGTCGCAGGTCATCTTTGGCCGGGACGACATGCCGGACGACTTCGCCTACTTGCTCGCCAAGGCGCTGGACGACCGGCGCGACCTCTTCCGCAAGACGCACATCCCATTCTCCTACGATCCGAAGACGGTAATCGACGGCTGCGGGATCCCGCTGCACCCCGGAGCCGAGCGCTACTATCGCGAGACGGGGTATCTGAAGTGAGGACCACCAGCTATCCTTGGGGAATCGCGTTGCTTTGCCTCGCGCTGGTGAGCTGCACGGCGCCGAGCCAGCGGTCACCCGACGGTGGGGCCGCCCCTGCATCGAACGCGCCGGCAGCGCCGAAGCGCATCACCATGGCGATCCTGGTCGATCCGACCGGCGCCCGAGACAACCGCGCCCGCCCGTTCCCCGCGTTGATGGTCGCGGGGTTGACCCTCGACGACGAGGCCAGCGAGCGCCGTCCCATGCTGGCCGAGGCCGTCCCGAGCACCGAGCGCGGGACCTGGCGGGTATTCCCCGATGGTCGCATGGAGACGACCTGGCGACTGCGCGAGGGCACCCGCTGGCATGACAGCCAGCCGCTCACGTCGGACGATCTCCTGTTCACCGCGCGGTTAGGGGCTGATCCAGATCTGCCAGAGCTCTACGATCCCGCCTTCGAGCTGGTCGAGCGCATAGAGGCGCCGGACCCCCGAACGGTCGTCGTCACGTGGAAGCAGCCGTTCATCGAGGCGGACACGCTGTTCAGCTTCGCCCGGATGCGCGTTACCGTGCCGTTTCCGAGGCACATCCTCGATCGGCCGTACCAGGAGAGCAAGGCCACGTTCGAGACGCTGCCCTACTGGACGAACGAGTTGATCAGCAGCGGGCCATTCCGCTTGCGGGAGTGGGTGCCGAGCAACTACGCTCGGTTGGAAGCCTTCCCCGATTATGCGCCGGGGCGGCCGAAGATCGATCAGATCGACGTGAAGTTCATTACGGACGCCAACACGCTCGTGGCGAACGTGCTGGCGGGCGCGGTCGACGTCACCGCCCCACGTGCGCTCAGCATCGAGCAGGCAGCATCGGCCAAAGAGCTCTGGGCAGACGGAAGGCTGGTGCCCACCATCGAGGGCTGGACGATGATGTATCCGCAGCATTATCATCCGAGTCCGGGCCTGATCGGCGACGCCCAGTTCCGTCGGGCGCTGGTCCACGCCGTCGACCGGCAGCAGCTGGCCGATACCCTGGGCGCCGGGCATTCCTCGATCGCGCACAGCATCATTGCGCCCGATCAGGCGGCGTACCGCTTCGTAGAGAGCGGCATCGCCCGCATCGACTACGACCCGCGTCGGGCGGCACAGATCCTGGAGGGGCTGGGCCTCAGCCGCGGCGCGGACGGCCTGTTCCGCGATCGTTCGGGTGAGCGGCTCGAGCCGCTGAAGATTCAGACGACGGTGAACGACACGAGCCAGAAGACCGCTTTCGCCACGGCCGACTTCTGGCAGCGGGTCGGCCTGGCGGGCGACGTGACAGTTCTTTCGGCGGCCGCGGGCGGGCGACCGGATCGCTACGCGTACGTTGGATTCGATCTCGTGAACCAGGGCATCGGGACCGACGGCATGACGAACGTACTCCACAGCTCGGCGGCGCCCCTACCGGAGCGCGGTTACACGGCGCCCGCGGCTGCTCGGAACCGCGGATCCTACGTGAACCCGGAGTACGACGCGATCATGGACCGCTACCTGAGGACGATCCCGCTCCCCGAGCGGATGCACACCCTGGCAGAGCTCATCCGATGGCAGACGGACCTACAGCTGGTGATCGGCTTCTTCTACTCAGTGAACGGCATTCTGCTATCGAACCGTATGGTGAACACCCACCCCGGCACCGGCTGGAATGCCTACGAGTGGGACGTGCGAAGTCCGTAGTCCTACTTGAATGTGCAGAACGGGTGGTGCTCACCCATCGTGCACTCCACTCCGTTCCCTGCGATCTCCGCCTCGTACTCCTTGTGGATCAGCGGGTCCTCGTCTTCCCACTCGATGTTGTCCCCACCGTCTTTGACGCTGGTGTAGATGTATTGCTTGCCCCCCATCTTGGGCTTCTCTGAACCCCAACCGATGGCGAGGAACAGGACGGGCGTGGGGCAGGTGTTGAAGTGCTGGTGGAACCACATCTCGGGCGGCACGATCATGCTGCCCGGGCGCCAGTCGACGCGCTCGCGCTGCATGTCTCCCTGCCACATGAGGCTGTAACCGGTCCCCTCCAGGATGAGGACGTGGATGCCGGGCCCGTGCCGGTGCGCCTTCTTGTACGTGCCGATGGCCCAGCCCGAGCTGTGCGACCGCATGGTGCTGTTCACCATGTTGAAGCTGGTGCCGAACCCGCCGATGGCGCGGTTCCAGCCCTGGCCCGAGCGGTACTTCCGGCGATAGCTCGCCTCGATCACGTCGGCGACGTAGTTCGTGTTCCACGTGCCGCGACGCTCGGTGTCCATCGGCGACTCTTTGAAGTAGCCCTCCTCGCCCGTGAAGCGGTCGTCGAAGACGAAGGGGTTATCGAAGACGAACTTCAGGTTCTTGAAGGTGTCGATGACGCGCGGCGCGGCGGTCATCGCCACGTAGCGGGCGGGCTCGCTGCCCGAGACGTTGTGGTGCTGGTACCAGGCGTTCGGCGGGATCGAGAAGTAGCTGTTCCGCTGCCACTCGACCGTCTGCTTCTTGTTCGGGTCGATCCATACCGTCGTCGTGCCCTGGCCCTTCAAGACGAAGATCGTCTCTTCGTAGATGTGTCTGATCGGCTCACTCGACTGCCTGGCAGGGATCTCATGGACGTACGTGTCGTTGAACCCACCGGTCCCATCGAGGTTGATGAAGACTCCGGAGCCGCCGCGATCCTTCCACGGGAAGAGCTCGAAATCGTCGTCGTAGAGGCCGTGCACGCCGAGCCCGCGGATCGTCGGCAGCCCCTGCGATTCCTTCCACAGCTCGTAGTACGACTTCCAATCCATCGCCTCACGAACAAACTCGTCCTCACGTACCTCGGTCTGGGCCATCCAGGTTTTCCTCCGTGTTTGATGGGCGAGGCATGCCTCGCCCCTGCTGGCGTTCGTTGCTCGCGATAGTAGCTGTCCGCGCAGACCGTGTCCACCAAGGGATGGATGACTCTAGCGCTGACCGCGGATGCGATGCTGCTGGACTGCTACCCAAGCTCCGCAAGCACACCCGCCAGATCGCCAGCCAGCATCTTCCCTACGTGCAGCCGTAAGCCCGGATATACGGCGCTCTCGATGATGCCGTGCTCGTCGGGCTCGATGAGAACGTACTCGCCCTCGACCAGACGGAACCAGTCGATCGCTTCATCGAGCACGCGCCAGACGATGTATTCCTGCACCCGATTGCGGCGGTAAGCGCGCATCTTGTCATGCAGATCATATGACGCTGAGCTGGCCGCGACCTCGACGATAAGCTGAGGGGCTCCTTCCAGGTAGCCTTCTTCGTTCACCTGCGGCCCGCCCGGCTCTTCCCGCCACAGGAAGGCATCAGGCTGAACCTGATTGTCGTCATCCAGTATTGCCGTTGTCTCGGGGAGCATGCGCGTATCGGGATGTTTCAACTGGTATGTCCCGATCCACATCACGACGCGGCCATGTGGCTCGCCATGAAGGACCCTAACCGGAGAGGCCACGTACACGACTCCTTCGACGAGCTCGGCCTTCTTGATGTCCGGCCGTTGGCAATATCGCCGGTGGAACTCAGCGCGAGTGAGTCGATCGCCGGATTCGAGGATGACGGGATTTGCAGTGGAGGATGGCATGGGTTCGCTCCGCTATTCGTCGCGCTCACAGTCTATCGCGCTATTGCCAGGTCCACTCGGCGATGTTCGCGCAGCGGGTGGACTCCGGCGAGGCCGGCCGCGGGCCGACCAGAGCACCGGAGTGCGCGACGATCTGGAAGTTGAAGTAGAGCAGGTTGTTGTTGAGGGTGAAGGCGGGAACGTTCCCTTCACCCGGTCGTCGACCGATCGCGTCGACGACGGAAGCAACAAAGACCCCGTCGTCGCCTCCGTCAGCGGCAAGCGAGCCGAGTATACTGCGGCCGATTCGGGGTCCGACCCCCGCTGATAATTACTGGCTCAACGGCAGTTCTTCCGGAGGAAATCGACGGCAGCTGAGACGCAAGCGCGACCCAAGGCGGAGATCTTCCAGCTCAAGGCCCCGCTCCTCGAGTTGGGGCGCGACAACTGGCCACTGGCGCGAACAGACCTGATGTCGCTCACGCTGAAGGTCTACGCCGAGGGTGGCGAGAACGCAATGCACTATCACCTCAACGAGGAGCACGCGTTCATCATCCTCCAGGGCGAGGCGACGTTCCACCTGGATACGGACGAGAACGCCCACGTCGTGCATCAGTGGGAGGGCGTCTTCCTTCCGCGCGGCGCGCACTACTACTTCCAGAGCTCGGGGAACGAGAACCTCGTGCTGCTGCGCGTGGGTGCCCCGGGACGCGGCGACGGCGACGGTCGACGCGACCCGCAGGGTGGTCTCCTCGAGGGACACTCCGGGGCCAACAAGCACATCGACGGCGTGCCGATCGCGGGCAAGTTCTTCGGCGCGTAGTCGATGGCTGTGCACGGCAAGGTCGTGATCGTGACCGGCGGTGCGATGGGAATCGGGCGACACATCGCCCGAACCTTCGCCGCGGAGGGCGTAAGCTCGCCATCGCCGATGTCGCCCCGATGGATACGGTCGCGGAGGAGGTGACGCGGCTCGGCGCCGAAGTCCTGCCGGTGAGGACCGACGTCCGCGAGCCCGACGAAGTCCGCGCGCTGATGGAGCAGGTGAACCGGCATTACGGCCGCATCGACGTGCTGGTGAACGACGCCGGGATCGTCACGCACTTCCAGTGGGGGCTGCCGCGCTGGCCGAAGATCCGCGACATGGAGCCCGAGTTCTTCGACCGCGTGATGCGCACCAACCTGTTCGGAACGTTCCCCTGCGTGAAGTACGCGCGGCCCTACATGGAGGCGCAGGGCTCGGGCCACATCATCAACCTCGGGCAGGGCAGCATCCGCCCGGACGCGGAAGCCAGCATTGGCGCCTGCGTCTACCACGTGTCCAAGCTATCGATTCGTGCGTTCACGGCGGAGGTTGCGGCGGACGAGCGCGAGTTCAACATCTGCATCGTCAGCGTGGGCCCGGGCTCGGGTGGCGGCATCGCGACGGAGGAGGCCCCGAGGAGGCGCGCCGCCGCATGAAGGGCGTCGAGACCGTCGGCAACCGCTACGTGCTGGCCGCCGAGGCCCCGATGGAGCTGAGCGGCCACCAGGTCGCGGTCGAGGACAACGAGCTTGTCATCGCGCGCGACTGAGGTCATTCCGCGGCCGAAGGGCGAAGAATCCGTCGGGACGCCATGGAGCGCAGTTGGCTCCTTGCGGGCGTAGTCCGATCAATCCTCGACTAGTAGATCTCGGTCGAGCAGATGCTTGTCTAGCATGCGGGCGATCCGTTTTGCAGAAACCGACCTATCGGTTAGCTATGTACTGAGCTAGGCTGGCCATAGCTAATTCCCGCTTAGGAACCTAACATCGTGACCCTCACCCTGGCTATTGCATACCTGGGAGGGATGCACTATAACTAGGCACCTAGCAGAAGGCTAGGTCAGGGATAGGAGAAGGGGAGGCAAGGAATGGTCGAGGCGAAGGTGCTGGTTCCGTCAGAGCGAGTTGCGGAGTTCTACGAGATGTACGGTCGGTGGCTTGGAGGTGTAGGAGGGGATGAAGCATCCGGCAGCGCGATGCCTTGGGGGAAAATAGACGAGGATCTGCCGCGAGCACAGATTGTCTGGGGGAAGCTAAGTCAGAATGCTCAGGCTCTGTTCACAATGTTAATGGACGAGCCGGGGAAGAAGTTCACCGGAGAACTACTCGCTACGGAGCTCGACATCCCACACGGCATGTATGGAGTAGCGGGCGTTCTGGCTTGGCCTCGTCGTCACTGCGCGGCTGTCGGACGGGAACTGCCCGTTCATGCTCAGGAGGGCCCGGTCGGCGAGTCCGCGAAGTACTGGATGACCGAGGAATTGGCAGCGCTTTTCCGGAGGCCTCGGGACTCCCAGTAGCTGGCTTGCATGAAGAATGCCCCGGCGAAAGCCGGGGCATTCTTGTTGCCCGGACTGGCCGATCTCGACCGCGCGCTCGTTGGGCCTCGACCGTTCCAAGCTATGTCAGCTCGGCCAGCACGCCGGCCAGGTCGCCCGCCACCATCTTGCCCGCGTGCAACCGCAGACGCGAAAACACAACGCTTTCAATGATCCCACGCTCGTTTGGCTCGACCCCTACATACTGCCCGTCAGCTATTTGGAACCAGTCGATCGCCTCCTCCAGCACGCGCCACACGATGTACTCGCGTACTCCGTGGCGCCGGTACGCCTCTTTCTTGTCGTGCAGGTCGTATGAGGCGGAGCTGGCTGCGACCTCGACGATGAGCTGAGGAGCGCCCTCGATGTAATCGTCTTCGGTCAAACGCGGTCCGCCGGGCTCCTCGCGCCAGAGGAACGCGTCCGGCTGAACTTCGTTGTCCTCGTCGATGATGACGGTTGCGTTGTCGCCCAGCTCGAGACCAGGATGTCTCGCCTGATACGTGCCTAGCCAGTTTATGACCCGACCATGTGGTTGACCGTGGGACCTGAACCGGACGGGGCTCGCAACGTAGACAACCCCCTCGACGAGCTCTGCCTTCTTGATGTCCGGCCGGGCGCAGTACCGATCGTGGAACTCGGCGCGCGTGAGCCGATCGCCCGACTCGAGTGAAACCAGCGTTGAGAGAGGAGACGCCACCCTTTCAGCTCCGCTGTTCGTTGGTCACAGTCTACTACCGCGCTCGTTCCCGCCCTCGATGTCAGCCGACTCGAATCGGGCCTGCGGCCTGTGCCTCAGCGACCCGGAAGGGGGCTCGCGCTTGATCCGCATCGTCGACTCGGACCACCGCAACGTAGTCCCCTGCTTGCTGGAAGTTGACGTTCGCTAAGTTGAACGCGAACGGCAGGACCTGATCGTTGCCGACGGGTATCGTCGGTGGTCTGCCAACGGTAATCTGGCTCCGTAGCGGGTTCGGGAGAATGGACTGGCCGTCGCCGTCGAGAATGTCGATAGCGATCTTGTGAGGCTGGTTGGTGTCGTTCCACGGGACCCTGAAACGGAGCGCGATCCCCATCATTGGGTGCGCGACGGGAAAGGAACCGGCCCATATCGTGTCCCACCCACCGCCGTGAATGTAGTGCTTCCCGTTTTCGGCGGCGGCCGCATCGGCGAGCACCATGTAATCGACGTTCACACCGCATCCCCTAGAATCATGTCTTACGTAATGTTATCCTTCGGTAAGACAAGTTTCAAGAAGAGGCTTGTAGATGCATCCGAGCGAGGCCGAAGGCTTCGAGTGGGATGACGGAAACGAGGGTGAGTTGGCGCAGCACGGCATTCGGCCTTTCGAGGTGGAGCAGGTGTGGGGGAACGACCCTGCCTTTGCGGGCAACCGAGGGGGGATGGCTGGCGACTGGAAGATGGTTGGGCGAACGGATGGTGGTCGTGTGCTCACAGTCATCGTTCTCACGAGGCCGGACACGCAGAATCTCCGTCCCATCACGGGCTATGATTCGCCAAGGGGCGACCGGACGCGCTACCTGAGGGGATAGACGATGGAGTCTGAAGCAGAGCGTGCGGCCTTCTATCAGGCGCACAAAGATGATCCCGCCGTGTGGGAAAAGATCGAGCGACCCAAGCGCCGCGGACCCCAAAAGCGGCTGAGCTCGACGATTACGGTTCGGTTCTCGCCGAATGAGACCGATCTCATTCGGCGAGAAGCAGAGCGCGCGGACTCAAACTATTCAGAGGTGGTCCGGCGAGCGGTACGTGGGCTCGGTCAGCCATGGCACGCCGAACCAGGTACGACAACAAACCTGTTCTTCGCTGGCCGGCCCAGCTCGACTCAAGAGTTCGAATTCGAACAAGAAGGGCCGCCGGATGCCACGCGGACTGGCCGCATGTTGCAGCAGGCCTGATTAGTCCAGGCCTGTTAGGCAGTCCTCGAGCGGGAGCTTGGCGTCAACGTGACGCGCACGGCGGGCCATCATTTGGTATGCGCTGTGTCGCGCTGGCATCGACGAAACAGTTGAAAGGCGACAGGGGATCGTCCGGGAGCACCAAGTCCGGCTGTCCACCACGGATTCACGGCACGGTCCCTTCCTCCACGCTGCCAAGAAAGCCGCTCTGATTGTCGCCGCCGATGGCGTATATCCTTCCCACCGCAACAGTTGCGCCCGGTGCGCCACGGGGCCCGGCCAGCGAGGTTTGACTGCTCCATTGGTTTGTCGCGATGTCGTACGCCTCAACGGTCGCAAAGTAGCTGCCGTTGAATCCTCCAATGACGTAGAGCCGGGCTGGGCTGGGCGCTGCCACGCCAACGTAGCCCCGACTCGTTGAGATGCTCGCGCGGGCAGCCCAGGTGTTTGGCACCGGGTCGTACTCTTCGACGGTGGCGAAGTAAGTGTTGGTCCCGCCAAGGCGCCCGCCGATAGCGTAGATACGCCCATTGCTCGCCGCGGCCACTCCCAAGCTCGACCGTGCCGTCGGCATGCTCGCCCGCGTCGCCCAGGTGCCCGCAGTGGGGTCGTACTCTTCGACCGTACCGAGGTTGCTACTTCCGTTGAATCCACCGATAGCGTAGATCCGGCCATTGGCTCCTTGGGCGACGCCGAGGCCCCACCGCGCCGTGGGCATGGGCGTTCGGCTAGTCCAGCTATCGAGGACGGGGTCGTATTCCTCGACTGTCGCGAGGGCGGCCCCTCCGGACCACCCGCCTATCGCGTAAATCCTTCCATTGTTCGCTAGGACGACGCCCAACTCCCGGCGCGCGGTGGGCATGCTGGCGCGACTCCGCCACGTGTCGGTTCCCGGATCGTACTCCTCCACCACGTCAAGAGCGCCGCCAGTGTTGCCGCCAATCGCGTAGATTCGCCCGTTGTTCGCCGTGACCGCACCCAGTGCGTTCCGGGCGGTGGGCATAGTCGCCCGGCTTCTCCAGGCGAGGAAGGGGCTCTCCGTAGACCAACCGGCGCCGCCGAGAAGATTCGCGTTCTGCGGCGTGCCGGCGGAGTCGGCCGCGGTCACGCCCATTCCCTCATCGAACCGCCAATTGCCCACGAGCCCTGCCGGTGAGCCGTTGAGCTGCGTGCGGTAGTTGGCCTGGATTTCAGTCGCCGTCCGCACGACGTTCCAGAGCCGAAGATCGTCCAGCTTCCCTTTCCAATAGTTTCCAACCGCGCCGCTCCGGCCGATGATGAGCGGCAGCGTATTGCCGACGCTGGCTGCGCCCAACACGCCTTGAGCGCGCTGGGCGCCGTCGAGGTAAATGGTCAGAGTTCGAGAG
>Ga0184637_10002601_pt1 | contig 11549 bp, 11 predicted proteins | sample PLM3_127_b2_FD_133143 | JGI IMG/M metagenome (GOLD analysis project Ga0184637, IMG submission 133143) | Groundwater sediment microbial communities from an aquifer in East River, Colorado, USA - PLM3_127_b2 | ecosystem: Environmental > Terrestrial > Soil > Riparian zone | place: USA: East River...
CATCGACCACAAGATCCGCCGGTGGACAGGCTTCAGGCCGTCGCGGACGTCGGGAAGCGCCCGCCCCACGATGACCGACATGGCGTAGTCCAGGTAGGAGCGCTGGATCTCCTCCTCGATCTCCACCGGCTCGATACGGCCGTTCAGGAGCGTGACGGTCCCCCCACCGCCTCCGCCAGCGCGCCTAGACGTCCAGGTTCTGCACCTGCTTGGCGTTGGCCTCGATGAAAGCCCGGCGGGCGGGGACGTCCTCCCCCATCAGGATGGTGAACAGCCGGTCGGCCGTCGCCGCGTCCTCCATGGTGACCTTGAGCAGGATCCGGCTCTCCGGGTTCATCGTCGTCTCCCACAGCTGGATGGCGTCCATCTCCCCCAGGCCCTTGAACCGCTGGGGGGTCTCGAGCTTTCGGTTGCCGTCCTGCTTGCGGAACGCGTCCCACTCCTTCTCGGTGTAGAAGTAATGCGGCACGCGATCGACGTTCACCAGGTACAGCGGTGGCTGTGCGATGTAGACGTAGCCCGCGTTGATCAGGTCGCGCATGTTCCGGAAGAAGAACGTGAGGAGCAGCGTCCGGATGTGCGCCCCGTCGACGTCGGCGTCGGCCATCAGCACCACCTTGTGATAGCGGGCCTTCGTGACGTCGAACTCCTCCGCGATCCCCGTACCGATGGCCGTGATGAGGGCCTGGATCTCCAGGTTCTCCAGGACCTTGTGCAGCCGGGCCTTCTCGACGTTCAGGATCTTCCCCCGGATGGGCAGGATGGCCTGCGTGGCCCGGTCCCGGGCCTGCTTGGCGCTGCCGCCGGCGGAGTCGCCCTCCACCACGAACAGCTCGCACAGCGCAGGGTCGGTGAGCTGGCAGTCGGCCAGCTTGCCGGGGAGCGACGTCGAGTCCAGGAACGACTTGCGCCGCGTGAGGTCCCGGGCCTGCTTGGCGGCCATCCGGGCCTTGGCGGCCTGCTCGGCCTTGCCCACGATGCGCTTGGCATCCCCGGGGTGCTCCTCCAGCCACGTGGCCAGCTGCTCGTTGACCGTGGTCTCGACGAGCGAGCGGATGGAGGTGTTGCCGAGCTTGGTCTTGGTCTGGCCCTCGAACTGCGGGGCATGGAGCTTGACCGACACGATGCCGACCAGGCCCTCCCGGATGTCCTCGCCGATCAGGTTCTCCTCCTTCTCGCGAAGGAGTCCCTTCTGGCGGGCGTACCGGTTGACCACGTTGGTCAGGGCCTTCTTCAGCCCCTCCTCGTGCATGCCGCCCTCGGTGGTGTTGATGGTGTTGGCGAAGGAGTACAGCGACTCGGCGTACGCCGTGTTCCACTGCAGGGCCACCTCCACCTCGGCCGAGCCGTCCCGCTCCTTGCCCTCGAAGTGGATGACCTTGGCGTGGAGGACGTCCTTTCCCGCTTGGAGGTGCTTCACGAAGTCGGCCAACCCCCCGGCGGCCTTGAAGACGTCCTTGGTGGGCTCGTCCTGGCGCTCGTCGATGAGCTGGATCTCCAGGCCCTTGCTCAGGAACGCGAGCTCCTGGAGCCGCTCGGTCAGGATCTCCCGCTTGAACTCCATCTCCTCGAAGATCTCTGGGTCCGGCCAGAACGTGACCGTGGTCCCGGTCTTCCGGCTGGCCTTGCCCTTGGTGAGCTTCTTCGTGGCCTTGCCCCGGGAGTAGGTCTGGGTCCAGTGGTAACCGTCCCGTTCGACCTCCACGAGGAGCTTCTCGGACAGGGCGTTCACCACCGAGACCCCCACCCCGTGCAGGCCGCCCGAGATGCGGTAGCCCCGGCCGCCGAACTTGCCCCCGGCGTTCAGGGTTGTAAGGACGACCTCCAGCGCCGGCCGGCGGTCCTTGGCCTTGGGGATGGGCTTCACCGGGATGCCCCGGCCGTTGTCGGCCACCCGGACGGCCCCGTCCGCGAGGAGCGTCACCACGATCCGGTCGCAGAATCCGGCCATGGCCTCGTCGACCGAGTTGTCCACGACCTCGTAGACCAGGTGATGGAGGCCGCGCTGGGAGGTCGTCCCGATGTACATCCCGGGGCGGAGCCGGACGTGCTCGACGCCTTCCAGGACCGTGATGTCGGCGGAGGTGTACCCTCCGTCAGTCCCCGCCTTGATGTCCTTCTTCTGTGTCGCCAACGAACCTCCACGAGCCCGCACACGGCAGCGCACGCCGCAGCCGATGAGGGGCCTCACGCGGGAAAAACTCCACCTGGATTTTACCAACGAACCGGGTCTTCCGCCCCCCTATCGGACAGGCTGTACAGCCTTGCGCTACAAGCCTTTCCGAGGGTCCGGGCGGACCACGATCTGCACCGTTCGGACCAGCTCGCCACCGAGGCTCCGATTGGCCCGGTTGAGGATCTCCTGGGCCAGGAATCGGGCCTGCGCGCCCCACGGGCCGGTGCTCGCGGCCACCACCAGCAGCCCTCCTTCCAGGCTCACGGGGGCCGACTCGGACGCCAGGCGGGGACCGACCACGGCCTCCCATTCGGAGGCCAGGCGGCCGATGGGAAGGCCCCGGGCGAAGGTCCGCTCCCGAAGGAGCCCGTCCACCACCTCCCCGATGGGCGTGTCCTGCATGGTCCGCTCGTCCCGCCGGCCCCGCCACCCCTTGCTCGAGGGCATCCTCAACCTCCCCCTCGGACCGTAACCGCTCCCGCCGACACGTCCCATACCGCCTCCGCCTTCGCGGGGACGTGGGCCTCGTCGGCCACGGTGACCACCACCTGGCCCCGGCCGGCCAATCGATCGGCGACCTGGCCTCCCCGCCTGGGGTCCAGGGCCGAGAAGGGATCGTCGAGCAGCAGGACCGGCGGCTCCCCGACCTCGGCCTCGATGGCGCTCCCCAGGCCCAGGCGCAGGCACAGCGCCGCGGCCCAGGCCTCGCCGTGGGATGCGAATGCCCTGGCCCCCAGGTCCCGCACGGTGAGCTCCAGGTCGTCGCGGTGCGGGCCGACCAGGCTGGTCCGCCGGGTGAGCTCATCGCTCCGCCGCTCCGCCAGCCGGGCCCGGAAGGCCTCCTCCAGGTCCTCCCCCCACACCGACGGCCGGTACTCGCAGGCCAAGCCGGAGCCGGACAGGCCGGCGAACTCCTCCTGCGCGCCCGGGGAGAGGCGGGCCACGGCGTCGGCACGCAGCCGGAGGAGCGCGGACCCGTTCTGGACCAGCTCGGCGTCCCACGCCTCGAGCTCCGGTGGGACGCCCCGTCTCTCCCACTCCTTCAGGAGGCGATTGCGTTGGCGGAGGGTTCGGTCGTACGCGGTGAGGGCCGATTCCTTGAGGGGCCACAGCGAGGTCACGGCCTCGTCCATGAACCGGCGCCGCTGCGATGGATCGCCCCGAACCACGTCGAGATCCTCCGGCCCGAAGAACGCCGCCCGGACCTGCCGGCGAAGGTCGCGCTTGCGCCGCACCGGGGACCGGTTGACCTGCACCTTGTTCGCCCCATGCCCGGGGATCTCCACCTCCACCAGGACCCTGCCACCGACGGTCTGGATCTCCCCTCGCAGGTACGCGGCCTCCGCCCGCCGGCGGACCAAGGGCTCGGTGCTCGAGGCCCGAGGTGAGACCAGGAAGAACAGGAACGCGATGCCCTCGAGGAGGTTGGTCTTCCCCTCTCCGTTGGCGCCCACCGCCGCGATCAACCCCTCGGGCACGTCCTCGACCCGGGTCTTCGGGTGGTTACGGAAGTCCGTGAGCTCCACCCACAGAAGCCGCAACGAGCGCCCCCGGGTGGATCAGCCCACCGGCGTCGGCAGGCGTACCGGCATCACGAGGTACGTGAACTCGTCGCTCTCGCCCCGGATCAGGCCGGGCTTCAATCCGTCGCGGACTTCCAGGCGCACGGTCTCCCCCGTCGCCGCGGCCAGCCCATCGGCCAGGTAGTTCGCATTGAACGCCGCCGTGATGTCCTCTCCCTCGTATCGGGCCTCCACGGCCTCGACCGCCTGGCCGAGATCCGGCGACGACGACGAGAGCTTCACCCCGAGCGCATTGAACTCCAGGCGGACCGGCGACGTGTCGCGAGCCAACAGGCCCACGCGGCGAACCGCGTCCATCAGTTGCTGGCGCGACACCGTGAGCCGGCTCTCGTACGCCTCGGGCAGGAGCTGGCGGTAGTTGGGGAACTCCCCCTCGATCAGCCGCGACGTCAGCGTCAGGTTCCCGATCTGGAAGGCGACCTGGCTCTGGTCCAGCGACAGATGCACCTCGCCCTTCTCCAGGCCCGCCGCGGCCCGCCCAGCCTCCGACATGGCGCGCTCCGGCACGATCGCCTTCCCCTCCCCCGTGGCCGTCGCCACGAGGTCGCGAACCGCAAGCCGGTACGAGTCGGTGGAGACCATCGTGACCCCTTCCCGGCTCACCTCGACCAGCACCCCAGTCAGAACGGGCCGGGCCTCGTCCCTGGAGGCCGCCCGGGCCACCTGGCTCACCGCCTCCGCGAACCTGGCCGCCTCCCCCACCACGGTCGTCCCCGACGGCGCCTGGATGGCGGGGAAGTCCTCCGCCGGCAGCAGGCGCAGGGCTCCCTCGTATGCCGCGCACCGGATCCACGCCTGGCTCTGGTCAGACTCGAACTCGACCGGCGCATCGGACAGGCTCTTCACCGTGTCGGCCAACAGGCGCGCCGGGACCAGCGCCACCCCCTCCTCCTGGACCTGGACCTCGATCGAGAGCCGGGCCGACACCTCGAGGTCGGTGGTGGTGAGCGTGAGTGTGCCGCCGGCCTCGGCGTCCATCAGCACCCCGGTGAGTGCCGGGATGCCCGGACGCGAGGAGACCCCGCGCTGAACCGTCTGGAGCCCTTCGGACAGCAGATCGCGGTCGCACCGGAACTTCACCTGTCCACCTCCTCGCTGCTTCTCTGAGGTTCTTCTTTACTTCCTAGTAGTAGTAGGGCCTGGGGAAAAGTGGATCTGGGGGCCATATCCCGAGCGTAGCGCAGGGTTCGGACATGTGGACGCCCTGGGGAGAACGGTGGAGCGCCGGCAGCCGGGGAGGGAAGACCCACAGCGGCTCCCAGCTTTTCCCCCGCCCAGCTCACAGGGTCCTCGTCCGGTTCCTGATGATCCGGGACAGGTCCTGGACCTGCCGGTAGACCGGCTCCCGGTCTCGCATGTTCTTGTCGATCTTGTTGATCCCGTGGAGGGCCGTCGTGTGGTCCCGCTCGAACAGCTCCCCGATCTTCGGCAGGGTCATCCCCGTGGTCTCTCGAATCAGGTACATGGCCACGTGCCGGGCGTTCGTGAGGGGTCTGGAACGGCTCTTCGACACCAGGTCGGCCACCGAGAGCCCGTAGTACCGCGCGGTCTCGTCCAGGATCACCTGCGGTGGGATCTCCGCTTCGGCCTGGGGGAGCAGGTCCTCGAGCGCGTGCTCCACCAGGCCCTGTGACATGGGCTGGCCGGTCAGATCGCTCCAGGCCACCACTCGAACCAGGGCCCCTTCGAGCTCCCGGATGTTCTGGTCGAACTTCGAGGCCACGAACTCGATGACGTCGTCGGGGAGGTGGACCGACTCACGTTGGGCCTTGAGCTGCAGGATGGCGATCCGCGTCTCCAGGTCGGGGGGCTGGACGTCCACGCACAGGCCCAGGCGGAACCGGCTTTGCAGCCGTTCCTCCATCCCGAGCTCCTGCGGGGGCCGGTCGGAGGCGATCACGATCTGCCGCTCCTTCTCGTGCAATGCGTTGAACGTGTGGAAGAACTCGGTCTGGGTCTCCTCCCGCTTGGCCAGGAACTGGATGTCGTCGACCAGCAGGACTTCGATGTCCCGGTACCGGGCGGCGAACTGGTAGCCCTGGCGTTCCCGCACCGCCTTGATGAACTCGGCCATGAAGCTCTCCGACGTCATGTACTTCACCCGGAGCCTGGGGGCCAGGCGGTGCATGTGGTGGGCGATGGCCACGAGCAGGTGGGTCTTCCCCAGCCCCACCCCCCCGTAGATGAACAGCGGGTTGTACGCCTTCGACGGCGGGGCCTCGGCCACGGCCATCGCGGCGGCATGGGCGAACCGGTTGCTGGGGCCGGCCACGAAGGTCTCGAACGTGAAGTTGGGGAACGGGAGCCCCCCCACGCTCCGTTCGGGCTCGGACCGGGACTCGCGGGCCGGAGCCGGTGCCTGGGAGATCGGGCCGCGCTCGGGCTCCCGCTCCGCCCCGAGTTGCACGCGCACCGGCTGCCCCACGAAGTCGGTGGCCGCACCCTGGATCAGGTCCAGGTAGTGCTTGGCCAGCCAGTCTCGGACATAGTCGGAGGGGGCCATGACCTCGAGGACGCCATCGTGGAGGCTCGTCGCCCGCACGCCGACGAACCACATGGAGAACGAGCTCTCCGGCAGCTGATCCCGCGCCCGCTCCACCACGCGGGCCCAGGTTCGCTCTGCGGCTTCTTCGAAGGACGTTACCGACATACCTAATCCACAGAGCCTTTCCCCAACTGTGGAAACCATGGGGGAAGGCGAGCGGTTCGCGCCTGGGACCCGGCGAGATGACCGCTGGTGAAGCGCCGCGGACTATAGCACCGGCCTTTTCCACAAGACCCGTTCGACGGAGGCTTTTGACGCACTTTCTCAAGGAAGACCGCCTTGGTTCGGCGGCTGCGGCGTCCCGTATACTTCGCGCGGCCGGCCCACGGCCGGGATCCTTCACCGAAGAGGCCACCGAAGAGGCAAGACCCAATGTCCAAGCGAACCTTCCAACCCAACAACCGCCGGCGCAACAAGACCCACGGGTTCCGTCTCCGGATGCGGACTCGAGCGGGTCGCGCCATCCTGGCCAGGCGCAGGGCCAAGGGGCGGGCCCGGCTCTCCGCATAGGCGGGACCACGCGCGATCCAGCGGTCGGAAGGGTCCTGTCCTCCGGCAAACCGTCGAAGGGAGCCCGGATGGTAGTGTTGGTCGCGCCCGGGTCGGGAAAGACGGCGTTCGTTGCCGGCCGGCGGGTCGGTGGGGCGGTCCCTCGGAACCGGGCCCGCCGCATCCTGAAGGCCGCGTGGCGAGAGTTCGAGCCGCGGGTTCGGGACGGATACGACATCGCGTTCGTGGCCCGGGGAACCATCCGCCGGAGCAAGACACAGGACCTGGTGGCCGAGATGGAGGAGCTGCTGACCCGCGCGGGCGTGATGGGGGCGTGAGGACCATCCGCCGGCTCCTGTGGGTGGCCGGGACACCGGTCCGCGGGGCCATGCTCGCCCTGATCGGGCTGTACCAGCTGACGCTGTCGGCGTGGCTAGGCGGGCAGTGCCGCTTCTTCCCCTCGTGCTCCCACTACGCCCAGGAGGCCATCCGGGTCCACGGAGCGCTCCGAGGCTCGGCCCTGGCAGCGTGGAGGGTACTTCGGTGCGGGCCGTTCTCCGGCGGGGGGTTCGACCCGGTCCCGGCGGCGCGATCTGAGAGACTGGTGTATGAGGGCGTCATACATCACGACGAGGGAAGCCCCGAGGTGGATCGGTGATCGCTGCGGTTCCGTGGTCCCCGGCCTTCCAGGCGCTCTTGGACGGGCTGGGGTGGCTCATCGCCAAGATCTACGACATGATCCCCAACTACGGGGTGACCATCATCGTGCTCACCGTGCTGATCCGGCTGGTGCTCCTGCCCCTGGGGATCAAGCAGATACGGTCGATGCAGCACATGCAGCTGGTGCAGCCCAAGGTCAAGGCGGTCCAGCAGAAGTACAAGGGCAACAAGCAGAAGCAGCAGGAAGAGGTCATGAAGCTGTACCGGGAGTACGGGGTCAACCCGTTCTCCGGCTGCTGGCCGGTGCTCCTGCAGTTCCCCATCCTGATCGCGATGTACTCGGTCTTGAGGTTCCCGCAGCACCCCATCCACGTCCCCGAGAACACGCAGCTGTACGAGGTGGTGACCGCCCAGATCCCTCAGGTCGACGACAACGGCGACCCGATCACGTCGCAGGCAAAGGTGAATGAGCTCCTACCGGAGCCCGGGCCGGCAGGAGGGACGTCGTTCCTGGGGATGAACCTGCTGTGCTCGGCGTCCCAGGCAGGGAACCCAGACGCCAAGCTGGGCGATCGGATCACCGTCAACGGCGAGACCGTCACCGTCGAATACCCGGTCGACTGTGGGAGCGGAGTCCCTACCCGGGCCCCCTACTACGTGTTCGTGGTCTTCATGTTCGGCACCACGTACTTCCAACAACGCCAGATGCAGAAGGCCAGCCCTCCGGGGGCATCGTCCTCCCAACAGCAGGCCCTGCTCCGAATCATGCCGCTCATGTTCGGGGTCTTCGGGTTCTTCTTCCCCGCCGGGCTGGTCGTGTACTGGACGACGTCGAACCTGTGGCAGATCGGACAGCAGTACTTCATGCTCAGGACCCGGCCCTCCGCCGAGGACCTGGCGGCAAAGGCCGATGGCAAGAAGGGCAAGAAGGGCTTCATGGCGTCCCTCATGGACCGGGTTTCGGATGAGCGCCAGCGGGGGGAGGGACCGACGGGCAAATCGAGCGGGGGATCCAAGCCAGGCCCCGCGACCCGGCCGTCCACACCGCCCAAGAAGCCCGGCTCGGGAGGCAACGGTGGAAGAAGTCGAAAGAAGCGCCCCAAGCGTTGAGGAGGCCATCGAGGCCGCCCTGGCGGAGCTCGGCGCCACGGAGCAGGAGGTGGCGGTGCAGATCCTCCAGGAGCCCCGAGGCGGGTTCCTGGGGGTGGGTGGCCAAGAGGCGGTGGTTCGGGTTCGGGTCCGGGCCCGTCGGGAGGAAGCCTCCGAGGAGGATCTCGAGGAGCAGGCCGAGATTGCGGCCGATTTTGTCGAGGGACTGCTCGCGCGCATGGGCCTGGTCGCGGACGTTGAGCAGGGGGTGGACGACGGGACCATGTATCTCAACGTCGTCGGACGGGAGTCCGGCGACGAGGACGACGGCGACGACGACGGCGACGACGACGGCGACGACGAGGACATGGGCCTCCTGATCGGGCGCCATGGCCAGACGCTGGACGCGGTCCAGGAGCTCACGCGGGTCGTGGTGAGCCACCGGACGGGGCTCCGATGCCGAGTCATCGTCGACGTGGAGGACTACAAGAAGCGCCAGCGGGCCCGGCTGGCCTCCAAGTCCAGGGAGGTCGCCAAGCGGGTGGCTCGGACGGGCCGGGAAGAGGCTCTGGACCCCATGAATCCGTACGAGCGGAAGGTGGTCCACGACGCGGTCGCCGAGGTATCCGGGGTCGAGAGCTCCAGTCGCGGTGAAGACCCCGATCGGCGGGTCGTGATCCGGCCACGTGGCTGAGACAGGGACCTAAGGGTAGCGTTTCACGTGAAACATCCCGGGGAGTCCCGCCCCACCCAGGACCCCGCCGCTCTGATCGAATCGGCAGCTCGGCTGCCCGTCCATCTCGAACCAGAACAGGCCGAAGCCCTCCTGTCCTTCGAGCGGCTGCTCCTGGACCGGGCGGTCCCGCTGGGGCTGATGGCCCGAGGGGACGCACCCGCGGTAAGGGAGCGCCATATCCTCGACTCGCTCCGGGCCGTTCTGGCCCTCGAGTCGTCTGACGTGGACGCGTACGACCTGGGGTCGGGGAGCGGGCTTCCCGGGATCGTCGTGGCCATCGCCATGCCGTCCTTGCGCGTCGGCCTGGTGGAGGCTAGGAGCCGCCGAGCGGGCTTCCTGGAGCTCGCCGTCGAGCGGCTCGAGCTGGCTAACGTCGCCGTCCTGGCGAAGCCCGCGGACCAGCTGGAAGTGGCCGTGGACGTCTGCTTCGCCCGGGCCCTGGCCCCGCTCCCCGAGGCCTGGAAGCTCGCTCGCGACCTCCTGCGGCCGGGAGGAAGGCTGGTATATTTCGCCGGCGAGGGGTCCCAGAGACCCGACCCGATGCCACCGGATGCCTCGTCGTTTTGCCTGCTGCAGACCCCCGTACTTGCAAGCTCCGGGCCGCTCGCTATCATGACGCGGCAGTGACCGTCCGCGGCACTCCCACGTCCGGCGGAAAGAGGGCCAGACGGGCGGGTGGGCGCCGCTACCGGCCCGCGAAGCTCGGTCAGACCCAGGATCTGCCCTCCGGAAGACGAGCCGTGACAGTGAATCGACCCTCCGATCCAGCCGAGGCCAAACAGCCCGGCAAGCGCCGCACCAGGGTCATCGCCGTGGCCAACCAGAAGGGCGGCGTGGGCAAGAGCACGACCGCCGTGAGCCTGGGTGCAGCCCTGGCGGAGATGGGCCACCGGGTGCTGGTGGTTGACCTCGACCCTCAGGGCAACGCCTCCACCGGCCTGGGCATCCGCCATGACGCTCGAAAGGTAACCGTCTACGACGTCTTGGCCAATGACGCCCCCATCATGGAGGCGGTGGTCCAGACCCTGCTGCCGAACCTGTTCGCCATTCCATCGACCATCGACCTGGCGGGGGCGGAGATCGAGCTGGTCAGTCAGTTCTCCAGGGAGCTGAAGCTTCGAAAGGCCATGGAGCCGCTCCACCAGGCCGGCTTCGACTTCGTGTTCCTGGACTGCCCGCCCTCACTGGGACTGCTCACCGTGAACGCCATGGCGGCCGCCCAGGAGCTGATCGTCCCCATCCAGTGCGAGTACTACGCGCTCGAGGGGCTGGGCCAGCTGATCAAGAACGTCCGGCTGGTGCAGCAGAACGTGAATCCGGCGCTGCGGCTGAGCGGGATCGTGATGACCATGTTCGACCCTCGGACGAAACTCTCCGAGCAGGTCGTGGCGGAGGTCAGGAAGTACTTCGGGGATCGGGTGTACGACACCATCATACCGAGGACGGTTCGGCTGTCCGAGGCGCCCGGCTTCGGGCAGCCCATCACGGTCTACGACCCTCGCTCCCGGGGGGCCAAGCGGTACCGGGAGCTGGCGAGCGAGGTGTTCCAGAAGGAGCCGGCCGATGAGCCCATCCCGGTCATGGACAGGTTGCCCTCGGTGGTCCTCCTCCCGCCGGAGCCCGTCCCCATGACCGCGCCCCGACCTCTCCGGGCCCAGCCAGCCGGAAGGGCGAAGGAAGGCGGCGGCCAACCAGAGACCGAGGCCGTCGATGAGGACGTGGACGAGGAGCTCTTGGACGAGGAAGAGGACGAGGGCGAGGGCAGGCAGCTCAAGGTGGTGGGGGAGTCGGCCGACCGTGGAACCGGGACGCAGGCGCGCTCGCCTGGACCTGGGGGACAGGCGGCCGCGACGGTCGAGGCAACCGCAGCTGTAGGTCGAGCGTCCGTGGTCAAGAAGCCGGCGCCTGCCGAGAAACCTGAAGTGAAGGTTGAGCCCGCGCGCGCCGCCCCGCGGTCGATCGAGCAGCCGCCAGAACCGCCCCTCGAGCAGCCCGTCGAGCCGGCCAGGGGCCATGACCAAGAAGTCATCGAGTCCTCGCCGGGGGATGAGGACCAGAAGCGTCGTTGGAGCCTGTTCCGAAGGGGAGGCTAAGGAATGAAGCGAGGGGGGCTGGGGCGGGGGTTGTCGGCGCTGATCCCGGGCGCGGTCGAGGAGGGAGCGGGGCTGTTGGAGATCCCGGTAGGGGCCATCGGCCCCAATCCCCGCCAGCCCAGGACGACCTTCCATGACGAGTCCCTGGAGGCCCTGGCCGTCTCCATCAGGGAGGTGG
>Ga0184637_10002602_pt1 | contig 11548 bp, 9 predicted proteins | sample PLM3_127_b2_FD_133143 | JGI IMG/M metagenome (GOLD analysis project Ga0184637, IMG submission 133143) | Groundwater sediment microbial communities from an aquifer in East River, Colorado, USA - PLM3_127_b2 | ecosystem: Environmental > Terrestrial > Soil > Riparian zone | place: USA: East River...
CGTCGGGAGTGAGGGCGCCCAGATCGCAGGCGATGGGCACCGGCTCGTCGGCTCGTCGCATCTCCGCCATATCGCCTCCCTTCCACTGGCTCGGTCGCCGTTCTCCTGCGCGTCACGAAACGCGCGTCGAGCCTCCCCCATCGCGCGCTCGCCGGGTCGGGGACGCAGACGGCGGTCGCCCGTCGTGTGGCGAGTGCGAAGCAACACTACACGGCTTCGGAGCAGTCTATCACTGCGAGGCCAACCGTCCGGCGCGTGGACGCCCGACGATGTCGCCGCGGCATCAGGAAACGAGCGCCTTCAGGATCTCCGCCCCGCGCTGGAAGAGCAGGAAGTGTCCGTCGCGGGGATGGTACGTAGCGGCGCAGCCGGGGATCACGGCCGCTAGGTGCCTCCCGTGGTGCTCCGGAATCAGCCGGTCCTCGGAGCCGTGCCAGACGACGCATGGCACGCGGATATCACCGGGGTCGAACCCCCATGGCCGCGCGAGCAGCGTGACCTCGTGAACATAGCCGGCGACGCCCCGGCCCAAGGACTCGGCGAAGGTCTCGACGAACCGCGAGCGGAAGTCCGGCCGCGCGAGGATCGCGCGGTCCTGGGCTCCGAGCGGCGCCGCGAAGCGTTGGAGAAAGGAATCCGGATTCCGGCGGACGCTATGCGCCAGCGCGGCGTAGACCGGCCGGAGAGCCAGGGGTATGCGGCGCGCCAGAGCGAACTCCACGCGATTGAAGGGCACCATCCCTTCCGTCGCTCCGGGTCGCTGGAGGCTGCTGACCGAGCTGACCAGGCCGGCCCGCGACACCCGATCGCCCAGGCGTCGGGCACAGGCGGCCGCGTGGGGCCCCCCTCCGGATACGCCGAGCACCGCGAAACGCCCGATGCGAAGCGCGTCGGCGACGGCGCGCACGTCGTCCGCCCAGTCGAGCAACGTCCGCCGCGGAGCCAGCTCCGACGCACCGAATCCGGGCCGGTCGAGGGTGATCAGCCGGATCCCCAGGGCACAGCACGCGTTGTCGTCGATCGGAAGCTCCAAGCGCGAGCTCGGTGTGCCGTGGAAGAAGAAGATCGGCGCCCCGGATGGGTCGCCCCACGTCGCGTACGCCAGAGTCCGCCCGTCGGAAAGACGCAGGCGGAGGATCGGGGTCGCCGGAGCGCGGTGCGGCGGATCCGACCGACCGGTGGAGGCGCCGACATCGGGGCGCATGGACACGGAGCAGCCTCGCATACGCCTCGAGGGCGGGTCAACCGCGATGGCCCACCCGAGCTCCGCAGGGCGGGTGCTCGATGCGCTGGCTGCGAGCGCAGTCCGGACGCGCGCGAGCGGGACATCCGCGGCCTTGACACCCCCGTGGGAAGTCTACAGACTGGCGGCTTGTCGCGGCATCTCGTCGCCCGGGGAGACGGCGATGAGGCTCACGGAGTGGCTGTTTTTGGGACTCGCTCCCGTGGCAACCTGGCTCGAGTCCAGGTTTCCGCGCGTCCCCTATCGCCTGCTGGGCCGGGAGAACCGGCTCAACGTCAAGTATTTCCTACTGCAAAACGGCCTGATCTACGTCGGTGTCGTTCTCGTGTCGGCACTCTACGCGTGGCGGCCCCCCACCTGGGGGCTGACGGCGGCTGGCCTGTCCCTGCCCGCTCAGTGTGTGATCATGGTTCTGGCGCTGGACTTCCGGCAGTACGTTCTCCACTACTGCCAGCACCGTTTCGACTTCTACTGGCAGTTCCACAAGCTGCACCACGGAACCACTGAGCTCTCCTGGCTCGCCTACGGGCGGATGCACCCTCTCGACTTCTTTTTCATGGTGCTCGGCAGCTCGCTCGCCACGACCTACGCCCTTGGCGCGAATCCGCTGGCTTGGGTGCTCGCCTACGGGGTGCTGGACCTCGTGTTCAGCAGCTTCTTCGCCCACCTCAACGTCGACTTGCCCCGCCCGGACAAACTCCGCTGGTGGGCGCGGATCATCGTCACCCCCAACGTGCACGCCCTCCACCACAGCCTGGCGGGGCAGCGCCCCGTGAACCTGGGTGGGGTGTTCATGTTCTGGGACGTGCTGTTCGGAACCTTCGAAAGCCCGCGCGAGCGGCGTCCCGCGTTCGGCGTCAGCGGCGAGTTCCCGACCTCCTTCTCCGGACAACTGCTCCACCCGCTCCGCTACTGGTCGAAGCGCTCGGCTCCGGCGGGACCGTAGCCGGGCCTGCGCGGCCGCCACGCCGTGCCCGGCTCGCGCGAGACGACCCCCAACGCTCCCGTCGCGCCGAAAAGCGATGGACCTGTGGCTTCAGCATTTCTGGTATCATCTGCGCGTGCTCCTGCCACCTTGTGTAGGCTGCGCGAGACAGGCAGAGCGCTCGCTGTCGCGAGCAGTCGGGTGTGAGTGAGCCAATGAAGGACCCTGCCGAGACGGAAGCTCCCGGCGACTCCAGCCTGCTCGAGCTCCTGCTGGAAACGCGCAACCTCCCGTTGGACGCGAGGACTCGCCGCTTCGCGGCTTTCCTGCGCACCACGAAGGCGGCACGCGAGAACCTCTACTTCCGCGAGATCGAGGGACCCGCGGGGCGAGAGGTCTGCGTGCGCGATCCGTTCACTGGTCTGTCGCGGCAGATGCTGATGTTCGGGTCGAACAACTATCTCGATCTGGCGGCCGACCCGTACGTGCGCGAGCGCGTGGTCGAGGCGATTGAGCGCTTCGGGACCGGTGTGGGCGGGCCGCCGATGCTCAATGGCTTCACGTCTCAGCTCCGGAATCTCGAGGAGCGCCTGGCGGCGTTCAAGGGTGCCGAGGCCGCGATCGTGTTCCCGAGTGGCTATCAGACGAATCTCGGCCTCGTCGACGCCCTGATGGACCGCGGGGACCTAGTCCTCTACGACGAGAGTCATCACGCCTCGATATACGACGGCCTGAAGTTGAGCAAGGCTGGGCGCCGGAGCTTTCCTCACAACGACGTCGGGGCGCTGGAAGCGCTGCTGGAGAAGCGACGACCCGACGCGCGCGACGCGTTCGTGTGCGTCGAGAGCGTGTACTCGATGGATGGAGATCTCTCTCCTCTGCCGGCGATCCTGAAGGCGTGCCGCGCACATAACGCGCACCTCGTCGTCGACGATGCGCACGGAACGGGTGTCCTCGGCGACACCGGCAGGGGAGCCGCAGAGCACTACGGCCTCGAGGGCCAGATCGACCTGACCATGGGCACGTTCAGCAAGGCACTCGCGGGCGTGGGCGGCTTCGTGACCGGTCCCACGCGAGTCATCGACTACCTCCGATACTTCGCGCGCTCCTACATGTTCTCCGCGGCGATCCCGCCCGCGGCGCTGGCGATGGTACTGGCAGCGCTGGACGTCCTCGAGCGCGAGCCGGAACGCGTCGCCCGCCTACGCGCCAACGTCGCCTACCTCGCCCAGGGACTGCGCGACCTCGGGTTCGACGTGACCGCACGGTCGGCCATCCTGCCGCTCTTCGTTCCGCACGGGATGAAGATCCGCAAGGCGGCCTACGCCTTCCAGCAAGCGGGCATATTCCTCAACGCAATCGAGTGGCCTGCCGTCCCCCCCGACCGCCAGCGCTTCCGGATCTCGCTGATGACGAGCCACACTCGCGACGATCTCGACCGCCTGCTCGAGGTGATCCAGGCGGTGTGGAGCGATCCGAAGCTGCGGGAATCCGGCGAGGACCCGCCGACCTCCGGTACGCGCTCCGCTGCATCACGCGCCCGGAGGGTGTCCCGCTCCGGAGGCGCTTGACAACCCGAGCTGGGCCTCGAGAACGCCTCCGACGCGCCGCGCACCGGCGATGATGGCCTCGGCGCAGTGGTCGAGATCGGGGACGGTGTGGGCTGCGGAGACGCAAACGCGCAGCCGTTCCGTCCCTTTGGGAACCACCGGCGACACGATCGCCTGCACGAAAACGCCGCGCTCCCGACAGTAGTGTGCCAGCCGGGCAGCGCGATCCGTGCTTCCGCAGACGATGGGCATGATCGCGGTCGGCGTCGCCGGAAGGGCGAAGCCCGCGTCGCGCAGGCGCGCAGCGAGATGGCGGGCGTTGCGGCGCAGCGCCTGCACGCGTTCGGGCTCGGCTTCGATCACGTCCAGCGCCGCCAGCGCGGCCCCCGCCGACGGCGGCGGCAGCGCCGCCGAGAAGACGAAACCCCGCGCTTCGTGGCGCACGAACTCGACGAGCTCGCGGCTCCCTGCGATGTAGCCGCCCGCGCTGGGAATCGCCTTGCTGAGCGTGCCCATCTTGATGTCGATCGTCTCCGGCTCCATGCCGAAGTGCTCTTCGATACCGTGCCCCGTCTCGCCGAGGACGCCGAGGGAATGGGCCTCGTCCACCATCAGGTAGGCCCCGTGCTCGCGACACAGGCGGCTCACCTCCGGCAGGTCCACGACGTCCCCGTCCATGCTGAAGACCGCGTCGACGACCACGAGCACACGCGTCCCGGGCGCGACCTGGTGGAGGCGATACTCCAGGTGTTCCAGGTCGTCGTGTCGGAAGCGCAGGAATCTCCCCTGAGCCAGTCGGCAGCCATCGACGATGCTGGCGTGGTTCCGCTTGTCGGAGAGAACCACGTCACCGCGGCGCAGAAGGGACGAAATGGTGCTGACGTTGGCGACGTAGCCGCTGGAGAACGTGACGGCGTTCTCGGCCTGCTTGAAGCGCGCGATTCGCGCCTCCAGCTCGTCGTGCAACGGCAGCGTGCCCGCCAGCAGGCGCACACCATGGGTGCCCGTGCCGTAACGATCGACGGCCGCCTTCGCGGCGGCGTCGATCTTCGGGTGGCCGATCAAGCCCAGATACGAATAACCCCCCAGCATGATCATCGTGCCGTGCCCCGTGACGATCACGCGGCCGTTGGGCAACGTCTGTTCGATCGGCTCCAGATGGAAGTAGAGGCCCAGCTTTCGGTAGAAGTCGATGTCCATGAACAGCGGGGGTGTGAGCGGAGGATTGGTCGGCGCGACACGCTGCGCCATGGAGAACCTCGGGGCGGTCGCCGTGCGGCCCGCAGATCATAACCGGGCGCGGGGTTCCGGTCGATGCTCCGCCAGGGGACCTCGCGACCTACGCTCCGGGGCGTGGCCCCTCAGCCGATGGCGTCGGCGCGGAGACGCCCAGCTCGTCCAGTGCCTCGCGGATCGCGGCAAGGAGGCGACGGACGTCCGTGACGTCGATCCGCCCCATCGTCGCGATCCTGAAGCAACGCACTCCTCGCACGTTGCCGCGATAGATCACGCAGCCCCGCTCGGAGAGGAGATCGTAGAAACGATCGAAATCGAACTCCCGATGGGCGGGCTCCCGGAATGCGTTGATCAGGTAGCCGCGCACGGGCTCTTCGAGAAGCGGCTCGATTCCGAGGGCGGCCATCCCCTCCATGAGGGCCCGGCAGTTGGCCTTATAGCGCGCGGCCCGCTGCGCCACGCCCCCTTCCTCCGCCAGCTCGCGCAGAGCCTGCTGGAAGGCGAGGAGCGCCTGAACCGGTGGCGTGAACCGGAACTGGCCGGTCGCCTCGAGGGCGCGCCACTGCGCGATCAGGTCCAGGCTCAAACTGCGGGCGCGGCTTCGTACCTCGTGAAGCGCCCGTCTGCGCGCGATCACGAAGCAGAAGCCCGCCACGCTCTCGAGGGCCTTCGCCGGCGACGAGACCAGGTAGTCGATGCCCGTGTCCCGAAGATGGAGGGGCACGCCCCCGAAGCTGCTCATCGCGTCCACGAGGCAGCGGCGCCCGCGATCCCGGGCGGCTCGGGCGATCGCCTCCGCTGGATTGAGCAGGCCCGTCGTGGTCTCGCAGTGGACGACGGCGACGTGCGTGAGCCCGGCGTCACCATCGAGAACGGATGCAACCAGGCCTGGATCGGCCGGCCGCTCGAGAGGAAGCTCCAGCAGGCGCGACGCGATGCCGAGTGCCCGGTTGATCTCGTGGATCCTCTCGCCGTATACGCCGTTGGACACCACGAGCCAGCAACCGTGCTCCGGGGTCACCGATCCCAGCACCGACTCGATCCCGAACGTGCCGCTTCCCTGGAGGAGGATGACCTCGTATCCCGCGTCAGAGACACCAGCCAGCTCGAGCAGCGAGGCACGGATGGAGCGCACGAGCGCGGCGAACTCGGGGGTGCGGGATCCCACGTCGTGGGCCATACACCGCTTGACGGCGTCGCTCGTCGTCAGCGGGCCCGGAGTGAAGAGCGTCGGATCCGTCATCCTACGACTTTCGACGCCGCAAGAGCGGCTCCGACCGGACACGCCTCACGATCTCCTCGACGCGACGGCACGTCTCTTCGAGGTCGACGTTCGGGATCCTGACCACGGGTCCGGTCATCCGAGGGATCCACGCGTCGTCCGCCGCCGCGCACGCCTCCAGGACCGATCGGTCTTCGTTCGGCTTGGCGTCGCCTCGGATGCGGATCCGCCGGCGAGCCTCCTCCAGCGAGACGTCGAGGTAGATGATCAGGTCCGGCGTGGGAACGCACGCCAACAGCTGGTGGACGTGCTCGCCCAGCCGGACACCCGCCTCGGCGTAGGTGATCGAGCATAGCGACCAGCGGTCCGACACCACGACTCCGTACTCGGAGAGGCGAGGCCGCACCTCCTCGTCGTAGTACCGCAGGAAGTCGTAGGCGTGGGCCCAGCGAACCGCCTCGGCAAATTCTCCGCGCAGGTACGGGTCTCGCGCGGGGCGGCGCGCTCCCGCGAACGCCGCTTCCACGGCGTCGACGTTTGGGCGTGAGACCTTCGCCACGAAGGCCGCGCCAGGCCACCCCTGGCTGGCCAGGCGCGCCAGCAGCGAGGACTTCCCGGAGCCGTCGAGCCCGCACAAGGCGACGAGGTGGGCGGTGCGCTCTGCCGGTGACGCCACCTGCGGCGCGAGCGGGTCGTCGGCAACCGCGGCCGAAGGCGCGTGCGCCGCGGGCGCGCGGACTGCTTCCGGCCCGTCCCCCGCGCTCTCGAACAGGCCTCCCGTCGCAGCCCGCACGCGCGCGGCGTCCGCCTCCACGTCGTGCCCCGAGACACACACGACCCGCTCCCCGGGCCCTCGCGGGCCGCCGGGCTCGACGCCGGGCAACACCACGACGTCCGGGCGCGGGGCACCGGCGAGGAGTTCACCCAAGGCGTGGTCGGCCGCGGCCTCCGCCCCGAGCGTGTGTTGCGCGCTCGGCAGCCAGTCCTCGAGCAGCCACGCCAGTCCGTCGCGTCCCGGCGCGGGACCGTGGCGCAACAGGTGTACCCAGAAGTCGAGGGCCCGAGCCCACGCGCGCGCCCGGGCGCCCGGCCCGCCCCCGCGGCCCTCCAGCGGAGCGGGCGCCGCGCGCCAAAGGCGATCCAAGCGCTCCGCATTGTCCCGAGGAGCCGGCGCCAGGCGTCTCGCACCGGCGTAGGGGGCTTCGCGCCGGAGCCGCTCGACGAGTGCCGCCACGGTCGCGCCTTCGCTCGGTGCAAACGCCAGGCGCGGGCTGCGTCGGTGGTCGGCGCTTTGCCTCTCACGTGCACGGGCGGCGCTCCCATCGCTCACGACGCGGGGCTCGGGGTGCGCCGGGCCATGAAGAACGTGAACTGCCCGCTGCGACGCCGCAGGGCGTCGCGCTCGGCCAGGAACTCCGCGATGCGCTCCTCCCGAGCCAGCTCGCGCACCCGGGCTTCTGCCTGCGCGATCTCTTCGGGCGATGCGAGCGCCCAGATCGAATCGAGGTGTCGCCACTCGGGATCCAGCGGGCCGAGCGGATCGAAGTAGCGCTCGCCTTGCATGACGCCGTCCAGCGGCACGAACCGGCCTTCCCGCCGGTAGCCGCAGCTCTCGAGCATCTGCTCGATCTGCCCCAGAGTCGCCCCGCGGCGCATCGAGCGGGAACGCGCCTCCGGGATCAGGTCGTAGTACCAGAAGCCGTCCCGGATCTGCTCGTGCGTACAGGCGTTCAGCACCAGGATGCCACCCGGGCGCAATACGCGAAACGTCTCGGCGATCGCCCGAGCGTGCGCCCGAAAGTGCGCGTCGCGCCCGTCTTCGAGGTGGTGCAGGACCTGGTTCACCATCACGCCGTCGAAGCTACAGTCGGGAAACGGGAGCCGGTCGATGCTGCCTTGGTGGAACGAGACACGCCGGGTGCGGGCCGCGTCGAGCAGGCGGCTCTTCGCCAGCCCGAGCATCGCCTCCGACGCATCGAGAGCCACGAGTCGGCCCACCTTGTCCACCACCGAGGCCGCGTACACACCGGTGCCGCAACCCGCGTCGAGAAGCTCCACCTCGTGCAGCGGCACGGGGGTCTCGGTGAGACAGCCCGCGATGATCTCCGACCCGACGGGAACGCGCGCCCGGGCGTACGCGGCGGCGTGCACCGAGTCGTAGCTCTCGTACGTGCTCATGTCGGGTGGCACCTTCACCGCCGCCCGTCGCGGCGGCGTTTGTTAGCATAGGCGAGTTCGCCGAATCCGGGGGGCACCTCGCTTCGAGTTCCCTGCGACGTTACGTCGATCCATCCACCCGCCCCGCCGCGCCCTCGTTCCGGGGAGTGCATGCGCGTCGCCATGATCCCGACACCGGAGCTTGCGAGCGAGTGGGGGAGCACACTGCACGCGAAGCTTCTGATCGATCGCCTCGCCGCCGCGGGCGTCGAGGTGGTAGCCTATTGCCGAAGCCTTCCGGAGCGGGCGAATCCCTCGGTCCGGTTTCGCCAGCTCCCCCTCCCCGTGGGCCACCCTGTGCTGGTAGAGGAGCAGATCCCGGATTCCGATCTAGCCTCCTTCACCAGTCTCGTCGCCGAAGCGGTCGTCGCGGATCACGCCGGCCGACCTTTCGATCTCGTGCACGCGCACTACGCGACGATCACCGGGCTCGCTGGGCTCTGGGTAAAGACCCTCTGCGGCCCCAAGCTCGTGATTTCCTCGTTCGGGCGGGACATCTACGTGGGCGCCGCCCGGGACGCGCGCTACCGGCGCATGGTGGAGCTGACGGTTCCGCTGGCGGACGGGCTCGTCGCGAGCGACGAGGGGGTGGCCCGGCAGCTCATCGACGAGTTCGGTGCGTCTGCGGCGCGCGTCTCCACGATCCCGATGGGGATCGACGATCGCCTCTTCTCGCCCGAGAACCGGCGTCCCGGTCTGCGAGAGCAGCTGGCCCGTGGCGCCGACCACTTGATCGTCAACGTGTCGTCCTGCTTCGGTGTCGAGAAGGGCATTCGACACCTGCTTCACGCGACGAAATGCCTGACGGACCGGGGCCTGCGCGTGTCGCTCGTGATCGTCGGAGCGGACGATCACGAGGATCTGCGCTGCGAACGGGAGTTGCGCGAGCTCGCGCAGGAGCTGGGCCTCGGGGACGTCGTCGCCTTCTGCGGACGCGTGCCTCATCGCGAGATCCCGGCCTACCTGGGGGCAGCAGACGCGGTGGTCGACCCGCGCGTGGTTGGGAGCTTCAGCTCCGTCGTCCTCGAGGCGCTCTTCAGCGGCGCCTACGTGGTGGCATCCGACGTGGACAGTAGCCGGGGCTGGCTGTCCGGAGGCGAGCACGGCGTTCTCCATCGCGCCGGAGACGCGGACGATCTGGGTCGGAAGTTGGAGAGGATCCTCACGGACGGCGAGCAGCGCGCTCGGATCCGGAGGGCCGTCGCGGACTGGCCCTCCGCGGGAGGCGCTCGCCTGACCGCCGACCACATGCGAGATCGGATCCTCGAGGCCTATCGCCGGGCGCTCGCCTCCGGTTGAGGCAGCCTCCCGCGGACGGCTACCCGGTGTGCGTGGTGAACTGGAATCGCTGATTGAGCTCGAGGCTCGCCTTTAGCAGCTCGGGATGGCGTTCGAGGATGCCCTGGATCACCGCGTCGGCGAAGGCGATCGCCTCCTGCGTCGCGCCCCGCGGATCGTCCTGTGGCTTCGGGAAGAGCGCGGCGATGCAGCGCTCCACGACGTCGTCTCCCAGCACCGCCCGCTGGCGCTCAAGGAGGCGAACGCGCCATTTCGGATGCTGGTTCGTCTCGTCCACAGAGCCGAGCAGGGCGAAGGCCAGGTAGTCCATGCTCAGGCGCAGCATCAGCACCGCCGTCCGCGCGTCGCCGAGCTTCGCCTGGGCGATGGCGTCCTCGCGGTACTCGAGGTGGTGCGCCAAGGCGAACAAAACGACGTAACCCGGGAGCTCGTCGAGGCGCAGCTCCTGCCTCCATGCTTCGGCCACCTTCGGGTTGGCGAGCGCCACGCCGCTGCGAAGCCTGTGGAGCGTCCGCAGCTCGTGGTCGGTCGCGAGGAGGATCTGGCTCACGCTCTCGGGCTGGCGGATGGCGTCGAAGGTCGGCGCGAACCGGCTCGCAGTGGCCCGCAGGGCCGCGGGGCGCAGGAGCTCACAATTGAGGTCCAGCCCGGAGGGGAGCCGGACGGTGGAGTTCTCGAACTCCTCGATCGTCAACACGAGACCGTCCTCGAGCACCCCTTCTCCGATCAGGATCAGGTCGAGATCCGATTCCTCGTTCGCGAGCCCCTCCGGAACCGACCCCACCAGCAGGAGCGTCTCTGCGGGCCCGACGGGCCGAATCAGCTGCGACACATCATCGAGTCGCAGGTCGTATCGCGCGAGATACCGGGCAGTTCGCGATTCAGGCGATTCCATCTGTCTCCTCCCGTGAGCGGCCATTGAGCACGCGGCAGACGCGGTCGCGGATCTCCCGCGGTGTCACGCCGACGCGCGGCACCCCGGCGGTGTGCCCATTCGCGATGCACAGCGTGACGAAGGCGGGCCCATCCCCGACGCGGAAGGCCGCCACCCGCTCCCCCAGCTCCCGCGAGTCGCTCGCGCGGACCGCGCTGCGATAGCCGGAGGCTCCCGCGATCTGGTCGAAGCAGGTGGTCGGAGAAGCGGTGGGCTGGCCGCCGGTGGTCTCGTAGGTCCCGTTGTCGAGGACGATGTGCAGGAATCCCGGAGGGGCGTAGCTCCCGATCGTGGCCGCCGTGCCCATGCGCATCAGGAATGCGCCGTCTCCATCGATCACCACTACCTTTCGCCCGGGGCGGCACCGCGAGATCCCCAGGGCAATCGCGGGGGCACAGCCCATGGAACCCATCATGTAGAAGGTCGCGTTCCGGTCAGCGACGTGGAAGAGCTCGCGCGAAGTCATTCCGGTCGTCGCCACCACGACGTCGTCGGGGCGGAGCGCCGCCGCGATCCGGCGCAGGGCCTCGGTGCGTGTCTCGAGGCGCGAGACGTCCCGAGGTGCCCGCATCTCGAGGGGTCGGGGAGGCCGCTTCGCGGTCAGGGTCTCCGAGCCCGCGTACTGCTCGAAGGTGTCCTTCGGCACCACCAAGGCCACGGGGCGCTGGTTCGACAGCGCGTCGTGAGTCGCCTGCCTCACCACTGCGGCGGCCGTCTCCAGGTTCGCCGGCAACGTAAAGGCGTCGATCTTCATCGCGCGCAGCAGGTCGTGCATCACCGCGCCCATCACCAGATGGTGAGGTGCGTCCCGCCCTCCCTCGCCACGGTGACTCACCAGCAGGAGCATGGGGACATCGTACGTGAGAGCGAGGCTCGTGAGGGGATTCACGCAGTTGCCGAGGCCCGAGTTCTGCAGCAGGAC
>Ga0184637_10002604_pt1 | contig 11543 bp, 13 predicted proteins | sample PLM3_127_b2_FD_133143 | JGI IMG/M metagenome (GOLD analysis project Ga0184637, IMG submission 133143) | Groundwater sediment microbial communities from an aquifer in East River, Colorado, USA - PLM3_127_b2 | ecosystem: Environmental > Terrestrial > Soil > Riparian zone | place: USA: East River...
GGGGGCGCGTAGAGGAGACCGCGAAATGGAAGAGTCAGAAAACCTGAGGCGGGCCACGGAGCTCTGGCGGGCGGCCTACCGCTACCAGATGGAGGGGGAGCTGGACCGGGCGATCGAGCACTACCAGCGTTCCATCGAGGTTTACCCCACGGCAGAGGCGCATACCTTCTTGGGGTGGACCCTGAGCTTCCAGGGTCGATTGGAGGAGGCCACGGCCGAGTGCCTCCAGGCGATCGAGATCGACCCCCATTTCGGTAATCCGTATAACGACATCGGGGTCTACCTGATGCATCAGGGGAAACTCGACGAGGCCATCCCCTGGCTGGAGAAGGCCAAGCAGGCTAAACGCTACGAGCCGCGGCAGTTCCCCTTTATGAACCTGGGTCGGATTTACCTCAAGCAGGGGCGCTGGTGGGAGGCGCTGCGGGAGTTCGAGGGCGCGGTCCGCGCCGCTCCGGAGGACGTCGGAGCTCGGAAGGCACTACATAGCATTCGCGCTCGCCTGAACTGACGCGGCCCGGCGGACCTGTCGCTCGAAATCGAGGGCGCACGGGAGGATGGAGCACCACGTGCCCGGCGGAGGGGAGAAGATCGGGTCGGCAAACACCTTGGCGAGACTGAGTATCTCTGGCAGCGCGGGCTTCAGAGCCACGCGCGCAAGAAGCGGAAGTGAGAGAGGGCAAACGTGGAGACAACCCCGGTCGAGATCCGGCGCGTCGAGCATCGGGAGGTCCACATCTCCTGGGCCGACGGGCATAAGAGTGTCTTTACGAATAAATATCTCCGGGAAACCTGCCGTTGCGCCGCCTGCGTCAACGAGTTCACCGGCGCACGGATCCTGAAGCCGGAGTCCGTCCCCGCAGACATTAGGGCGGAGGAGATTTCCCTCGTGGGACGGTATGCCATTCAGTTCCGTTGGAGCGATGGGCATTCAACCGGGATCTACCCGTTTGACACGTTGCGGGCCGCGTGTGCGTGTGAAACCTGCCGGCGAGCCGGCATCCGCTGACGCTCGAGGTGGCTCTCGGTCCCGAGGTCCTTGTTGGCGTGTCCCTGTCCCTTAGCGGGCCGTTCCGGTTGCAGGGGGAAGAGGCTCTCAACGGACTCCGACTGTGGGTTGATTACGTCACCGAAGCGGGAGGACTTCCGCTGGGGCCCGCAGGGTCTCGCCGCCCGCTTCGATTGCTCGTCTTTGATGACAGGAGCAGGACGAGCCTCGCGAAGGAGAACGTCCTGCGCTTTCTGGCCCAGGATCATGTGGATCTCCTCATCGGCCCCTATTCGAGTGGCCTGACTCTGGCCGTCGCGCCCCTCGCTGAGGCCCACGGAAAGATTCTCTGGAACCACGGCGGAGCCTCGGATGCGATCTTCCAGGGGGGCTGGCGTCATCTGGTGAGCGTGCCCAGCCCTGCCAGCGACTATCTCAAGGCTCTCCCGCTTCTGGTGAGGAGTCAGGATCCCTCGGTCGCCCGGATCAGCGTGGTCTACGCAAAGACCGGATCCTTTGCCACCCATGTGGCCAGAGGCGTGGCGGATGGGGCCAAGGCCGCCGGGTTCGACGTGATCCGGCTGATCCCCTTCGACTCGCCGATCCGGGACGCCCGCGCAGTGCTCCGGGAGGCCCTCGCAGCAGAACCCGATCTCCTCGTCGGGGCAGGAAGCTTTCAAGATGATGTGGGGATCGTCAGGCGTCGGGACCTCGCGAGTCGCGTCAAGACCCTGGCGTTCGTCGGGGCGGGGCTCGAGGCCTTCTATGGGGAAGTCGGGGCTCTGGCCGAAGGGGTGATCGGACCGAGCCAGTGGGAGCCAGGAGCCCATGACGAACCCCTCACGGGGCCCAACTCGGAATGGTTTTGCTCCGAGTTTCACGGGAGATTTTACCAGAGGCCGGAATACCCGGCCGCCCAGGCCTTCGCGATCGGGGTCGTGGTCGGAGAGTGCCTTCGGCGGGCGGGAAGCTTGGAAGATGAGCCGCTCCTCAGGACGGCCCGCAACCTGGAGGCGACGACCCTCTATGGACGGTTCCGGCTGGACCCGTTGACCGGGCGCCAGACCGGCCACCGCGTGCTCCTCGTCCAGTGGCGGGGAGGTCGGAAGGTGGTTATCTCGCCGTAGACAGGAAGGCCGCCCCGGGGGACAAAACGTCCCTCGAGGGGACAAAGCGCCTACCCGCCAGTTCTTTCTCTCTCCGGTGTCTTCCTACGAAGCAACCCCACTCTGACCCGTCTTCACTGTAAAGACAACACGTTACAAAGCGGGTATCGCCCGGCTCTGGCGGAGATGATCATGGCATGTCCTTTGCCCCATTAACAGCCGGGAACAGGTTCCGGCGTTCGCTTCTGGCGAAGGTGTTCGAGGTACGAAGAGAACCGAGGTAAAGAGGACAATGATGTGCAACATCCTGGTCTGCTCCAACAACGATCAACTCTTGACCGCACTGGGCCGCACGTCGGGCCAGGGAGACGTCCATTTCACGGTATGCCGCCGGGGGATGGAAGCGGTGCAGGCCCTCATGGCCCTCTCCTTTGATCGTCTGATCCTGGATCTCGAAACGCCCGGTGTCGATAGCCTCTTTCTCGTCTCCATTGCTAGACGAGTCGCCCCCCGCCTTCCCGTCGTGGCAATCTCCAGTCGTCCCGTGCTCCAGACCAGAGAGATCGAGCAAAAAGGGGTCCGTACCATCTGGTGCCCCCCGCTGACAGCCGTGAAATCACTGAGATGATCACGCTCGGCGTTGCACAGGTCGGCGGCTGAGGTGTGTGGGGACCAGACAAGGAGAAGCGATGAGCACAGCCACGAACACGATCGAGGCCCTGGCAAACCGGGAGTACAAGTACGGCTTCGTGACGGAGATCGAGTCGGATGTCGCTCCGCGGGGCCTGAATGAGGACATCATTCGCCTGATCTCCGCCAAGAAGAACGAGCCAGACTGGATGCTGGAGTGGCGGCTCAAGGCCTACCGGCACTGGGCGACGCTGGAACAGTCGGAGGCAGAGCCGAAGTGGGCCAACGTCCACTACCCGCCGATCGACTACCAGGGCATCATCTACTACGCGGCGCCGAAGCAGAAGCCCAAAGCCCCTGGCAGCCTCGACGAGGTGGACCCGCAGCTACTGGCGACCTTCGAAAAGCTCGGGATCCCCCTGGCGGAGCAAAATCGCCTCGCCGGTGTCGCGGTGGATGCGATCTTCGACAGCGTCTCGGTGGCCACGACGTTCAAGGAGAAGCTCGCCGAGTCGGGGATCATCTTCTGCTCCTTCTCCGAGGCCGTACAGAACCATCCGGAGCTGGTCCAGAAGTATCTCGGCTCGGTGGTCCCCCACAGCGATAACTTCTTCGCCGCCTTGAACGCCGCCGTCTTCAGCGACGGCTCGTTCTGCTACGTCCCGAAGGGCGTGCGCTGCCCGATGGAGTTGTCGACCTACTTCCGCATCAACGCCGCCGACACCGGCCAGTTCGAGCGGACCCTCATCATCGCCGATGAGGGGAGCTACGTGAGCTACCTGGAAGGGTGCACGGCGCCGATGCGGGACACGAACCAGCTCCACGCGGCGGTCGTGGAGCTGATCGCGCTCGACAACGCCCAGATCAAGTACTCGACGATCCAGAACTGGTATCCGGGCGACAAGGAGGGCAAGGGCGGCATCTACAACTTCGTCACCAAGCGCGGGAAGTGTCTCGGGAAGAACTCCAAGATCTCCTGGACGCAGGTGGAGACGGGATCGGCGATCACCTGGAAGTACCCGAGCTGCATCCTCCAGGGCGATCACTCGATCGGCGAGTTCTACTCGGTGGCGCTCACCAACAACTACCAGCAGGCCGACACCGGCACCAAGATGATCCACATCGGGAAAAACACCCGGAGCACCATCATTTCGAAGGGGATCTCCGCGGGGCACGGCCAGAACACGTACCGCGGGCTGGTGAAGATCCTCAAGGGGGCGACCGGGGCCCGGAACTACTCGCAGTGCGACTCGCTGCTCATGGGCGACCAGTGCGGCGCCCACACCTTCCCCTACCTCGAGGTGATGAACCACTCCTCGCAGGTCGAGCACGAGGCCTCCACCTCGAAGATCAGCGAGGATCAGCTCTTCTACTGCCGGCAGCGGGGGATTTCGGCGGAGGATGCGGTCAACCTGATCGTCAACGGCTTCTGCAAGCAGGTCTTTCGCGAGCTGCCGATGGAGTTTGCCGTGGAGGCCCAGAAACTGCTCGGCGTGAGTCTCGAAGGCAGCGTCGGATAGGACGGTCGCGGTCCCAAGAGGGAGGCGGAATGTTGGAAATACGCGGTCTGCATGCGAGGGCCGGCAACAACGAGATCCTGCGGGGCATCGACCTCACAGTGAATGCCGGTGAGGTCCACGCGGTCATGGGCCCGAACGGCTCGGGCAAGAGCACCTTGGCCCAGGTCCTGGCCGGCCGGGAGGACTACCAGGTCACGGCCGGCGGGGTGATCTACGAGGGAAAGGACCTGCTGGCGATGTCACCTGAGGATCGGGCTCGGGAGGGGATCTTTTTGGGCTTCCAGTACCCGGTCGAGATCCCCGGGGTGAGTACCACCTACTTCCTCAAGGCGGCGTTCAACGCGATCCGGAAGCACCGCGGCCTCGAGGAGCTGGACGCCGTCGACTTCCTCGCGCTGATCAAGGAGAAGACGAAAATCCTGGAGATGGAGCAGAGCCTCCTCAACCGCCCGATCAACGAGGGGTTCTCGGGCGGAGAGAAGAAGCGCAACGAGATCTTTCAGATGGCGGTGCTGGAGCCGAAGCTCGCCATCCTGGACGAGACCGACTCCGGCCTGGACATCGATGCCCTGAAGATCGTGGCCAACGGCGTCAACGCCCTCCGGAACCCGGACCGCGCCATGGTCGTGATCACCCATTACCAGCGGTTGCTGAATTACATCGTCCCCGACTACGTGCACGTGCTCGTTGACGGGAGGATCGTCAAGTCGGGTGGGAAGGCGCTGGCCCTGGAGCTCGAAGCGAAAGGCTACGACTGGATCAAGGCGGACGCCGAGCTGGCCCAGCCAACGATCGCGTAAAGAGAGAGCCTGCACGATGGCTCAAGTCGCGAAAGAGCTAGACGGTTATCTGTCGGACTTTGAGCGGTTCGAGAAAAACGGAGCTGCGAAGGGGCCGTCCTGGGTCCACGAGATTCGCAGGGCCGCGTTGTCGCGCTTCGCCGAACTCGGGTTCCCGACCGCTCGGCATCCGGATCCGGAGCTGCGGGAGGAGTGGAAGTACACCAGCGTGGCCCCGATCGTGGGGCTCCGTTTCAAGCCAGCCGATCATGAGCTCAGCTGGCCCGCGTCAGACGCGCTGGCAAGCGCCACCCTCGGGAGCGTGGCATGCGCCGCACTCGTGTTTGTCAACGGTCGGTACTCGCCGGCGCTCTCCTCGCGGCGGTCGCTTCCGAAGCGCGTGGCGGCGTTGAGTCTGCCGGCGGCCCTGAACGCCCATCCGGAATCCATCGAGCCGCACCTCGCGCGACACGCGAGCTCCCAGAACCACCCCTTCGTGGCCCTCAACACAGCTTTCATGCGAGATGGGGCGTTTGTCTACGTCCCGACGGGCACGGTTGTTGAGGCGCCGATCCACCTGCTCTTCATCTCCACCGGGCGCGGACACCCGACTGTGTCGTACCCCCGGAACCTCATCGTGGCGGGGAGAGACAGCCAGGTGACGATCGTCGAGAGGTACATCGGGCTCCAGAACGATGCGTATTTCACCAACGCAGTGACCGAAGTGGTCGTCGGCGAGAACGCCGCCATCGACCACTACAAGCTGCAGCGAGAGGGTGAGGACGCCTTCCACATTGCTACCCTGCAGGTTCACCAGGGCCGCAGCAGCAACTTCTCGTCTCATTCTGTTGCGCTGGGCGGCGCCCTCGTTCGCAACGACGTGAACGCGGTGCTCGATGGAGAGGGCAGCGAGTGCACGCTTAACGGCCTCTACATGGTGACCGGCCAGCAGCACGTGGATAACCACACGCGGATCGACCATGTGAAGCCGCACTGCCTGAGCCGCCAGCTTTACAAGGGCGTCCTCGACGGGAAGGCGCGCGGGGTGTTCAACGGGAAGATCGTCGTCCACCCGGCAGCCCAGAAGACCGATGCCAGGCAGACCAACAAGAACCTGCTGCTCTCCGGCGACGCCCTGATCGACACCAAGCCGCAGCTTGAGATCAACAACAACGATGTGAAATGCACCCACGGGTCGACGATCGGCCGGCTCGACGAGGATTCGATCTTCTACCTGCGCTCTCGCGGCATCGGCGTGGAGGTAGCCCGGGGCCTTCTGACCTATGCCTTCGCGAGCGAGATCATCAAGCGGATCAAGGTCGAGCCGATCCGTGCTCAGCTCGAGAATCTGTTGGTGAGGAGACTTCGGAGTGGCTTGCCGGTGGAGGACACGCCATGAGAGCAGCGAATGAACTCATCGCGCCAGCTATGGTGCGCGGACCTGGTGTCGAATTTGACGTAGAGAGAATTCGGAGAGACTTTCCCGTGCTGAGCCGACTGGTCCACGGGAAACCGCTCATCTATCTCGACAACGCGGCCACCAGCCAGAAGCCGCAGGTCGTGATCGACACGCTCACCCGGTATTACGCGGAGGAAAACTCGAACGTCCATCGCGGCGTCCACTTCCTGAGCGAACGGGCCACGCAGGCCTATGAGGGTGCGCGTGCCAATGTCCAGCGCTTTCTGAACGCTGCGGATGCCCGAGAGATCATCTTTGTTCGGGGCGCGACCGAGGGGATCAACCTCGTCGCGCAGAGCTACGGCAGGACGCACATGAGGGCCGGCGATGAAATCATCATCTCCGCGATGGAACACCACTCGAACATCGTCCCCTGGCAGATGCTCTGCGAGGAGAAGGGCGCGGTCTTGCGAGTTGTCCCGATCAACGAGGATGGCGAACTGCTCCTCGACGAATACGAGCGGCTGCTCAACCCGCGGACGAAGTTCGTCGCGCTGGGGCACGTGTCGAACGCCCTCGGCACGATCAACCCGGTGAAGCAGATGATCGAGATGGCGCACGGTTGGGGTGTGCCTGTGCTGATCGACGGCGCGCAGGCCGCGCCGCATCTCCCCGTGGATGTCCAGGAGCTCGATTGCGATTTCTATGTGTTCTCGGGCCACAAAGTGCTGGGCCCGACGGGCATCGGCATCCTGTACGGCAAGGCCGACCTCCTTGAAGAGATGCCCCCGTACCAGGGCGGCGGCGACATGATTCTGTCTGTCACCTTCGAGAAGACCCGCTACAACACGCTGCCGTACAAGTTCGAGGCCGGGACGCCCCACATCGCCGGCGTCATCGGGCTCGGTGCGGCGATCGACTATCTGCGGGGCGTCGGACTGGACAGGATTGCCGCTTACGAGCAGGAGTTGCTCGCGTACGGGACCAACGCGCTCTCTACCGTTCCGGGCCTGCGCCTCATCGGAACGGCGAAGGAGAAAGCTGGCGTCCTGTCGTTCGTGCTCGAGGGCGTCCACGCCCACGACCTCGGCACGATCCTGGATCGGGAAGGAATCGCGATCCGCGCGGGCCATCACTGCGCCATGCCGGTGATGCAGCGCTTCGGCGTGCCCGCCACCGCGCGGGCCTCGCTGGCCTTCTACAACACACGAGCAGAACTTGAGGCGCTTGGCCGGGCGATCCCAAAAGCGATCGAGATGTTCCGCTAATGTCTGATCTCCGCGAACTCTACCAAGAGGTCATTCTTGACCATAACCGACGGCCCCGCAACTTCCAGAAGCTAGACGGGGCGAACCGGGCGGCAGAAGGTTACAACCCGCTATGCGGCGACCAGATCACCATCTACCTGCGCCTGGAAGATGGCGTGGTCAGAGACGTCAGCTTTCAGGGCTCGGGCTGCGCGATTTCCAAAGCTTCGGCGTCGATGATGACCGCGAGCGTGAAGGGAAAGACAGCAGCCGAAGCGGGGGCCCTGTTCGGGGCCTTCCACACCATGGTCACCGCAGATCTCGGCACAGCATTCGATCCCGTTGAACTTGGAAAGCTCGCCGCCTTCTCCGGCGTGCACGAATTCCCTATTCGGGTCAAATGCGCCACCCTGCCGTGGCACACGCTGAAGGCCGCGCTGGACGGCAGGGAGGAGACCGTTTCGACGGAGTACGGACCATGAACACCACGCCCATCAATCCCGTTGTGATCGAGACCCAGGTCCTCGAGGCGCTGCAGACGGTCTTTGATCCGGAGATCCCAGTCAACATCTGGGAGGTCGGACTGATCTATGGGATCACAGTGGATCCCGCGGGGTCGGTCGCGGTGCGGATGACCCTGACCTCGCCCAACTGCCCGTCAGCGGCGGAACTGCCGGTGGAAGTGGAGACCAAGGTGAAGGCTGTTCCCGGCGTGTCGGCGGTCAAGGTCGACGTCGTCTTCGATCCACCCTGGTGTACGGACATGATGTCCGAGGCGGCCAAGCTCCAGCTGAACATGATGTGAGCAGGACGTTCTGGAAGGAAAACGCTGTGATTGTCCACAGACCCGAAGAGCCTCTCATCCACAAGACAGCGAGAACGGCGACGACGGTCTTTCCCGCCGTAGGCCACACGCCACTTATCCCGCGTGGGCGAGCGGAGCGCCGCGGGCGCGCACTATCTCACCCAGCTCGGGTTCAAGAACGTGAAGAACCTCCTGGGCGGCGTGGACTCCTGGGCGCAGAGCGTGGATCCCGCCATGCGGAGATACTGATGGCCGATTCGATCCTTGTGAGAAAAGGGACGGAGCGGCGCGGGCGACCCCAACCGGCCCCGCTGAATATGGGGTATAGAGGGCGGGTGCATGCCATCAAGCTCGATACAGGTTTGGGAAATTTCGAGGAGGTTCCCGCGAGCGGCCCGGGGTCCAGAGACCCCTTAGCATCTGTTGCGGATTGGAACGAGGAATCAGTGGCCCTGACTGATCTCGAGCCCGCAGCCGCCGACGAGTCTCGAAGGAACGGCCAAGGCCTCGACCCGGTCCGGCTCTACCTCCGAGAGATCGGATCTGTCCCACTCCTGACCGCGAAACAGGAGGCAGAGTTGGGACGCCGGATCGAGGAGGGAGAGGCCCGTTTCTGCCGGGCGGTATTTAGGCTTCCCTTTGTGGTCCGGGACGTCCTGGCCCTAGCCGAGCGACTTCGGCGGGACCACGAGCCCCTCACGGAGCTCGCTCGTGACAAGGAGGAGGACGACGGCCAGCTTGAGACCGAAGCCTCCAAGTACCGGCGGCTGCGGGCGGGACTGGGGACCCTCCGCCGCCTGACGGAGGAGACGGCTCGGCTGGACAGGGCCCTGCGCCGGGCGGACAGCCAGACCAAGCGGGAACAGATCCTCAGATGGCTCGGCCGAAATCGTGAAGCAGTCGTCCGAAGACTCGAAGGGCTCCACCTCACACCAGCCCTCGTCGAGCAGCTGGCGATGACAGCCCGGACCTGCGGGCAGCGCCTGGCCAGGCTGGAAGAGTGGATCGCTCAAGCGCAGAAGGGTTCGAGGCCCTCCGAGACTACGCTCCGGCGGCAGCGTCGGAAGCTAGAGGCGGAGGTTGGGGTCTCGCGCCGGGTCCTCCGTCAGCATCTAGCCGAGATGGAAGCCGGTGAAGAGCAGGTTCGGGAAGCGAAGAGGGTCCTGACGGAGGCCAACCTGCGTCTCGTGGTCTCTATCGCGAAACGGTACATGAGTCAGGAGATGCCGCTCGCGGACCTGATCCAGGAGGGGAACATCGGCCTCATGAGGGCAGTGGACCGATTCAAGTACCGCTTGGGCTTTAAGTTCTCCACCTACGCTACCTGGTGGATCCGACAGGCCATTACCCGAGGGATCGCCGATCGCGCCCGGATTATCCGGCTCCCGGTGCATGCCCTGGAGACGCTCCACCGCATCGAGCGCAGGCGCCGGGCCCTTGTCCAGGAGCTGGGGCGTGAGCCCACGGTGGCGGAATTCGCCAAGCGCACGGGTCTGCCTGCCTCGAAGGTGCAGGAGATCATGGAGTCCGCCCAGAAGCCTCTCTCCCTGGAGACCCCCATCGGGGAGGATAGTGACCTCGGGGACTTTCTGAGGGACCCGACACCCGGCTCGCCGGTTGACAACGTGCAGTCCAAGGAGCTTGCCGAGGAAGTGGAGCGGACCTTGGCCGCTCTCACGCCAAAGGAGGCGCAGATCGTCCGCCTCCGGTTTGGGATCGGCGTGGACACCGCGCTGACCCTGGAAGAGATCGGTGCGGCCTACGGGGTGACCCGGGAGCGGATCCGGCAGGTAGAGATGATGGCCCTCAAGAAGCTCTCTCGCCCCCAATATAGGGAGCGGCTGGCGGGCTTCGCCGGCTGAAGAAACGGTAGAGGAGAAGAGGAGGAACGTCACCATGTCGTATGTCGTCGCTGAGCCGTGCATCAACGTGAAGGACAAGGCCTGCGTCGAAGTGTGCCCGGTCGACTGCATCTACGAGGGCCCGGACCAGCTCTTCATCCACCCTGATGAGTGCATCGACTGCGGGGCCTGTGAGCCGGTCTGCCCGGTGAAGGCCATCTTCGCCGAGGACGAAACCCCGGAGCAGTGGAAACACTTCATCGAGCTGAACAGGCAGTTCTTCGTGGACCACCCGGGGATCCAGCCTACTACCACAAGGAACTGATCACTGGGGAGCTGGGAAACCCGGAGGGGAAGAGTGGTCGCAGATCACCGACACCCGGAGGAGGAGAGACCGATGACTCAATTCATCAAGGTAGCCACGACCGACGAGTTGGGAGATCAACAGGCCAAACTGGTCGAGGTGGAGGGCCAGAAGATTGCCCTGTTTCGTGTGGACGGGACCGTCAATGCCCTGAGCGATACCTGCACGCATCGAGGAGGGCCGCTGTCCGAAGGGGCGGTGTAAGGAGCTGAGGTGACCTGCCCCTGGCATGGGGCGAAGTTTGATATCCGGACTGGGGCCGTCCTGGGGCCGCCGGCTCAGCAAGGAGTCAGGAGCTACCCGGTGCGGATCACCGGCGCCGACATCGAGATCGAGGTGTGAAGCAGCCGGTCTACTTGGCCAAGCCCGCGACGACTCCCACGGACCCTGCTTCCGAGGGCCAAGACTGCCTGCTTCCTTGAGAAGGGGTAGGCCGCTGCGTGTGTTTGAGGTGCTCCCGGTCCAACCCGGGGAACGCATCGTTGGCCCGGTGCCCGGACGAGATTCAGAGCTTGATTGCCCGGATCGATCGCTTGACCGAGCAGGTGAGGGGGTCTGGTGGTGAGCTCCCTCTCCACGAGCTCAAGCGCGCCGCCGATGAGCTTGAAGAACGGGCGCGCCTCTACCTGGGACTCCCTTCCGATCCTGAGGGCGAAGATCCCTTTGCGTTTCGGCGGGTCGAGGATGTGAACCCTGGTGCTCGTCTGGCACGGGGAGTTTTAGATAGGTGCCATGCCTCAAGCGTTGAACGGGCTGCGGGTAGTCAGCTTCGAGAGCCGCCGGTCGGCGGAGATGGCTGAACTGATCCGCAACTACGGCGGCGAGCCGATCCAGGCGCCGTCCATGCGCGAGGTCCCGCTGACC
>Ga0184637_10002605_pt1 | contig 11542 bp, 10 predicted proteins | sample PLM3_127_b2_FD_133143 | JGI IMG/M metagenome (GOLD analysis project Ga0184637, IMG submission 133143) | Groundwater sediment microbial communities from an aquifer in East River, Colorado, USA - PLM3_127_b2 | ecosystem: Environmental > Terrestrial > Soil > Riparian zone | place: USA: East River...
GCCTCACCATGTTCGGCGTCACTACTGCATGCGTGACGCAGATCGTTGCTCAACTCGGGAACGACTACGACTGCCTGGTGTTTCATGCCACCGGCACCGGCGGCCGGTCCATGGAAAAGCTGGTGGACAGCGCAATGCTGAAAGGCGTGATCGACGTGACCACGACCGAAGTCTGCGACCACCTGGTCGGCGGCGTGCTCTCCGCCGGGCCCGATCGCCTTGGCGCGATTGCGCGCAGCCGCGTTCCCTATGTCGGTTCGGCAGGTGCCCTGGACATGGTGAACTTCTGGGCGATGGATACCGTGCCCGAACGTTTTCGTTCGCGAAAGCTTTACAAGCACAATCCGAACGTGACGCTGATGCGCACCACCGCCTCCGAGTGCCGCGCAATCGGCACCTGGATTGCGGAACGGCTCAATGCCTGCGAGGGTCCGGTGCGTTTTCTGATCCCTGAGAAAGGCGTATCCGCGCTGGATGCGCCGGGCCAGCCCTTTTACGACCCGAAGGCCGACGACGCGCTGTTCCAGTCGCTGGAGAAGACGCTCAGGCAGACGCCGTCGCGCCGGATAACGCGCCTGCCCTATCACATCAACGACCCGCAATTCTCCGCCGCGCTGGCGGCAAATTTCCACGAAATCATCAGATAAAGGGATCCCGAGTATGGCCGCGATCGAAAGAAGAAAAATCCTCGATAGGTTTCTGGACATGGTGCGCAAGCGCGTGCCGATCGTCGGCGGCGGCGCCGGCAGCGGGCTCTCGGCGAAGTGCGAAGAGGCCGGCGGCATCGACCTGATCATCATCTATAACTCCGGGCGCTACCGCATGGCGGGACGCGGCTCGGCGGCGGGATTGCTCGCCTACGGCAACGCCAACCAGATCGTCAAGGAAATGGCCTGCGAAGTGCTGCCGGTGGTGAAGAAGACCCCGGTGCTCGCCGGCGTGAACGGCACCGATCCCTTCGTACTGATGCACCAGTTCCTCGCGGAGTTGAAGTACCTGGGCTTCTCGGGCGTGCAGAATTTTCCGACCATCGGATTGTTCGACGGCGTGATGCGCACCAACTTCGAGGAAACCGGCATGGGCTACGGACTGGAAGTGGACATGATCAGGCTGGCGCACGAGCAGGACCTGCTGACCACGCCTTATGTCTTCAATACCGGCGAAGCGAAGGACATGACCCAGGCCGGCGCGGACATCGTGGTCGCGCACATGGGGGTAACCGTCGGCGGCAGCATCGGAGCATCCACCGCCAAGAGCCTGGACACCTGCGTGAAGGAGATCGACGCGATTGCCGAGGCGGCAATGAAGGTGCGCAAGGACGTGATCGTGCTGTGCCATGGCGGCCCGATCGCCTCGCCCGAGGACGTTGATTACATCCTCAAGCGCTCCAGGAACTGCCATGGCTTTTACGGCGCCAGCAGCATGGAACGCCTGCCGACCGAAGTCGCGCTCACCGAGCAGACCCGCAAATTCAAATCCATCAAATTCTAGTGCGACTCACCGCAAAGATTCTTTTCAATACCCCCTTGAGGGGTACGCAAAGAACGCAAAGAACGCAAAGAAAAGCAGAAGAATATAGCCGGCAAAAAACCTGCAATGTACAGAAACCGCCATTGTCGCGAGTATCGGTGATCCAGGTTTCGAACGACATGAACCGTTTTTTCTTGTTACCCGGGTTTTCTTTGCGTTCTTTGCGTCTTTGCGGTGAACAAGGTCTGAAATTTTGTTAGGGGGCGAAAAGCATGGCAAACGTATATCGCAGCGCGGTGATCGATGCGCCGGCCGACAAGGTCTGGGCGCTGGTGCGGGACTTCAACGGGCTGCCGAAGTGGCACCCGGCGATCGGAAAATCGGAGATCGAAGGCGGTCTGCCGGGAGACCGTGTCGGCTGCGTGCGCCGCTTCACCCTCAAGGCAGACGGCGGATTGCTTCGGGAGAAGCTGCTGACGCTGTCCGACTCCGGGCGCACGCTGACCTACAACATCCTGGTGTCGCCGATACCGGTCGCGAATTACGTCGCGACCATGCGCGTCACCTCGATCACGGTGGGCAACAGGGCCTTTGCCGAGTGGTGGGCCGAGTTCGACGTCACCTCCGGACCTGAGCATGACCAGGTGAGCGATATCGGCGACAACGTCTTCGTCGTCGGCTTTGCCGCGATGAACGGCAAGCTCGCAAGAAAATAGGGGGACACGATGACCACCAGGATCTGCACCAGCGCGGTAATCGACGCCCCGATCGAAAAAGTCTGGGCCAAGGTACGCGACTTCAACAACCTGCCCGAGTGGCATCCGAAGTTTTCCCGCAGCAATATCGAAGGGGGGCTACCGAGCGACCAGGTCGGCTGCGTGCGAAATTTCGACATCGCGGGTGGCGGCGGCACCATCCGCGAGCGGCTGCTGGCGCTCTCGGACACCGAGCACTACTTCAGATACTGCATCCTCACTTCGCCGCTACCGGTGAAGGACTACGTGGCGCAACTCACGCTCTACCCGGTCACCATGGGCGACAAGACCTTCGGCATCTGGATCGCGGAATTCGAAGTCACCAATAATGACGAGGCTGGCGTAGTCAATGCCGTGGCCAATGACACCTTCGGAAAGGCCTTCGAAGTGTTGAACGAATTGTTCAGCAACGGCCGATAGCCGGAACTCTCTGCAATCGAACAGGTCCGATCCCCCGAAACGGGCCTTCGATGGCCCCGGCCATTCGGAAACGCCGTAAACTGCACGCCATGAAGCCTCACAAGAGAATCATGGTTGAACCTGATCTCGACTTCCCGCTGATCCGGTAACGGCCAATCAGTAACGCCGGGATAGACTTTGCGCGGAGAACCATTTTGAGCAGAAAGAAACTTCGCAGGAAACTCCATACACCACAAGCGCCCGCCTCTGCACCTGCGGAATCGCCGCCGCAAGGCGGCGCAAGGACAAAACGACGCTGGCTGCCGGCATTGGCCGCGCTCGTTATTGTCGCTTTTGCAATCGGCTATGCGGCGCCGCGCATCTATTCTTCGCTGCTGGTGAAATCGCGCGCGGAACGCGCCGCGACGATCAAGCCGCCTCCGGGACCACAGCCGCCGGGCATGCGCTGGATTCCGGGCGGCGAATTCATGATGGGCTCGGATCATCCGCAGAGCCTGCCCAATGAAAAGCCCGCGCATCGCGTGCGCGTGGACGGATTCTGGATGGACGAGACCGTCGTCATCAACGCGCAATTCCGCCGCTTCGCCGAAGCCACCGGCTACAGGACAGTCGCGGAACGTCCGGTGAACTGGGAAGAGCTGAAAAAACAGTTGCCGCCCGGCACGCCGAGACCGCCTGGGGAGATGCTGCAGCCGGGCTCGCTCGTCTTCACGCCACCACGGGGGGCTGTGCCGCTGAACGACATGAGCAACTGGTGGCGCTGGCAAAACGGCGCGAACTGGCGCCACCCCGAAGGTCCCGGCAGTTCCATCGAAGGCAAAGACAACCTGCCGGTGGTCCACATTGCCTGGGACGATGCCATCGCCTATGCGAAATGGGCGGGCAAGCGGCTGCCCACCGAGGCGGAGTGGGAGTTCGCGGCGCGGGGCGGACTGGACGGTGCGATGTTCGCGTGGGGCAACGACTTCATGCCCGACGGGAAAGCGATGGCCAATACCTACCAGGGCGGTTTCCCGTTTCGCAACGACGGCACGGACGGCTACAAAGACGTTTCGCCGGTGAAGACCTTCCTGCCCAACGGCTATGGACTCTACGACGTGGCCGGCAATGTCTGGCAGTGGACCGCGGATCGCTATCGCGTGGACTGGTTCGGGAAACTCGCTAGCCAGGGCGGCGTCAGCGTCAATCCAAAAGGCCCCGAGGACAGCTACGATCCAGCGGAGCCCTTGCCTGCAACGGAGAAGCGGGTGATCCGGGCGGGATCGTTCCTGTGCCACGAATCCTATTGCGCGAGCTACAGGGTCAGCGCACGCCGCGGCACGCCGCCGGATACGGGATCTTCACACGTCGGATTCAGAATGGCGCTGTCGCAGGAAGCGTGGCAGCGCGAACAACCGTCGAACAGCCACGCGGCCCGGTCGCCGTTGCAGAACGACCAAAAATGATGACACCCGGCGGTTGCTGATGGCCGCCGGGTACGCCAATGTCAATTATGATTTCTACGGAGTGGGCAGCGCGGCGGGCGACGCGAACCAGTCGATTCCGCTTAACCAGCAAGTGATGGGCGCGCTGGTCGATGCCGCCCGCGGCAAGAACGAAACTGCGATTTGCGTCGGGGTTGGCGAGGCGTTCTGACGGCCATGCTCAAAAGCGTTTCTGACACCTTTTCTCCCCCACTTCATAATTTGACAGGATGAACAGGATTATCAGGATGAGATTCGGGTGGTTCAACTTGGTGTCCATCATGTTCATCCTGTAAATCCTGTCTGAATCACTTTCTCGATGTCCGGCAGCTTTCTGCACAGGAGGCAACGGAGGAAACCGGGAAAACTCTCCGTTATCTCTGTTTGCTCCTGTTGAAGCCTGCTTCGATAAAGGTTCCTGACACCTTTTCCTTTCCCGCTGCCTACTCGGGAAGCGCGTTCAGCAGGTACATCATGGCGATGAACTCGCTCGGCTTGCCGAGCTTGCCGAACCAGCGGTCGTAGATCTGCACGATCTGACCGGAACGGTAGAGGCGCGCGAGTACGGTGTTCACGGCCTGGCGGAAGTCCTGGTCATTCTTACGCAGCATCAGGCCATAGGGCTCGTAGGACAGGTTCTTGTCGCCGAGCCGAACCTTCATCGACTGCGAAACGGCTACCGCCAGCCCGACCAGCACCGTCTGGTCGGAGGCGTAGGCATCGACGGTGCCCTTCTTGAGACCCTCCAGCCCCTCCAAGTGGCTGTGTACCAGAACGATCTCGGCATTGATGTAGCTCTTCTCGAGGGCCTGCTTCAGCGCCCCCACGGTTGTGGTGTTCGGCATGACGGCGATCTTCTTGCCAGCGAGATCCGACAACGTTCTGTAGGGAGAACTGTCGCGCACCAGGAAGTTAGCGCCGTCTACCCAAGTCATCACAGTGAAGTCCACGTCCTTCTGGCGCGAGAGTGTGTTGGTCGTGATTCCGCACTCGAGGTCGATGGCGCCGGTCTTTACCGCGTCGAAACGCGTTTCCTCGGTTACCCGCACCCACTGCACGTCGAGTTTCTGGAGCCCGAGCTGCTCCTGGATGCCGGTCGCGGCACGCAGGCACAGATCGGGAGAGTAGCCGAGAGGCTTGCCGTCCACGTCGGCGAAGGAGAACTGGACCGACTGTGGGAGGTAGCCGAGCTTGATGACGCCGGTATCCTTGATCGTCTTCAACGTGCCGGCGAGGTCGGCAGCAAGCACGGGAGTATTGAACAACAGAGCAGCAACTGCGACAGCAGAGAGGATTCGCACGATGGTCTCCTGGGGTGGGATGGGTTGGGGCCCCGCAGTCGCGCGGGGTGCCCTTTTTTTCCGGGGCGGAGCATACCACACGCTCCCCCCGCTAAGGCCCTCCCCTCTCAGTTGAACTTTGGACTTCATTTTGTGCTTGCAAGAAACAAGACCTGATCCCAAGAACCCCCATCGATCTACGTGTATTTGGTGGGTAGGGGACCAAAGAACATTGCCTTCAGCTTGTCTCGTCCCACGACGCGGGCGAGTTCGCCCATCACGCAGTACATCAGGATCAGTACCGCGAGCAGGATCTGGATGGCCCAGAAATGCGGCCAGACGAGCTCCGCAAGCATCCTCTGATTCGCGGCCACCAAACCAGGCGCTTCCTTCCAGAAGTCGTACAGGCGCTCCAAGTAATGGAGCACTGCCGCCACGAGGAAATATACGGTCGTTTTCCAACCGACGTTCCAGATCAGCGGCTTCCCGGGATAGCGGTTGATGAACGGCATCATGTCGGCGAGTAGCACAGATTTACCGAGGATCAGCGCGGCCAGCGTCACGGTTGCCGACGTCGGTAGGTCGATACCGCTGCCTTTGCTTGCCAACTCTCGAATGAACGCGACGATGTGGAGAGCTACGAAGAAGAAGATGGTTGGCGGGAGCAGTTCGGCCAGTTCTTCCTTGATCTTCCGGGTCAAATTGCTCATGGTGCTTTCCCATTCTGGTTGGAGTTGCGACCGGAGCGGACTGCCTCCCTCCGCTCTATCCGTAGTGCCCGCAGCGCTTCGACGTGGGCCAGTTTAGGACACGTTCGCGAGCTGCGACCGGATCAGCCGCAGATGCAGCTGGGTGTCTGGATCCGTGGTCCTGTCGAGCCCCTCGCCGATCTTCTTGTACAGCTCTGACACTGCGGACCGCAACGCCGCACGGTATTCGCTCAGGGCGTCGGCGCCGCCGCTGAACTGCTGGCCAATGGAGGCGAGCTCGGAATCGAAGGATCGGGTGGTGCTCAGGTTCGACTTGGACTTGCGCACGCTGCCGGAGTCCGCGTGTTCGTTGTCGAGGTTGGCGCTGTCGATGTTGGCGCTCTGGGAGGGGTCGTCGATCGTTCCGGTAGCCGCCAGAACGACTGTCACGTAGCTGCGCTGCACTTGTCGCCGATAGGGGCTGACGACTGGAGATTTCATGCCCAGCTCGCTGAACAGGCCGTCGTTGAGATCGGACAGCAGTTCCAGTCCAGTGTAGCGGCCCTTACCCACGCTGCTGGCTTCCAGCATGCGCTGGAACACAGCCGGGTTGATCAAACCGCGCAGCAGATCTACGTTCGATCCGTGCAAGGGGTCGGCGCCGCCCGATGGTGTGATGCGGCGTAGTACATCAGGATCGAGCAAAACCTTGGGCTCAATGAACGCGCGCTTGAGCAGGAACTTGGTCGCCTCCCGCTGGCGGTCGGGTTCGATGGGCGCGAACGGCGCCTTGCCACGGCCCGCCTGGTAGCGGATTTCCTCCACGCCGCCGACGATCCGGGCGACGTAGACCAGCTCGCTATGGCGCTGTTGCACCAGCGCTTCGTACATCGTGCTCAACTTGTCGTACCCCTCGCCAGTGCGCGTCGTGGCCGGAACGATGAAGGACATGACGCGGTCGATGTTGCGCAGTCCCAGATCGCCTGCCGCTATGGGGTCGGCTCCCAGCGCGCTCGTGGATACAGTGGGGTCTACCGCTGCCGCGTCATCCTCGCCACCGAAGCGCAGCAGCGGGTTGGTCACCTGGCGTGCAGCAATACCGTCGAGCCGTTCGTGCTCCTCGTCGGGCGTCATGTCCTCGGGGAAGACTTTGTAACCCCACTCGATGGCGAAGTAATCATAGGGTCCGAACTTCGGCAGCAGGCCGGCACCATCGCCTGGTTGCGCGACGTAGTTAAAGCGGGCATAGCTCATCGTGGAGGCCGAAGTCCCCCAGAGTTGCGTCCACTGCGGATCGCGCAGTTGCTTCACGGTGACGGCGGAGCTGGCCTTGAAGTTGTGACGCAGTCCCAGCGCGTGCCCGATCTCGTGTCGGAGCACGTAGCGCAGCAATTCGCCCATCAACTCGGGCGGCAGCGGAAGCTTCTGCGCACGAGGATCAAGCGGGCTTGCCTGGGTGAAGTACCAGGTCTCCAGCAGCTTGAGCACGTCGTGCCACAGCAGCGTGTGCGAGGAGATCACCTCGCCGCTGCGCGGATCGACCACGGCGGCGCCCAGCGCATTGCGCCGCCCACTGGGCGTCCAGCGGATTACGTTATGGCGCACGTCATCCGGATCCCAGGAAGGGTCCTCGGACTCGCTGGGCGCATTTCGCGCGACGATCGCGCCCTTAAAGCCCACTTGCGCGAATACGCCTTGCCAGTCTTCGACGGCCTGCTTGATGTACGGGTGCCACACCTCCGGCACTCCGCGGCCGATGTAGAACACGATTGGCATCACGGGGTCCGAGAACAGTGCCTTCGGGTCTTTCTTCTCCAGCCGGTAGCGTTGGATGAAGCCGCGCTCGACGCCGCCGAAGTCGCCCGTGCCGTAGTCCTGGAACCTCGTGGCGAAGTAGCCCACGCGCGGATCCCAGAACCGCGGCCGCATCGGCTTCTCCGGGAGCAGATAGATGTTGGTGTAGAACATGAAGCTTTTGGAAGCGGTTACCGACTCCTGCCTTTTTTCCACGTCTCTCAGCAGCTCGTCGCGGTCGGCGACCCAGGTCTGGTAGAAGCGGATGCCGATGTTGTCGGGAAACGCCTTGACCCCCTCGATAAACGAGCGCTCAGGATCGATGTCGCGCACGCCGAAGTGCTTCATGAACCCGAGTGCGAACCCACTCGGAGGCGAGGTGAACAGCGCTGTGACGTCGATCACCGCATCGCCCCCGGTACCGCGGCCGACGATGTTGAACACTTTCACGATGCTGGGCAGCGAGGTTGCTTCCACGGCGCGCTCGATGCCCGGTGTGCGGGCCGACGCAATCTCGTATTCGACGACCACCAGGCCCACTTTGTTGCCGCGGCGTACCCAGCGGACAACCCGGTTGTCCACGAGTGTCCCGGGCGCAATGAACTCGGAACTGCCCGACAAGCCCGCGAACTCGGTGTTGAGCAGCATGTCCCGTTTGTACATCCGATCGGGGATTTCGAGCAGCAGGTGATCGCAGACCAGGTGCACTTTGAACAGACCTTTATGGGTCACGATCGGATCGTCCGACCCGGGTTTGCAACCCGCCAGATCGCGCAGGTCTACAGACCCGGCCGCTGAGGACAGTCCGAGCAATACCGCAAATGTAAGAGTGAAGAACGCGTGCTTGAACATGCCAAAGACCTCGCAGTCGGTATCACATCATCAAAAAAACCACTCCGGCACCGACCGAGTTCGCGTCACTGCGTGATCCGGGTACTGAAGACCACGACCCATGCTGTGAATAGCAACATTTCCGGTGCGGCGCACCGCTCGCAGAGGATAACCGAAACGCACGTCGGGCGGGGAGGCTTGCTCGGGCAGAATCCGTCTCTTTACCGGTCGCAGGCTCATCGCATACAATCGGCTCCCCTATTAACATCGAACGACACAAGAACGACACAAAAAAGAGGTAGGTTGAAAAGGTAAGCTGAGTCAGAGGTTGAATCGAAACCATTTCAAGACAAGTAAGGAGCAAAAAGTGAAAACAGCATTCAAGAACCTGGCGCTGGTCCTCGGACTGATGCTGCTCGGACTGGCGGCCGCACAGGCCGCCGGCAAAAATCCCAACATCCTCATCATCTGGGGCGATGACATCGGCATCTGGAACATCAGCGCCTACAACCAGGGCATGATGGGCTACAAGACGCCCAACATTGACCGCATCGCGAAGGAAGGCGCGTTGTTCACCGACTGGTACGGCCAGCAGAGCTGCACCGCCGGTCGCGCGGCGTTCCTCACCGGCCAGTCGCCCATCCGCACCGGCCTCACCAAGGTCGGTCTGCCGGGCGCGAAGGAAGGCCTGACCAAGCTCGATCCGACCATCCCTGAGCTGCTGAAACCGCTTGGCTATACCACCGGCCAGTTCGGCAAGAACCATCTCGGCGACCTGGATGAGCACCTGCCCACGAACCACGGCTTCGACGAGTTCTTCGGCAACCTCTACCACTTGAACGCGGAGGAGGAGCCGGAGAACGTGGACTATCCGAAGGATCCCGCGTTCAGGAAGAAGTTTGGGCCCCGGGGCGTGATCCATTCCTGGGCCAACGCCGACGGCACGCAGAAAATCCAGGACACAGGCCCGCTCACCAAAAAGCGCATGGAGACCATCGACGAGGAGTTCCTCGGCGGTGCGGTAAGCTTCATTGAAAGGGCCCACAAGGACGGCAAGCCGTTCTTCGCCTGGTTCAACACGAGCCGCATGCACATCTGGACGCACCTCAAGAAAGAGTCCGAAGGGAAGACCGGCCTCGGCATTGCGGCGGATGGCATGGTGGAACACGACGGGCACGTGGGCCGGCTTCTCAAGCTGCTGGACGACCTCGGCCTCGCCGACAATACCATCGTCATGTATTCCACCGACAACGGCGCGGAGGTCATGAGCTGGCCGGACGGCGGCACCACACCGTTCCGCGGCGAGAAGGCCACCAACTGGGAGGGTGGCTGGCGCGTGCCCGCCGCCATCCGCTGGCCCGGCACGATCAAGCCGGGTTCCGTGTTCAACGGCATCGGCTCGCACGAGGATTTGCTGCCCACGCTGCTTGCTGCCGCAGGCGACCCGAACGTCAAGGAAGACGTCCTCAAGGGCACGAAGAAAATCGGCAAGACGACCTACAAGGCGCACATTGACGGCTACAACCTCATTCCGTGGTTGAGCGGCAAGGCGGAAGATTCGCCTCGCAAGGAGTTCCTCTACTGGGGCGACGACGGCGGCCTGTTGGCCCTTCGCTATAACCACTGGAAACTCGTGTTCCAGGAACAGCGCGCGCATGGCGCGGACGTGTGGGAGGAACCGTTCGTCGAACTTCGGCTGCCGAAGCTCTTCAATCTCCGCATGGACCCGTTCGAGCGGGCCGACCATGAGGGCATCGGTTATTGGCAATGGAGGTTGGATCGCATCTACATGTTGGTCCCCGCGCAGGCCTACGTGGGACAGTGGCTCTCGAGCTTCAAGGAGTTCCCACCTCGCATGAAGTCGGGCAGCTTCAGCCTGGAGAAGGTCATGGATCAGCTCACCAAGGAAAGCGGCAGCGGCAAGTAGAACCGCGCTCGATGAAACGCTGACCCCCTATCCGGGCCGCATCCGTTCCAACCGGGTGCGGCTTTTTCTTGTATTCATCGCGAGGCATGCCGATTCGTCCCTCCAAGAGGTTTCTGACGCCCGCTCTATGCACCGGCCGAACCTTATTTCGCCAAGAACTGGCCGCTGCCGGACATCGAGAAGGTGAAGTGAAGCAGTTCATCAGCACATAAAGCGAATTTCGACAGGAGCAAACGGAGAGAACGGAGGACAACTTCTCTGTTTCCTTCGTTACCTCCTGTTCAATCCGAATAACGTAGGAAGCACACAGCAATGAAAACCACCCGCGCGCAAATCCTCATCGCCGCCGCGTTCGCTTCAGTTAGGGCTTGAGAAATATAAAGTGGCAGTTTAATATGCTCATTCATGCGCTACATCCGACGCCAACTGGAGGAGCAGGTGTTGCGGGCGGTGAAAGGCTTTCCGGCCGTGGTGCTGACCGGGCCGCGCCGCGCCGGCAAGACGCTGCTGCTGCGCCGGCTGTTTCCCAAGGCGAGCTACTTTCTGCTCGAAGACCCCGACGTGGTGGCGCGGCTGCGGGCCGATCCGCAGGGATTCCTCGACGCCGTGCCGACGCCCGCGATCCTCGACGAGGTGCAGAACGTGCCGGAGGTGTTCGCGTACGTGCGCTCGCGGATTGATCGCCGGCCTCGGCGCGCGGGTCAGTGGCTGTTGACCGGTTCGCAGGAGTCGCCGCTGATGCGGGGCGTGACGGAATCCATGGCGGGCCGGGCGGCGGTGCTGCAACTGCTCCCGCTGTCGTGGCGTGAGACGCCGAAGGTCAGCCTGTGGCGCGGCGGGTATCCCGAGGTGGTGGCGCGTCCGAGCGGGGCGCGGTTGTGGTTCAGTTCGTATTTGCAGACCTACCTGGAAC
>Ga0184637_10002607_pt1 | contig 11537 bp, 7 predicted proteins | sample PLM3_127_b2_FD_133143 | JGI IMG/M metagenome (GOLD analysis project Ga0184637, IMG submission 133143) | Groundwater sediment microbial communities from an aquifer in East River, Colorado, USA - PLM3_127_b2 | ecosystem: Environmental > Terrestrial > Soil > Riparian zone | place: USA: East River...
ATCGAAATCGGCAAGGCCCTCGGCTCCACGGCGCTGACGGTGTGGATCGCCGACGGCTCCAACTTTCCCGGTCAAAGCAATTTCACCCGCGCATTCGAACGCTATCTGGACTCCGTGCGCGCGATCTATGCAAAGCTGCCGGACGGTTGGAAGCTGTTCGTCGAACACAAGATGTACGAGCCGGCCTTCTATTCGACCGTGATCCAGGATTGGGGGAGCAACTACCTGGCCGTCACCAGCCTGGGTGAGCGCGCCTTCTGCCTGGTGGATCTTGGGCATCATGCGCCCAACGCGAATATCGAGATGATCGTGGCGCGCCTGATCCAGTTCGGGCGGCTGGGCGGCTTCCATTTCAACGATTCCAAGTATGGCGACGATGATCTGGACACGGGCTCCATCGATCCGTTCCGGCTGTTCCTGGTCTTCAACGAACTGGTCGATGCGGAGCTGCGCCAGGCATCCGGCTTTGAACCCGCCCACATGCTGGACCAGTCGCACAACGTGACAGACCCGATCGAAAGCCTGATTCGCAGCGCCGGTGAAATCCGTCGCGCCTATGCGCAGGCCCTGCTGGTGGATCGCAAGGCCCTCGAAGCCCATCAGGACCAGAACGACGTCATCCTGGCGTCGGAAACCTTGAAGGACGGATTCCGCACCGACGTCGAACCAATTCTGAAGCAGGCCCGCCTCGGCGATGGCGGCGCCATCGATCCGATCGCAGCCTATCGCGCCAGCGATTACCGGGCGAAGGTTGCAGAGAAGCGACCCGCCGTCGCGCGGGCCGGAAGCGGCATCGTCTAAGCCGTCGGTCGTTCTCATCGCGTCACAATCGCAACTGTTGCTGACGGCTTGGCAACTAGAGAATTGTCTTCCCGAAGGCTGACAATATGAAACCCAGTGTCTCAGTGACAACGCGTTGCTCTGTCCGAGAGTCGAGACCGATGATGTCGGCCGCCAGCATGCCGCCCGATCCGCGCTCCTTGGACTGCGCAATGGCTTCCATGGCCTGGTGCGTTTCGCGGATGGTGATGCCGCCGGAGCCGACGATCGTGCCGGGCACGTCGGTCACCGCCGGCCAATAGCTGACATAGAAACCGCGCGTGCCGGCGGACGCGATCCGCAGGGCCTGCCGGATGACCTCGCGGATGCCGAGCGCGTCAATGTCCGCCATGGTGAAAACCCTCAGCCGCGATTGCTTGATGATGCGTGCCTCGCGCGGGCTGGTCTCGCGCAGGCCGATCAGCACCACGTTCTCCGGCGAGAGCTGCGGCATCAGCGAGGGCGTCGACCCGTCGATCCCCAATGCCCGATGGAGGACGGATTCGGCGCCCGTGCCGAGCGCGACCGGTGGCTCAAGCCCGGCCCGGGCATCGAACCACAGCAGGCCGATCGTGTCCTTGTGACGAGCAAGCTCAGTCAGGCCCAACAAGCTTGTGCGGTGATCGCCACCGAACAGCAGCGGGATCTCGTTCCGCCGCAATGAAGCGGCGACGGCGTCGGTGTCAGCCGCGCCACGCGCTGCCGTGGCGAATCCGAGCGCCTGCAGGCGCGCATCGAACTCATGGTCGTGCAGGATCGCATGGGTCTCCGCCTCGGTGAAGATCGAGACTCGGCGCACGCCATCATCTGCGGGGCGATCGAACATCGGCGTTTTCTCGACATATTCGGAGGTCATGGCCGCCAGCATCGCCGCATAGCTCATGCGAAAGGCGACCGTGTCGCCGACTTTCGGCGCCGGAAGGGCGTCCGTGACATCGAGGATCAGATGATCGCTTGACGCGCCAAGCACTGCAACGCCCTCGGCGACCGGCATCAGCCCGGCCACCGCCACGTCCTCGCGGCCGATATTGACGATGCCCCGCAACCGATCGCCTTTATCCTCGAACACCGGGCGGCCGCCGAAGGCGTCGACTCCCGTGGTGCCGATCGGCACGGAAGGCTTGGTCTTCACTTCCAACAGTTCGCCCGACAGCAGGAAGATGTCGCGGTCGAGCTCGCTCCAGGGCTCCTCGTGAAATGTATCGCGCCCGCCTTGGAGGATCGCTTCGCCGATACGCAGATGATTGACGCCCTTCGGCATGCGGCCGGCGAGCAGGAGAGGCAGCGAGCTTGAATTCCCGCCCGACACATAAGTGAGGTCGAGCCCGAACGTCCTCCGCAGTGTGCCGGCGTGCGAAGCCAGTTGGCCCAGATTGACCTCAGTCGGGATGATGGCGCCGAAGCAGGTCAGGTTGGTGCCGATGCCGGCGATGCGCACACCCTGCATTTCCAGCACCTGCTCGACAGTCGGGATCAGGTCGCTCGGCCAAATCCCTTCGCGCAGATCGCCCAGATCGACCATCAGGATGATGTCGTGCACCCGCGCCATGCGCTCCGCCACCCGCGACAGCTCGCGGATGATGGTCAGCTCCGAATTGAGGCTGATGTCGACGTTCTTGACGACCTCTTCGATCAGCGACAAAGGCGGGCTGCGCAGCAGCATGATGGGTGCGTCAATGCCGCTGGCCCGGAGGCGGCGGATATTCTCGAACCGCGATTCGCCGATGCCGGTGACGCCACCGCGCAGCATGGCGCGCGCGACTTGCGGCATGCCGCAGGTCCCCTTGGTGACGCCGAAGACATTGATCCCTGCGGCGCGGCAGCGCGCCACGACCGTGCGCGCATTACGCTCGATCCGCTCCATGTCGATGGTGACCTGCGGACCAGGCATGTCTCAGCTCTCGTAGAGCAGGCCATCGGGATCGATCTCCGGCTTGCGGCCGGCGACGATATCCGCCACGAACCGGCCGGAGCCGCAGGCCATGGTCCACCCGACATGGCCGTGGCCGCAATTGAGATATAGGTTTTCGTAGCGCGCGCGGCCCAGGATCGGAACGGAGGTCGGGGTCATCGGCCGCAAGCCCGCCCAATATTCCGCCTTGTCGAAATCAGCGCTGCCGGGGAACAGCTCCTCCGCGACCGATCGCAGCGTCCTGAAATCCCGCGGCTTGTGGCTGCGGTCATAGCCCGCGAACTCCGCCTTGCAGGCAAGGCGCAGCCGGTTGCCGAGACGGGAATAGGCGATCAGCTTGTCCTCATCCACCCCGCCGAGAGTTGGGCTCGGCCACCCGTCGCGGATCGGCACCGTCACCGAATAGCCCTTGACCGGATAGATCGGCAGCTTGACGCCGATCGTGCGGCCGAGCAGCGCGCTGTCCGCCCCCATGGCGACGACGAAGGCGTCGGCGGCAACCGGGCCCTGGTCAGTGTTCACCGACGCGACTCGTCCGCCCTCGATATTCAGGCTCCTGATGGTGACGCCATAGAGGAACCGCACGCCGGCATGCTGCTCGCACCACACCGCCAGGCTGCGGGCGAACAGGCAGGAATCGCCGGTCTGGTCCATCGGCGAATAGACCGCGCCGGCGATCCGATGCTTGGCGGCCGCGAGGCCGGGATCAAGCTGGATCAGCCGGTCGCGCCCGGCCACTTCAATGGAGAGGCCGTGATCCGCCAGGATCTGCATGTGCTTCGCGCCGGCATCGAGGCTCTGCTGCGAGCGGTAGAGATAGAGGATGCCGCGCTGGATGGAATCGTACTGGATGCCGGTCCGCTGCACGAGCGCGTTGATGCAGTGCTTCGAATACATGGCTATCCGCAGCTTGCGCAGCGTATTGATATGGGCGCGCGCCGGCGTGCATTGGAACAGGAATTGCCAGGTCCAGGCGAGAAAATAGGGGTCGAGACTTGGCCGCACCTTGATGCCGAGATCGCTGCGGAACAACGATTTCACGAACATCTTCAGCGCGGCCGGCGAGGCCCAGGCATAGGAATCGCCGGGCGATACCAGGCCGGCATTGCCATAGCTGGTCTCGCTGGCGGGCAACGCGTTGCGGTCGATCAGCGTGACCTCGTGGCCGTCCTGCGACAGATAATAAGCGGCCGCCACGCCGACCACGCCGCCGCCGAGGACGACGATTCTCACGGCAGCTCTCCGAGCTGAATGGTCTTCGTGCCGTCACGGAAATCGGCGCAGGATTGCCGCCATCTTTCTTTCGGCCACACCAATTCGCAGGACGCGTCCTGCGGCCGATAGAGCGCGGTATAGAGCGTGCCGTAGCCCTTGTCGTAGGAGGTCTGAAACAAAGGCGGCCGGAAGAACGCGGTTACGACCGCTTCCGCCTTGGCTCCGCCCTCCAGCGCCGTGCGAAGCGCGGCTTCGCGCGCGACCGAGCGTGTCGCGGTGGCATGGCGCGGCCATTCCACCTGGTGCTGATGATTGGTGCTGACCAGGCGATCGACGGCTTCCGCCGGCCGGTCCGGATTGACGAAGACCGTTGTGTGTTCCCCGGCGCGATCGATGATCGAGATCGTGTAGGACATATGGATCGGAACGCGGCTGAATATCTTGACCGCCTCTGCCGTGGTCTTCGCGAACTCCAGTGTATAGCGCATGACGATCGGTACGCCGAATCCCTTGCCGACGGCGGTCCGCCCGCCGAAGGAGAGCGACAAGGCGAGACCGTCCTCGTTGATGCCGTCGAGCACGCCCCACAGGCAGTCGACCATCGCCAGGACGCGCCGGCCATGGAGGCGCGAAGCGAGCCAGGTGCCTTCCAGCAGCTTCGGGCTGTAATCGTAGTTGCGGATCAGCGCCGGCTCCTTGCCCGGAAGGATGAGCTGCGAGCATCCGCCGACATAGACCGGCGGGCACCACATGGCGAGGAAGCGCGCTTCCAGATCGCCGCCGCCCGCCACCTCGATGATCTCCTCATAGGCGGGCAGCAGCTCCGGCATGTGTTGTTTGATCGCGCGCAGGCTCGCCATATAGGTCGGCCGGGCGCGTACGCCCTCGCGCAGGAACCAGCGGCTGTAGGCGTGCCAATGACGATCGAACAGCACCCGCCATTTGCGGCCGGGCCGGTCTTCGTCAATCGCCTCGAAGGCAAGTTCCATGCACGCTGCTCCACCGCCGCCCGGCAGCCGCTCTGGGGCCGGGTCAGAGAATCTTGAACGATCCCGCCGCCGGCGCTTCCTCGACCTGCGGCTCGGTCAGGGGCTTGGCCGCATACAGCTTCTTGATGCCCTTGATCCAGTTGCGCGCCCGGTCGTTGAGGTCGAACCTCTTATCCATCACCCGGCCGCGCGTGATCAGAATGCCGAGATCCGCGCCCTGGTAGCGATAGTCACCTGGCCCCGTGATGCGCAGGAAGAATGCCTCCTTCTCGGATTCGATCGCTTGGCGGTTATAGTCGAACCGGTCGTAAGAAACCGAGCCGTCAGCGGCCATGTGATAGATACCGGTCGGCGGGGCGTGGGTGACTAGGTCCACTGTCTCGTCGGTCGATTTGATCACGAGCTGCGCCCAAGAATCGATGAATTCCTTCTTGGACCAGCGCTTGTTCAACTCCTCGACGTCCAGCTTGTAGCGCAGCCCGCTGAATTCCAGCAAATGGAACAGGAACAAGGGCGCGTCGGCATAGGCGAAGGCGGCATGATTGGTCATGGAGCTGGCGCCGCAGATGCGCGGGTTGAGCTCGCCCAGATAGACCTGGCCGTCCTTCTCGTCGATCAGGAAGTCGAGGTCGAAATAGCCGCGATAGCCTTCCTTGACGAGCTGGTCGCCAAAGCGCGCCGCCATGTCGCGCGCCTTGGTGCGCACCCGTTCGGTGAAGGCGCCGGGGAATACCTCGTTGCCGCACCAGCCGCCCTTGTAGGGGGTCAGCTCCTTGCGACCGACCACTTCGGTCAGAAGCGGGCCGACCAATGTCCCGGACCGGGTGGCGCAGCCTTCCATGGTGGCGCCGCGGCACTTGATGCGCTTCATGATTTTCACTTCGGGATCGCCGACGATCTCCTGGGCGTGACGGTCGAATTCCTGTTCGTTGGCGATGAAGAAAGTGGTGTGGCCGGAATCGCCAAAGGCGGTCTGGATCACCAGATCGTGGCCGATCCCGGCCTTCTCCGTGATCTTTCGGAGCTCTGCATAGCTGCCGACCTTGGCCAGCGCATTGGGCACCGAGGCGACGCCCGCCTTGTTGCCGATGCGCACCGTCTCCATCTTGTTGTCGCAGCGCGAGCGCAGCTTCGCTTTGGGGAACCAGACCTCGATGCCAAGCTCCTTGCACAGCTCCTCGGTCTCGTCGTCGAACATCAGGAAGGTCGCGACCGGCCTGCCGCCGTGCGACTTGATGTGGTCGATAACTTCCTTGTGCTGCAGCAGGTAGTTGTTGATGTCTTCGATCGATTCGAATTCGGCATGCGGCACTTCGGACGGCACGAACACGTTGGGGTGACGTCCATCGAAGCAATCGATGTAGTTGATGTAGCGGAGGTTGCGTACCCACTGGTCGATGCCAAGCAGGTTGAAGTTGGTGGCCGAAATGAAATAGATCGGCTGCTCGTTGCGGTGCATGAACACGCGCAGATCGGAAATGCTTCTGATCGACTTCATGATTCCCCCTCGCAGGATCGGTGGATAACGACGACTAACCGCGCAGCCGCGTGGTCTTGTGCTTCACTTCGAGATAGGCATCGAGGCCCCAGGGCCCCAGTTCGCGGCCGATGCCGCTGGCCTTGAACCCGCCCCAGGAGGTCTCGACAAAGATGGTCTGCGGCGAATTGATCCAGACATGGCCGGCTTCCAGCGCGTCCGCCACCCGCTCAGCCCGCATTGCGTCGCTGGTCGCGACGGTCGCCACCAGGCCGAAATCGCTGTCGTTGGCGAGGGCAATCGCCTCCGCTTCGGTGGAGAACGTGCGGGTGCAAAGGACGGGACCAAAGATCTCTTCGCGCCAAAGCGCACTCTCAACCGGCACGTCGGTAAATATCGTGGGTCCGACGAACCAGCCGCGATCAATTTCCTTCGGCCGGCCACCGCCGATCAGCAGCCGCAATCCTTCCCGCACGCCACGCTCGATATAGGCGGTGACCTTGTCGAATTGCGCGCGGGTGGTGAGCGGGCCCATGCGCGTCGCCGGATCGAGCGGATCGCCCATGGTCAGGGTGCGCGCGGCGATCACAACCCGCTCCAGCAGGGCAGGGGCGATCTTCCGGTCCACCAGCAGGCGCGATGTGGCGGAACACATCTGGCCGGCATTGTAGAAAATCCCGCCCAGCACGCATTCGGTCGCCTGGTCCAGATCGGCATCGGCGAAGACCAGGATCGGCGACTTGCCGCCCAGCTCCAGCCCGATCGCCTTTGGTCCGGTAGCGGCAGCGGCCATCACCCGCGCGCCGACCGCATTGCTGCCGGTGAAGGAAATCTTCGCCACGTCGCGATGCGTCGTGAGCGGCGCGCCGACACCCGGCCCCGTTCCCGTCACGATGTTCAGCACGCCCGGCGGCAGGCCCGCCGCATGCGAGATGGCGCCAAGTTCAAGCTCCACGATGGGTGTGATCTCGGACGGCTTCAGCACGACGGTGCAGCCGGCAGCCAGCGCCGGCCCGACTTTCCAGGAGGTCGTCACCAGCGGGAAGTTCCATGGCACGATCAGCCCGGCGATCCCGACCGGTTCGAGGGTCAGGGCAGCGCGATAGGCGGGGTCGGGCACGGCGACGGCGCTGTTCTGACGCTTGTCGAGTTCGGCCGCCAGCCGCGCATAGTAGGAAAAGGACGAGATCACGTCCTGCATATCGACCAGCGATTCGGCGAGCGGCTTGCCGTTGTTGATCGAAGAGAGCCGCGCCAGTTCGTCCCTGCGCGCCGCCACGCCGTCAGCAATGGCTTGCAGGTATTTCCCGCGCTCGGCACCGGACATGCCGCGCCAGCCCGGCAATGCTGCGCGGGCCGCGGCAACGGCGCGATCCACATCCTCCGGCCCGCCGGCCGCCACGCGGTGGAGAACTTCCTCCGTATAGGGGTTATGGGCGTCGATGGTGCCGCCCCCGGCCGGCGGGATCCAGCTTCCATTGACATAGAGCTGATCGCGCATCAGGCGCCGCCCGCCGCGTTAAGCTCGCGCGCCAGCGCTGATCCGGCCCGGATCTCGATCACGGTCGGCGCCTTGCGGCCCGGCGAAGCCTTGAGTTCCGCGCCCAACTCCGCCAGGTTCGCCGGGCGCGATGCCGCGCAGCCCATGCCGCTGGCGATCATGACGAAGTCGGGCGTATGGATGTCGACGCCGATCTCCGGGATGCCGCGATCGGCCATATAGGCCTTGATCTCGCCATAGCCGACATTGTTCCAGATCAGGATCGCGACCGGCACCTGTGCTTCCACGGCCGATGCCAGCTCGGGCAGCGAGAATTGCAGTCCCCCATCGCCGATGAGGCAGACGACCGGGCGCTGCGGCTGGCCGAGCTTCGCGCCGATCGCCGCCGGCATGCCGTAACCCAGCGTGCCGTAGCCGGTGCTGGAATTGAAATAGGAGCGCGGGCGCGGCGCTTCGTAGATCTGGTTGGCGGCATAGACCGGCTCGGTCTGGTCGCCCGCGACGATCGCATCGGGCAGCGTTTCCGTCACGATGCGCAGCAGCGCCCCATGGGTGCGGCAGGCCGGCCAGAGACCGGCCGCCACCTTGTTGCGCAAATCCGCGGCGCGCGCCGCGCCCTTGCTATCCGCGGCCGGCGTCGCACCGGCACGAACGCCGAGGGCCGCGTTCAGCGCCGCCACGCCAAGCCTTGCATCGGCCTGGACCGGCACATCGGCCGGCAGATTGTTCACAAGCTGCAGCGGATCGATGTCGATGCGGATCAGCCTGCCCGCGATCTCCACCGGATGGGGCTCGGGATACATTTCCGTCTCGCCGAACTCGGTCCCGATCGCCAGCACAACGTCGCATTGCGCCAGCTCGGCGCGCAACGGCGCCATGCCGAGATTGCCCGAAAGGCCGAGTGGATGGCGCGGCGGCAGCACGCCTTTGCCGTTGATGGTCGCAAAGACTGGCGCGTCGAGATGGATCGCGAGATCGGCAAGCCCGCTGCCGGCATCGGCGGCGCCACCGCCGGCAATGACGAGCGGCCGCTTCGCCGCGCGCAGCAGCTTCGCCGCCTGCTCGATCGCGTTGCCGTCGGGCGCGGCGCGCGGCGGCAGCGGCCAGGGATCCGCCGCCATGTTGCCAACCTCCGTCGTGATGACGTCCAGCGGGATCTCGATATGGACCGGGCGCGGCCGCGCGCTCGAAAACACGGCGAAAGCGCGGGCCATTACTTCCGGCAACTGAGCGGGATCGAGCAAGGTATGGCTGAAGGCGGCGACGCCGGAAACCGTGGCGCGCTGCGAGGGCAGCTCGTGCAACCGGCCTTGCGCCATGCCAAGCTGCTGGCGCGCATTGACGCTGGAGATCACCAGCATCGGAACGGAATCGGCATAGGCTTGGCCCATCGCCGTCATGATGTTGGTCATGCCGGGGCCGGTGATGATGAAGCAGACGCCCGGCTTGCCGCTGGCGCGCGCATAGCCGTCCGCCATGAAGCCGGCGCCCTGCTCGTGACGCGGCGTCACGTGGCGGATGCGCGTCGCCGGCAGGCCGCGATAAAGCTCGACCGTATGGACGCCGGGAATGCCGAAGATCAGCTCGACACCGTAGGATTCGAGCAGCTTGACGAGATATTCCCCGCAAGTCGGCATGTCTGGTTCCTCTTCCGTCAGTCCGGCAGCGCGACGGGGCCCAGCGCCGCCCAGCGATCACTCGGGCCGGGATTTCCCGGCGCGCTCGCGCCGCCGAAATGGCGCAGCACGCCCGACACCGCGTTGAGCGCCGTCGTCACCGCGCCTTCCGCCCAGCCGGCGGTCCAGGAAATGTCGTCGCCGGCCAGGAAGATGCCGCGCTGCTCCGGCGGCAACTTGTCCTGCATGAAGTGGCCATAGAGCCGGCGCTGGTAGCGATAGTGGCCGGGCAGGTTCGCCTTGAACGCGCCCATGAAGTTCGGGTCATGCTCCCACGACACGGTGATCGGATCGGCGATGATGTGGCGGCGCAGGTCGAGGCCGGGATAGATCTTTTCCAGGCTGTCGATCATCAGCCGGACGCGCTCCGTCGCCGGCAGGGTGATCCACTTCATCGCGTCATCGTTCCAGGTGTAGGACAGGCAGATCGCCGCCGGCTTGCCCTTGCCGTGATCGATCAGGTAGGTGCCGCGGGTCTTGCGGTCCGAGAGCGTCATGCTCAGCACGTCCTGGCCGGTCGCGGGATGGTGGTCCGTCCAGAACGGCCGGTCGACGATGATAAAGGTCTTGGAGGCCTGCATATAATGCGTGCGCTCCATCGCCATCCAGAGCGACTGGTCGAACAGCCGCTCCTCGCAATCGATCAGGGTCGAGAGCAGCCAACTCTGGCAGGTCACAACCGCCGCGTCGTAGGAGCGTGTATTACCCCAGCGGTCGGTGATGGCGATGCGGCCGGTGGAATCGCGCGCGATCCGGGTCACGCCAGGACGCGTCACGCCGCCATGCAATCCGGCCAGCGATGTGCCTTTCGGCCAATGCACGATCTTGTCGGGGCTCAAGCGCCAGATGCGGTTCGGCACCTGCTCGACGCCGCCGACCACGCCGCGATGATCGGAATCGGCGTCGGTATAGACGACACGCAGAATCTCCAGCATCGAGTTCGGAAAATCGGTATCCCACCCGCCGGTGCCGAACCCGACCTGGCCGAAGATTTCGAGATGCCGGAAGCTGCGGCTCCGGAATGCGGTCGAGCCGGCCAGGAAGCCATAGAACGTCATCGCGTCCAGCGTGGGGACGAGCCTGTGCCAGATCGCCTTGACCTTGGCGGCGTCGCGGTTGCGCATCGCCTCCTGCATCGCCGGGAAATCCGCGCCTTCGGCCAGCGCCTCGTTCCAGGCCTTCGCCACGTCGTGGAAGATCGGCGGCAGATCGGCGAGGGTGCGGGCGTAGTGCTTCTTTCCGGCAAGCTCGATGACCGTGCTCGGCGTCACCGGCGACAGGGGATTGGGGAAAGGCTCGGTCTCAACACCCGCGGTGTCGAGATAATGGTAGAAGGTCGTGCCGGTCGGCGGGAACCGCATGCCGCCAAGCTCGACCACCATGCCCTCGACGCCTTTGACGGGCTCGGAGCGCAGGCGCCCGCCGATGCGATCCGCTTCATAGATAACGGGCTTGAGGCCGAGCTTCATCAGCTCGAATGCCGTCACGATGCCGGAAATGCCGGCGCCGACGATCGCGACCTCGGTTCCGTGCCTGGCCGCGGGAATGGCGCCGAGGCCCGCCGGATGCGCGGCATATTCGTCAAAGGCGAAAGGGAAGTCCGGCCCGAACATGGTCATGGGCCGTTTCGCGACGTCGCCTTCGGCTTTTGGCATGGTTGCGGTCATGATGCGTGCCCTAGTTCCGGTATTTGACGCCGGGCAGGACGCACAGCATTTCGTAGAGCAGGTTGGCGGCCAGCAGGGAGGTGTTGCCGCTGATATCGTAGGGCGGGGCGACTTCCACGAGGTCGCAGCCGACCAGTTGCAGCCCGCGGCAGCCGCGAATGATCTCGATGCCCTGGGTGGTGGTGAGGCCGCCGATCTCCGGCGTGCCGGTGCCCGGCGCGCAGGAGGGGTCGAGCCCGTCGATGTCGAAGCTGAGATAGACCGGGCCGCCTTTGACCTGC
>Ga0184637_10002608_pt1 | contig 11536 bp, 2 predicted proteins | sample PLM3_127_b2_FD_133143 | JGI IMG/M metagenome (GOLD analysis project Ga0184637, IMG submission 133143) | Groundwater sediment microbial communities from an aquifer in East River, Colorado, USA - PLM3_127_b2 | ecosystem: Environmental > Terrestrial > Soil > Riparian zone | place: USA: East River...
AAGGAACTCTTGGCTTCGTTCGCGGCTTCGGCAGCGGCGCGGGCTTCCTGTGCTTCATCGAAGAGGCGCTGTGTTTCATCGAAGAGACGCGCATTTTCGAGGGCAACGCTCATTGAGTTGGCGAGTGTCTCAAGCAACCGCACATCCGATTCGCTGAAGGCATGTTCGCGGTCGAGGTTTTCGAGTGCGACATGACCAAGAACTTGATCGCCAGCGAGCAGAGGTACATTGAGCGCGGATTTTGGCAATTCATTCGGCGTGAAGGATTCTGCAAACCCGAGGGGCCTCACTTGCTCCGCGAGATTTTCGTTGTAAAGGATCGTTTTACGGGAGCGGATCATCTCCCTGTGGAAACCGTTGAACGGAATGATCGTGCCATCGAAGCGGTCTCCTTTTTCGAATAGATAGCGATAGTTGGCTTGTTCTGTCGCAAATTCATATGTGGCAATGATCGCGACCTGCGCATCGAAGATGTTACGTATCTTTTCGCCGACCAGTTCAAAAATAGCCTGCATTTCCAGTTTGGAGGCAAGCCCCTCTTGTACACTATTGATGATGGCGAGTTCGGCAGCGCGTTGCCTGGTTTCATTGAGCAGGCGCTGAGTCTCGGTGAAGAGGCGCCCATTTTGAATGGCGGTGCCCATATTCGAGGCGACGGTTTCAAGCAAACCAAGCGAAAGATCGGAAAACGCGTTTTGCTTTTCAAAGTCCTGCAGCGAGATGCCTCCCACTAGTTCCTTGCCCGCCAGGAGCGGCACCATCACGAAAGATTTTGGACTCTTATCTTCTGCTGAGATACCTCCAAGTTTTGCCCAGTATTTTTGCGCATCTTCATTCACAACCAGCGATCTGCCTGCCTTTGAGACGCGGATATTTAACTCATTCAACGCGAACGGCTCAATGGTGAGGCGCCTGCCGTCACGGTAAATGTAAGGAGCTTGCATAATATTGGAATTGGCATCGTAAATGCCAATTCCAATATTTTTTACTTTAAGCGAATCGCGCAATTTATCCCCGACGCGTTCTATCATGGTGTTCAGGTCGAGCCCTTCGGTGAGGGTTTGCCCAATCCTGTTGATGATGGCAAGTTCAGCAGCGCGTTGTTCGGTTTCCTGGAGCAGGCGCTGAGTCTCGGTAAAGAGACGCACGTTCTCGATGGCGATGGCGGCTTGATCTGCAAAAGTCCCCAATAATGAAATTTGTTTCTGAGAAAATGGACGCACCTCGTTGCGGCGGATGACGATTGCGCCGATGGCATTTCCCTCACGCAACAAAGGCGATGCAAGCGCAGTCCGGTGTCCGAGACGTTTTTGGAGAGCAACACTATCTGGATATTCTGCTGCATTCAATTGCAACATATCTTCAATGTGAATCGTTCTATGTTCTATTACTGCACGACCTGTGACCAAACCGCGCACCAGAGGTAATGCTTCTCCATCTTGCAGGGCAGGGATCGGTCCATGGTGTGTCACCTGACGAAGCAGGTTGCCATCCACTTTATAGATCTGAACATCGTCTGCATCGCATAAGCGCGCTGCATTCTGCGCGACGGCTTCCAGTACCGGCTGAATATTAGTGGGGGAACTGGCGATCACACGCAGGATATCGCTGGTGGCTGTCTGTTGTTCGAGCGATTCGGTAATCTCGCGATTGCGCGTCTGCAACTCATTGAATAGGCGCACATTCTCGATGGCGATCACTGCCTGGCTGGCGAATGTTTCTATTAATACGATCTGTTTGGCGTTCAGCAGGTTCGGCTCGAGGCGCCGAATGGTAATGACACCGATCGATTTGCCCTCACGCACCAAGGGGACACTGCAAGTCGTCCGATAGCCATATTTCTTTGCCCACTTATCGCCTTCGGGATATTCGGATTCCTCGCCCGGCTGTTTGTGGAGCGTTTGAAGTGTGCGCCCCTCTAAAATAGCGCGACCTGCCACCGAGTCCCGATTGAGCGGAATTCCTTCGCCAACCGGAAACATGGGGATATTCCCATAATGCGCTGCGACGCGCAGAATCCCCTTATCCTCAATATCGATGAGTGCATCCGCCAGACCTGAAAGCTGGGCCGCGTTTCGAGCAATCACATCCAACACTGGTTGGATCTTTGTAGGTGAATTGGCAAGCACCTGCAAAATTTCGCTGGTGGCGGTCTGTTGTTCGAGTGTCTCGGTGATCTCGCGGTTTCGTGTTTGAATTTCATTGAACAGGCGTACATTCTCAATGGCGATCACTGCCTGGCTTGCAAAGGTTTGCAGGAGGGCAACTTGTTTGTCGGTGAAGAATCCGAACTCGGGTCTTCCGACCGCTATGGATCCGATGGCATTCCCTTCATATAACATAGGCACGACCACGATGCTCATCATTCCCAATGCTGCTGAATACCGCCGTGTGGTGTCCGGCAGGTCAGGCTCGCCGGGGATATCTGGTATATGGATAACTGTCCGATCAAGAATCGCCCTGGAGGAGATGCTTGAATCACGTGCTAGGGGGCGGGGATACAGTTGCCTGCTCTCCTCCAGGCCTTTGGCTGTAAAGTTGCGCGACGCGACTTCATCGATCAGCTCGCCATCAGTGCGATAGACACTGCTAAAAAGACCTTTGCATAAACGGAACGCATTGTCTGCGATGACATCCATCACTGGCTGGACGTCAGTAGGTGAGCTGGCGATCACGCGCAGGATTTCGCTGGTGGCGGTCTGTTGTTCGAGGGTCTCAGTAACTTCAGCGAAGAGTTGCGCATTTTGCAGCGCGATGACTGCCTGCCGCGCCAGACCATTCAGGAATTCCAACTCGGCTTCGATGAACTCCGTACCTTTGCCTGTGCGCCAGACGGCCATCAATCCTTTCAGTTCATCATTTGCCAGGAGGGGGACCGCAACCAGGTGTTCATCAGGCTCTTCTTCGGTTCCAGTAATGAGGATCGTGCGCGGATCAGAATTTGTGTCATTCACGATCTCACCAACTTTTTTGCGCGCAATATCACCGAGGAGACCTTCACCAAGATTGATCGTATCGTTGCGGACCTGCTCCGCTTCCAGGCCAACCGCCGCAATTGCGCGGAATGTTTTGCCATCTCCCTCGGGTAGGAAGAGCGCGCTCAAATGTGCGTTGAGCAGATCTTTGGCGTGGGTGGCGATGCCATTCAGCACAGTGGATGCTTCAAGTGATGACGAAATGTCGCGTCCGATTTCGACCAGCGCGGCTGTTTCACGCGCGCGGCGTTGAGTCTCAGCGTGCAGTCGGGCGGTGTGGATCGCCGCGCCTGCATTCGCGGCGACGGTCGTGAGCAGGCGCATGTCATCGTTATTGAATACGCCTTCCGCAGTTGTGCTTTGCACGCTTAATACGCCAATGGTTTCGCGGCTCGATTTGATTGGCACACCCAAATACGAAAGTGCCTCCCTGCCCACGAGCGATGTGCCCAACTCCACGCGGCGTTCCTTGATATCTTTGTTGATGAGCAACGGTTCGCCCGATTGGATGATCTTACTAGTGAGTCCTTCACCCAATTTCAGCGTATCAAACGCCTCCCCGATTTGATACGGGAAGTGAATGAGGTTTGTCTGCTGGTCGAGTAACGCCACGTAGACAATATCCGCTTTGAAGATCTCCCGCATCTGACTCCCGATGAGCTGGATCATGTTATCCAGATTCGTTTCTGCCACCAAAGCCTGACTTACTGTGCTGATGGCAGAAAGCTCGGTAGCGCGTTGTTCGGTCTCTTCGAGCAGGCGCTGGGTCTCATCGAAGAGGCGTGCATTCTCGAGCGCCACACCCATGTTTGCCGAGAGTGTTTGCAGGAGGCGCAGATTGTTTTCATCGAACGCATTGAGTCGGATGCTTTGGACATCCACAACACCCAGCACCTTATCCCCGATCATGATGGGTACGCCCAGATAGGACTGAATATCTTCATCATCTGTCGGCGCAGTGACGTATGCCGCCGCGCCATTATCTTCCATTTCCTGCGCGTTGTTCAACAAAAGTGGCTGGCGCGTGATGATGATCTTTGAAGTCAGTCCACCTTCCCCCAATTCCCAGGGGGGCTCATCGTCAAAATATCCGCCGCTGTAACTATACGTGAGATGGACCATCCCTGTTTTTGAATCGTATAGGAGAATATCGGCGATCTCGGCATTGAAAATCCCACGCACCTTATCACCTACGTTGCGCGTCACCGTTTTGACATCCAGAGTCTTTGCCATAGATGCACCCACGCTGTTGAGAATGCCAAGCTCCGCGGCGCGTTGATCGGTTTCTTTGAGCAGGCGTTGTGTCTCTTCAAACAGTCTCGCATTTTCAAGCGCCACGCTCAAACTGTTCGCCAAAGTAGTTAACAAGCGTACATCTGACTCAGTAAAGGCGTTTTCGCGATCTACATTTTGCAGGCTGATCGCGCCTCTGACTTGATCACCGGTCATGAGCGGTGCAAAGAGGGTGGCCTTTGGCATTTGGCCGCCGCCGATGATCTTAGGTTGAATGCCAATAGCGGCCAGTCGGTCCAGCCAGTTGGCATTAATGAGTAATGGTTGTTTGGTGCGGATCAGATACTGGGCAATGTCGGTCAGAGGAACCGGGTCAATGTGAAGCCGTTTGCCTTGTTTGGCATAGTATTGATGGTGCAACAGGTCAGCTGTGAGATCGTAGGTGACAATCGTAGCAATTTGGGCATCAAAAATGGTGCGAACTTTTTCGCCGATCAACTCATAGAGCTTTTGCAAATCGAGTTGAGCTGCGAGGGCATCCTGCACGCTGTTGATGATGGACAGTTCCGCAGCGCGATCTTCAGTCTCTTTGAGCAGGCGCTGGGTCTCGTCGAAGAGACGTGCGTTCTCCAGCGCGACACTCATACTGTTGGCAAACGTTTGAAGCAAGCGCACATCTGATTCACTGTAGGCATGTTCACGCTCATAATTCTCAAGGATGACCGCGCCGGTCACTTGACCATTCGAGATTAAAGGAACTCCAAGCCAGGACTTGGCGGTATCCTCTTCCTCGCCTGAACTAAACATAGCGCCCAATTCTCGAAATCGAGCAACCGTGTCTTTATTAATCAAGAGCGGTTGGCCAGATTGAATTATGTGGGAAGACAACCCTTGTCCTAACTCAATTGCCGGTGTCACAATCCGCTGCCCTTGGAATACCTCGTATAGAGAACGAATATGGTCTGTTGTGCGATCGTAAAAATTGATTTTTATACCTTGCGTGTCGAAGATGTCTCGAATCTTATCGCCGACTAGATCGTAGATGGCCTGCATGTCCAATTTGGATGCAAGACCTGCTTGCACACTGTTGATGATGGCGAGTTCCGCATTGCGCTGTTCGGTCTCCTTTAGCAAGCGTTGGGTCTCGTCGAAGAGACGCGCATTTTCGAGGGCTACGCTCATCGAATTGGCGAGGGTGGTTAGCAGGCGAGCATCGCTTTCGATAAAAGCATATTGTTTATAGCTTTGAACAGCTACCACACCTCTTACCTCATCACCAAGCATAAGAGGAACACCAAGATAAGATTCATTTAGATCTTCTCCAGTGTCAGGGCGAGGTGTGAGTATTCCTCCTAATTGTGAACCTTGCTCACTTGTGTTAATGATGAGTGGCCTACGCGATTGGATAACGTGTGTATAGTACCCCTGTCCCAATGGAAAAGGCTGTGCGAATTTTAGATGATATCCACGATCCACAGTATATTGTGGGTGAACAACTTGATTCCCGCGGTCATAAGTACCGATATAAGTTGAATCTGCGTTAAAGATCTCGCCAATCTTATTTCCCACAAGCTCATAAATTGCCTGCATTTCGAGTTTGGAAGCCAAACCCTCTTGCGCACTATTAATGATAGCAAGTTCGGCAGCGCGGTCTTCTGTCTCTTTGAGCAGGCGCTGGGTCTCATCGAAGAGACGCGCGTTCTCAAGCGCGACACTCATTGAGTTGGCAAGGGTCTGGAGCAGGCGCAAATCATTTTGATTGAAGGCATTCTGTTTGTAACTCTGTACAGCGCTGACTCCGATCACTTTCTCTCCAACCATAATAGGCACACCCAAATAACTTTCGTTTTTGTCCTCTTCCTCCCCGATTCTTGGAATTCTGCGTGCACCCAGTTTTTCGCCTTCTTCAGTTGTACCTGTCAACAATGGCTCACGGGTGTCAACTACGATCGCGGTCAGACTAGGTCTCGGCGCGGGGCCATCGGCCAGCGGGATTCGTTGGCCGCGGTCGACGTAATAAAGATTTACAGACCAGTCCCGTTCTGCATCGTACATACCCACGCTTACAGTATCTGCGCTGAAGTTTTCCCCAATATTCTGCCCGACCAAATCAACAATCTCTTGAAAATCAAGTTCACTTGCCAGGCCTTCCTGCACACTGTTGATGATGGCAAGTTCGGCGGCGCGCTGTTCAGTCTCTTTGAGCAGGCGCTGGGTTTCATCGAAGAGACGCGCGTTTTCGATGGCGACGCTCATCGAACTGGCAAGCGTGCTTAATAGTCGGACATCTGTATCGCTGAAAGCGTTCTCTCGATCAACATTTTGAAGACTAACCGAACCCTTTACTACGTTATCCCCTGTTAGGGGAACAATGATCGTTGATTTCGGTACTTTCGTGCCAGGAGCGATATTAATGAGAAATCCCAGTTCACGCATGCGCTTTTCCCAATCCTGATTAATAAACACAGGCAGGTGCGTACGGATCAAGTGACGATGCCCGTCACTGAGGGGAGAAGGAATGGCATAAAATCTTTTCCCCTTTTCAATTCCATAATGTAGAAGACTCTGTTGATTGTCATAGTCAAAACTATTTATTGTTACAACCTGCGCGTCAAACACATCACGGATTTTGTCCCCAACCAGATCGTAGATTGCTTGTATATGTAGTTTGGAAGCCAATCCCTCCTGCACGCTATTGATGATGGCGAGTTCTGTGTTGCGCTCTTCGGTGACCTTGAGCAGGCGCTGGGTCTCATCGAAGAGACGCGCGTTTTCAAGCGCCACACTCATGCTGTTGGCAAGCGTTTGCAATAAGCGCACATCCGATTCGCTGAAGGCGTGCTCGTTTTCTAAATCAACCAGATCAATCAAACCACGTGCTTGATCACCCGCCACCAACGGAACCATAACCATCGACTTTGGCGCAAGTGTGCCAGCCAGTGTATAGCTGCCGTACTTTTCGCTCTCCTGCGCCATGTTGTCGTTAATAAATATCGTCTCGCGAGTCTGTAGAACATGGGGGGCAAAACCTTTATCGGGCAGTGGCTCAGACTCAATTGTGATTCGTTCACGGTTCTCGTACGCGTACGGATAGTGGATCAAATTCGTCTGTGGGTCATAGATGCGGATGCCCACATCCACTTGATTAAATATCTCGCGGATCTTGTCGCCGACCGCGTCGTAGATGCCTTGAATGTTGAGTTCAGCGGCGAGGGCGGCTTGCACGCTGTTGATGATGGCCAATTCCGCGGCACGGTCTTCGGTAATCTTGAGCAGGCGCTGGGTCTCGTTAAAGAGACGCGCATTTTCGAGAGCAGTGCCCAGCGATGCGGCGATGGTGGTCAGCAGGCGCAGTTCGGATTCGCCATATACGTTCTCACGCTCATAGTTTTCTACGCTGATAACGCCAAGCACGCGGTCACTGCTGACAATAGGTATATAAACGGAAGATTTACTTTGTTCTGTACCAGGTAATACCATTGTATTAAGTTTTGTATAGTCAGTAACAGTGTTGAAAACAACGGGCTGGCGTGCTTTGACCATCGTTTCAAAGATCCCGCCTGTGCTTGGAAGTTGAGATGGGATAGTGTGACGTTTGCCGTGTTCGTAAGAGTAAAGATAGTGAATTAGGTTGGCTTTTTCATCATACCAGCGTATGCCTATGTCGCCTGTGTTGAGCACTTCGCGCAATTTGTCGCCCACCAGATCCACAATGGCTTGGAAGTCCAACTCGGCGGCGAGTCCCTGCTGGATGGAGTTGATGATTTGCAATTCCGCTTCACGTTGGGCAAGTTGTTGTTTAAGAGAGATGGGTTTTGACGCAGTCGTTTCTTGAACGCGTTTCTTTGAGGAAGGTCTGTTGACCGCCTTCAGTTTTTCATTTGCAGAGCTTCTCAAAGATTTTTTAACCGAAGGCTCCTCAACTTGCACCACGATTGCCTTTGATGAGTTTTTCTTAACGATCTTGCCTGCGGGAGATGTCTTTCCAGCCATACCCGTTGCTCCTCACTCCTCTGGTTGATATATGCGAGTTTATAGTTGCAATTGTCTAAAGTCAATCATAATACAACTTCATATAGAAGCTGGTTCTTCTTCCATAACAGGTTTATTCGTCCTCAACTCGCGCAACAACTCCTGATCCAAACTTGTGCCGCGCGGCTGATCAATCATGCGCAAGCGGTCTATCATGGTGGTTTGGAACATCACCCTGACCTCCTCATAATTTCGCGTCAGGTTCTTCAACACTTTTGATGGAACGACCAGGAATTCGCTCTCTTCTTCCGTGATGATATTGGCAGTGCGCAGGGCCCCAGTCAACGCCGCCACCTCGCCGAAGAAATCACCATCTCTCAGAATATTCAAAATCACATATTCATTATCTTTGATATATCCCACACCCACACTGCCTTTCATAATGAAATATGCCATGTCGCTTGTTTCACCGCGATACACTACCACCGTTCCAGGTGGCGCCTGCGCGATGAGAGTCTGCGCGGCAAGTTCATCGCGTTCATTGGATGTCATCCCCTCCAACCCATTCAACCGTTGGATAAAGCGGTCAATTTCAGACCTCAAAGCTGCCCTGCCAGGCCCAAGCCGCGGCGCTGCATCGAGTCCTCGCAACAGGGTCAGGGTCCGCTTCCATTCAGTGGTAGTTTCACCCAATGCAGGCAATCCCAACACCACCGTCCCGGCAATGACCAGCACAAATGCGCTGATCATGAACAAGGTCCGCACGTTCATCACATCTGCCAACCCTGCCAGTGCCATGCCCGCCACATACATGACATCTCGCACTACAAAATAGGAACTATTCACACGCCCGCGCATTTCGCGCGGTGCGGCGCGTTGAATGACAAGTTGCTCCCCAATGAATGATGGCGCATTTAACATCCCCGAGATTCCCATCATCAGAATGGCGAGCCACACCGAATGCGAGAACGAATATACGATCATCGCCGCTGCCATGCTCAAGTAACTGATCGCCAGCCACTGCCCCGCACGGATGCGGTCTGCAAGCCGCGCCATGCCGATACTTCCCATCGCGATCCCAATCGCCTCCGCCGCCTCCTGCAATCCAAAATGGAATTCCGTCCCACCCAACTCGCGCAAGGTGAATGGCAGAAGGAGGGAAATTTCCAATCCGAAGATCAGGTAGATCGGGGCGATCACAATGAACAACGAACGAAGGATCGGAGCCGTGCTCACAACATTCAAGCCCGCGCGCAGGTTCTTCCCGATGGCGCGAATGCTCGTATCTTCCACATTCGGCAGGGATGGCACGCGCGTAAAAACGATCAACAAACCCGATATAAGGAACGATAACCCGTCGAGATAAAACGCCCATTCGATATTCAAACTCGAAGCAATGAATCCTGCCGCGGCAAAGCCGATAGTTGTTGAACCCAGCGAAGATACTGCCATCAACGAGGTCGCAGCAGAAAGTTCTTTCTCCGAGGTAACTTCGGGCAGAATGCTGGCGTGCGCCGAATCAAAGAACTGTGTCGTAGCGCTCGTCAACGCGACGATCACATATAGCCAGTTGATATTTAACGGTATCAGAAACGGGATGAGAAAAATCAGGAACGCGCGCAGCAAGTCCGAGATCAGTATGATGCGTTTGCGGTCGTAACGGTCCACGAATACGCCCGCGATAAGCCCTATCAGAACGGTTGGCCCTGACGTGGCGATCAACATCAATCCCACACTTAAAGCAGAACCCGTCACGCGATACACGAGAATGGACGCAGCCAATGCAGTGAGCGCGCTTCCCATCGAGGAAATCAGTTGACCGATCCATAACAACGTGAATGAGCGACTGCGAAAAACCGAAAATGTTGAAGGTATATTCTTAACCGCCATCATCGCTCCGCAAATACCGGTTTCGATTCACATCGCGAGTTTATCAGTCTTTCAGCATTGCCGCTATATTTTGGATCGGCGTTTGCGGCACCATATCACACCCCGGCCAGACGGCGTCCACACCCGCTTCTTTCGCCCCCCGAACTGCTTCCATTATTTGAGCTTCACCTCCCCTCCACAACGTCGCCACGGGATCGAGATTCCCGAACAGCAATGTATCAGTGAGGATCGCACGCGCCGCGGCGAGATCATTTAACTGATCGACAGAGATCGCATCTGCGCCTGTCTGCGCCAACAGGTGCATGGACTTGTTCGTCGCCCCGCATATTGACAATACGCACGGTTTTGGTAATTCTTCAATCAACTGTTTTTCGGCAGGGAAAACAAATTGCTCATATTTTGGAGGTCCGATGAATCCTGGTGACCCGCCCATATCGTGGATCGTGATAAAGTCTGCGCCTGCTTTTTTATAAGCGTTGCCAATTTGGGAGAGGAAGGAAGAAAGATGAAGGAGTGCGTCTTTTACTGCATCTGGCTCGCGTTTCATTTCGGCAAACAGACCTCCAGGCTCGATCAAATATAAAAGCAAAGTATAAGGACCTGGAATGATCCCGCTGATCACCGCTTCACCGCCGATATCTTCCTTTAATAATCTTATGGCCTCGCAGATAATTGGAATTCTGCCTTTGTTCAGAAAATCCGCGCTTTGCAAATAGGCGCTGTTTAAATATTTCGTGGAAGCGAATAATGGCTTTACAGGTTGTGGGAATCGATACTCTCCCTGCTCATAAAAATTCAACTCAGCACCCAACGTTTCAGCGGGCGCGCACAGATCCAAAGGTAAAGCCGCGGATGGCATCTCGGTCAAACGGAAAGTGCTCGCCGCGGCTTTCACCATCTTCTTTGCATCTTTATGAATTTCGTGAAAGACCAATTCATCGCGTTCAAGGCCCTCTGCTGTGATATGGATTAGCCCGCTAAAAGATGGCTTGCTCGAAATCTTTTTTCCAGATAATAAATCGAGAATCTCTTGGCGGTCATTCATGTTTTACGCAATACACATCACACAACAGTCTTCACTGATCACTGCTCACTGACTGCTGTTGCTTCACCGCTTTCACAATCGCGGCGATATGCTCAAGTGTATTTCCACAGCATCCGCCAACAACTTTCGCGCCCAGCTCAACATATCTCTGTGAAAACCTTGCCATATCTTCGGGACCCATATCATACACGCCCTGCTCGGTCTCGATATCCATGTGCGGGACGCCTGCGTTGGGCTTCACCCACAACGGGAAGTTCGGCACAGTCGCCGCGTATTCCTTGACGACGAGTTCCATGTTTTCGAGTGTGCTCCCGCAATTCGCACCGACAAGAGTCGCGCCCATTTCAGTGTAAAGTTTCATCACATCCTTCGGTTTGACTCCCATCATCGAACGCGTGCCGCGGTCATAACTAAATGAGAC
>Ga0184637_10002610_pt1 | contig 11530 bp, 13 predicted proteins | sample PLM3_127_b2_FD_133143 | JGI IMG/M metagenome (GOLD analysis project Ga0184637, IMG submission 133143) | Groundwater sediment microbial communities from an aquifer in East River, Colorado, USA - PLM3_127_b2 | ecosystem: Environmental > Terrestrial > Soil > Riparian zone | place: USA: East River...
CTGTCCCTCGTCTCAGGTTCGTCAACCGCATCATCCACCGCGCGGCAGAAATCCCAGACCGCGACGATGGCCCGCCGTTTGGAAGGCGGCAGCACGAAAAACGAGTAGTAGAAATTGGTATCTCGGCCGCTCACGGTTGCTCGTCAGGGGTTCTGGTGATTGGCGAACCGCCACGTGAGCGCGCCCCACACCAGGAACGGAACATCGGCAGCGCCGAGCGTCGGTTTTCTGGCGAACACATCGAACTGAGTGCTTTCAATACGTCTCAGAATTCGCATCCCGCCGAGCCACGTCAGGCGCAATTCGAGCTGCAGTCGCCCACTGACACCGTCACACACGCGACGGCCTTGGCCGTACAGCCCGCGAGTGCGAGCGGTCGCACGTTCCAGCGCGCTGCGCCAACCGTCGGTGAGACGTCCCCGCTCGAGGTCCGCCTCACGCGCGCCGGAGCGCCGCCATTCTTCAGCGGGCAGGTAGAGCCGGCCTCGGCGCCAATCGCGCTCGAGATCCTGCCAGAAATTCGTCAACTGAAGCGCGGTGCACAGTGAGTCGGATGCGCGATCAAGCGAGCCATCACGGTATCCCGCAATCCGCAGCACGAGTCGGCCCACGGGATTGGCGGATCGCCGGCAATAATCGAGGACAGCCTCCCACGTGTCGTATCGATGCGTCGTGATATCCTGACGAAACGCGCTCAACAGATCCTCGAAGAGCGACAACGGCAATTGGCAGCGGCGGATCGTCTCACCGAGCGCAAGAAAAATCTGATCCGGGCCATCGAGCTCATTGTCGGTCTCAGCCATGGCCGCGCCGTCACCAGATCGATGCAGCCGTGCGAGCCAATCGTTGATCAAGTGGTGCCGTTCTTCGTCGCCCCTGGAGCCTTCGTCGGCGAAATCGTCCGCCACGCGCGCGAACGCGTACACGGCCGCCACGTGCGGCCGCATGGCCGGCGGCAGCAGCCGCGAAGCGACAGGAAAATTTTCATAGTGCGCCGCGACAAGGCCGCCACAGAACGCGTACGCCCGCTGCAGGGCAAGCGACTCACGCATCGCGTCGTTGACCGTCATGATTGCGGACGGTACTTGAATAAGGCAGGTGGGGCAAGTCACCCGCCCCTCTGCTCCTTCGTGCCGACAGGCAGGTCCCTCCATGCGTGACTTCGTCGCGGCGATCGTCGCGCTCGCGCTCACGGTCATCGCGCTGGGACTGCTGACGACGTTACAGGCCTACCGGCGGCGGCTCGCGCGACGCCGCGCGTCTGAGGAGGCGCTCGGCCGTCTCATCATCGCGGAGCTGCCGACCGCGGCCGAATTGGTTCTTTTCTGTGGAGATGGGGTCCGCTTCTACCACGGCGACCGGCCAATTGAGAAGGACCTGATTAGAGCCGTTCGCGTGCTGGTCAACGGCTCACCGATCGCCGCATATGTGTCCACCCGTTGGCCATCGGAGGGTGCGCCACACGGCACCACCTTTGAAAATCGACCTGACGGGATCGCCCGCGATCGATGGGATGTGGCGCTCGAATCTGAACAGGGTCTGACGCTCATCGAGTGCGGGGAGATTCGCGAGCGGGTATCGCAGGAGCTCGCCCGCCGCGTGTACGACGCGGTGCGAACAGACATGGAACAGCGCGACCGCGCAGCATCGCGTGCTACCACTCGATCTCGCTGACGCCCGCGCGATGATTCACCACCCGCGCCATCACGAACAGAAGATCGGACAGCCTGTTGATGTACGCCAAGACGGCCGGATCTACCTTGTCCGCGCCGAGCGACACGATACGGCGTTCCGCACGCCGGCAAACGGCTCTCGCCAGGTGAAGCGCCGCGCCTGCGTGCGTGCCGCCGGCCAGAATGAACTGACGCAGCGGCGGGAGCTCGGCGTCCAACCGATCGATCCATGCTTCCAACGTCTGCACGGAGTCGCCTCCGAGGGCAACCTTGCTGACTTTCGCCCCAAGGCGTGTCGTCGGGTCGGCCAACCGAGCGCCAACCGAAAACAACTCGCGCTGAATCGCGGTGAGCATCTCGATCAGGTCGGGAGCGAGATGCTTCTCGGTACGGGCCAGGCCGAGCCAGGCACCCAGCTCGTCGACCTCTCCGTACGCGGCGACGCGGGGATCGGCCTTCGAGATACGCTCACCGCTCAGAAACCCAGTCTCGCCGCGATCGCCGGTTTTCGTGTAGATTTTCACGTGTTCAAGACAGCTTCTAAGGCGCACGGCAAAAACTTGCTCCACCTGTCACGATTCCGGCCTTAGAAGATGTCTAGGTCCAGCAGGAGTATACGGCGGTCCATGGGTACCAGAACACGGCGAAGTGCTCCGACACAAGCGGCCAGCAAGGCACTGCCGTCCGCAGCCGCGCGGCGGCGGTTTCGCGAGCGGCTGCTCGCATGGTACGACCGGAACGGCCGCAAGCTGCCATGGCGCGAGACCGCAGACCCGTATCACATTCTGGTGTCAGAAGTGATGCTGCAGCAGACCCAGGTTGAACGCGTGCTGCCGAAGTACCACGAATGGCTGGAGCGATATCCGACGCTCGGCGCACTCGCCGACGCCCCCGAGGAGGAGGTCAGACGGACGTGGTATCCGCTGGGCTACAACATCCGCCCTCAGCGCTTGCAGGCGATTGCCCGTGAAGCGGTTGCACGCTACGACGGCCAACTGCCTTCCGACGAGCCAACGCTTCGGTCGTTCAAAGGCATCGGCGCGTACACGGCAGGCGCCATCCGAAGCTTCGCGTTCCGTCAGCGCGCCGCAATCCTCGATACGAACGTCGCTCGCGTGATTTTCCGCGTCTTCATCGGTACTGGCGACTTGAAGGCTCACGCGACGCGCCGGCAGCTCTGGCGGATGTCGAACACGCTTATCCCTCGGGCACGCGTATTCGATTTCAATCAGGCGCTGATGGATTTCGGTGCGATGGTCTGTACCGCCCGCAAGCCAGCGTGTCTGATTTGTCCGATGGCGTCACTCTGCAGCGCCTATCCCTTCAACCCTGAAAAAGAGCAGTGAAGCCTTCCGTCATCGTCGTCGCGGCGGTCATCGAGCGGGACGGATCCTTTCTTGTGGCGCGCCGACAGGCTGGTGTTCACCTCGAGGGCTATTGGGAATTTCCCGGAGGGAAACGTCTGCCCCACGAGACAGAGCTCGAGTCGCTCTGTCGCGAAATTCGGGAAGAGCTTGACGCAGACATCGACGCGCCTGAGAAGCTCCTGAGCTGCGCACACGAATATCCTGACCGGATTATCGAGCTGCGCTTTTATCGCTGCGCGCTGGTCGGAACCGCGAAGCCGATGCTCGGTCAGGAATTGCGGTGGGTTCCGAGGGCCGAGCTCACGCGTCTGCGATTTCCGCCGGCGGATGCCGAGCTCATCGCCCGGTTGTGTGGTCAGGAGTCACGGTGACGAACGGCAATTGGGTGACGGTTGCGCTCTCACCGGCGACGCCACCGAGAACGATTCGACTGCCCGGCTCAGCGAAGTCGCGATGCACGTACCCGAGCGCGATGGGCCGACCCAGCGCGGGTGATCGCGTGGCGCTGGTCACTCGTCCAATTTCGTGACCGTTGGCGACCAGCGGCTCGCCGGCGCTCGGAACCCGTTCTCCTTCCAACACCAGACCAACGAGCTTCCGGACCACGCGGCCGTGCCCTCGGCTGATCACGCGAACAATCACCTCCTGCCCGACATAACAGCCTTTGGAAAAGCTGATCGCTCGATCTTCGATGCCGGCTTCGAGCGGGATCGTGTCGGTGTCCATGTCGACGCCAAAGAGCGGACGGCCAGCCTCGATCCGCAGCGTCTCGGCGACCGGCTCGCTCAGATGCGCGGCGCCGGCCTGCTCGAGCGCACTGCGCATGTCGGTGCCAGTCGTGCTGTAGATGTCGTATCCAGGCACCCCAAGCCTGTGGTCGCTCACCACGATCACTTCAGCGTCCGGGAGCAAAAAGGCTGTGTTCTGATACTCGATCCACCGAGCGAGCTCTGCTCCCGTTATCGCCGGCCCATCCGTCACGTCCTTGATGGCGGCGGCGACGCTCTCAGCCGCAAGCGCGCCAATGACTCGAACCACCTCGAACCTCTCACTCGCGTTCTGGAGCTGGACGTCCTCAGCGAAGACCAGCCGTTCGAGACGTGTGGCGAGCGCTTCCGCGAAGGGTGCTGGCACATCGAGCAAGATCCGATCGCCAAGCTCCAACACGCCCATGTCGGTGATCATTCGTCCTTGCGGCGTCAGCCAGGCCGCATAACATCCTCGACCGACGCCCAGCATCTTGATGTCGTTGGTGAGCAAGCCTTGCAGCCAGGGCGCACGGTCCGCGCCAGAGACGAGAATCGTTCCGTGAGCGACTCGGTCGACCATGCCGACCGCGCGGTGAGCGGTCTCGTATTGGTTCATTTTTGATATGCTGGGACCGTGCAAGGGTCACTTTTCCCTTATTTTAGCGCCGGCCTTCTCATTTTCACTACCGCCTCCACCACTGCTGCGCAACCGAGGACAGGCGACGCCTCTTTCCGCGTGTTTCTCCGCGGCGCAGTCGTCGGCACGACAGACGTCTCGCTCACGCGGGCGGAAGACGGATGGTTGATTCGCGGCTCTGGCCGGCTGGGTGCGCCGGTCAATCTTGTCATCGGCCGACTTGAAGTCCGATACGACGAGACGTGGAAGCCACGCGAGCTGTTGATGAATCTCTCCTCCCCCGACGAGTCTGTCAGCGTCAAGAGCGTGTTCGACACTGGCACCGCTCGCACTGAGGTGATTCGCAACGGACAGACGACCAACGGGTCGAACACCGTCGCGCGCGACACGATCGTGCTGCCCAACCTGGCATTCAGCGCCTACGAGGTGCTTGCCGTGCGGCTGAGCACGGCGTCGCCGGGCAGCGAGCTGCGTGCGTACATCGCCCCTCAGGCCGAGATCGGCATCCGGGTGGAGAGCGTCGCCGACGAGACGATTCAGACACAGGCGCGCTCGATCTCAACCAAGCGCTGGCGGATCACGTTCATGAATCCTGGCGGCCCGGTGCCGGCAGACGTCTGGGTCGAGGGCAGCCGCCTGGTCCGGTTCGATATTCCAAGTCAGTCGATCACGGTCGCGCGCGAGGACGTCGCCACAGTGGGCGCGCGGATTGTCTCGGTCACCCGTGCGAACGATGAACAGATCTTCATCCCCGCCTCCGGGTTCAATCTCGCGGCGACGATTTCGAAGCCGGCCTCCGTGACTGGCCGCTTGCCAGCAATCATTCTTGTCGCCGGCTCCGGCCCCACCGATCGCGATGAGACCGTGGCCGGCATCCCGATCTTCGGGCAGCTGGCAGAGGCGCTCGCGAACGCAGGATTCTTGGTCGTCCGCTACGACAAGCGGGGCGTCGGCCAGAGCGGCGGTCGTCTCGAGGCGGCGACGCTCACCGAGTTCGCGGACGACGTGCTGTCGGTCGTTCAATATCTCAGGAGGCGCAAAGATGCCGACCCCGACCGGATCGCCGGGTTCGGCCATAGCGAGGGCGCCGCGGTCGCCCTCATCGCCGCCAGCCGGGAAAAGCGACTTGCGGCACTGATTCTCGGCGGCGCCATCGCCGCCAAAGGCGTCGATCTGATTCTCGAGCAACAGCAGCACATGCTCGAGCAGAGCAAGATGTCCCAGGCCGATCGCCAAAAGGCGACCGAGCTCCAGAAAAGCATCCTCAACGCGGTCATCACTGGTCGCGGGTGGGAACAAATCCCGCCCGACCTGCGTCGCCAGGTCGACACCCCGTGGTATCGCAGCCTGCTGACCTTCGATCCGCTTCCCCTGTTCCGCAGAGTCCAGCAGCCGATTCTGATCGTGCATGGCGAGCTCGACCGTCAGGTGCCGGTTCATCACGCGGAGGAGTTGGCGCAGCTGTCGAGGGCTCGTACGAGAGCCGGGGCTACCGACTACGTGCGACTGCCGGCGCTCAATCATCTGTTTGTTCCCGCGACGACCGGGGAAGTATCAGAGTACGCCTCGCTGACAGACCGTGCCATCAGTCCTCAGCTCGGGTCGGTCGTGATCGACTGGCTCCAGAGAACCCTGCCAGCGATGCCGGCGCGACGGCCGTGACACGCATCCCCGACGAACCTGAGAACAGTTTTCAGTTGTCAGTAGTCAGTTTTCAGTCGAAGAACGGAAAGCAGCGTGAAAACGGCGGTTTGGCACTGAGAACTGAAGACTGAGAACTGAAAACTACAATAGAACCCTTGAAAATGTGGATCCTGGAAGCCGCAGGCGATTCTGAGGGAGGCGCGCTGATTTTCCGGATCCCGCCGGGGGCGATCAAAACGATCGGTCGCGCATCACGAGCCGATTTCATCCTGGATGTGCCGCTCGTCTCCCGGCTGCATTGCCGGCTGACCGCCAGTGCGACCGGGTTGGAAATCTTCGACTTGGACAGCACGAACGGGACTTTTGTGAACGACTCTCGAATCAAGCAGGCGATGCTCTCGTCTGGCGATCTCGTCAGGATCGGCCGCGTGTCGCTCGTCGTGTCAAAGGACTAATAGCGTGTCTTCACCGAAGTAGTAGTGGTGGCCCTGATCCTAGTACCGCCTCTCATCCCTCAGGAACGGATTCGTCGCACGCTCGTGGCCGATGGTCGTTTTCGGCCCGTGCCCAGGGTACACGTCCGCATCATCTCCGAATGCAAACAGCACGTGTCTGATCGACCGCATGAGCGTCGCGTAGTCGCCGCCCGGCAGGTCAGTCCGGCCGATGGAGCCAGCAAAAAGCGTGTCTCCCACAAAGAGCTGCTTCCCGGCCGTGCCGGCTGGTCCGATCTGTAAACACACGCCGCCAGGGCAGTGACCCGGCGTATGGTGCACGTGAATCTCGAAGGTCCCGAACGCCAACAACATCTTCCCAGCCTCATCCTGATAAAAGATGTCGATGGGAGGTGGCGGCTCGATGTTCAACCCAAAGAACTCCCCGAAGGCGACCGCGTTCTCGTAGAGCGGCAGATCGCCACGATGCATATACACCGGGGCATTCAGCTCGCGTTTCGCCCGTGCGACGCCAGAGACGTGATCGACATGGCCATGCGTCAGAAGGATCTGCTTGACCTGCAGCTGCCGCGCACGAACGATCTCGAGCAGCGTCTGTACCTCATCGCCTGGGTCGATGATGACCGCCTCGTGCGTGTGCTCGCAGCCGAGCACGAACCCATTTTTTTCAAACGGCGGCACAGCGCGGCATTCGAGGATCATCGGCGGTATTATAGGTCCTGGTCCTTAGGCGTTGGTCCTTGGTCCGAAGCCTCGCCGGTGTTTCTTCGTGGCGAATTTTTCGTCTAGTCGGACCACGAACCAAGGACTAAGAACCAAGGACAAAAAGCGAAGTCCGATGATCCTTGCCGCCGTTGACGATCTGATGTTCGCGTCGAAGATTTCAACTGCTGCGAAGCAGCTTGGTGTGGAGGTCGTGTTCGCAAGGTCCCCCGACGACGTGCTCAGCCAGGCGCGAACGGTGCGCCCGGAGCTTGTCATTTTCGACCTCAACAGCCGGCGAATCGATCCGCTGGCAACCATCGCGGCGCTGAAGGCAAGCTCGGACCTTGCGGACGTGCGCACGATTGGCTTCGTCTCACACGTCCAGACCGAGCTTATCGATGCAGCCCGTCAGGCGGGTGTCGATGAAGTGCTCGCGCGCTCTGCGTTCAGCGCGAGGCTGGGTGAGATTCTTCGGGTATGAGAAGCTTCGCGTCCAGCTCCGACAAGGCACGGCGCAGGGCAGCGGCCCGATCTGGATCGAATTTACCGACCTGATCTGCAAGCTCTCGATATGAGTCGGCGCCGGATGGATCGAGTCGGATCGCGCGCTGGAATGAGGGCAGCGCTTCTCGCATCGCCGGGGCTGCGAGTCCCGCTGCGATGTGCGCGGCCGGCAAGTCCGGATCGGCCGTCACCGCGTTTTCCGCCGCGCGGCGAAGCTGTTGCAGGCTCTCCTGATCGCTTCGCGGGTGCAGGCCGCCCGACTGTCGGTACAGAGCCACCGCCAGTGCGGCATGACACTCCGCCAGGCTGCCGTCAGCCGCGGTGGCCTGTTCGTACAGCCTAATCGCGCCTGTGAGGTCGCCTCGCGAGTCGGCGTCGCGGCCCTGAAGATACAAATCGTAGGCCGAGGGATTCACCACGCGAGAGGCAGTCCGGTCGTACTCGCCCCCACCGGCCGTCGTGAGTCCCACCGCCTGGGCGACGCGTTCCATGATGGATGCTTCGGTCGCGAGCAGCTGCGCTTTCGAGGAGGAGAACCTGTGTCGCCACAGCGTCATTCCGGTCTGCGCGTCTATCATCGCCGTATCCAACGTAATCCGATCACCATCTACGCCGATGGTGCCGGTCAGGGCCACGGCGGCGCGTGCATGTCTGGCAATTTCGACAGGATCGCGGCCACGCGACGATCGCAGAGATGATCGCCCCACAACTCTCAGACCGCTCACCGTCCCGAGTCGCATCGCGAGATCTTCGGCAATGCCGTCGGCAATGATCGCGGGGACGCCATCGAGGTCGAACGGCGCGACGACCACCACCGGCGCCGGAGGCGGACCGAACCACCGATGCCACTGCCGTCTTGCATCCTCACGCCATATCCACGATCCGGCGGCGACCAGGCTCACCATCACGAGAACGAACAGGGCCGGACGCAGCCGATCGCGGGCTGCGGGCCGTTCGTCGGCGAGCTCGGCTTCATTCGCGGCCGTGCGAATATCCAGAATAGCGGCGACACCGCGGAGCTCGGCAGCGAGCGTGGCGGCGGTCTGATAGCGCACTCCAGGGTCAAGGGCGACCGCACGCGCAAGGATCGGATCGAGCTCGACGGGGACGCCAGGTGTGACTGCGCTTGCGCGTGGTGCCGCCTGTCGCGGTGATGCGGTAAACGGCCGCCGTCCTGTGAGCATTTCGAAGAGGACGCAGCCGACGGCCAGGATGTCATCGCTCGGACTTGACGCTTCGGCCTGCGCTTCCGGGGCAAGGCTGCGCGCGAAACCAAAATCCAGGAGTTTCGCGCGGTCTTTCGGGGTCACAAGAATGCTGTCTGCGTGGATGTCACCGTGCACCAGCTCTTCCGCGTGCGCCTCGCCGAGTGCATCGGCCAGCTGAATTCCAAATTCGATCGCTCGCCGCGGATTCAGTGGTCGGCCGGCGATCACGCCGCTCAGGTAGTCGCCCGGCACGTACTCAAATACGAGATAGATCCGGTCGTTTTCTTCGCCGACTTCAAAAAGCGTCGCGATACTCGGATGCGACAGGCGAGCCATCGCCGCCGCGTGCCGCAGCAGCGCTTCGCGACGAACAGGATCCGCCATCAGACTCGGAGGCGGAAACTTGATCGCGACCGTCCGGCCAAGTCTCGTGTCCCGCGCTCGATACACTTCACCGAGACCGCCGGTGCCGATGTGCTCGAGCAGCTTGTAATGTCCAACCATTGTCCGCAGCTATTTTCGTGGTTTCGAAGGACGAAGCTCGACGCGGCTCGGAAGACTGCGGCGTGGATGCTCGATCAGGTCGATGACCACCTGGGCGACATCGTCAGGCGTCAGTTTCCAGTCCGCAGCCGCGGAACCGCCGAACCCGGTGCCCACCGAGCCTGGCATGACGTAGCTGACGCGGATATCGTCATACCGAACCTCTTGCATTAGTGCCTCGGAAAACGCGTTCAGCCCAGCTTTCGTCGCGCAATAGGCGGCGCCCCCAGGAAACGCATTCGTTCCCGCGAGGCTGCTGATATTGATGATCCAACCGCCGCCGCGGCGTCGAAGGTGAGGGATGGCTGCGCGGCAGCAATAGAACACGCCCGTGAGATTCGTGTCGATCATGCGCCGCCAGTCGTCGGGCTTCAGATCGGAGACGTTCGCAAAATTTCCCACTGCGGCATTGTTGATGAGGATGTCGAGCCCGGAAAATCTTTTGACCGTTCCGTCCACCAGGTCCGCAACCTGAGCCTGATCGCGCACGTCGGCCTGCAATGTTTGCACCCCGCCGCCGCACACCGCTTTCGATAAGCGAGCGCCGGCATCGGCGAGACGGCTGGCGTCGAGGCCGCTCACTGTCACACTTGCCCCTCTCGCAACCAACGCCTCGGCAATCGATAGTCCGATGCCCCGCGACCCACCAGTGACAATGGCCACTTTCCCTTCGAACGGTGATGTCATAATGGCACCCCAGCGCGGCTGCCGCGCCGGGGACCCCGCGTTGGCCACCCCAGCGCGGCTGCCGCGCCGGGGACCCCGCGTTGGGGGCCCCGCTATAAGATAGCGCACCATGGGGTTCGTCGCGATTCTCGGCGCCGGCGAGCTGGGCGCGAGCATCGCTCGCGCCTTGGCGAGCCGCGGACGCGTCGCGGAGGTCCGACTCGTAGACGAGGCGGCGGACGTGGCGGCGGGGAAGGCGCTGGACATCCAGCAAGCCGCGCCGATCGAGCGTTCCTCGACGCGCGTGATCGCTGCGGGTGACCTGACCGCCGCGGTCGGCGCTGCTGCGGTATTCCTCGCAGACAGCGTGAGTCTGAGTGCTAAGCAAGCGCCTGCGGCCGCTGCGACGAGCCCGCCGAGGAGCAGCAGCGAGCGGGGGTGGGGCCCCGCGAGCGCTAATGAATGGTCTGACGAGACGGGACTCGCGCTGGTGAGCCGGCTCGCGAGCATCGATCGTCAAGCAGTGATCGTCTGCGCCGGCGGCAATCAGCACACCGTTCTCGCGCACGGACTGCACGAGCTGCATTTGCCACGCATGCGCTTTTTTGGATCGGCGCCCGAAGCGGTCGTATCGGCCCTTCGCGCGATGGTCGCAGTCGAAGCTGACGTTTCTCCATCGGCCGTCTCGCTGACGGTTCTCGGGAGAATACCCAGCCAGGTCGTAGTACTCTGGAGTGATGCGACCGTCGCCGGACGGCCCTTATCTCGAGTGCTCAGCCCAGCGCAGGTCGCACGAATCGAACGCCGCGCCGCGGCGATCGAGACTCTTGGGCCGTACACGCTCGCCGCCGCCGCCGCGCGGTTGGCCGAGATGTTGGTCGGCGGCTCACGCCGGGTCGTGTGCTGCACGGTCGGGCTGGATGGGGAATTCGGGTTGCGGCGTGTACTATCTGCCATCCCCGTGCTCGTCGCGCCCGGTGGCATCGTCCGACTGATTGCGCCGCCGCTGGATGTGCGGGAGCAGGTGCGGCTCGAGAATGCCGTCTCAAGACCAGTGGCGAGTGACAAGTGACAAGTGACAAGCATCGGACGGTTTGTCTCTGGTCACTCGTCACTCGTCACTCGTCACTCGTCACCCGTCACTTGTCACTGTTCTGATAGATTGGAGTGATGACCGTGGCAAGAACCCGACTTCGCTTGAACCTTCCGTCCCCAGCCTCGTCGAGGCACGCTGCAACCTTGGCGAAGGCGGTGCTGGTGATCGTCCTGGCGGCTACCGGCCCGTTTGTCGGCGCCGCGTCGCGAATCGATCCGCGCGCCTATCTCGATCACATCAAGTTTCTCGCGTCCGACGACCTGCGTGGACGCGGAAGCGGCAC
>Ga0184637_10002611_pt1 | contig 11529 bp, 10 predicted proteins | sample PLM3_127_b2_FD_133143 | JGI IMG/M metagenome (GOLD analysis project Ga0184637, IMG submission 133143) | Groundwater sediment microbial communities from an aquifer in East River, Colorado, USA - PLM3_127_b2 | ecosystem: Environmental > Terrestrial > Soil > Riparian zone | place: USA: East River...
CGACCATCGGGGGAGAGGGTAGCCACGGCCGTCCCCTGCCGCAGGGAGGGGAACGGAGTCCAGCCATCTTCGGTCAGAATCTCCGTGGTCTCGTCGTAGCAAGACCTCAATCCAATCGGATTGACGTTGCCCCAATACGTCTCCGGCTGCGGATGCACCTGGGGATCGCCATAGACCTCGGAGGTCGAAGCCTGCAGGATGCGCGCCCCGGTGCGTTTGGCGAGCTCGAGGACATTGGTCACCCCGAGGACATTGGCATGAATGGTGCGGATCGCATCGTGCTGATAATGAACGGGCGAGGCGGGACAGGCCAGATTGTAGATCTGTTCCGCCTCGATATCGATGTAGTGGATCACATCGTGGCGGATGGCTTCGAAGCGACGGTTCGCGCGAAGCTTCTTGATGTTTTCCTTGCTACCGGTGAAGTAGTTGTCGAGAGAAATGACCTCGTTCCCCTGCTCTAGCAGGCGTTCGCAGAGGTGAGAGCCGATGAAGCCGGCGCCGCCGGTGACGAGGATCCGCATGTGGGTGTTGCTGTTTTGTCTCTGCGGTCCGAAGCGTTGACGCGTTTACCAACGTTACCACGGGGTGAAAGCCACGATCAAGCCTCACTTCGCCGCATGCGGCTTCATGCGGCTCTGCAGCCCGTGCACGAGTCCGCGCGCAAGCTCGCGCACGCGCTCGCGGTCAGCGGCATCCAGGCCCAGCCTCATGGCCAGGAGACCATAGACGACGAAGCCGACCGCGGCGGCCGCCGCCAGTCCGATCCAGTTTCCCGCCCAGCCGATGCCCACCAAGGCGCGGAGTGCGGCGACGGTGATTGCGAGCACGACGAGCGCCGGCAGGTAGATGCGCCGTACGTAGCGCCCGACCGTGGCGCCCACGACGCTGGCGCCATGCGACGCCAGCCAGAGGTTGCGCAGAACCATCGGGACGAGCGTGCCCAGCGCAACCCCGGTGAGCCCGAGCCCCGCTTTGACCAGCATGATCGACAACATCAGATTTGCTACCGCCCCGATCACCTCGCTCACCATGAGCGGGCGGGTGTGGCGCAGCCCGGTCAAGACCGCGTTGGTCACATACTGGCTCATCGCGAACATGTTGGCGGCCATGAGCAGGACAAAGATGCCGGCGCTCTGCTGATACGCCTCCCCCAGCCATAGGCGGTAGAAGGGCTCCGCGAGGGCCGCGGCCACTCCGCCCAGCCCAACGATGAGCAGGGTGTTGTAGCGAGTGCCGCGAAAGTGAAGCTCGCGGCGGCGCTCGGGGGTGGTCGCGGGGTCGGCGGTGGCCGGCAGGAAGGTACGGCTCAGGCCGTAGCAAAGCTGGCGGAAGCGAAAGATGAGACTCGCCGCCACCGTGTAGCGGGCGACCGCTCCGACTCCGATGAGTCGCGAGATGACAAGGTTGTCGGTCTGATAGGTGAGAAGAACGCTCACATTGATGATCAGAAGCTGGGTCGAAAAGCCGAGAAAGGCGCGGAACTCCCGCCAGTCGGGCCGCTGCAGGCGGAGGCGGACTCCGCCGAGATAGCGGCGCGACAAGAGGACGAGGGTGAACATGGCGAGGAGATGCGCGGCGAGGTGGGCGAGGCCGAGCAAGCGGAGCGAAGCGCCGCCCCAGCTGAACGCGGCCACCGCCAGGATGGCGTAGACCACCTGGCCGAGGGCGGGGACCAGATCGACAAGATCGTAGCGGTTCCCACTCATGAGGAGACCGATGAAGGGCGTGGCCAGCAGGCTCGCCAGCACAGTGCCGACGAGCGCGTAGTAGGAGGCGATGGCATCGGCGCGGAAACTTGCGGGAACCCGCAAACTATCTACGAGCGGGCCGGCAAGAGGAAAGCCGATCACGGCGGTCACCACCGTCACCAGAACCGAGGCCAGGGTCGCGTTCATGAACATGCGCGAGCGCCGCTCGGCGTCGTCCCCGGCGTGGGTGATCTCGCGGGTGACCGAGGAGTGAAGCGGCCCGCCAGCGAGGTTCAAATAGGCCAGCAGCGAAAGCAGGACCCCGAAGGCGCCGAATCGCTCGTCTCCCAGCCGGGAGAGGAGGAATGGCGTGAGCACGAGCGCGACCGGGAGGCGGAGGGCCATGGCCCCCCAGGAGCCGGCGAGGTTGGCCAGAAACCGGCGGGAGAGCGGGGCCGACATCGGGCGGGAAGGCGGAGCCGACATCGAGCGAGCGATCAACGGCCTAAAGCGCCCGCGGCCAGGGCGCGCATTAGATACTTGAGACTCGGCCGCAGCCGTCCCCCGAGGACCGACCGCCACAAGTGCCGGCGAGCCCGGCGGTAGTCGCGGTCGCGATAGGAACGGATGCCGCTCCGGCAATCCAGCTGGGCGCGCGCCGCCCGGGCCACCGGACGATAGAGCGCCGGCCGCCGCTCGAGGGCGGCGGCCAGCACCAGCTCCTGGGCGCGATGGAGCTCGCCGCGGTCGGCTCCGGCCAGGCTTCCCGGCCGCTCGCGGTGTTCGGCCCACACTCCCGCAAGCTGCGCCACCTCTCCGTTCTCGGCCATCCGGAGCCAGAGATCCCAGTCCTCGGCGAAGCGCACGTCCTCGCGAAACCCGCCGGCGGCGGTGAGCGCCGGCCGCCGCGCGACCACGGTCGAGGTGCAGATCGGGTTGTGGATGGCCAACGCGACTGCAGCCGGAGCGCGGAGGGAAGGGCAGATTTTCTGCCGCACTGCGCCCGTCGCGAGATCGCGGATCAGGTGGTCGGAGTAGAGGAGATCGGCCACCGGCAAGTCGGCCCCGAGCAGGCGCTCGGTGCGGCCGGGGAGCCAGACGTCATCGGCGTCGAGGAAACCGACCCACTCGCCCTGCGCCTGGCGGAGACCGAGGTTGCGCGCCGCTCCTGGGCCCCGGTTCGGCTGCTGGAGCGGGCGAACCGCCGCCATCCCGCGCACCGTCTCCAGACTCCCGTCGGTCGAGCCATCATCCACCACCAGAATTTCAACTCCCAAACACCCTTCGGCCTCGACCGAGCGCACCGCCTCGGCCAGGAGCGGCCCTGCGTTGTGGGCAGGGATGACCACGCTCAGTCGGATCATCTAGCGTGAGAGACAGGGAGAGTGCGGGCAAACTCGTCGGTGATCGTGGAACACGGAAAGCTCCAGATCGAGCACCCCGCATTATAACAGGACGGCGGACCGGGGAGCCTCCATAGTCCCGGTGCGCTCGCGGCCCACATCGTCTATCCTGGCTCCTTGTTGCGTGCCTCGACTAGTTTTAAGTCGCCGGCAGCGCCCGGCATGGAGCACGAGACCATGGCTCAGCTCAAGACCGCCAACGCCACTCCGCCCCCACCCTCTCTGGCTCGGACACCCTTCACCCCCTACATCCCGCCCAGCCAGAGTCCCCCCGAGATCACTCTCCGCGCCATCGTCATCGGTTGCGTGATCGGCATCGTCTACGGGGCGGCCAACGCCTACCTGGGGCTCCTTGCCGGGCAAACGGTGTCGGCTTCGCTGCCGGCGGCGGTGATCGGCATGTTCATTCTATCGTCGGTCTTCCGCTCCCGGAACGTGCTCGAGAACAACATCGTGCAGACGATCGGATCGAGCGGCGAATCCCTCGCGGCCGGCGTCATCTTCACCGTACCCGCCCTCATCTTTCTCGGCTCGCGACCGTCGATGGCGCTCATCTTCGCCTTCGCCTCGATCGGCGGTCTCTTGGGCATGCTGTTCATGATCCCGCTCCGGCGCTATCTCATCGTGCGAGAGCACGGCAAACTTCGCTTTCCCGAGGGGGTGGCCTGCGCCGAGATCCTCAAGGCCGGCGAGCGCGGCGGGTCCCAGTTCCGGCTGGTGATGCAGGGCATCTCGGTGGGAGCGATCTACCGCTTCGTCGTCGAGATGTTCCAGACCTGGAATCGGGAGTTCACGTTTACGTTCCAGCGGCTGCATCAGGCGACCTTCGCCGGCGAGGGGATGCCCGCCCTCCTCGGAGTGGGCGCGATCATCGGTCCGCGGGTGGCCAGCCTCATGTTCGCCGGCGGCTTCCTGGGCTGGGTGATCATCATCCCCCTCTTGCATGCCTTCGGCTCCGGGGGTCTGAACCCGCTGTTCGCCGACTCGGTGCTGGCCGACATGACCCCAGCGCAGATCTGGAGCCGTTACTTGCGGTACATCGGCGCCGGCGCGGTGGCGGTCGGCGGATTCATGGCGGTGGCGCGGTCGGCGGGCCTCATGGTCGGCGCCTTCGCGACCATCCTCCGCGACCTCCGCGGCCGCGGCGGCCTCGGGACCGGCGACATCCCGGTCCGCACCGAGCGCGATCTCTCGAGCCGGTGGCTCGTCGCCGGGGCGCTCGCGGCCATCGTTTTCCTCTGGGCTCTTCTGGGGCTCGGCGACTGGCGCGCCCTGGTCGGAGTGGCGGTCACCGTCCTCCTCGCCTTCTTCTTCGTCGCCGTCTCCGCTTACATCTGCGGGCAGGTCGGCTCCTCGGCCTCCCCCGTGTCGGGGATGACGATCACCGCCCTGCTCGCCACCTGCCTCATCTTTCTCGGGATTGGCTGGACTGGAACGAGTGGAATGCTGGCGGCGATGACAGTCGGAGCGGTGATCTGCATCGCCATCTGCATGGCCGGGGACATGGCCCAGGATCTCAAGACCGGCTTCCTCCTCGGCGCCACGCCCTGGCGACAGCAGACGATGAACGTGATTGGAAACTTCGCCGCCGCGGCGACGATCGGATTCGTCCTCTATTTCCTGCACGAGACCCAGACGATCGGCTCCGACGAGCTTCCGGCTCCGCAGGCGACCCTCATGTCGCTCATCGTCAAGGGACTCTTCGGCGGGAACCTGCCGTGGACGCTGGTCTTGATCGGTATGGGGATCGGTGCGGCGTGCGAGCTCTTGCGCGTGCCCACCCTTCCCTTCGCCATCGGCCTCTATCTCCCGTTCTCGACTTCGACGGCGATGTTCATCGGCGGCTGTGTCGCCTGGCTCCTCGGCCGGCGGGGTGACGCCGCGGGCCGGATCGAACGCGGTGTGCTCATCTCGTCCGGTCTGGTCGCCGGGGACGCGATCATCGGCCTCCTCACCATCGGGCTGATCGAGATCGGCCACATCGACTGGGGGATCGAGCCGTTCCTGGGCGGCTTTGCCTGGGAGACCTACTCGCTGGCGGTGTTCCTCGCGCTTGCCTACTGGCTCTACCGCACCGCAGCGAGACCCGCGGCGCGCCCGGCCTGACGCGCCGCCATGCCACCGCAAGTCCTGCGCCTGCCGCTCCTCCGTTCGCAGGCCGAGACGCCGTCGGTGACGACGTTCCGTTTCGATCTGGGAGGACGAACGATCGACTACCGGCCAGGTCAGTACGCGTTGGTGAAGCTCGACCAGGTCCAGGACCCAAGAGGCCCGCAGCGGCAGTTCACTCTCTCCTCGAGCCCCACGGAGGACGGATTCGTTGCGATCACGACGAGGCTGACCGGGAGCCCGTTCAAGGAGCGATTGGCCGCACTGCGGGCCGGCGAGGAGGCCGAGCTGCGCGCGGCGATGGGGGTGTTCACGCTGGAAAACGGCCGGCCGGCGGTGATGCTCGCCGGCGGCATCGGCATCACCCCGTTTCGGAGCATGATCCGCTACGCCGCCGATCGGGGCCTGGATCTTCCGCTCGCGCTCCTCTATTCGTGCCGGACGCCGGATGAGATCGCCTTCAAGACGGAGCTGGACGAGGTCGCACGCACGCACCGGAACCTGAGGCTGATGTACACGGTAACGAGACCGGATAGGTCAAGCGCGGCGTGGGACGGCCGCACCGGCCGGTTCGGTGCGCGTGAGGTGCGGGACGCCGCCAATGGCCTCGGCCAGGCGCTCTATTATGTCTGCGGGTCCGGGGCGATGGTGGACGGGGCGACCCGCATGCTCGCCGAGGAGCTCCGCATCGCTCCGGATGACGTCCGATCGGAGGATTTTCCGGGATATTAGCCTGCGCCGCTCGCCGCACTTCCGTAAAGGAGACATCGATGTCTAGCGGCATTCCAAAGGCTCTCTGAGGGGGACTACTCCTCCCTCCGCGGAATGTTTCAGCTGAAACATTCTTTCGCGGGTTCACCCCTCAGGCCAGCGGCTCACTTCCCCGGCACCCCCAGCCAGCCCCGCGACACGTAGTCGTTCATCGTCAGCGAGATCAGGATCCCGAGCCAGACAAATCCCGCCGCCACCACGAGCCAGGTGAGCCGCGACGAGTGGCGCAGGTGCATGAAATAGAGGATGACGAGCACCATCTTGATGACCGCGATCGTGAGTGCCGCGATGTTGTTCAGCACTCCGAGATCCATGAAGGCCACCCGCACAGTGATCATGGTAAGGGACAACAGGATGGCGAGGATCAACGCATACGTCTTGACCGGGACGACGTGGACCGACATCAGTGGCGTCCGATCAGATAAAGGAGCGGAAACAAGAAGATCCAGACGATGTCGACGAAGTGCCAGTAGAGGCCCGTGCACTCAACCACGTCGTACTGCTCGGCCGAAATGCGACCACGTCGCGTCAGGACAAGAAGCCAGCCCAGGACGCCGACGCCGATGATCATGTGGAGCGCGTGCATTCCGGTCATGGCGAAATAGAGCGAAAAGAACAGCTGGGCGTGCCGCGGATCGACCCCCGTGAACCGGAAATCACTCCCCGGGATCAGGTGCTCCTCGAACTTGTGCCGGTACTCGACACCCTTGATGCCCAAGAAGGTGAGCCCGAGGAGCATGGTCAGCACCAAGAAAACCGCCAGCGGCCCGCGTCGGCCCAGCTGCGCCGAGCGCACGGCCATGGCCATGGTGAAGCTCGAAAGGATCAGGACCGCGGTGTTGATGCCTCCCAGCCCGATGTCCAGATGGTGGCTCGCGGCGGCGAACGCCTCCCCATAGAGCGGGCGATAGACGATGTACACGGTGAACAGGCCGCCGAAAAACATGATCTCGGTGACCAGGAAGACCCACATGCCGAGCGATGTGGAGGCCCGCTGCTGCTCCAGGCTCTCGAACTGATGCGCCAAAACGGGATGGCTCGTGCTAGCCACCCCGATTCCTCTTGTCCGCATAGTCGTAGGGACCGCCGCTCACCACCGGGATCTGGTCGAAGTTGTGCGGCGGGGGCGGCGAGGCCGCTTCCCACTCGAGCCCAACCGCGCCCCACGGGTTGGGCTCGCAGCGCTTCCCGTAGCGCATCGACCAGGCGAAGTACACCATCGGGATGAGATAGCCCACTCCCAGGATCGAGGCTCCGGCGCTCGACAGGACATGCAGGACCTGGAACTCCTCGGGATAAGCGTGGTAACGGCGCGGCATACCCAGGTAGCCCAGCACGAACTGCGGGAAGAAAGTGAGATTGAACCCGATGAAGATGATCATGGCGGACAGCTTGGCCCAGAACTCCGGATAGAGCTTCCCGGTCATCTTGGGCCACCAGTAATGCAGGCCGCCCAGGTAGGCCATGATCGTGCCGCCGACCATGATGTAGTGGAAGTGCGCGACCACGAAGTAGGTGTCGTGGACATGGACATCGACCCCGAGGGTGGCGACCACCAGCCCGGTCAGCCCCCCGATCGTGAACAGTCCGATGAAGCCGAGCGCGTAGAGGAGCGGCGTCTGATAGGAGATGGACCCCCGGTAGAGGGTGGCGGTCCAGTTGAACACCTTGACTGCCGAGGGGATGGCCACGAACATGCTGAGGACTGAAAAGACCGTGGCTGCGTACACCGACTGGCCGCTCACGAACATGTGGTGGCCCCAGACCAGGAAGCCGAGCACGGCGATGGCGATCGAGGCATAGGCCACGAACTCATAGCCGAAGATCCGCTTGCGGGCGAACGCCGCCACCAGCTCGCTCACCACTCCCATCGCCGGGAGCACCATGATGTAGACCGCGGGATGGGAGTAGAACCAGAAGAGGTGCTGGAAGAGCAGCGGATCCCCGCCCAGCGCCGGGTCGAAGATACCGATGTGGAAGGCGCGCTCCAGAGCCACCAGTACGATGGTGATGGTGATGACCGGCGTGCCGAGAATCATGACCAGACTCGTGGCGTAATGGGCCCAGATGAAGAGCGGCAGCCGGAACCAGGTCAAGCCCGGCGCGCGCAGCCGGTGGATGGTGACGATGAAGTTGAGTCCAGTGAAGATTGACGAGAAACCGGTGATGAAGATCCCGAGCCCGGTGGCGATCACGTAGGTGTTGGAGAAGGTGGTGCTGAAGGGGGTGTAGAACGTCCAGCCGGTGTCCACTCCCCCGTTCAAGATCGCCCAGAAGGTGACCAGCCCGCCCACCGTGTAGATGTACCAGCTCGCCAGGTTGATCTTCGGGAAAGCCAGGTCCCGGGCTCCAATCATGAGCGGCACCAGGAAATTGCCCAGCACGGCCGGAATCACCGGGATCAAGAAGAAGAACACCATGACCACCCCGTGCATGGTGAACAGTCGGTTGTAGGTGTCGGCTTGGACGAGATCGCCCGCCGGGGTGAGGAGCTCGAGCCGGAGCAACACGGCGAAGAAGCCCCCGAGGAAGAAGAAGAAGGTGACCGAGATGAGGTAGAGGATGGCGATCCGCTTGTGGTCGGTGGTCAGGAGCCAGGACCAGATCCCGTAGTTGGCGTTGAGATAGTCGGGGGCGGCCGCGGTGTTTTTCATCGGGCAGACTCGCCGCCGGCCGATTTTCCGAGCGATTTGATGTAGCTCAACAGCTGGACGAGCTCCTCTTCGCTGAGCTGGCCCTGGAAGGTGGGCATGATCGGCTCATAGCCCGCGACGACCTTGGCTCCTGGGTTGAGGATCGACTCCCGGATGTAGGTCTCGTCGGCGATCAACTTGCGGCCTCCGGTGAGCCGCACTTGCTTGCCGACCAGCCCGATGAGCGACGGTCCGCGCACCTCGGTATCGGGCCGATGACAGGTGTTGCAAGCGCGCTGGCTGAAGATTTCCTCGCCGGTGGCTACCAGAGTGCGGCGCGGCGACTCGCCCGCGAGCCAACGTTCGTACTCGCTCGGCTCCATGACCGTGACCCACCCCCCCATCCGCGAATGCTCGGCGCCGCAGTACTCGGCGCAGAACAGGTGATAGCGGCCGGGACGGGTAGCCGCAAACCAAACCGTGGAGTAGCGCCCGGGCAGCACGTCCGCTTTGACCCGAAAGGCCGGCACAAAAAAGCTGTGAATGACATCTTCCGAGGTCATGGTCAGCTTGATCGGGACGCCCAGCGGCACGTGCAGTTCGTTGATTTCCCGCCGGCCCTCGGGGTGTTGGAATTTCCACATCCATTGCTTGGCGACCACATAGAACTCGGTGGCCCCGGCTGGCGGGCGAGACAGGGAGAAGAAGACCTTGGCTCCCCAACCGAACATGACCATGGTGATCGCCAGCGGGATGACCGTCCAGGCGATCTCGAGCACCACCGAGCCATGCACCGGGCTGCCCACCTGCGAAGCCTCGCGGCGGCGGTACCTGACGAAGAAGTAGATGAGCGATCCGGCGATGAGAACTGAGAAGAAGACGCTCACCCCGATTACGAAGAAGTAAAGAGCGTCCACGGAAGCGGCCAGGCTCGAGGCTTGTTCGGGAAAGAGGGGAAGGAGCTCCTCCACCTACGCGTCCTTCCCGCCGCGGCGACGCTCCCGGCGGAGCATGCCGAGAATCGCCAAGCCCCCGCCGAGAACCGTGACCGCCCCGCCCGCTCGCACCAGGTTGAGGACCATCGCCCCATATTTGCCGGTCGCCGGGTCGTAGTGGAAGCAGAAGAGGAGCAACTGATCGACAAGAGTGCCAATCTTGCCCTGTGACGCCTCGACGAGGGAAAGCTTCAGATCGCGCGGCGCGTACTCGATCCCAAAGAGCACGCGGGCGATCCTGCTCTCAGGGGTGAGGACGAGGATCCCGCTCGCGTGCGCAAACTGGTCCAGTTCCGGGTCGTAGGCGTAGCGAAACCCCACCGCCGCAGCCAAACGGCGGATCGACTCCTCTTCCCCGGTCAGAAAATGCCAGCCCTCCCCCGCCTCCGGCCGCCCATATCGCGCCAGGTATGCCTCCTTCTTCGCTAGAGCCAGCTCCGGCGACTCGCGCGGGTCGAAGCTCACGGTGACGATCTCAAACTCGCGCCCAGGGACGAGAGACAGCGCCTTGAGGCTGCTCGTGAGCCCGTCCAGGACCAACGTGCAAAGCATGGGACACTTGTAATAGACCAGGGATAGGACGACCGGTCGCGAATCGAAGTAGTCGCCGAGCGTCACCTCTCGGCCGGTTTCGTCCCGGAAAACGAGATCGAGCGGCACCTGGTCGCCAAGCTTCTGGTCAAAGCCAACATCTTGAAGTGCGGGAGGCAAGGCGCTCTCCTCCGCCGCCGCCACCTGCAAGCCGGCGAGCGCCGCCATCGCGACCAGCAACGCAACACGAGTCATCGAGTCAACTTCGCATCGGATTGTGCGGCGGGTTCCGGCGCCTGAAGCTCCCGCTCGACGATCAAGTCCATCGCTCGATCGATCGGAATCCTCACCTGGCCGGCATCTCTGTCCACCCATCCGTACGTTCCCAGGAGCTGGTCCTCATCGGCCCGCATCTGCGCGAGCTCCTGCTCGGGCGCGGTCTGGAGCCGGGGCGCGGGCGGCAGCCGCGGCAGGCGGAGATCGACCAGTGGAGATGGCCGGGGATCCTGTGCCACTTCCCGAGCGAGCAGCTGGTCGAACATGAGCCGCATGACCAGCAGGGTCAAACCCAGCGTGACCAAGAGGCCGAGCATGAAGTAGACGATTCCCCGCAGATGAATGTCCTCGTCATGGACCGACCCATGGGCCGCCCGCTTCTCAATCATGGCCGAGGCTCTCCGCAAGATGAGGATCGTTCACCGGAAGCAGGGATCTCCGGCCGAGCTGCCAGACGAAGACCGCGATCCAAGCGGCCCCCATGGCCACGGGGACGGTGAGGTCGAGCCAGTGCCAGGCGGGCCCCTGGGGATGGAAGGCGGGCGCCGCCTGCCACTGGAGGTCGACCCAGCGCATGAGCAGGATGAGGAGCGCGACCCCGGCGAGGAGCCGGCCGTTCTGCTTGATGCCGCGCGACAGGAGGAGAAGGAACGGCAGGACGAAGTGGCCGAGGACGAGCATGAGCCCTACCCCCTGCCAGCCGCCGTTCATGCGGGTCAGGTACCAGGGAATCTCCTCCGGCAGATTGCCGGACCAGATGATGATGAGCTGCGATACGGAGAAATAGGCCCAGAGCATCAGAAAGGCGAGCATCAGGTTGCCGTAGTCGCTGAAATGCCGGGAAGTAAGAATCCCGGCGAGCGGTGGGCGTCCAGCGAGGAAGAGCGCCACCGGCACCACGAAGGCCAGCGACGAGAGCGCCTGCCCGCCGACGAAGCTCACCCCGTGAATGCTCGACGCCCAGTGCGGATCGAGCGACATGAGCCAGTCGATCGAGGCGAAGGTGGCGATGAGGCAATAGAGCGCCAGCCCCGGGGCGGCGAGAAGGCGCATTCTCCGGTGGAGGGAAGGGTTGCCGGTGCGATCCTGCTCCAGCGACCAGCGATTGAGCAGGATGACG
>Ga0184637_10002612_pt1 | contig 11520 bp, 9 predicted proteins | sample PLM3_127_b2_FD_133143 | JGI IMG/M metagenome (GOLD analysis project Ga0184637, IMG submission 133143) | Groundwater sediment microbial communities from an aquifer in East River, Colorado, USA - PLM3_127_b2 | ecosystem: Environmental > Terrestrial > Soil > Riparian zone | place: USA: East River...
AGGTCGCGGACTCTCTCCGCCACCGCGTAGACCTCTCCCGCGTAAAGGGCCCCGGCGGAGGGCGCTGCGCGCAGGTCGAGGCTTCCGTCCTCACCGGGGTAGGGCCCCGTCACCCCGTTCGTGAGGTGCAAGAGTCGGCTCAGCACGTCCAGGCCAAGCGATTCGGCCAGGAAGTGTCGGCTCGGCCTGTAGCCGCGCACGGCTGCGGCCAGGGGGAGATCGGGCCGCGCCTCGCGCGGGGGTAGGGCGCGGCGCTCCGCGCCCGGGTAGGGCTTGAAGTTGGGGAGCGGGGTGAGGCGCTTCGGTCGGCTCTTCCCGGCGGGGCCGAAGAGGTAGTTCGAGGTCCCTGTGTGGATCTCCGGCGCTTCCTGCTCCGCGTGGGCGGCCCCGGTCCTACCCATCACCAGCGCCAGAGCGCCTCCGAGGACCCGAAAGAAACCGCGCCGGTGCGTCCTCATGGAGGGAACTCCCGGTGACTTCCCCGACACCATCTTGAATCGCCGGAGGGTGCGGAGGGAAGATGCCCGCCTTTGCACGAGCTGGCCGACGGCGAGCGGCTGCCCCGCGATGGTGAGGGGGCCCTCGATGAGCTCCTTGTCAGGCACGGCGGACCGAGAGGGTGATGGCGGAACTCGAGCAACATTGACCCCTCCCTGAGGGCCATGCTGCCATCGCAGCACGAGCCAGATCTACCCGGTCGATGCGCAGACCCTGGGAGGCCGTCGTAGTCCGCAGCCAAGTCCGGTGTGGGCTTGGCGTCTTGGCAAGCCCCATGGCTAAGTACCCTCGAACTTCGCCGCGCGCCGCTCGCGGGCCGCGGCGAGCCCCTCGTGCACGTCCCGGGACTCGAAGCAGGCCGCCTGCTCCTGTGCCTCGAAGCTGAGCTGGTCCTCGAGGCTCGCCGCGTCGGTTCGGCGCAGCGCACGCTTGACGCCGCGCACGGCGAGCGGCGCCACGGCGGCGAACTCGGCGGCGAGAGCGCGCGCAGCCGGGAGCACCTCGGCGGCCGCAACGGCGCGGCTGACCAGGCCGATCGCGGCGGCTTCCTTGCCCGTGAGGGTGCGGCTCGAGAACAGGATCTCGGCGGCGCGCGCGGGGCCCACCAGGCGCGGGAGGGTCCAGGTCGCACCCATGCCCGGGTGCAGGCCGAGCTGCGTGAAGTTGAGGCCGAGTTTCGCCTCGCTCGACGCGATCCGGACGTCGCAGGCGAGCGCCACGCACAGGCCGGCGCCGATCGCGGCGCCGTTGATGGCGGCGATCACCGGGCAGGGGAGGTCGCGGACGGAGAGGAAGAGCTGGTAGAAGGCGCGCATGCCGTCGCGGATCTGGCCCCGGCCGCGCGGGCCGTTCTCGGCGCCCTGCGCGGCGCGGGATTCGATCATCGTGAGATCCCCGCCGGCGGAGAAGGCGCGGCCGGCGCCGGTCAGCACCACGGCGCGCAGGCTCGCATCGGCAGCCAGTTCGGCGATCGCCGCGGCGAAGGCCTCGCCCATCGCCTGGGTCATCGCGTTCAGGCGCGTCGGATCGTTGAAGGTGAGCGTGACGAAGTCGCCGTCGCGAGTTTGGACGATCAGCGGCTCGGGCATGGCGGGCGATGCTGCCCGAGGAGCTTCCCCACGGCAACCATTTCAGCCCTGGGTGGCGCTCGGGATGCTCCGGGCGAGCGCTGATTGGTCACGTCCGGAAACGGCTGGATTGGCTCCCCATGTCGCCGCTAGGCTGCGGTCATGACGCCCCCCGCCGATCTCTCGAAGCGCTTCCTCGAGCTCCATCGCAAGGGCAGGCCGCTCTTGCTCGCGAACGCCTGGGACACGGGCACGGCCAGGCTGCTCGCGTCCCTTGGCTTCGAGGCCCTCGCCACCACGAGCCTGGGCCACGCCGGCACGCTCGGGCGCCGCGACGGCTGCGTGACGCGCGACGAGGCGCTGGCCCACGCGCGGGAGATCGCGGCCGCGACACCGCTCCCGGTGAACGCCGATCTCGAACGTTGCTTCGCCGTCTCGCCCGAGGGCGTCGCCGAGACGCTACGGCTCGCCGGCAAGACCGGGATTGCCGGCGCCTCCGTCGAAGACTCGACGGAGGACGCCGCTTCCCCGATCCATCCGATCGAGCTCGCGACCGCGCGCGTCGCGGCTGCGGTGGAGGCCGCCCGCGCCGGCAGCTTCGTGCTCACCGCGCGCAGCGAGAACTACCTGCACGGCCGCCGCGACCTGGCGGACACGATTGCCCGGCTCCAGTCCTTCGAGGCGGTGGGCGCCGACGTGCTCTACGCGCCCGCGATGAGCGACCTCGGCGAGATCGAGACGCTGGTGAAGTCGGTGGGTGCGCCGGTGAACGTGCTGTGCATGCCGAACGGACCGACGGTCCCGGAGCTCGCGTCGGTCGGCGTGGCGCGGATCTCCGTCGGCAGCACGTTCTACAACGCGGCGATGGGCGCCCTGGTCGAGGCCGCGCGCGAGTGGCGCGAGCAGGGCACCCACGGCTTCTGGCAGCGCGCCATCGTCGGCGCGCGCGCGACGCGCTCGGCCTTCGAGGGCTAGGCGACTCGGCGGCGCCCGCCGATTGCGCCGGCCGCGAGCAGGAGCAGCGCGAGAGCGATCCATCCCGGTGGCGCCATCGTCGACACCCCCGGAGGCTGCATCGTCACCGCGCTGCACACGCGGAAGGGGTAGCCGTCCGCGCGGCCGCTCAGGCAGGCCCGGGTGTCGAGGGCGGTGAGGCCGCTCCCCGACACCGAGAACCGAAGCTTTCGATCCAGGAAGCCATCGCCGTTGAAGTCGCCGCCCGCCAGCTCCTGCACCAGAGGCCCGCCGGCGGGCCCGAAGGCGAGCGACGCCTCGTCCAGGTCGGCGATTTCGGTCTGGTCCGAGCCGAAGACGACGACGGTGATGGGGGTCGTCTGCGCGAGCTTGATGACGTTGTTCGGATCTCCGGGAGAGACGTCGATGCCGAGCTTCGGCGAGAGGACCGCCACGTAGCTTGCGATGCCCCCAACCGTCTTCACGGCCCGGCCCGTAAGGACGCGGCCATCGTCGGAGGTCTGATCGACGCTGTCCAGCCGATACGTCCCCACTCCGAGCCCGAAGTCCTCTGCCAGCACGTCCTTGAGAAGGCGCGGGGCGCCGTCCTGCCAGACCACGGCGAGCCAGCCGCAGTGGCAGTACGGGTCCCCCGTGCCCACGATCAGCGAGCCGTCGGCCGACAGGTCGACGGCTCGGACGTCCTCCAGGAGCGGATGGCTGCCGAGCCACGTCGCGACACCGTCGTCCCATCGGACCCCTCGTTGCTCCGTTGCTGTCCACGCCGAGCCGACGATGATGCGTCCGTCCGGCGAGATGCTCTCCAGATCGCCGGAGCCGTCGCCGACGATCTGCGCTGCGCCGCTCAGATCCCAACGCACGGGGCCGAGCTCCTCGTGGTGTCCGACGGTCGTATCGTTCGTCGTGGCGGTGGCGCCCGAGAAATTCCCCGAGAGGTACGTGGTGGTTCCCGCCTTCCAGCGGAACGCGCGAAAGTTGATCCCCGAGTTCGGGTTGGTCTGCCCGACGACCATTTCGCCGTCCGGCGACATGTCGCTCAGCCAATGGGCTTCATTGATCGTGAGGTCCAGCAGGGTGAAGCCTTCCGACGCCTCCCAGTGGAACTTGTGGGAGGGCCCGGCATCGGCCTTCACCTCCAGCAGCACGCCCGCGAGCGCCGAGCCATTTCGTGACACGACGCCCGCCTCTCCGACCTCGAAGCCCGGGGGCAGCGGGATGGTCGCGAGCTCGCCGTCCACCCAGCGAGCCGGCAGGTTTCCGAAGCGACCCACGAGCGTCGAGCCGTCTCCGGAGACCCCGAAGATCCAGGTGTTACCGCCTTGCTGATCGAAGAAGTCGATCCCGGCGCAGGTGGCGGCCTCGGCCCCTGGGATCGAGCAGTTGCCGGTTCCGATCCCGGCGCGCGACGCCGCCGGGAGCAGCGCCAGGGCGGCGATCAGGCAGACGAGTCGGAGCGCGAACGAGTGCCGTGCGCGGCGTCGTCGAACGGAATCCGTCAATCGGCTGATCTGCGCAGGAAGGCCGGCTCTTCCTGCTCGTCCTCCTCCGCCTGTCCGCCGCGCCGCAGGAAGGTCGGCACGTCGAGCTCATCCTCCTCGAAGGGAGAGATGAGGTCGCCGCGCGCACGCGGCGGCTCGCTCTCGACGGGCGGGGGCGCGCGGCGCTCCGCCCGCTCGCTCCGCTCCGCGCGCGGGGCGACGGGGGCGCGCTCGCTCCGCTCGGCCCGTTCCGCGCGCGGCGGCGCGGGCTGCTCCGAGCGCTCGGCCGCCGGGACGCGGTCGAACAGCGAGCTCTCGCGGCGCAGCGGCGTCACGTTGCCGCGCTCCGGGAACTCCAGGTCGCGGTCGCGCCCGCGGCGCATGCGGGTGTCGTCGAGGCCGGTCGCGATCACGGTCACGCGCATTTCGCCCTCGGCCATCTTCTCGTCGATCACCGCGCCGAAGATGATGTTGGCGTCCTCGTGCGCCGCCTCCTGGATCAGCGTCGAGGCCTCGTTCACCTCGTAGAGCGTGAGATCCGGGCCGCCCGTGATGTTGATCAGCACGCCGTGGGCGCCGTCGATCGAGAGGTCCTCCAGCAACGGGCTCGAGATCGCGGCGCGCGCCGCCTCGACCGCACGCTCGTCGCCCCGGGCCATGCCCGTGCCCATCAGCGCCACGCCCATGCCGTTCATGATCGTGCGCACGTCGGCGAAGTCGAGGTTGATCAGGCCGTGGATCGTGATCAGGTCCGAGATGCCGCGCACAGCGTTGAAGAGCACGTCGTCCGCCAGCCGGAAGGCATCGCGCACGGCGGTGTTCTTGCCGGCCAGCGCGAGCAGGCGCTGGTTCGGGATCGTGATCACGGTGTCGACCACCCGGTGCAGCTCCTCCAGCCCGCGCTCGGCGTGGCGGCCTCGCACCTTGCCCTCGAACAGGAATGGCTTGGTGACGACGCCTACCGTGAGGGCGCCCGATTCGCGCGCGACCTCGGCGACGATCGGCGCCGCCCCGGTGCCCGTGCCGCCCCCCAGGCCGGCGGTCACGAAGACCATGTCGGTGCCCTGGAACAGCTCGAGCAGCCGGTCCCGCACCTCGAGCGCCGAGCCGCGGCCCTTCTCGGGGTCGGCGCCGCAGCCGAGGCCCCTGGTGATCTCGGTCCCGAGCTGGAGCTTGATCCCGGCCAGGTTGTGGTGCAGCGCCTGCGCGTCGGTGTTGGCGGCCACGAACTCCACGCCGCGCAGCCCCGACTCGATCATGTTGTTGAGCGCGTTGCCGCCGCCGCCCCCCACGCCCACCACCTTGATGGACGCCCGCAGCTGGGACGAACGCTCGAACTCGAGCAGCTCGCGCGCCTGGTCTGCGCGCCCCGGCAGCAGCTCCCGGTGGCCGTGGCCTCCCGTCCGATCCGAGCCCAAACGGTCCGATCGGTCCGATCCGGTTTCCCGGTTTGATCGCTTCGACATGGTCAACCCCCCCGAGCGATGTCGAGATCGTGTGAAATGGTACACGAAGGCATGGAATTTGTGTCAACCCGCCACGTTTTCTCTACTCGAAATCCCCGTAGAACCAGTCCCGCATCCGCTGCTTGACCCGGCCGAAGATCGACTCGTCGCGGATCCGGAACCGGGTATGGGAAGCGCCGCGGGTCTGGACCGCGCCGAACAGGGTGAGCCCGACCCCGGTGGCGTACATGGGGCTGCGCACCACGTCCTGGAGCCCGCCGATGCGGGTCGGGATGCCCTGGCGGACGGGGGCCTCGAAGATCTCCTCCGCCAGCTCCTGCAACCCCTCGAGCGCGGAGCAGCCGCCGGTGAGCACGACACCGGAGGGAATCCGGTCCTCCACGCCGGCTTTGACCAGCGCCTGCCGCGCGAGCGAGAGGATCTCGTCCACCCGCGGCTCGATGATCTCGCACAGGATCTTGCGCGAGACCTGGCGCGGGCGGCGCCCGCCCACGGAGGGCACGCTGATCACGTCGTCGCTGGTCAGGAAGCGCGCCGCCGCCACCCCGAACTTCTTCTTGATGCGCTCCGCCTCTTCGAAGGGCGTGCGCAGACCCACCGCGATGTCGTTCGAGATGTGGTAGCCGCCGAGCCCCAGCACGGAGGTGTGCTTGATCGCGCCGTCCGCGAACACGGCCAGGTCGGTGGTGCCCCCGCCCATATCGATGAGGCACACGCCGAGCTCGCGCTCGTCCTCGGCGAGGCAGGCCTCGGCCGAGGCCAGCGGCTCGAGCACGATGTCGATCACGTTGAGCCCGGCTTTGTTCGCGCACTTCACGATGTTCTGGGCGCTGGTCACGGCCGCTGTCACGATGTGGATCTTGGCTTCCAGGCGCACGCCGCTCATGCCGAGCGGCTCCCGGATCCCGTCCTGGTCGTCGATGATGAACTCCTGCGGGATCACGTGGATCACCTCGCGGTCCATCGGAATCGCCACCGCCTTGGCGGCGTCGATCACGCGCTTGACGTCGCCCTCGCGCACCTCGCGGTCCTTGACCGCCACCACGCCGTGGGAGTTGAAGCCGCGGATGTGACCGCCGGCGATGCCCGCGAAGACCGAGGTGATCTCGCAGTCGGCCATCAGCTCCGCCTCTTCCACGGCATGCTTGATGGAGTCGACGGTGGCGTCGATGTCGACCACCACCCCCTTGCGCAGGCCGCGCGAGGGATGGGTGCCGATGCCCACCACGTCGATTCCATTCTCGGTGCGGTCGGCCACGATCACGCAGATCTTCGTGGTTCCGATGTCGAGCCCGACGATCAGGTCCTCCTGACGACTCACGGTCTCACCCCCCTGGTTTCGAGCCGACGCGTCCTCCGGACGCATCGGGCCCGGACGCGGCCGCGTGCGGCCCCGTCGCGACTGCCGCCCGTTTCCCGGGCGGCGTTCCCCGCAGCACCACCTGGTCTGCGAAGCGAAGATCGAGCGCGGCGGCTTGGGCCGCCTCCGGAGGCGCAGCCTCGAGCACGCGCGCGAGGGCGCGGAGCCGGGCATCGAGATCGTCGCGGCCGAGGACGACGCGCGGCGCCAGGCCCTCGAGGCGCAGCCAGAAGCCGGCCGGATCGTCCTGCGCGGCGACCCCGATCTCGAGCGGCTGCGGCAGCCCCAGCACCGCGAGCCGCGTGGCGAGATCCACCGCCTCGGCGAGCGCCGGGTTGGGCTCCCCGATCGCGACGGGACCGCTCTGCACCAGGCGCGGCAGCTCGCGCGGTGCCAGGCCGCCCGCCGGCGCGAACGGCGTTCCATTCGCGTCGACGGCAAAGGCCTGCTCGGAGCCCGGCGCGCTCACCGTCGCCACCGCGAGCCGCTCGACCACGTCGACCAGCAGCCGACCCTCGGGAAGCTCGACCGCGCGCGCCGACGCGATCCAGGGGTGACGAGCCAGACGCGCGGCCACCTCGGGGGCGTCCACCCGGCGCAGATCGACCCCGCGCGGGACGCCGGTCGCCGCGGCGACCTCGGCGCTGCCGAGCTGGCCTGCCCCGCGCACGGCGATCGCCTCCAGGCGCGGCGCCTGGCCCGAAAGCCAGCTCGCCGCCGCCTCGGCGACCGAGCTCCCGCCTCCGAACCCCGCGGCGAACGAGGCCGCGAGCACGAGCGCCACGGCGGACGGGCCCCGCCGCGCGGCCAGCTCGCCGCCGCGCGGCTGCTCGACGTGAGACGGCGCGTGGGCGATCCGCGTCGGGGCAGCGGCTCCGAAGCGCGTGAGCGGAGACTTCCGCTCGCCGCGTCCCCCGAGCCGCCGATCCCAGAGCCCCTGCCGCATCAGACCTTCCTCCCGATCACCTTGACCTCGGGAACCAGTCGCCGTCCGGTCTGGGCGCGCACACGGGTCTGTGCCTCGCGCATCAGCGAGAGCACGTCGGCGGCGGTGGCTCCGCCCAGGTTCGCGATGAAGTTCGCGTGCAGCGGGGAGATCTGCGCCCCGCCTAGGCGGTGACCCTTGAGGCCGACAAGCTCGATCAAGCGCCCGGCGTGATCGCCCGGCGGGTTCTTGAAGACGGAGCCGCAGGAGGGCACGTCGAGCGGCTGCGACTGCGCGCGCCGGGCCAGCAGGCGATCGACCTCCGCCTTCACCAGCGCGGGCGTCGTGAAGCTCACGGCGAAGAGAGCGGAGAGGATCACGCTGCCGGGCGCCAGCCCGCGCAGCCCGCGGTAGACGAAGCGCAGCGCATTGCGCTCCAGATGGCGGATCGCGCAGCCGCTCGGCGCCATCACCTCGATCTCACGCACCACGTGCTGCACCTCGCGGGACGGGATGCCCGCGTTCATCGCCACCCAGCCGCCGATCGTTCCCGGAATCCCCGCGCCGAACTCGAGCCCCGAGAAGCCGTGGCGGATGCAGAACTTGATCAGCTGGTTGTGCGAGACGCCCGCCTCGGCGCGCAGCATCCCGCCCGGCCGCTCCTCGAGCCCGCGCAGGCGGCCGAGCTGGATCACGACGCCTTCCAACCCGGCGTCCAGGGCGAGCGTGTTGAAGCCGGCGCCCAGCACGAGATGCGGCAGCCGGTGGCGCGCGCAGATCCCGAGCAGGCGCGAGAGGTCGGCGCGGTCGGCCGGGGTGGCCAGCACATCGGCGGGTCCGCCTACCCTTAGTGAGGTGAAGCGCGCCAGCTTTGCCTCGAATTGCACGCGATCGCCGAGCGCCTCCTCGATCTCCGCGCGTGCGGCACGCGCGATCACGAGGCCCGTTCCGTCAGACGCGCGAGCAGCCGGGCTCCCAGCGTCGAGATGCTCCCGGCGCCGAGCGTCACCACCAGGTCGCCCGGCGCCACCAGCGCCAGCAGGTTCTCGAGCACGCGGTCGAGGTCGGGGGCGAAGCGCACGTCGCGGTGGCCGTGCGCGCGCACCGCTTCCGCGAGCGGGGCGGCCTCGACGCCCGGGATCTTGTCCTCGCCCGCCGCGTAGATCTCGCTGAGTACGAGCACGTCGGCGTCGTTGAAGGCTCGCACGAACTCGTCCCAGAGGTCGCGCGTGCGGGTGTAGCGGTGCGGCTGGAAGGCGACCACGATCCGCCCGGCATGCACCTCGCGCGCGGCGGCGAGCGTCGCGCGGATCTCGGCCGGATGGTGGCCGTAGTCGTCGACCACGCGCACGCCGGCAACCTCTCCTTTGCTCTCGAAGCGTCGCTCGATTCCGCCGAAGCTCTCGAGCGCGGTGGCGGCGGTCTCGAAGGGCACCTCGAGCTCGAGGGCCACACTCAAGGTGGCGAGCGCGTTCTGCACGTTGTGGCGCCCCGGCAGGGGCAGCCGCACCGAGCCGAGCGAGACGCCGCGATGGCGCACCGAGAAGCGCGTGCTGCCGCGCTCGGCGCGCACCCGCGTCGCGCACAGGTCGGCCTGCGAGGCGAAGCCGTAGGTCGTGATCCGGCGGGTCATGCGCGGCAGGATCGACTGCACGCCCGGGTGGTCGAGGCAGAGCACCGCGAGGCCCCAGAACGGGATGCTGTTGGCGAAGGCGGTGAAGGCGTCCTGGAGCGCCAGGAAGCTCCCGTAGTGGTCGAGGTGCTCCGGGTCGATGTTGGTCACGACGGCGATCACCGGCGCGAGGCGCAGGAAGCTTCCGTCGCTCTCGTCCGCCTCGGCGACCAGCAGGCTTCCCGCGCCGAGACGCGCCCCGGTGTGGGCGGCGCCGGACACCAGGATCCGCCCGCCGATCACCGCGGTCGGGTCGAGGCCCGCATGCTGGAGCAGATGCGCGATCAGCGAGGTGGTGGTGGTCTTGCCGTGGCTGCCGGCCACGGCGATGCCTTCCTTCAGGCGCATCACCTCGGCGAGCATCTCGGCGCGCCGGATCACCGGGATCTTGCGGCTCTCGGCTTCCAGCAGCTCGGGGTTGTTGGCGCGCACGGCGGACGAGTAGACGACCACGTCTGCCCCGCCGACGTGGCCCCGCGCGTGCCCGATCGAGACCGGGATCCCGAGCGAGCGCAGCCGCTCGACGGTCGGCCCCGAGCGCAGATCCGAGCCCGTCACCCGGTAGCCCTGGTTGTGGAGCAGCTCGGCGAGGCCGCACATGCCGATCCCGCCGGCGCCGACGAAGTGGACGTGCTTGATCCGGCGGTTCATGCCGGGTTCCCCCGGCGCCGGGCCTGCGCGATCTCGGCGCACTCCTCGACGATCCGCTCGGCGGCGTCCGGCTGCGCGCGCTTGCCCGCGGCGGCGCTCATGCTGGAGAGCTCCCCCGGCTCGGCGAACAGCTCGCGCAGCACGCCGGCCACTTGCGTCCCCGAAAGCGTCGCGGGCTCGAGCACGCGCGCAGCGCCGGCCCGGGCCAGGGCCCGGGCGTTCGCCCGCTGGTGATCGTCCGCGGCGTGGGGGTAGGGGACCAGCACGCAGGGTAGCGCCGCCAGGCACAGCTCCGCGACCGTGAGGGCGCCGGCACGACACAGGGTGACGTCGGCCCAGCGGTAGCGCCGGGGCATCTCCGGCTCGAAGGCCGCCACCTCGGCCCGCAGGCCGGCCTTGACGTAGGCGGCCGCCACGCGGTCGCGGTCGGCCGCGCCGGTCTGGTGGAAGATTTCGAGCGAGGTCCCGGCCAGCGACGGGATCGCCTCGAGCATCGCGTCGTTGAGCTGGCGCGCCCCCTGGCTGCCGCCAAAGACGAGCAGGCGCCAGGGCGGGGTGGGGACGCGGCGCGGCGGCGCGGCGGCGAAGGCCGCCACCAGCGCCGCGCGCAGCGGGATCCCGGCGGTGCGCACGCGCCCGGCGCCGCCGCTGGCCGCGAGCGCCTCGGCGGCCTCCTCGAACTGCACGAAGAGCCGGGTGGCCAGGCGCGCGGCGACGCGATTGGCGCGGCCGGGGACCGCGTTCGGCTCGACCACGGCGATCGGCAGGCGGCGTGCGGCCGCCGCGATCACGGCCGGCACCGACGCATAGCCGCCGACCGAGATCACCAGCTCGACACGGCGCCGGCCGAGCGTGCGCCAGGCCGATGCGCAGGCTTTGAGGAGCGCCGGGACGGCCGCGAGTTGGGCAGCCAGCCCCTGTCCGGTCAGCTGGCGCGCGGGAAGCGTCAGCAGCTCGAAGCCCGCCTCGGGCACCAGACGGCGCTCGAGACCGCGCTCGGTTCCGAGCAGCAACACCTCGTCGCCGCGCGCGGCGATCCGCTCCGCGAGGGCGAGCGCCGGCGTCACGTGTCCGCCGGTGCCCCCCCCGGCGACCACCCAGCGCAGCTTTTCACCCGCCGTCATCCCGAGGCCCGCGGGCGCGGGGCGGCCGCACCGATCCTTTGGGGCTCCGGCGCCGCCTCGCAGGCGCCGAGCCTCAGGAGGATTCCGACCGCCAGCGCGCAGACGAGCAGGGAGTTTCCGCCGTACGAGAGGAAGGGCAGGGTGAAGCCCTTGGTGGGCGCGAGCCCCATCACGACCGCCGCGTTGACGATCGCGGGCAGCGCGATCAGCGCCGTCATCCCGAAGGCGGTGAGCAGCGCGAAGGGGTCGCGCGCGCGGCGTGCGATGCGCGCGCCGGCCACCAGGAACGCGGCGAAGGCTGCTA
>Ga0184637_10002613_pt1 | contig 11518 bp, 11 predicted proteins | sample PLM3_127_b2_FD_133143 | JGI IMG/M metagenome (GOLD analysis project Ga0184637, IMG submission 133143) | Groundwater sediment microbial communities from an aquifer in East River, Colorado, USA - PLM3_127_b2 | ecosystem: Environmental > Terrestrial > Soil > Riparian zone | place: USA: East River...
GCGCGCTCGGGCTGCGGCCGGGCGACAGAGTCGGACTGCTCTTGCCCACGTCACCGGGATTCATGGACGCGTTCTTCGGCACGCTGCTGGTCGGCGGGACGCCCGTGCCCCTGTACCCTCCGGTGCGGCTGGGCCGGCTGGCGGAATACCACGCGGCCACTGCGCGGATGATCAGGATCATCGGGGCGCGCCTGGTCCTCACTGACAAGCGAATCCGCAGGGTCCTGGGTCAGGCGATGGAGCGCTCGCAACCGGAGCTCGGCTGCCACACCGTGGACGTGCTCGAGCGGGAGCCCCATGGCGAGGTCGAGGAGCTGGCACGCGCCGACCAGATCGGGTTGATCCAGTTTTCGTCGGGCTCGACCGCGGACCCGAGAGCCGTTGCCCTGTCGCACGGCCAACTGATGACCCAGTGTGCGGCCCTGATGGCGCTGATGCCGGCGCCGGACGAAGTGCCGCAGGTCGGAGTCTGCTGGCTGCCGCTCTACCACGACATGGGCCTCATCGGGTGTCTGCTCGCGGCGGTGTGCTATGGCAGGTCGAGGCTCGTTCTCATCCGCCCGGAGCAGTTTCTGCTCAAGCCCGCCCTGTGGCTGCGCGCGATCTCTCGCCACCGCGCGGGGGTGTCTCCCGCGCCCAACTTCGCGTACGCAATCTGCCTCAAGCGCATCAGGGACGAAGAGATGGCCGGGGCGGATCTGTCGTGCTGGCGCTACGCGCTCAACGGCGCCGAGCCCGTGTCCCTGGACGTGATGCGTCGTTTCGGCGAGCGCTTTTCCCGCTGGGGGCTCGACCCCAATGCCCTGATGCCCGTGTACGGGCTGGCGGAGGCCGCGCTGGCGGTGGCGTTTTCGCCGGCCGACGAGCCGGCGCGCGGCATCAGGCTCGATCCCACGATATCCGCCACCACGGGTGACGTGGTGCCGGGAGGCAGAGAGGTCGCCTCGGTGGGGCGGCCGGTGCCGGGCTTCGAGATCGAGATCCGTGACGCGCAGGGAGAAGTGCTGCCCGAGCGCCGCGTCGGGAGGATCTTCGTGCGCGGCCCTTCGGTGATGACCGGCTATCACGACGACCCCGAGGCGACCGCCCGGACGCTCAGGGACGGCTGGCTGGACACTGGCGATCTGGGCTTCGTGGTCGATGGAGAACTGTACATCTCCGGGCGAGCGAAGGACCTGGTGATCGTCCGCGGAGCCAACCACACCTCCGAGGAGTTCGAGGAGTGCCTGGAGGGGATCGCGGGAGCGCGCCCGGGCTGCGCGGTCGCGGCGGGGTATATGCCACCAGGAGCCGAGGGCGAAGAGTTGGTCATCCTGGCCGAGCGGGCCTCAGGCACGGATCGCGCGAACGACCCTGCGCTGACCGAGCAGATCCGTGTCGCGGTGGTCGAGCGCACCGCGGTGCGCCCTCACGCGGTACACGTGCTCGAGCCGGGAACGCTTCCTCGCACCTCGAGCGGCAAGCTGCGCCGCGCCGAGGCGCTGCGGCGCTTCGTCTCCGGGGAGCTCGTGCCCCCGACCAGGGTCGACACGCTCACGATCGCCACTGAAGTGGTCAAGTCGGCCGTGGCGTTCGCCAGGATGAAGCTGACTTAGACTGCGGTCGGTCCCTTGCTGATGGGGCCGCTTCGTCCTATCTTACTGACCTTGAAACCTCCCTCGAGGCTGGAAAGAGGAGCCCCGTGACCGAGCTGCCACCCGAGCGGCTGAGCCTCGCCGACTTCCTGTTCAGTGAGAGCCCCGATCCGACAAGACCGCCCAAAGAGTTCACAGAGTGGCGCCGAGCGACCGCGTGGGCCACCTCGCTCTACGAGCCGAGCCTCCTCGGGCCTCCCGTTCCCCGCACCCGGCTGGAGGTTGCAGGCGTCGCGCGGCCGATCATCAACCTCAGCTCGTACAACTACCTGGGGCTGGCGACTCATCCGGAGACGATCGCCGCGGCGCAGGAGGCGCTCGCGACCTACGGCACGGGAGCATGCGGCTCTCCCATCCTGTCGGGGATGACCGCGCTGCATCACCAGCTGGAGCGTCGCATGAGCGAGTTTCTCGGCCGGGAGTCCACGATGCTGTTCAACAGCGGGTTTGGGGGCGCGCTCGGGTCGCTGTCCGGCCTCCTGCGGAAGGGCGACGTCGCCGTCCTGGACAGCGATGTGCACTTCAGCCTGATCGACGGGGCGAGGCTCTCGAAGGCGCGCCTCGAGCTGTTCGACCACAACGACCCCGGCTCCCTCGACGCAGCCCTCGAGCGTCGGAAGGGCAGTCGCCGTCTCGTGGTGGTCGAGGGCGTCTACTCGATGAACGGCGACATGGCCGATCTGCCCGCGCTCCTCGAGGTCGCGGAGGCGCACGGGGTCGGCGTGCTGATCGACGAGGCGCACTCGATGCTGGTCTGCGGCGCCAGTGGCCGGGGCGTCGCGGAGCACTTCGGCGTCGAACAGCGGATCCGCCTCACGTACGGGACGTTCTCCAAGGCCTTCGCGGGCCTCGGAGGATTTTTGAGCGGCCCCGGAGAGACGCTCGACTACCTGCGGTTCTATGCGAATCCGTACGGGTTCTCGTGCGCGCTGCCCCCCTCGGTCGTCGCGGCACTGTTGCGGGGGCTCGAGATCGCGACCCGCGATGACACGCTCCGCCGCAGGGTGCGTGACAATGCGGACTACTTCCGATCGCGGCTCCGCGGCCTGGGCCTGAGCGTGGGAGCATCCACCACTCACGTGGTTCCGATCATGCTCGGGGACAACCGGGGCCTGCTCTACGAGCTGGGCCACGAGATGCTCGCCCGCGGGCTCTTCCTGGCGCCCGTGGATTATCCGTCTGTTCCCCAAGATAAGATCCGCTTCCGGGCCGCCGTGACCGCGGCTCACACCCGCGCCGATCTGGACGAGGCCCTGGGCATCATCGAGGACACGATCGTGCCGCGGGTGAGGCAGGCGGCGTGACCCTGGTGATCGAAGAGCTCGTGAGATCGTGGCGCCGCCGGCCGCTCTGGGAGCCAGGAGCGACGACCCGGCCCGTCGAGCACGGACGGTCCACCGTTGAGCGCATCCTCGAGCACCGCGATCCGTTCCTGTTCGTGGACGCCATCACGGCGGTGGACGTGGATGAGCGCTGCCTGCGCGGTCGTCGCCGGGTGGACCCGCACGATCCGGTGTTCGCCGGGCACTTTCCCGGCCGGCCGGTGTATCCGGCGGTCCTGCAGCTGGAGATCATGGGCCAGCTGGGGCTCTGCCTCATCCACTTCTGCGCGACCAAGTCGGAGGACATCGCGAGCGACGCGGTGCCGTTTCCAGCCCGGGCCCTGAGGGTCCACCATGCGCTTTTCCAGGCGGAGGTCGGGCCCGGCGACGAGCTCGCCGTGCTGGTGAAGCTGCTCGACTCCGACGCCTACACGGTCACGTGCGCCGGACAGATCATTCGGGACGGGACCATCTGCACCGTGGCCGTCATGGAGGTCTACCTTGTCGGCGCCTCGTAGGGTCGTGATCACGGGGATGGCCGTCAACACCCCGTTGGGTGACACTCTCCAGGGCTTCCTCGACGCGCTGCTCGATGGGAGGTCGGCCCTCTCGCACTGGAAGGCCGTGGACACCTCGCGGATCTACTGCAAGGTGGGAGCGGATCTCTCCTCCTACGACATTCCGGCCAAGGTCGCCTCTTTCGACGGCCGCGTCCCGGACGACGTGGCCAAGCGCCTGCGGCGGCTCGTGGCGAAGGCGCCCTGGTCCACGCGGCTGACGATGCTCATGGCGCTGGACGGCGCGGTGAACGCGGGACTCCTGACCGGCGGGGTGGACTTGGTGAACGCGGCGGCCATCGTCGCCGGCCACAACATCAACCTGAACTACCAGTACGAGAATCGGCTGCAGTTCGAGCAGGAACCGGACTTCATCGACTCCATGCTCGCGCTCCACGGCCTCGACACCGATCACGTCGGACGCGTATCGGAGCTGCTCGGCGTCAAGGGGCCCATTTACACGGTGGGCGCCGCGTGTGCCAGCGCGAACACGGCGCTGCGCTGCGGGGTCGACGAGATCCGCCACCATGGCGTGGACGCCGTGGTCGTCACCGGAGCCGTGCTCGAGTTCTCACCGATCGAGCTGCATGCCATGGCGCTGATGGGCGCGATCAGCTGCGCGAGCTTCAACGACACGCCCGAGAGGGCCAGCCGGCCGTACGACGTGCGGCGAGAGGGGTTCGTGCCGGCTCACGGCGGAGGGGCGCTCGTGATCGAGTCACTCGAGTCGGCGCGCCGACGCAACGCCCGGATCTACGCGGAAGTGCTCGGCGTCGAGGCCACGGCCGACGGAAACCACCTGCCCCAGCCGTCGGAAGACGGACAATCACGCGCCATGGCGAAGGCGCTCCGGTACTGCGGGGTGGAGCCCCACCAAATCGATTACGTCAACGCCCACGCGACCTCCACTCCCCTCGGCGACCTGACGGAGCTTCGTTCCATCAAGAGCGTGTTCGGTGAGCACGGTCACCGGCTCAAGATCAACGCGACCAAGTCCATGCTGGGCCACACGTGCTGGGCCGCCCCGATCGTCGAGACCGTAGCGGCGGTCCTCCAGATGAACGCGTCGAAGCTCCATCCCTCGATCAATATCGACGAGCTCGATCCGGAGGTCGATCTGGACGTCTGTGAAAAAGGACCCGTGGACTGCGAGATCCGCTACCTGATGAAGAACTCCTTCGGGTTCGGCGGGATCAACTGCGTCAGCGTACTCAAGCGATTCGAGGCCTGACGTGGTCTTTTTCGTCACCGGCGGGTCGCGGGGCATCGGCGAGGCCATCGTGCTGGGCGCCATGCGAGAGGGGCACGACGTCGCCTTCACCTACCTCCACCGGCAGGAACGGGCCCTGCAGGTGATCGACCAGGCCCGGCGGCTGCGGCCCGAGGGAAAGTGCCGGGCTTACCAGCTGGACGTCCGGGATTCTGCCGCCGTGGAGAAGGTCGGCGATCAGGTGCTGGAGGAGTTCGAGACCGTCCACGTCGTGGTGGCGAATGCCGGCGTGAACGTCAACAACCTGGCGGTGTCGATGTCCGACGAGGAGTGGGGGACGGTCATCGCCACCAACCTGACGGGCTCGTTCTACGTCTGCCGTCATTTCCTGTCGACGTTTCTGGGAACCGGATTCGGCCGGATCATCCTGATCTCGTCGATCGGTGCCCACGGCGTCTCGGGTCAGGCCAACTACGCGGCCAGCAAGGCCGGGCTGCTCGGCCTGTCGGCGGCGCTCGCCAAGGAATACGGTCGCAAGGGCATCACGAGCAACGTCGTTATCGCCGGATTCTTCGACACGGACATGACCCGCGAAGGGATGTCCGAATCGAACCGGAGCTTCTGGCTCCAGTACTGCCCTGTCGGCCGCGTGGGAGAGCTCGGAGAAGTCTCCAAGGCCGTGATGTTCCTGGCGTCCGAGGCCGCGAGCTTCATCAATGGGCAGGCGATCGGCGTCACCGGAGGGCTCGATTGGGCGCCGTGACCCGGCCGGCGCGGCGGGCCGGCATCGAGAAGATCCGCGCCTACCCGGGCAGCCTCGTCCTGGACATCCAGAAGCTCGGCGCCGTCCGCGGTCACGATCCGATCGAGCTCCACGACACCATGATGATCGACGAGCGCTCGATCAATCCGACCTGGGAAGATCCCATCACGATGGCCGTCAATGCGGCGAAGCCCATGCTGACCGACGCGGACCGCGAGGCGATCGAGCTCCTTATCGTCGGCACGGAGAGCGCTCCCGACCAGGAGAAAGCGGCGAGCACCTGGGTCCACCGCTACCTCGGGCTGAAGCCCACCTGCCGGAACTTCGAGGTCAAGCACGCCTGCTACAGCGGGACGGCCGGGTTGCAGATGGCTCTCGCCTGGATCGCGTCGGGGTTGTCCGGGGCCGCGAAAGCGCTGGTCATCACGACGGATCAGAGCCGCATGCACCTGGGTCAACCCTACGAGTTCGTGATGGGCGCCAGCTCGGCGGCCATTCTGGTATCGACCGACCCCCGTCTGCTGGAGGTCGAGGTCGACAAGTGCGGGTACTGGACGGAGGAAGTGTCGGATCTGACCCGTCCGACCTCGCGGGTCGAGCAGGGCGACGCCGAAACGAGTCTCCTCGCGTATCTCGACGCGCTGGACGGCGCTTACGTCCACTACGTCCAGCGCGTTGGCGAGGCGATCGACTTCGACACCTACTTCAGCAAGAACGTCTACCACGCGCCGTTCGGTGGCATGACGTTCCGGGCGCACAAGGCCATGCTCCGGAAGTGGAAGCCGCTCTCGAAGAGCGAGGCGTGGGCGCACTTCGAGCGGAAGACGCTCGCCTCGCTCCGCTATGTACGGAGAATGGGCGGGACGTACGCGTCGAGCCCGCTGATCGGCCTCATGGGTCTCGTCGACGGGTCCGAGGACCTCCGTCCAGGGGACCGTGTCAGCCTCTACTCCTATGGGTCCGGATGCTGCGCGGAGTTTTACAGCGGCCTCATCGGACCGGCGGCTCGTGAGGTGGTCCGCGCCGCCCAGCTGTCGGACTTGCTCGACGAGCGGCATCCGGTGAGCGTGGAAGAGTACGAGGCGGTCGAACGCGAGCGGACCCGGTACATCGACTGCGGGGAGTACCAGCCCGGCCTGGACGGACTGGAGGGCTGGTACGACCGTCACTACCGGGGAAAGGGATACCTGGTCTTCTGCGGGATGCGCGACCATTACCGCCGTTATGCCTGGAGCTGACCCGGCGGCGCGATGACAAACGTGACGATCCGCCGGATTCAGGTGCCGCCCGCCCTCGACGCCCGGACGACGGGCCAGCTGGTGGACAGCGTCGAGCAGGCGATCTCACAGTCGGGCGGCGTGATCGTCCTCGCCGGCGCCGACGGGATATTTTGCCGAGGCATCGACTTCACGGCCCTGCTCGCCGCGGCGGACGCCGGGGCGCTGGAGATCGAGTGCGCGCGGAGCGTGGAAGCCTTCGTGCAGTGCGTGTGGCTCATCCGTTCGTGCGGGAAGCCGGTGGTTGCCGCCGTGGATGGCGAGACGCTCGCCGGCGGGGTAGGACTGGCCGCGGCCTGCGACCTGGTCGTCGCCACGGAGCGCTCGACCTTCGGCCTGCCGGAAACCCTCTTCGGCCTGATCCCCGCCATCACGCTGCCGATTCTCCTCGAGCGCATGACCCCTCAGAAGGCCCGCCTCGTCACCATGACCGCCTGCTCGTACGGCGCCGCCGAGGCCCAAGCCATGGGGCTGGTCGATGTCGTGACGTCCGCTGAGGCGCTCGAGCCGACGGTCCGCGCCCACTCGCGTTCGCTTGCCCGCACGTCTCCGGATGCCGTCGGCCCGCTGAAGCGGTTCTCCGGGAATCTGGCGTTCCCCGAGGGACGGGCCGTGCTGCAGCGAGGCGGGGAGATGACCCGGATGCTTTTGCAGCGAGAGCACGTCGGCCAGGCGATCCGCGAATTCATGGCCGGAGGGCGGTTGCCCTGGGAGGCGCGATGAGCGAGCCGGTGGTACGGCTGGACGTGGACGACCGGGGCGTCGCCACGGTCACCATGAGCGATGCACCCGGGCGGAACGCCATGTCCGAGCCGTTCGTCCGCGAGCTGTCCGAGACCCTGCGCGCTCTCGCCACGTGCGCGGAAGCCCGGGTGGCGGTGCTGCTCGGCCTGCCCGATGTGTTCTCGGCCGGCGCGTCTCGAGAGATGCTGGAGGCGATTCTCGACGGGAAGCTCGTTCCCTCGGACATCCTCCTCCCGAAGGCGGTCCTCGACGTGCCGGTGCCCGTGATCGCCGCGATGGAAGGGCACGCGGTCGGCGGAGGTCTCGCCCTTGGGCTCTGCGCGGACATCATCCTCATCGCCCGAGAGAGCAACTACGGCTGCAACTTCATGAATCTGGGGTTCACCCCGGGGATGGGAATCACGCGGTTCCTGGAGCACGTGCTCTCCCCAGCCATCGCCTACGAGATGATGTTCACGGGGCAGTTCTTCCGAGGCGCCCACTTCGAGGGGCGAAGCGGCTTCAACTACATCCTGCCGCGCGCCCAGGTCCGGGCCAAGGCCATGGACCTCGCCGCCCGGATCGCGGAGAAGCCGCGCCCGGCCGTCGAGGCCCTCAAGCGTGTCCTCTCCGTGGACAAGCGACAGGCGTTCGAGGCGAGCCGGACTGTGGAAGCGATGATGCACGCGATCACGTTCGGGGGGCCGGACGTCCGGCGCCTCATCGAGGAGAACTATGCCGGGCCACCTTGAGGGCAAGGCCGTCCTCATCACCGGGGGCACCATGGGGATCGGCCTCGCCACCGGGCTTGCCTTCGGCCGCCACGGGGCCCACTGCACCCTCACCCACAAGTGGGGGACGGCCGACGAAGACGAGATCCGCCGGCGCTTCGCGGAGGTGGGGGCACCCCCTCCCTCCATCGTCAGTGCCGACGTGTCGCTCGAGGAGGACACGGTGGCTCTGCTCGAGGGGATGCGCCGGGTTCACGATCGCGTCGAGGCCTTCGTCTCGAACGTCTCGGTGGCGCTCGTGATCTCGGGACTCCAGGACTACGAGAAGCGCTCGCTCTTCAAGAGCATAGAGTACAGCGCCTGGCCGCTGTTCGCCTACCCGCAGGGCATCAAGGAGGTCTTCGGCGCCTACCCGCGGTACATCGTGGGCCTCTCCAGCGGCGGCGTCGACGCCTTCTACAAGAACTACGACTTCGTCGCGGCCTCCAAGGCCGTCATGGAGACGCTCTGCCGGTACATGAGCTACCGCCTCTTCGACGAGGACGTCCGCGTCAACGTGGTGCGCTCTCGACTCGTCCGGACCGAGTCGCTGCGGGCGACCTTCGGGACGGAGTTCGAGCCCTTCGCCGAGCGATTCAACATGGAGCGGCAGTTCATCACGGCCGAGGAGGTGGCGAACGTCGTGCTCGCCCTCTGCAGCGGTCTGCTCGACGGAGTCAACGGCCAGGTGATCATGGTCGATCGCGGCACGACATTTTTCGACAACATGATGCGTCTCTACAACGAGCGCGAGGCGTTGCGCCTCTGAGCTCGAGCCGGGACGCCAGTCGGGGAGGGGAGACCAGATGACCCGTGAGGTAATCCTGGGGGTGGTGAAGAAGCATCTGCTGCAGACCGTCGAGGACCTGACGGAGGACCGGATCGACCCCAGCAAATCCATGAAGGAGCTGGGGGTGAACAGTCTCGACATCGTCGAAGTGGTGTCGTGCACGATGCGAGAGCTCCGGATCAAAGTCCCCCGCACGGACCTATCCAAGCTGTCAAACGTCGACGGGCTCGTGGATCTGCTTCACCGCGTCGCGATGCAACGCGCGTCGTGATCGGCGACTTTCGCGACAAGGCCGTCCTCGTGACGGGCGGGACCATGGGGATCGGTCTCGCCACGGCACTCGCCTTCGGCCGGCGAGGAGCGGTGTGCACGCTCACCTACAAGTGGGGCTCGGCCGACGAGCAGGACGTGCGGCGGACGTTCGCGGAGGCGAGGGCGCCGGAGCCGTTCTTGATCCAAGCCGACGTGGGGCGCCCCGACGACACCGGCCGGGTCCTTGCGGAGATGCTGGTCCGACACGCCCGTGTCGACGCGTTCATCAGCAACGTGTCGCAGGCCGTTCTCGTCGAGAGCCTCCCCGATTACTCGCCCCGCGCGCTCTTCCAGTCTATCCAGTACAGTGCCTGGCCGCTCGTCGAGTACATGTTCCGGATTCGCGAAGTCTTCGGACGATACCCGCGGTACGTGGTCGGCATTTCCTCCACGGGTGTCGACCAGTTCTCGTGGGGCTACGACCTCATGGCGGCGTCCAAGGCCGTAATGGAGACGCTGTGCCGCTACCTCAGCTACCGCCTCTACGACGAGGATCTTCGCATCAACGTGATCCGGACGCGGAGCGTGCGCACCGAATCGTTCCGCTCGGCGTTCGGGAGTGAATTCGAGACGTTCGCGCGGCGTTTCACGCACGAGCAGCACTTCGTGGACGCCCGTGAGGTGGCCGACGCCGCCGTCGCGCTGTGCAGTGGCCTCATGGATGGTGTGCGCGGACAGGTCATGACGGTGGATCGCGGGACCTCGTTCTTCGATAACCTCATGCGCCTCTACAACGAGCGCGAGGCATTGAGGCTCTAAATGCCTGCGGACGACGCCTTCCGTGTCCTTGTGACGGGCGGCAACGGATTCATCGGCTCCGTCGTGGTCCGGGCGCTCCTGGACAAGGGATATCGCGTGCGGTGCCTGGTTCGAGAGCATAGCCGGACCGAGCGCATCGACGGGCTGCCGGTCGAGCGGGTGCGGGGTGACGTCTGCGACGCGGCGTCCGTTCGCGCCGCGATGCAGGGCTGCGGGTCCGTGGTGCACCTCGCCGGGATCTCCCGCTGGACGGAGATCCACTCGCCGCGAATGGAGCGCGTGGTGGTCGGCGGCACCACGAACGTGCTCGAGGCCGCCCGCGCGGTGGGCGGCCCGCGCACGGTGTTCGTCTCGAGCGCGATCGCCGTCAACGGCAGTCGTCGGCCGGTCGTGCACACCGAGGCCAGTCCCTCCACGCTGGACCTCGGTCGGTACGTCTACGCAAGGGCGAAGCGCGAGGCCGAGGCGCGGTGCTGGCGGGCAGGGGCCGACGGCGTCCCGGTCGTCATCGTCAATCCCGGCGAGGTCTACGGTCCCGACGACACGGATCTCGTGACGGCCGCCAATCTCGTGGACTTTGCGCGGAGTCCGGTGGTGCTGGTCTGCAACGGCGGCACGAGCGTTGCTCACGTTGGCGACGTTGCGGCCGGAATCGTCGCGGCGCTCGAGAAGGGGCGGCCCGGGGAGCGGTACATCCGGGGGGGCGGCAACCGGACGATCCGCCAGCTGGCCGAGCTGACCTTGTCGATTCTCGGGCAGCGGAAGCCCATCTGGACGGTGCCGAACCCGATGGTCCGCCTGCTGGCCGGAGCCGGGCGGTTCGGCGTGCCGCTGCCGTTCGATCCGGCGGTGATCCCCTACGCGACGCTCTACTGGTTCATGGACAGCCGCAAGGCGCGGGAGGAACTGAGCGTCAGCTTCCGATCGGCGCGCGGCACTCTTGCTCCGACGCTCGACTGGCTCCGGGCGGCGGGCCATGTGTAGGCCGCGGCCCGATGGCCCCCAGATGCCAGGGCGGGACGAGACCTGGGTGTGGCAGATCCCCCTGACAATCCCGGGGCGGCTAGCACAGCATGCGGAGGGCGGTGCTTCCCGACCGTCGCTTGGACTGAGCCCTCGGCGCAGACGCTTCGGAACGGAACCCCCACGGAGACACGAGGATGGATATCCTGACCACCCTGGGCACAAAGTCGGACTACTTCATGCCCAGGCTGCAGATCATTCTCGGCGCATGGGTACTGAGCACGCTGATCGAACGAAGGAAGAGAATCTCGACTAGCAACGGACATGTGTCGGAGGAAGACTACGACAAGCGGTCGATCTACTCCCTTCTCTATTCGTTGTACCGCTCGGTTGGGGTCGTGCGAAGCGAGACCGGTGAGCCGTATGAAATCACGTTCA